>Ga0070675_100002031_pt1 | contig 15012 bp, 5 predicted proteins | sample KBSM43metaG_FD_65343 | JGI IMG/M metagenome (GOLD analysis project Ga0070675, IMG submission 65343) | Miscanthus rhizosphere microbial communities from Kellogg Biological Station, Michigan, USA - KBS M4-3 metaG | ecosystem: Host-associated > Plants > Roots > Rhizosphere > Soil ...
GCGATCCTCGACGCCAACGGCAGCCCGGGCGCGGACACGATCGCGTTCGGCATCCCGGGCTCGGGCGTTCAAACGATCGTGCTCGCAACGCCGCTCTCCGACATCACCGAGGACCTCGAGATCCGGGGATTCACGCAGCCCGGCTCGAGCGCCAACACGAACGGACCCGGCCTGGCGGACAACTCCGTCCACCTCGTCGAGATCGACGGGACGAACTCCGGCGGCGGGATCGCGGCCGGCGTGCTCCGAATCGCGTCGGGCGTCGGCTTCGTCGTCGACGGCCTGGTCATCAACCGCGCGCCGGGCGCCGCGATCCAGGTCAACGGCGGCACGGGCACGGTCATCGGAAGCTTTCTGGGGATCGACGCCTCGGGAGCGACCGCGCACTCCAACTCCTACGGGGTCGAAGTCGAGGGAGGAGCCGGAGTCCAGATCGGGGGACTCCTCCCCGCCCAGCGAAACGTCATCTCGGGGAACAGCAGCTCACAGATCGGCTTCGGCTGCTGGTCCGGCGGCGGATCGGGCTCCACGATCACCGGCAACTTCATCGGCCCGGCCGCGAGCGGCGTCGCCGCGCCCGCGGGCGCCCCCGCGGGCAATCCGACCGGGGTCGGCCTCTGCTTCTCCGTGACCGGGGTGACCATCGGCGGGGTGACGGAAACGGCGCGCAACGTCATCTCCGGAAACGGCTTCATCGGCGTGAACGTCTCGAACTCGTTCTCCGGGTTCACGGTCACCGACATCGTCATCCAGGGCAACTTCCTCGGCACGGACGTGACCGGGACGCTGCCGCTCCCGAACGGCATGGGCATCCGCGTCAACACGGGCGGCAACGACGTGCTCGACAACGTCATCTCCGGCAACCTCGGCGACGGCGTCCTCTATCAGTCCGGCCTGCCGAACGACGCCGGGGTCATCCGCGGCAACATGATCGGCACCGATCTCACGGGCACGCTGCCAGTGCCCAACGCGGGCTGGGGCCTGCACGCCCTTGCCGGCGGCCTGCAGATCGGCGGCACGGCCGCGGGCCAGGCGAACCTCGTCGCCTACAACGGGACCGGGACGTCGGGCGGCATCTACATCGAGAACGGCACCGGCAACTCGATCCGCGGGAACTCGATCCACGACAACGCCGGCCTCGGCATCGATCTTTCGCCGATCGGAGTCGATGGAAACGACGAGGAGGATCCGGACACAGGAGCCAACCAGCTGCAGAACTTCCCCGTCCTCTCGGTCGTCACGCTGGTGGCGCCGGGAACCGGCCTGCAGGCGGGCGGCACGCGGGTCCAGGGATTCCTTCACGGTGCGCCGTCGTCGAGCTTCACGATCGACTTCTTCTCCAACGACGCGTGCGTCCGCTTCCCGAAGGATTTCCTCGAGGGCCGCACGTACCTCGGCTCCGGCCCGGTGACGACGGACGGCGCGGGCGAGGGGCCCTTCGACGTGACGCTTCCCGTCTCGATCGCGCCCGGCGAGCGCATCTCGATGACGGCGACCGACGCGAACGGCAACACGTCGGAGTTCTCGCAGCGGCTGCCGTTCTCGGTCAGCCCCGCGTCCGGCCCCTCCGCGGGCGGAACGGGCGTGACGATCGCGGGGACCGACTTCGAGGACGGAGCGGTCGTGACGATCGGCGGTGTGGCGGCGACGAGTGTGAACGTCCTCGACTTCAACCACATCTCGGCCAGCGCGCCCGCTCTCCCGCCGGGCTCGTTGAACGACGTCGTCGTCACCATGCCCGAGGGCATCACCGGAACGCTCGAGAAGGGTTTCGTGTCCGACTTCCTCGACGTGCCGAACACGAACCAGTTCTACTCGTTCGTGACGACGCTCGTCTCGAACGCGATCACGGCGGGAGTCGGCGGCGGCATGTACGGGGTCGACGCGCCCACCCTGCGCCAGCAGATGGCCGTGTTCCTGCTCAAGGGCAAACACGGCATCTGCTACGCGCCGCCGCCGTGCGCGGGCACGTTCCCCGACGTCCCGTGTCCGTCCACGTTCGCCGCCTGGATCGAGGCCCTCGCCGCGGAGGGGATCACCGGGGGGTGCGGCGGCGGCAACTACTGCCCGCAGAACCCGGTGCGACGCGATCAGATGGCCGTTTTTCTGCTCAAGGCCGAGCACGGATCGAGCTACGTTCCGCCCGCCTGCGTCGGGACCTTCCCGGACGTCCCGTGTCCCTCGACCTTCGCGGACTGGATCGAGCAGCTCGCGGTCGAGCAGATCACCGGCGGCTGCGGCGGCGGCAACTACTGCCCCCTGGCGAACAACACGCGCGGGCAGATGGCGGTGTTCATCACGAAGACGTTCAAGCTTCAGTGACCCCCGGGGCTTCCTGGCACGATTCGACCCCGCCGGCCGGGCGCGGCGTCTGGATTCGGTGGAAGGCTCATGACGGGGGGGCCTTCGACCTCCGATGGGCCTATTAGCCCTTCATCGGGCTTGAAACTTGCCTCTCGATTCTTGAAACTCGACTCTCGAGGAACCGTCCGCAGGCCTTTTCTCTCATGTCCCGGAGCCCACCTATGACCCGGAAATCAGGCGTCAGCCGTCCGCTCAGGTCTCAGTCTCGAAGATGGAGGGTTCGCGGCCGACGCTCGGCCCTGATCCTCGCCGCCCTCGCCGCCGGAGCCTCGGCCCGTGCCGCGACCTTCAGCGTTTCCAGCAGCGGCGACTCGGGGGCGGGGTCGCTCCGTCAGGCCATCCTGGACGCCAACGCGAGCCCCGGGGCGGATCTCATCGCGTTCAACCTGGCCGGAGCGGGCGTTCACACGCTCATCCCCGCCTCGCCGCTGCCGTTGATCACCGACCCCGTCACCATCGACGGGTTCACGCAGCCCGGATCCAGCCCGAACACGGCGGGGCCGGCGGAGGCGGACGACTCGATTCACAACGTCGAGATCTTCGGAGCGAACAGCGGCGGCGAGCGTGCCTGCCTCACCGTGAGCTCCGGCGGCGGGGGCACCACGATTCGCGGGCTGGTCCTCAACGGCTGCCCGGGAGACGGAATCCTGTTCTTCGACTCCGGGGGCGCGAACCTCGTGAAGGGCAACTTCATCGGCACGGACCCCGCCGGGCACGTGGCCGTCGGAGTGGGCGGCTCGGGCGTCCACGTGGCGGCATCGTCGGATCCGTCTGCCGACGCCGGGAACTTCGTGGGCGGAGAAAGCCCCGAGGACCGCAACGTGATCTCGGGGGCTGCGGCCGCGGGCATCAACCTGGAGACGCGCTCCAACACCGTGCTGGGAAACTTCATCGGAACGGACGCCGGCGGCTCCTCTCCTCTGCCGAACGCCACGGGCGTGCTCATCGGCGGAGCGGAGAACTCGATCGGCGGCCAGACCGCGGCCGACCGCAATCTCGTGTCGGGAAACGAGAACCGCGGGATTTCGATCGGCAGCGTGCTGGGCGACTCCACGGCGATGGAGAACGTCGTCGCGGGAAACTTCGTGGGCACCGACGCGGCGGGCACCGGGGCGCTCGGCAACGGCGGGTCGGGGATCGGTGTGTACGGTCCGGAAAACGTGATCGGCGGAACCACGGCCGGCTCCGGCAACGTCATCGCCGCCAACGCGGGCAGCGGCATCGAGATCGTCGCCGGCGACGAGACGGTGGTCCAGGGGAACAAGATCGGCACGGACGTCTCGGGCAACGCCCGTCTCGGCAACGCTCTCTCCGGAGTCTCGATTCACGCGGACGGCGTCCAGGTCGGAGGCCCGAGCGCCGGCGCCGCGAACACGATCGCGTACGGCGGAGCGGCGGGCGTGACCGTCTTCGGCGGGGACCGGAACGCGATCCGCGGCAACTCGATCTTCTCGAACGCCGACCTCGGCATCGACCTCGGAAACGACGGCGCGAACTTCAACGACGAGCTCGACGCGGACGACGGTCCGAACGAGCGCCAGAACTACCCCGTACTGTCCTCCGTGACCACCGGCTCGAACACGCACATCCGCGGCGTGCTGCACGCCGAGCCGTCGAAGACCTACGCGATCGACTTCTACGCGAACCCGGCCTGCATGCGAATCCCCACCGATTTCCTCGAGGGCCAGATCTATCTCGGCTCGACTCAGGTCGCGACCGACGGCTCCGGACGGACGGACTTCGACGTCACGCTGCCGGCGGTGACCGAGCCCGGCGCCCGCATCGCCATGACAGCGACCGACCCGGATGGCAACACGTCGGAGCTCTCGCAGCGCCTGCCCTTCTCCGTGACGCCGGACTCCGGCCCCGCGGAGGGAGGCCAGGGGATCGCGATCGCCGGAACGGATTTCGAGACGGGCGCGGAGGTGACGATCGGAGGCCTTCCGGCCGAGGAAGTCGAGGTGGCGGGGTTCGACACGATCACCGCCGTCGTACCGGCGCTGGCGCCCGGCTCGCTCAACGACGTCATCGTGACGAATCCGGATGGCTCGTCCGGCACGCTCGAGAAGGGCTACGTCGCGGACTTCCTCGACGTTCCGGAGGGGCACCAGTTCTATACCTCGGTCACACGGCTCGTGACGAGCGCCGTCACCGCGGGAATCGGAGGCGGCCTCTTCGGTATCGACGAGCCGACCCTGCGGCAGCAGATGGCCGTCTTCCTGCTGAAGGCCAAGCACGGCGCCTGCTACGCGCCGCCGCGATGCGTCGGTGTCTTCCCGGACGTGCCGTGCCCCTCGCCCTTCGCGGGCTGGATCGAGGCGCTCGCCGCGGAGGGCATCACGGGAGGCTGCGGCGGCGGGAACTTCTGCCCGCAGAATCCGGTCCGACGCGATCAGATGGCGGCGTTCCTGCTCAAATCCGAGCACGGCTCGGAGTTCTCGCCGCCGCCGTGCGCGGGCGCATTCGCGGACGTGCCGTGCCCGTCGCAGTTCGCCGACTGGATCGAGCAGCTGGCGGCGGAGAACGTCACGGGGGGCTGCGGGGGCGACGACTACTGCCCGGCCGCGAACGTCACACGGGGGCAGATGGCGGTATTCCTGGCGAAAGCGTTCTTCCTTCAGTAGGGCAGCTCGCAATAGAGTTCCGAGTCCCGGGTGGACAATCTTCCGACGGAGTGGACACGAAAGGAGATCTCCATGTGGTCCTGGAGCTCTTGCCGACAGAAATCGAAACTCGATAAGCGGCCCTCGAGACGCACTTTCGGTGCGGCGTTCGTGCTCCTCGCCGCCGCCTCCGCCGTACGCGCGAACACGTACACCGTCACGAACACCGCGGACTCCGGCGCCGGCTCGCTGCGGCAGGCGATTCTCGACGCCAACGCGAACGCCGGGCTCGACACGATCGCGTTCAACGTCTCCGGAGCCGGCTGCAACGGCTCGGGCGTCTGCACGATCACGCCGGCAAGCGGGCTCCCGACCTTTTCGAGCCCGGTGCTGATCGACGGGTACACGCAGCCGGGGTCGTCTCCGAATACCAACGCGCAGGGCGCGCTCAACACGGTCATCAAGATCGTGATCGACGGCTCGACCGTGCAGGGCACCGGGTTTCAGTTCACGAGCGTGAACGGCTCGACGCTCCGGGGTTTGGCCATCAGCGGACACTGGAACTACGCGATCAGCTGGTACTTCGCCGACGGAGGCACGGTGGCCGGCTGCTTCATCGGCACGAACGCGGCCGGAACGGCGATCCTGGGATCGGCGAACATCCGCGGCATCGACGCGGAGTTCGCGAACGACTTCCACGTCGGCGGCCCGAACCCCGCCGACCGCAATCTCGTCTCGGGCAACCTGCAGACGGGCATCTTCATTCACGGCCAGTCGTCGAACGGCCTCGTCCAGGGCAACCTGGTCGGGACGGACATCACCGGCGCCGCTCTCCTCCAAACGGGCGTCGGCGTCGGCATCGGATCCGGAGGGACGACTGCCGATGCGATGTTCCGCGACAACGTTGTGGGCGGTTACAGCGAGGGCATCTACCCGCAGAACACGAACGACACGAATTTCCAGATGTCGATCCTGCACAACTGGGTGGGCACCGACGTCACCGGAACCGTCCACCTCGGGAACGACTACAACGGAATCTTCATCGGCGGCAAGCAGATCCAGGTCGGCGGTGTCGGCGCCGGCGAAGGCAACGTGTGCGCCTTCAACGGCGGCGCCGGGGTGCTCGTCGACTACAGCATCTTCTCCCTGCGCGTACCGATCCGCGGCAACTCGATCTACGGCAACGCGACGGCGAACGGGGCAAACTTCCACTCGCCGCTCGGCCTCGACCTCGGCAATCAGGGCGGCGTCGGGCAGGGCGGGTTCACGCCGAACGACCTCGGCGACGCCGATCCCGGTCCCAACAACAACCAGAACTTCCCGCTGATCAAGTCCGTCGACGTCGGCCCGAGCACCACGACCGTGCACGCCTTCCTGAACAGCACGGCGAGCACCCAGTTCACGATCGACTTCTACTCGAGCGACGGCTGCGTCGGCCGGCCGCAGGATTTCCTGGAGGGCCGGACCTATCTCGGGTCCGACACGGTCACGACGGACGCGAGCGGCAACGTCAACTTCGACACCGTGCTGCCGGTCGCGATCGCAGTGTCCGACAAGGTCACCGCCACGGCAACCGACCCGGACGGCAATACTTCCGAGTTCTCGCAGCGCTTCGTCCTGACCTCGACCCCAGGCTCGGGCAACCCGGCCGGCGTCGCGGGGGTGACGCTGACCGGCTTCAATTTCCTGGCCGGCGCGACGGTCACGGTGGGCGGCGTCGCCGCGACGAACGTGAACGTAGCCGACTACAGCGACATCACCATGACGACGCCGAGCCTCGCGCCCGGCAGTCTGAACGACGTCGTGGTGACCAACACGGACGGGAGCGCCAGCACGCTGCCCAACGGGTGGATCGCGGACTTCCTGGACGTGCCCGGCGGACAGCAGTTCTACTCTTACGTGACGACCCTGGTGCGCAACAAGATCACGGTCGGCGTCGGCGGCGGCATGTACGGCGTCGGCCAGCCGACGCTGCGCCAGCAGATGGCGGTCTTCCTCCTGAAGGCGAGACACGGTCTCTGCTACGTCCCGCCTCCGTGCGCGGGAGCGTTCGCCGACGTGCCGTGCCCGTCCACCTTCGCCAACTGGATCGAGGCGCTGGCGGCGGAGGGCATCACCGGAGGCTGCGGCGGCGGCAGCTACTGCCCGACCGCGCCGGTGCGGCGCGACCAGATGGCCGTGTTCCTTCTCAAGGCCGAGCACGGCTCCGGCTACGTGCCCCCGGACTGCGCCGGTGTCTTCACGGACGTCGCCTGCCCCTCCACCTTCGCCAACTGGATCGAGCAGCTCGCCGCAGAGCAGATCACCGGCGGCTGCGGCGGCACCAACTATTGCCCACTGTCCAACAACACCCGCGGCCAGATGGCCGTCTTCATGACCAAGACGTTCCACCTCCAATAACCAATCTGGGGAAGAAGCATGAAGCTCGCGATGAAAGCCCTCCTGGGCCTCTCGCTGACCTGGTCGGCGGGAGCGGCCACGTTCACGGTCACGAACACGAGCGACTCCGGCGCCGGATCCCTGCGGCAGGCGATCACGGATGCCAACGCCGCCGCCGGTCTCGACACCGTCGCCTTCAACGTCACGGGCGCGGGCTGCGACGGCTCCGGCGTCTGCACGATCTCGCCGGCCACGAGCCTGCCTCTGATCCAGAGTCCCGTGCTCATCGACGGCTATACCCAGCCGGGCTCGGCCCCGAACACCATCGCGCAGGGAGCCCTGAACACGGTGCCCAAGGTCGTGCTCTCCGGCGCCAACATTCCCAATCAGACCGGACTCTCCATCGCAGGCACTGGCGCCGGTTCCACCATCCGGGGCCTCGTCGTCAACGGCGGATTCCAATACGGCATCCAGTCGGCCTCTTCGAACGACAACACCGTGCGGGGGTGCTTCGTCGGTGTCGACGCGGCGGGCCTGGCGGCGTCCCCGAATCATTCCGGCATCGACGCCCAGAACAGCGCCGATTTCACGGCCGGAGGACCGTCTCCCGCGGACCGCAATCTGGTCTCGGGTCAGACGTTCAGCAACATCGGCATCAGTGGCGCCTCCCCCACGGTCGAGGGCAATCTCATCGGCCCCGACAAGACGGGCGTGGTCGCCATCGGCGCGACGGAGACCGGCCTCCAGGTCGGTGGCAATACCGGGGGGGCGGTAATCCGCGGCAACGTCGTCGGCGGGGCCACGATCGGTATGAGGGTCGGCAGCATCTTCGATGCGATCACCGGGATGACGATCCAGGGCAATTGGGTGGGGACCGACGTCACCGGGACTACGGACATCGGCAATCTCTACATCGGCATTCTGGTCGAGGGCCGGGACATCACGATCGGCGGCGTCGGGCCGGGCGAAGGGAATGTGATCGCCTTCAATGACGGCGCGGGTGTGCTCGTCAATTACGACTTCTCCAACGTCACCGGCAACACGATTCGCGGCAACTCCATCTACTCGAACGCCGAGGGCGCGATTCCGGAGGGCAACTCGCCTCTGGGGCTCGACCTGGGAAACCCCGGGGGAGGCCTCGGCGCCGGAGGGCTGACGCTGAACGACCTGGACGACGCGGACATGGGCCCGAACGGCAGTCAGAACTTCCCGCTCATCAGCTCTGTCGTCTCCGCGGGAGGGGACACGACGATCCACGGCCGCCTGAACAGCACGCCCAGCTCTCAGTTCACGATCGACTTCTACGCCAACGACGCCTGCCTCGGCCGGCCCCAGGACTACTACGAAGGAAAGACGTACATCGGCAGCGCGCCCGTGACGACCGACGCCGGCGGAGATGCCGCGATCGACGTCGTGCTCTCCGGCGTGACGCTCCCGGCCGGCCAGGTCGTGACGGCGACCGCCACGGACGCGAACGGAAACACCTCGGAGTTCTCGCAGCGGATCGTCATCTCCGCAAATCCGACGTCGGGAAACGCCCCCGGCAACGGCCCGATAACGCTGTCCGGGTTCAATTTCCTTTCGGGAGCGACGGCGACCGTGGGAGGCCTGCCGGCGACCGACGTCGTCGTGACGGACTACAACACGATCACGCTGACGACCCCGGCCCTTCCGGCCGGAACCATCAACGACATCACGGTGACGAACACGGACGGGACCAACGGCACGCTCGCCAACGCCTGGATCGTCAACTTCCTCGACGTGCCGGAGAGCCAGCAGTTCAACTTCTACGTGAACAAGCTCGTGCGCAACGAGATCACGGTCGGCGTCGGCGGCGGAAACTATGGCGTCGACCAGCCGACGCTCCGGCAGCAGATGGCGGTGTTTCTCCTCAAGGCCCGCCACGGCATCTGCTACACGCCGCCGGCGTGCACGGGCACGTTCGGAGACGTGCCCTGCCCGTCCACGTTCGTCAACTGGATCGAGCAACTCGCCGCGGAGGGGATCACGGGCGGCTGCGGCGGCGGCAACTACTGCCCGACGACGCCCGTGCGACGCGACCAGATGGCGGTCTTCCTGCTCAAGGCGGAGCACGGTCCCGGCTACACGCCGCCCGGCTGCACCGGCATCTACGGCGACGTACCTTGCCCGTCGACGTTCGCCAACTGGATCGAGCAGCTGGCCGCCGAGAACATCACCGGCGGCTGCGGCGGCGGAAACTACTGTCCCCTTTCGAACAACACCAGGGGGCAGATGGCCGTCTTCATCGTGAAGACGTTCAAGCTGCAATGACGACGACCCAACCCACCGACGATCCGAGCTAGACTCCGCGCAAATCCGGGGAAGGAGGGCTGCGCCATGCGGTTCCGTCTTTGCCTCGCCGGGTTCCTGTGGGTCGCGTCGATGCAAGGCGTCGGCGTCGTCAACGTGACGACGACCGTCGACACCGGGACGGGATCGCTGCGTCAGGCAATCTCGGACGTCAACGTGGACCACACCATCGAGCAGATCCTCTTCAATATCCCGCCCTCGGACCCGAACTGCGACGCCAACGGCGTCTGCACGATCCGCCCCGTCACCAACCTGCCCGCCATCGCGTCGGAGGGCGTGACGATCGACGGGTATTCGCAGCCGGGCGCACAGGTCAACACGGCATCGCAGGGCAGCAACGCGCAGATCAAGATCGTTCTCATCGGGAACATCGACACCGACCCGAGCCCGCGGGGCCTGGAAATCGAGGCGGACAACGTTGCCGTCAAGGGCCTCGCGATCGGAGGCTTCCTGTACGGAATCCGAACCTCCTTCGTGACGGGAACCCAGATCTCGGGCTGCTTCCTCGGGACGGACGCGTCCGGCCAAACGCCGTCGCCCAACCAGTGGGCGATCTCGTGCTTGCTGGCCTCCAACGCGATCATCGGCAGCGCGAGCCCCGCCGACCGGAACGTCATCTCCGCCAGCACCACGGCGGGCGTGAACCTCGACGGCTGTCCGGGCTCCGCGGTTCTGGGCAACCTCATCGGCACGAACGCGGCCGGAGATGCCCCGCTCGGAAACGTCGCCGGGATCTACGCGACGGGCGCCAGCTCGAACCTGACGATCGGCGGACCCGGCGAGGGAGCCGGCAACGTCGTGTCGGGAAGCTCCGACAACGGAATCTTCATTTCCCTGGGCGCCAACGTCGGCGTGATCATCTACGGAAACAAGGTCGGAACGGACGCCGGCGGCAGCGCTCCGATCGGAAACGCGCTCGCCGGCATCCGCATCGCGTCTCCGGGTGTCCAGATCGGCGGTCTCCTGCCGGGCCAGGGCAACGTCGTCGCATACAACCTGGGCAAGGGGATCGGCGTGGACAGCAGCGGCTACGGAGTCACGATTCGCGGTAATTCGATCTACGAGAACGGCTACGGGAACTTCGGGTACCACACCGGCATCGACCTGGAACCGCAGCAGGGCACGACCGCGAACGACGACGGCGATGCGGACACCGGCGCGAACGGACTTCAGAACACCCCGATCGTCTCTTCGGCCGCGCCGCATGCGGGCGGCGGCACGGACGTGACGGGCGTCGAGCACTCGACGGCGGACACGGTTCTCGACATCGACTTCTACGAGAACGAGGCCTGCCAGCCGCTCTCTCACAACTTCCTGCAGGGCCGCTCCTACATCGGGTCGACGCAGGTCACGACGGACGCGAGCGGCTTCGCCGCGTTCGCCGCGACGCTTCCGGCGACGATCGCTGCGGGTGCGCACGTCAGCGCCACCGCCACGGATGCTCAGGGGAACACGTCCGAGTTCTCGCAGCGCATGCCGTGGGTCGTCAACCCGCTTTCCGGTCCGGCGTCCGGCGGCACCGCAATCGGCGTCGGCGGCACGGACTTCCTGACGGGCGCCACGGTCACGATCGGCGGCGCTCCGGCCGCGGACGTCGACGTCCTCAGCTTCACGGGCCTGACCGCAACCACGCCCGCGCTCTCGCCGGGCACGCTCAACGACGTCGTCGTCAGCGATCCGGACGGCGCCAGCGGCGTGCTCGAGATGAGCTTCGTCGCCGATTTTCTCGACGTGCCGCCCTCGCACCAGTTCTACCCCTACGTGACGGAGCTCGTGTACAACCGGGTCACCGCCGGCATCGGCGGCGGCCTCTACGGCGTCGAAATGGCCGTCCTGCGGCAGCAGATGGCCGTGTTCATCCTGAAGGCCGAGCACGGCGTCTGTTACGCCCCTCCCGACTGCAAGGGAACGTTCGCGGACGTGCCGTGCCCGTCCCCGTTCGCCGACTGGGTCGAGCAACTCTTCACGGAGGGGATCACGGGCGGCTGCGGCGGGGGCAACTACTGCCCGACCAGCCCCGTCCGCCGAGACCAGATGTCGGCCTTCCTCTTGAAGGCGGAGCACGGAGAGTCATACGTCCCTCCCGACTGCGCCGGAATCTTCGGCGACGTTCCATGCCCCTCGCTGTTCGCCAACTGGATCGAGCAGCTCGCCGCGGAGAACATCACCGGAGGCTGCGGAAACGGGAACTACTGTCCGCTGTCGAACAACACGCGCGGACAGATGGCCGTGTTCATCACGAAGACCTTCGGACTCCAGTGAGCACCGCGGCCCGGTGACGCGATTCGAGTTGCCAGCGAGCCGGATGCGCCTCCGACGGCCTCGAGCTCGGCTTCGGGTACTGCGGGGGTCGGCGTTCGGGTCGTGGGATGATCGCCAGGTTCCCTTGAAATAGGCCAAGCCTCTCAACCCAAGCTGGGCGGGTGCCCGAGAAAGGCGTCACCATGGTTTCCAGGCCCCCGTCTCGGTGGAGCTCCTGTATCCGGACTTTCCGGACGACACTCGCGCGAGCCACCGCGCTGCTGTTCCTGGTCTCGGCAGCGGCATACGGCGCGACGTTCACCGTCACGAACACCTCCGACTCGGGCGCGGGCTCGCTGCGGCAGGCGATCACCGACGCCAACACCGCCCCCGGGCTCGACACGATCGCGTTCAACGTCTCCGGAGCCGGGTGCGACGGAGGCGGGATCTGCACGATCTCCCCCGCCACGGGCCTGCCCGACATCGTGAGCCCGGTGCTCGTCGACGGCTACACGCAGCCGGGCTCGTCGCCGAACACGAACGTCCAGGGAGCGCTCAACACCGTCCTCAAGATCGTGATCTCGTCGGCGGGCGCGCCGGGCCAGAACGGCCTCGTTCTCTCCACGGGGTCGGACGGCTCGACGATCCGCGGCCTCGTGATCAACGGCGGGTTCAATGACTCGGTCTTGTCGTTCGCTTCGAATGGAAACAAGGTCACCGGCTGCTTCATCGGCACCAACGCCGCCGGAACCTCCCTTCCCGCCTCTCTCAACGTCTGGGGACCGCAGAGCCTGTACAGCAATGACTTCCACGTCGGCGGCCCCGCTCCGGGAGACCGGAATCTGCTCACGGGGAACAGCCAGAGCTCGGTCTTCTCGCAGCAGGGGTCGAACCCGCTGGTCCAGGGCAACCTCGTGGGTACGGACATCTCCGGAGCGACGCTCCTCGACACCAGCCACACCAACACGGGGATCGACGTCCAGGGCCAGACGCCCGGCGCGCTCATCCGGGACAACGTCGTGGCTGGCGGGAACAGGGGGATGTTTCTCGGGGACTCCAACGACACGATGCTCGGGATGACCGTGCTGCACAACTGGGTCGGGACGGACGTCACGGGGACGGTCGATCTCGGCGCGGCCGAGGAGGCGATCTTCGTCCAGGGACGCAACGTCCAGATCGGGGGGATCGGCGCCGGAGAAGGCAACGTCATCGCGTTTAGCCATGGCCCCGGGTTGCTGATCAACTACAGCACGATCAACGTCGTCTCCGACTCGATCCGCGGCAACTCGATTTACGGCAACGGCAGCGCCCACGGCGCGGGCTCTCTCTCGACTCTGGGAGTCGACCTCGGCAACCCGGGCGGCTTCGGACAGGGCGGCCTGACGCTCAACGACCTCGACGACGCGGATCCCGGCCCGAACCTGAACCAGAACTTCCCGATCCTGAACTCCGCCGTCTCCGGCGGCGGGAGCACCACGATCCACGGCCACCTGAACAGCACGCCGAGCACCCAGTTCGCGATCGACTTCTACTCGAACGACGGCTGCGTCGGCCGTCCGCAGGACTTCCTCGAGGGGCGCACGTACCTCGGGACGGACACCGTGACGACCAACGCCGGCGGCGACGCCGTCATCGACACGACACTCCCGGTGGTGCTGGCCTCGGGCGAGAAGGTCACGGCGACGGCGACGGACCCGGACGGCAACACGTCGGAGTTCTCGCAGCGCTTCGTGCTCACCGCGACGCCGTCCTCCGGCCCACCGGCGGGTATCGCGACGACGCTTTCGGGCTTCTACTTCCTCGCCGGCGCTACGGCGACGGTCGGCGGCGTCCCCGCGTCGAACGTCAACGTGTCGGACTACAACACGATCACGCTGACGACGCCCACCCTGCCGCCGGGCAGCCTCAACGACATCGTCGTCACGAACACGGACGGGAGCGAGAGCACTCTCCCGAACGGCTGGATCGCCGACTTCCTCGACGTCCCGGGAAACGGGCAGTTCTACTCGTTCGTGACGACGCTCGTGCGCAACACGATCACCGTCGGCGTCGGCGGCGGCAACTACGGCGTCGACTCTCCGACTCTCCGCCGTCAGATGGCCGTCTTCCTGCTGAAGGCGCGCCACGGGCTCTGCTACGTCCCGCCGGCGTGCACGGGCACTTTCCCGGACGTCGCGTGCCCGTCGACGTTCGCCGACTGGATCGAGGCGCTCGCGGCGGAGGGGATCACCGGCGGGTGCGGCGGCGGCAACTACTGCCCGACGACGCCCGTGCGGCGCGACCAGATGGCGGTCTTCCTGATGAAGGCCGAGCACGGGTCGGGGTACGTCCCGCCGGACTGCGCCGGGATCTACGCCGACGTCCCGTGCCCGTCGACGTTCGCCAATTGGATCGAGCAGCTTGCCGCGGAGAACGTCACCGGCGGCTGCGGCGGCGGCAACTACTGTCCGCTCTCGAACAACACGCGCGGCCAGATGGCGGTGTTCATCACGAAGACCTTCGGTCTGCAGTAGGCTTTCTTCACCGCGTACTTGTCCCCCTCTCCCCCAGACGGGGGGAGAGGGTTGGGGTGAGGGAGGAATCTTGAGCATTCTTCACGTGTCGAAGGGACTGAACGAGCGGTCCTCATCCCGAACTCGTCCCGCCGGGAGACGGAGAGAGCGGGCCCGCGGCCTTGCCCTGTTCCTTTTCACGGCCACGACGTCGCTGTCCGCCGCGACGTTCACCGTCACGACCACCGCGGACACCGGCGCCGGGTCGCTCCGCCAGGCGATCGTCGACGCGAACGCGAGTCCCGGCGCCGACACCATCGCGTTCGCGATCCCGGGACCCGGCGTCCACAAGATCGTGCTCACCACGTGGCTTCCGAACACCACCGATCCCGTGACCGTCGACGGCTACACGCAGCCGGGCTCTTCGCCGAACACGCTGCCGCTGGCCCAGGGAACCAACGCCGTTCTGAACGTCGAGATCGACGGATCGGCCGTCATCCTGGCGGCCTGCTGGCAGTACGGCGCTGCGGGAGGACTCATCCGGGGGCTCGTCATCAACCACTGTTCGGACGGTGCGATCTACGCCATCAATTCCGTGGACG
>Ga0070675_100002036_pt1 | contig 15004 bp, 10 predicted proteins | sample KBSM43metaG_FD_65343 | JGI IMG/M metagenome (GOLD analysis project Ga0070675, IMG submission 65343) | Miscanthus rhizosphere microbial communities from Kellogg Biological Station, Michigan, USA - KBS M4-3 metaG | ecosystem: Host-associated > Plants > Roots > Rhizosphere > Soil ...
TCAGGGCGGGTGACAAGCGAGCGACGGGCCGTGGCCGGCTTCGATCGGCTCTCGGTCGCAGGCGACTTCCAGATCGAGCTCAGCCAGGGCAGCGCCGAAGGCCTCGAGCTCACCGGCGACGACGACCTGCTGCCCTTGATCGAGACCGTGGTCGAGACCCGAGACGGCTCGCGCACCCTCAGGATCTCCCCCAAGCGGGACATCGATCTGCGTCCGAGCCAGCCGATCCGGATCCGTATCGAGCTGATCCGGCTGAGCGGGATTTCCCTGGCGGGCGGCTCGCGCGTGATGGCCGATGGCCTGCGGGCAGGCAGCCTTTCGCTCTCGATCGGCGGCGCCGGCGACATCACGCTGGCGGCCCTCGAAGCCGAGCGGCTCGCCGTCAACATCGGCGGCAGCGGCCGGGTCACGGTCGGCGGCCACAGCGCCGAAGCCACCCTCAGCATCGCCGGCAGCGGCCGGGTCATGCTCGCCGGTCTCGCCGCCGACGAAGTGTCGGTCGACATTGCCGGCAGCGGCAATGCCGAGGTTCGGGCCGAGCGCCGGCTGAAGGTCTCGATTGCCGGCTCCGGGCGCGTCCGGCACGGCGGCGCGGCGGTGCCGTCAATCAGCATCGTCGGCAGTGGCGACGTTCGGCGCCTTTAATCGGTATTACTGCACCGGCCATCCGCATCGCCGGGCCGCGCATCGCTGTAACCAAAGGTAGGCACGGGCTGTCCGTCTAGACTCGCGCCAGCAGCACCGCCCCTCCGCGGCTGCACAGAGGAGCGTCGATGCTGACATCGCTTTTCGGAGACCTGGGGCCGCGCGACGGCAAGAACAAGCCGCGCGATTTCGACGACACCCAGCCCGACTCGCAGGGCGGGTTCGCGGCCACCGCGATCATGGAGAGCGTGGCCACCGAGGTCAACGAGCGCGGCCAGATCATCGACCGCCACGTCAGCGACCTGGTCGTCACCGGCTCGCCGGCCCAGGCGATCCGCGAGCACTTCGCCGCCACCCGCCCCGACCTCGACACTGCGACATCGATGATCACCCTGCTCGACCCGGTCGGCGTCTGGGCATCGTCGGTCATCAAGGCGCTGTCCGACGCCGGCGGCCGGCCGATCGAGCGGCTGCACCTGCGCGAGAAGACCACCCTGCGCACGATCGCGATGATCGAGCGCACGACCCTGGTCCGCCGCCAGGAAGACACGCTGCGCATCTTCCACGCCGACGTCCGCGCCCCCGGGCCGGAGAACGCCGAGATTCCGGTGGCGCTGATGGAGCGCAGCCAGATGACGGCCGTGATCATCGGCCCGATGCAGCCGCATGCGATCGACGCCCTGCTCGCCTCGCTGCGCCAGGCGACCAGCCTGCCGACCTGGCGCTGCCCGCAGCTGCTGTTCCAGCTGCCGCCGAACGCCACCTGGATCAACAACAAGGTCCAGGCGATGGTCTGGCCGCAGCGCCTGCACGTGCACATCGTCAGCGAGCCGATGACCGGCGCGTCGTCGGTGTGGAACGCGATGCTCGGAGTCTGGAACGAGGTCAAGCTGCAGCCGGGCTGGGATCCGATGGCGGTGTCGCCGATGCTCGGCATCGGCGACTTCCCGATCAAGGTCGGCGAGATCGGCGGCGGAGCCCCGACCGCCACGCCGGCCCGGGCCGCCGGCACGGCGGTGCCGATCGTCGACGGCGTCACCGGTTCGGCGCTGCAGCTCACCCGCGGCGTGCTCGACGCCACCCGCGGCCGGCAGGCGCTGAGCAGCCTGCTCAAGCTGGACGGCCTGATCGGCTGCGCCCTGGTCGACGCCGGCACCGGCCTGGTGATGGCGCACGAGAGCCGGGCCGAGCAGTCGATCGACATGGAGCTCGCGGCCGCGGCCGCGGCGCAGGTGCTGCGGGCACAGCGCGACTCGGCGCGGAGCATGGGGCTCACCGATCCGATCGACGAGCTGATCACGACCGCCGGGTCGCGCAACATCCTGATCCGCGCCCTGCAGCGTCACGCCGAGCTGTTCATCGTCGCCCTGTTCGAGAAGCACCGCACCAACCTGGCGCTGGCCCGCTTCCAGCTGCTCGAGGTCGAGCGCAGCCTCGCCTAGCGCGCGGCCTGAGGCGGGTTCATCGGTGCAGGCCGGCAGCCGCTCAGGCCCCGCTGCCGGCGCGCAGTGCCAGCGCCTTGTTGGCCAGCGCGTCGGCCTTCTCGTTGCAACGGTCGCCGTTGTGTCCCTTGACCCAGCGCACCGTGACCCGGCGCGCATCGGCGAGCGCGAACAGCTTCTTCCACAAGGCGAGGTTCGCCACCGGCTCGCCCTTGGAGTTGCGCCAGCCCTTGCGTTCCCAGCCGGCGCGCCATTCGGTCAGGCCCTTGAGCACGTACTGGCTGTCGGAGACGAGCTGGACCGCGGCACCCGCGGGCACGCGGGCCAGCCCCTCGATCGCCGCGGTCAGCTCGGCGATCTGGTTGGTGCCCGGGCCGATGAAGCCGAAGTGATCGCTTTCGCCGCCATCACCGGGGGCGATCAGAACCGCGCCCCAGCCGGCGGGTCCGGGGTTGCTCGGGGCGCAAGCCCCATCGGTATAGGCGGTCCACATCATGTCTTGGGTCATCGGTTCAGCGCGGTTCGCCGTGGGTTTCGAGTTCGGTTCGGCGACGCTGTGTCGCTGCGACCGGTGCTGGCGCGGTCGCCGCCTTCGGCCGGGCCTCGTCGCGCACCAGGCCGATGAGGCGCATGCCACGCACCCGCTTGACCGCGACAATGTAATAGAGCGCGCCGAACGGCGGCCACCAGCGGTCGCCGGCCCGCTCCATCCAGCCGAAGCGGGCCAGCCACTTGGCCGAGGTCACCGGCGGGATATAGCAGCCGAAGCGGCCCGACTCGACCTCGAAGCTCAAGAGGCGCAGCCAGTCGCGCAGCCGCCGATAGCCGATGAACTCGCCGGCGCGCGGCAGGAACAGGTCGCGCTCGGTGCCCATGCCCAAGCGTCGCCGCATCCGCCCGAGGCGCTGCCGCGTTCCCCACAGGCTCGCGGGATTGAAGCCGAGGATCAGGACGCGGCCTTCGGGCACGAGCACGCGCTCGACCTCGCGCAGCGTCAGGTGCGGGTCACGAGCGAGCTCGAGCGAATGCGGCAGGACGACGAGGTCGAGGCTGGCCGACTCGAACGGCAAGGCGTCGAAGTGGCAGTGCAGCGCGACCTTCGTCCTCGCCGGGCTCGGACCCTCGGGTTCGGCGGCGGCAGCTTCAGCCCGCGCCTCGGCCGTCAGCGGCGGCGACTCGACGGCGAGCCAGCGATGTGGCATGCGATTGGCGCCCAGCGCATCGAGCTCGGGCAGGCCGAGCTGCAGCGCGTGGAAGCCGAAGACATCAGCGACGGCTTGGTCGAGATGACGCTGCTCCCAGGCGAGGAGGTACTCTCCCGCCGGGGTTTTCAGCCATTGGGGCAACTGTATGATTGCGCCTTCCGTCATGAACCTGACACGAAGCGTCCGTCGTCGGCATGCGGGACGCGATACCGACGCGCTTGCGCCGGAGGACATTCTAGTGACCGACCCTCATGCCGAACCCATCGGCGGCTGGAACACCAAGCTCCGATGACGATCTCCCGAGCCCGGCCGTCGGCCCTCGCGTGGATCGCGGGGCCGCTTCTCCTTCTTGCCGGCTGCGTCTCGGCTCCTCTTTCCTCCCCGTCCTCGTCCGAGGTTGCCGATGCGCCCGTGGCAGCGGCGTCGGCGCCGGCCCTGGCCGCGCCCAACGCGATGGACGAGGCTGCGGCGCAGAGCGTCGCGGTCGCCGCCTCGACGCCCGATCCGGCGGTCGCCGCGCCGGTGCCGGTCGACCCGCTCCGCCCCGAGGTGCGCCTCGACCTCGACGAGCGCTCGGCCCGGGTCGACCTGTGGGACCGCGTTCGCCGCGGCTTCGCCATGGCCGATCTCGACAACGAGCTGGTGCGCGACCGCGAGCGCTGGTACGCGACCCGGCCCGACTACGTGGCGCGCATGACCGAGCGCGGCAGCCGCTACCTGTTCCACATCGTCGAGGAGCTCGACAAGCGCGGCATGCCGACCGAGCTGGCGCTGCTGCCGTTCATCGAGAGCGCCTACAACCCGCAGGCGATGTCCGTGGCCCGGGCTTCGGGCATGTGGCAGTTCATCCCGTCGACCGGGCGCGACTTCGAACTGAAGCAGAACATCTTCCGTGACGACCGGCGCGACGTCCTCGCCTCCACCCGCGCGGCGCTCGACTACCTGCAAAAGCTCTATGGCATGTTCGGCGACTGGCAGCTGGCGCTGGCCGCCTACAACTGGGGCGAAGGCAGCGTGCAGCGGGCGATCGACCGGAACCAGCGCGCTGGCCTGCCGACCAACTACGAGAGCCTGCGCATGCCGGCCGAGACCCGGCTCTACCTGCCCAAGCTGCAGGCGGTGAAGAACATCGTCTCCCGTCCCGGCGACTTCAACCTGCGCCTGCCCGAGCTGATGAACCATCCCTACTTCCTCAGCGTGCCGATCGAGCGCGACATGGACGTCGCCGTGGCCGTCAAACTGGCCAGCATGCCGCTCGAGGAATTCCAGACCCTCAATCCGCAGATGAACCGGCCGGTGATCCTGGCGGCCGGCACGCCGCAGGTGCTCCTGCCCTACGACAACGCCAACCGGTTCGTGCGCGAGCTGCCCCGACACCCCGGGCCGCTCGCGAGCTGGACCGCCTGGACCGCGCCGAGGACCATGAAGACCGCCGAGGCGGCCCGCATGGTCGGCATGAGCGAGGAAAGCCTGCGCGAGGTCAACCACATTCCGGCGCGAATGCTGATCAAGACCGGCTCGACCCTGCTGGTGCCGCGCGGCAATGCCCTGCTCGCCGATGTCTCCAGCGAGGTCGCCGACACGGCCATGCTCGCGCTCTCGCCCGAGGCGCCCGCACTGCGCAAGACCACGCTCAAGGCCGGGCACAAGGACAGCGTCGCCTCGGTCGCCAAGCGCTACCACGTCAGCGCCACGCAGGTCGCCGAATGGAACCAGGTGGCGCCGGGCGCAAGCTTCGCCCCAGGGCAGACGATCGTCGTCTTCACCGCAGCGACGACGCGCAAGACCGCCAAGGACACGGTGCCGGGCGGACCGCGTTCGAGCGGCACGACCCGCACGGCAAGCGGTGCCAAGAGCACGAGCAGCAGCCAGGCGGCGCGCGCCGGCAAGGCCACCGGGGTGCGGCAAACGCCGGTCGCGCGGCGCTGAGCCGATCACCTGGGCACAGGCGCGCGCGAGCGGCAGAACGCCTCAGCGCCGGTCGATGAAGGCGTGGGCGATGGTGCCCAGATCGACGTATTCGAGCTCGCTGCCGATCGGCACGCCCCGCGCCAGGCGGGTGACGCGGACGCCGCGCGACTGCAGCGCTTCTCCCAGCACGTGCGCGGTCGCCTCACCCTCGGCGGTGAAGTTGGTCGCGAGGATCACCTCCTCGACCACACCGTCACCGGCCCGGTCGAGCAGCTCGCGGGCGCCGATCTCCAGCGGACCGATGCCGTCGAGCGGGCTGAGCCGGCCCATCAGCACGAAGTAGAGGCCGCGATAGCTGCCGGTGCGCTCGAGCGCCGCCTGGTCGGCGGGGGTTTCGACCACCGCCAGCTGGCGCCGGTCGCGCGCGGGGTCGAGGCAGATGCCGCAGACCGGTTGTTCGGTGAAGGTGTAGCAGCGCTCGCAGTGGCGCACCCTCGCCACCGCCTGCTGCAGCGACTCCGCGATCCGCCGGGCGCCGTCGCGGTCGTGCTGGAGCAGGTGCCAGGCCATGCGCTGCGCCGACTTGACGCCCACGCCCGGGAGGCGGCGCAGCGCCTCGACCAGACCCTCGAGCGAGGCTTCAGCGGCCAACTTGGACGGTCAGCCTAGAACGGCAGCTTCATGCCGGGCGGCAGGCCTGGCATGCCGGCAGTGAGCTTACCCATCTTCTCGCTGCTCACCGCCTCGGCGCGGCGCACGCCGTCGTTGAAGGCCGCGGCGACGAGGTCCTCGAGCATGTCCTTGTCCTCGTCGAGCAGGCTCGGGTCGATGACGACCCGCTTGACGTCGTGCTTGCAGGTCATGGTCACCTTCACCAGGCCGGCGCCCGACTGGCCCTCGACCTCGATCGTCGCCAGCTCGTCCTGCGCCTTCTTCAGGTTGTCCTGCATCGCCTGGGCCTGCTTCATCAGACCGGCGAGTTGACCTTTCATCATGGCTTCAGCTCCTGGAATTTCACAACGGTTTGACCGAACCGGGAACGATCCGCGCGGTCTTGTACTGCGCCAGCAAGGCCTTGACCAGCGGATCGTCGTGGATCTCCTGCTCGGCCCGGGCCTGGCGCTGGCGCCGCGCCTCGGCGGCGCGCTCGGCCGGCGTGTCCACCGCGGCGCCGGCCTCGAGCTCGAGCCGCACCGGCATGCGCAGGGCCTCGGCCACGGCCGCCTGCAGCTTCTCGCGCAACGCCGGCGCGCGCAGGTTTTCGCGCTCGACGCGCAGGCGCCAATGCGTCTCGCCCGCGCTTTCGCCGACGGCGAGGCCTTCGGCCTGCATCGCCAGCTCGCGCACCATCGCGGCGATGCTTCCGGCCTCGATCAGGCGCCGCACCGTCTCGACCCAGCGCTCAGCCGCGGCCGCGTCCCGCGGCGAGGCTTCGCTGCGCTCGGCACTCGCCGCCGCGGGCGACGGCATCGCCGGCTGAGGGGTCACGGCGGCAGTCGGCGGCGACGCCGGCGCCGCGCCTTCGTCGCGCGCCGGCCGGGCCGCGGCCCTCGACGTCGCCGTCACCTCGGCACGGGCCGTCGCCTGGGCGCGCGCCGGTCCCGGCCGCGGCACGCCTTTCGGCATCGCCTCGGCCGGCGCGAATGCGAGCAGGCGCAGCAGGATCATGACCAGGCCGCTGTATTCGTCGGGCGCGAGCGGCAACTCCTCCCGGCCGTGCAAGACGATGCTGTAGAGCAGCTGCGTCTCGTCGGCCGGCAGCAGCGCCGCCAGCCGGGCCGCGACCGCGGCATCGGGATCGTCGCCGTCGTCGGCGCCGGGCACCGCCTGCAGCACCGCCATCTCCTGCAGCAGCGCGGCCAGCTCCTCGAGCGTGCCGGCGGCGGACAGGCCGAGCTCGCGCAGGCCGTCAATGCCCGCGATCAGCGCCTTGCCGTCGTGCGCCGCGAGCGCCTCGACCAGCCGGACCGCGTGGCCGCGGTCGACCGCGCCCAGCATCCGCCGCACCGGCTCCTCCTCGACCGCGCCGCTGCCGTAGGCGATCGCCTGGTCGGTGATCGAGAGCGCATCGCGCATCGAGCCCCGCGCCGCGCGGGCGATCAGCTTCAGCGCCGAGGCGTCGGCGGCGAGGCCTTCCCCGCGCAGCACGACGCCGAGGTGCTCGACGATCGTCTGCGGCGCCATCGGCCTGAGGTTGAATTGCAGGCAGCGCGACAGCACCGTCGCCGGCACCTTCTGCGGATCGGTCGTCGCCAGCACGAACTTCAGGTACTCCGGCGGCTCCTCGAGCGTCTTCAGCATGGCGTTGAAGGCGGTCGGGGTGAGCATGTGCACTTCGTCGATCATGTAGACCTTGAAGCGGCCGATCACCGGCTTGTAGACGGCCTGGTCGAGCAGCTGGGTGATCTCGTCGACGCCGCGGTTCGAGGCCGCGTCGAGCTCGACGTAATCGAGAAAGCGTCCGGCATCGATGGCGCGGCAGGCCTCGCAGACGCCGCAGGGCTCGGCGGTGATGTCGCCCTTGCCGTCGGGTCCGGTGCAGTTGAGCGACTTGGCGAGGATGCGCGAGACCGTGGTCTTGCCGACGCCGCGGGTGCCGGTGAAGAGCCAGGCATGGTGCAGGCGCTTCTGCGTCAGGGCGTTGACCAGCGCCTGGACGACGTGCGTCTGCCCGACCAGCGCCGCGAAGTTGCGTGGCCGATATTTGCGCGCCAGCACCGTGGTCGACATGCGAACGATTCTACGGTCGCCCCCGACCGCCTCGGCCCGTGCGGGATAATCCGCGCACCGCACGAAGACGATGCCGACCGACCCCACCGACCCCCAGCCCTTGAGCTACGGCAGCTCCGGGGTCGACTACCACGTCATCGATCCGTTCAAGGTCGCCGCGCAGCGCGCCGCGGCCTCGACCGGCAACCATCTCGACGGCCACGGCTTCTCCGAAGTCGAATCGTCGCGCGGCGAATCGGCCTACGTCGTCGACGTCGGCCCGTTCTACCTGGCCAGCATCGTCGAGTGCCTGGGGTCGAAGGCGATGGTCGCCGATGCGATGCAGGCCCTCACCGGCAGGAGCCACTACGCCGCGATCGCCCAGGACACGATCGCCATGGCGGTCAACGACCTGATCACCGTCGGCGCGACCCCGCTCGTGGTCCAGGCCTACTGGGCCGCCGGGGGTTCGGAATGGTTCGCCGACGCCGCCCGCGGCCGGGCCCTGATCGAGGGCTGGAAGCGGGCCTGCGACATCTGCAAGGTGGCCTGGGGCGGCGGCGAGACGCCGGCCCTCGCCGGCATCGTCGAGGGCGGCCGGATCGACCTCGCGGCGGCCTGCACCGGCATCGTCAGCCCGAAGGACCGGCTCTCGCTCGGCGACCACCTCTCCGCGGGCGACGCCATTGTCCTGCTCGCCTCGAGCGGCATCCACGCCAACGGGCTCAGTCTGGCGCGCGACCTCGCGGCGCGGCTGCCGCAGGGCTACCTGACCCCGCTGACCGCGAGCGCGGTGCCGATCGGGTTCGGCGAAGCGCTGCTCGAGCCGACCGTCCTCTATTCGCCGATCACCGAAGCCCTGTTCAAGGCCGGGGTGCGGCCGCACTACGCCGCCAACATCACCGGCCACGGGTGGCGCAAGCTCATGCGTCATCGCAGCGACTTCACCTATCGCATCCGCGCGGTGCCCGACGTTCCGCCGGTGCTGAAGTTCATCCAGACCGAGGCCCTGCTCTCGGACCGCGACGCCTACGGCACCTTCAACATGGGCGCGGGCTTCGCGCTCTTCGTCGCTGCCGAGGACGCGCCGAAGGCGGTCGCAGTCGCGAACAAGGCCGGCCTCGACGCCTGGATCGCCGGCGCGGTGGAAGCCGGTCCCAAGCGGCTGCTGATCGAGCCGCTCGGCCTCGAATACGACGGCAGCGAGCTGGGATTGCGCGCCTAGGGACATCTCGGTCGGGCCTGCAACAGGACGGCCGGTAGAATCGGCCGCGACGGGCCTCCTCGCATGGAAGCGCGGCCAACCGGGTCAGGTCGGGAACGAAGCAGCCCTAACCGTTGCAACCAGTGCCGAGGTCAGGCTCGTCACCCTATTCCCCTCGCCAGGATCGTGCCCTTCGGGGCAGCGCGGACGGCGCTTCGTCCTACCTTGCGACATCGGCAGTGTGCGTACCTTGGAGGTCGCCACCGCCGGACCCGTTTCGTGTCGCTCGTTTCCGCTTTCCTCCTCATTCTCGCGATCCTGATCGGCGCCGTGCTCTGGGCCTTGTTCGGCAGAGGCAAGTGACTCAGGTCCGCGGCGGGCGAGGTCCCGGCGTCTCGCGAAACAGCCAGACCGTGCCGACGACGACCCAGACGACGACCAGCGCGACTCCGCTCCAGTACAGCAGACCGGCCGGCACGCCGAGATAGAGCCCGGCGAGGGCAAGCACACCCCAGACCGCGATCGACGCGGCGAATGTCTTCATGTCTTCCAGTCCCCCAAGACCGCCAGAAATCGAGCCCTGCGCTATCTGCCCGTGCCAGGAAGCAATTCAAGACGTCGGGGCCGCCCTGCGCAAATCTTTACGACCGTGGCTGCGGGAGGGAGGGCTCAGCGCGTCTCGGCCGGCGCCGCTTCGGCGACCGGCTCGACTTCGGCGCCGTCGGCCTGGCGCCGCCCGGCGGGCGTCGGCGTGCCGCCCTGGCGCAGCACGTCCTTCGCCTCCTGCAAGGCGTCGACGACAGCGCGGGTGTTGAGGCGCAGCACCCGGGCATAGCGCTGCCCCACGTTGTTGAGCGCGGCCGCGACCTTCTTCGCCGGCAAAGTGCTGGCGATGTCGACGACCTCGTTGGCGGCGCTGGCGACGATGCGCAGCAGATCGGCATCGTTGTCGGGCTTGCGCACCGGCGCGTCGGCCGGCAGGCGGCGCATCATGTGCAGGATCTCGTCGCCCAGGCCCCAGTGGCGCGCGACGGCAAAGCCGAAGGTCTCGACGTCGACGCCGAGGACCGCGTAGCTCGCGGCGGCCTGATCGAGACCGGGCTGCTCCGGGCCGTCGCCGCTGGCCGGCGCCGGCTGCATCAGCTGCACGATCTGCTCGGCTTCCTCGGCGAAGTGGTAGCGCAGCATCAGCCGGCCCAGGTTCTGCAGCGCCGCGATCAGATAGACGACCTCGCCGTCGTAGCCCGCGGGACGCAGCGCCTGGGCGGTGTGGCCGGCGAGCCGGACCCGGTCGATCGCCGCCAGCAGCGCCTTCGCGCCGGCCTCGTCGAGCGGCCCCGGCCAGCCGCGCAGGCTGTTCGCCGACAGGCGCACGCCGTCGACCCCGATCAGGGCGACCACGCGGCGCAGGGTCAGCACCGGTCCGTTGCCGGAGATCTGCGTGCCCTGGACCTGGGCAGTGTTGATGGTGCGAAGCAGCTCGAAAGACAGCGCCAGGTCGGGCAACAGGTGCGCCGCGATCTCGTCGGTGCGCTGGCTCTCGATCGCAGTGACCCGCTGCACCCGCGGACCGAGCCCCGGCAGCGCCGGCAGGTGGCCGACGGTGCGCAGCCGATCGAGCAGGAGCGCGACCGGGCCGGCTTCGTTGTCGGAGAGCGCCTCGCGCCAGCCGTTGAGGGCGCCGAGGAAGGTGCGGGCGTTGCGGTAGCGCAGCCGGATCTGACCGGCAGTGCTGCGATTGACGATCGCCCGCAGCGGCTCGGGGATCGGATGCGGCGTGGTCCACGGCAGGCGCACGAACTCGCGGCCGTGCGGCGCCAGGCGAGCCATCACCTGGCCGGTGTCGGCGACACCGAGCGCCGGCTCGTCGGCCAGCAGGCGGTGCAGCAGCAGACCGCAGGCGAGCACGTCGCGCTCGGCGGCGCCGCGCTGCGCCCGCAGCATCGAGGGATCGAGCGGCATCGCCCGGTCGCTGTCGCGGCTGTGCACTGCATCGGGCGTGCTCTGGTGCGCGACCGAGAGCGCCGTGACCGCGATCTGGCCGCGCTCGTTGACGAGCAGGGTGTGGAACTGCGGATCGAGATGGGCGACACCGGCGTCGTGGGCGAAGGCCAGGGCGCGCAGCACCTGCTCCATCCAGAGCGCGGCTTCGTCGGTGGTCGGCTTGGGATGCTCGGCCAGCCATTCGTCGAGCGTGACGCCGAGCCGGCGATCGACGGCGACATACGGCCAGTGCTCGTGGACATCGCAGGCGAGCACCCGGGCCAGGCCGGGGTGGTCGAGCCTGGCGGCGCGGCGCACCGCCGACAACCAGGCCGCGACGGCGACGGCGCCGGCAGGCGCGACCCGAGGCAGGCTGAGCATCACCTCGGTGCCGGCCAGCGAGTCATCGGCCAGCCAGGTCATCGTCGCCTCGCTCTTGCCGAGCAGGCGTCGCAGCCGGTAGCGGCCGAACGCGCGCGCCGGAGTGGGCGAGACGGGGGCGTGGGCGTGGGCAGCGGCGAGCGACATCGTGAGGAAACGAAGCTACCCCGATTGGAACCGCGACGAGGTGCCGCGCAACGACCGATCAGTACCGGCTTCGTGCGCTATCTCTCGATGGATGCGCCCGTTACGTCGGTCGGTCGACAGCTAGGACGGTCCTAGGCGATCTCCACCACCCGCCCGTCGCCGGCGATGAAGGCGCAGCGCACCGCCTCGCCCGGCTGCGCGGCGCGCACTGCGTCACGGTAGCGCAGCAACTGCTGGCGGTACGGCTCGAGCGTTTCGGGGGCATGGCGCAGCTTGTAGTCGAGCACCCACCAGACCGGCTCTGTGCCCTCCTCCTCGAGGCGCACCAGCCGGTCGATGCGGAGCACCTCGCCCGAGTCGCTGACCGGTACCTCGTTGCCACTCCAGCGGATCTGCGGGCCGCGGAAGAAACGGGCGGTGTCAGCATGGGCGAGGATCGCCTCGGCGTGGCGCCGCACCTCGGCAGGATCGGCGCCGAACTCGCGGCCGGCAGCGACCGAGAGCACGTCGAGGGCCTTCACGACGGCGGTGCCAGCAGCCCACTCGAGCGTACGGTGCACCGCGCGGCCCAGCACGGCCGCAAGGGCTTCCTCGGCGACGACGGTCGTTGGCGAAGACGCCGGACCGGTTCGGCCGACACGAGCCGGACGCCACGACGGAAGGCGGCGCAGCTCGGCCGGCGGCAGCAACGCGGGCATTCCACCACCAGCCGTCGTCGGCGCCTCCGGCAGCGGCAGCTCGTCGGGCACCGCCTGCTCGAGCCGCTGCCACCAGGTCGTGCCGCTGCCCGGGGCATAGGCCTCGGTCGCCGTGAACGCCAGCCGCCGCCGCGCGCGCGTCATCGCGACGTAGAGCACGTTCAGCGATTCGCGACGGCGCGCCGCCTCCTCCCTCGCGTACAGATCCTGCAGCGACGGCGGGATTTGCGACTCGTTGTAGACGAAGGCGCAACGCAGCGGTGCCGCCGCTTCCACCGGCCAGTCGATCAGCAGCGAGCAGAGTTCGTTGCCGGGCTTTTCCGGGTCGGCGTCGAGCAGCAGGACCGTGTCGGCTTCGAGACCCTTGGCGCCGTGCACCGTCAGCAGGCGCACCGCCCCGGTCGGTATCGGCAGGGCCGCCTTCACGGTGCGCTGACGCAGCGCCCGCACGAAGGCATAGGGCGTCGAGTAGCGGCCGCTGTCGAGCAGCAGCGCCTGAGCGAGGACGGCGTCGATGGCGTCGAGGCCGGCCTGCCGTTCGCCGGGCGGCAAGGCCGCGGCCGTACGCGCATGCAGATCGCCCTCGTGCACGATGCGGCCGAGCAGGTCGTGGGGTGGTAGCTCGGCCGCCGCCTCGGCCCAGCCGCGCAGGAGCGTGCGCGCCCGGGCCAGCGAGGGCGACGGCTCGGCCAGCGACTGCAGTGCATCCCACCAGCCCGCCGGCTCGCGGTTGGCCACCGCGAGGGCGACGAGGTCGGCGTCGCTGGCGCCCATGAGCGGGCTCTTCAGCACGCGCGCGAGCGAGAGGCCATGCTGCGGCGACGCCAGCAGGTCGAGGAGCGCAACCAGATCCTGCGCGCCGGCGGCATCCATCAGCGTCGCCTCGGAAACCGGCCCGTGCGGCACGGCGCGCGTCCGCAGGGCATCGGCGGCGAGGTGCAGCGATTCGCGCTTGCGGGCCAGGAGCATCGTCTCGGCCGTCGACGCGTCGCCGGCATCGAGCCATCGGCGCAGCAGGTCGGCTGCGCGCGCCGCCTCCTGCTCGCGCAGCACCTCGTCGGGCACGAGTCGCGGCGTCAGCAGCGTGTCGCGCCAGATCTGCGTGGAATCGGGGCGCTTGCCTTCGCGGTTCTTCTCGGGCCTGGCGACGCGAGGCAGCCGCCAGACGCCGTCGCCGGGCCGCTCTTCCTGCGCCGTGGTGTGCGCGCGAAAGCCCGCGAACTCGCCCTCGTCGGCGGCCGCCTCGAAGACCCGGTTGATCGCCTCGATCACGCGCGGCGCGCTGCGCCAGGTGTGGTCGCAGGCGAGGCGGTGGCCGTCGAACGCATCGACCACGAAATCGGCCGCCGCCTCGAACACGCGCGGCTCGGCGCCGCGGAAGCGGTAGAGGCTCTGCTTCGGGTCGCCGACGATGAAGAGGCTCGGCGGCTGCTGCCCGCTCGCGCCTCCGCCTGCCCCCGCGTACGACGCCAGCCAAGCATGGAGCGCGTGCCATTGCAACGGGCTCGTGTCCTGGAACTCGTCGATCAGCAGGTGGCGGACGCGCAGGTCGAGCTTCTCCTGCATCCAGCCGGCAAGGTCGCCGCCGCGCAGCGCGGCCAGTGCCAGCCGTTCCAGATCGGCCATGTCGGCGAAGCCATGACGCCGCTTGTGATCGGCGTGCGCGGCGAGCAGCGCGCGCGCGAGCCGCACCATGCGCTGATGCTCGAGGTGGGCGTCGTGCTGGGCGACCTGCTCGTGCAGCCGCGACAGGAACTCGCCGGCCTCGGCCAGCGCCGGCGACTCGGGCAGGTTCTTGCGCAAAGTGCCCGATTGGGTGAGCAGGGCCGAATCGATCGCCTCGAAACGCGCGCGCGCGGTGGGCAGCGCGTACGCCGCGGCGATCGCGGCTGCGGCGTCGCGCGGCGTCTTGTTCTTGTGCCGCTGCCAGACCACGGCGAGCGCGAGCAGCCGCTCGCGCCACCCGGCGTCGTCGAGCTGCTGCGCCGGGTCGGCCATGCCCTCGAGCTCGGCCCACCACTCCGAAGCCGGCTCGACGCTGCCCTCGAGCGTGCCGGCCGCGTCGGCCTGGGCGATCTCCATGCGCCGCTGCCAGGCACGGCCCAGCCACAGGTCGAGCATGTGCCGGCCGCGCATCGCGACGATCGCGCCGTAGTCGGCGCGCAGCGCGGGGTCGCGAAGCACCGCGGCATGGAAGGCACGGAACACCGGTGCGCGCAGGTCGACGTCGTCCTCGATCAGCGACATGTCGCGCTGCAGGCCGAGCGACTCCAGCATCTCCAGCGGCGCGAGCCGAAGCAACTGCACGAACCAGGCGTGAAAGGTGAGCACCGCGACCGGCCGCCCGCTGTCGAGCAGCTTGCCGTGGAGCGCGCGAAGCGCCGGCTCGAGCCGCACCGCGTCGTCGGGGCCGACGCCGCGCATCCGGAGCTCGCCGATGCGCGCCTCGACGCTGGCCCGCATCGACCATTCGGCCAGCCAGCCGGCGAGGCGGTCGCGCATCTCGCCGGCGGCGGCGCGGGTGAAGGTGATGGCGAGGATGTGGTGCGGCTCGACGCCGGCGAGCAGCAGGCGGACGATGCGCGACACCAGCATCCAGGTCTTGCCCGAGCCGGCGCAGGCCTCGACCACGACGCTTCTCGCCGGGTCGCAGGCGGTGGCGTAGAAGCGATCCGGCGA
>Ga0070675_100002038_pt1 | contig 14998 bp, 10 predicted proteins | sample KBSM43metaG_FD_65343 | JGI IMG/M metagenome (GOLD analysis project Ga0070675, IMG submission 65343) | Miscanthus rhizosphere microbial communities from Kellogg Biological Station, Michigan, USA - KBS M4-3 metaG | ecosystem: Host-associated > Plants > Roots > Rhizosphere > Soil ...
AATGGTGCCCTGCCTGCATTAGCGTCGAGCATTTCAACAAATTCAACGATTCCTCCATCGCTGAAAAATTCTTTGGTGTAGTGATTTCCGTCTTCTTCCTTTTCCCTTATGTCGGTCAACGTTATTCGAACTCCGCGATTCAGAAATGCCAGTTCCCTAAGCCTGCCCTCCAATATTTCTTTGTTGTAAATAGTCGTCGAAAAAATGCTGTCGTCGGGCCAAAAATGAACATTTGTACCTGTATTGTTGCTAACGCCTATTTCGCGTACAGGATATTGGGGTATTCCCACCTTGTATTCCTGTTCGAATATTTTTCCATCGCGGTGAACAGTAACCTTAAGTGTTTTGCTCAGCGCATTCACGCAACTGACACCCACGCCGTGCAAACCTCCTGATACTTTGTAAGAACCTTTGTCAAACTTCCCACCTGCATGAAGTACTGTCATTACAACCTCAAGGGCTGACCGTTTTTCCTTGGTATGCATCGCTGTCGGAATACCGCGGCCATCATCCTGAACCGAAACTGAATTGTCTTCGTGGATCGTGACCTGAATATTCTTGCAATAGCCTGCAAGGGCCTCGTCAATTGAATTGTCAACGACTTCATATACCAGGTGATGCAGCCCCTTGACCGCGATATCACCGATATACATCGCCGGACGTTTACGAACCGCTTCTAATCCCTCTAAAACCTGAATACTGTCCGCCCCGTAGCCGCCGGTGGCCGGGGGCATAATTTCTGTGATTTCTGCACTCATAAAAAGGTGTGATCCTGTCGCTTTTGATGAAAAAAAGAGTACCGACAAAAGTAAGGAAAATAGAGCGTTTAAAGACCATTTAAACCTTAAATAAACCCTTGTTTTTTAAACATTTTTTGCAACAAAAAGCGAGGGATTTTTTTGCCGGAATAGTACGATTTCCGGCCATTAAATTCTCCGTACAAAATGTAAAAATTCTAAGATGGAAGACGGCAGGTGAATCGGAAGGCGTTGACCTACCTTTTTATGATCTGCGCCACTAATTCTGCTTCGGTACAGACCTTATTTCCGACAAAGACCGTTCCTTTCATTTCGCATATACCACGCCGGATCGGCGCCATTAATTCCATTTTCAGCAGCATGGTGTCTCCCGGCTTTACCATCTGCTTAAACTTACAGTTATCAATTTTCAAAAAATAAGTGTCGTACTGGCCTTCAGGGCTCAGGTTTATAGCTAATATACCGCCACACTGAGCAAGCGCTTCAATCTGCAATACTCCGGGCATTACCGGGTTGCCGGGAAAATGTCCCTGGAAAAACCATTCATTAAACGTAACATTTTTTACACCTACTATTTGAGTATCGTTGAGCTCAATTATTTTATCTAACAGTAAGAAGGGGAACCGATGGGGCAGTTTCTTTTCGATATAACTCAGATCATAAACGGCGGGTAGTGCAGGATTGTAAGTGGGCACGCCCCTGACATGTTTATGTTTTTTGATGTATTGCTTGATCTTTTTTGCAAATTCCACATTGGCGTGGTGACCGGGTCTGTTGGCTATGACCCTTCCTTTTATCGGGTAACCTATCAATGCAAGATCGCCTACAACGTCGAGCAATTTATGCCTGGCCGGCTCGTTCGGAAAGCGCAATTCAAGGTTATTGAGGTATCCTTCACTCTTCACTTCAATTTTGTCTTTTTTGAAGATCTTTTCAAGCCTGCGCATTTCTTTGTCGTCAACTGGCTTATCAACGATTACAATAGCATTGTTTACATCGCCACCTTTAATGAGGTTATTATCCAGGAGCATCTCCAGTTCATGAAGAAAACAAAATGTACGGCACGGTGCAATTTTTTCTTTGAATGCCTGCATGGTTTTTAATTCTGCATGCTGGGTGCCAAGCACGGGCGAATTAAAGTCAATAAGGGTTGTGATTTGGTACTCGGTTGACGGCATCAACACCATTTCCACCCGCTTCTGTTCATCCACATGATAAATGTTTTCATCAACACTATACCACAGTTTTGCTGCATCCTGTTCCAAAATTCCTGCATCGTCTATCAACTCTACAAAGGGTTGCGAACTGCCATCCATAATTGGCATTTCCGGTCCGTTAATTTCAATCTGGCAATTGTCGATGCCCATTCCTACTAATGCCGCCAGCACATGCTCAACGGTACTAACTCGTCCGCCATTGAATTCAAGTGTTGTTCCCCTGCTTGTGTCCGTAACAAAGTCGCAGTCGGCTTTAATGGTGGGTTGAGCCGGTAGATCAATGCGTTTAAACTGCAGGCCAAAACCCGGGCTCGCTGGTTTTAATGTCAGGTCTGCCACAATACCGGTATGTAACCCGGTACCCGAGATCGTGGCTGAGCCTTTAAGGGTATGCTGTTTATCAGGATTGAAATTTGGATTCATCGATGGGTTGTTAGCCGGCAAAGATAATGTTTCAAGGCAAAGTCAGGGGAGGAGCCTGGGGGCTGGTAAACGCTACTCCATGATTTGTTCGATATGAGCAAGCCTGCCATCAGTTGTCATTCCTTCGATAACCACCCGGAAAGACTGGCTGACATCATTGTTATAAAAACTAACAACTACATTGTTTTTCCGGGATGCAGTAGTTACGGACGGATTCCAGTATAATGTTGTGCGGATATCTCGTTGTTCGTTGCGTTGATTGAAGGTTGCATAATTAGGTGAATAGAATTCTTTGACAGAATTATATCCAAAAATTTTATTAGTTGGCAATCCCTTACCCGGTTCAGGCTTTGAGTCATTGCCCCTCTTTGTAAAGATCGCGATACCTCCGCTGCCGCCGTTAAAGCCCCCCATAAAAGGAGGTCGAAAAACTTTTATATATGCCACATCGTGAATACTCATTGTCGCAATCATTCCGGGATCAACATTCATTTGGTCAAGATATAATTGCGGCGAACCACCCCGCCAGCTCAGTGTTGGAGGGTTGGCAGTGGTATTAACCTGTAAACCGGGAACCTTCCCTTGCAGGTAATAGAAGATATTGATGGAGCTGGCGGCAAATGGATCATTGATAAGATCGAATTGGTAAGCATCACCGCCGCTAAACAAGCCGGAAGCATATTTTTCATCCATTAACTGGATCGGTGTTTTCAGTTTGCTTTTTACAATGACGGCTTCCAATGTTTTCACTTTCATCATTTCGCTAATGCTGTTCGCCTCGTCTGCAAGCATCCATTGACGAAAGCTCCCGGTCGTATCGGGAAACAATCCGTAGGGTTTAGTAAAGGCGGAGGGATTTAAGGATGGAGCGGGAAGGCGATCAGTCATAAACTGCACACTGGCATCTTTCAATTCGCCCTTTTGAAAAGTGTAATAAATTTGAGCGGTATCAAATACAAATATTTCCGGATCATTAAATGTTCCATTAGGTTGAACCGGCACAACGAACATTTTGGAATCGGTATCAGCCTGTTTTACCAAAAGTACAATGTCGGCATCTTTCCCAATTTGCGAAGGCAACACGCCCTGTAATTTGCCTGACAATGTAATATAGCTTGTATCCTTTTCGAACTTGGGTTTTTGAATTTTTCCGCTGAGTACCTGGTCCCAGTTAAAACGACGCCATCCGTGAGTTAGCATAACGAGGTCAAGATGGTCGGCTACATCCGCGGTGCTATTGGAAAAGTAATATGCCGGGTTATATATTTCGCCTTTTAATTCACTGCTCAGCATCAGGTGTGAAACAATATTATTGCTGGAATCGCTACCTATGGCGGCATCCGTCACTGAAATCGAAAGGCTGGAAACAAGGCTATCAGGCACCGTAATTTTTAGTTCGTTCCTGGCACGTTTATTCAGGCCCCAGCGTTGCACTTCCATTTGCGGTTGAAAATTGAATTCGCCGTTGTTGATATAGGTAATACGTTCCGCAATGGGCTTCCAACTTTTGTCAAACAAGGTTATTGTCATGATGCCGCTGGGCAGGCTGGCGATCGGAATCATTCCTTTGATGGGAGCCGAACCGGTAGCACGTGCTACCCGAAAAACCTGGTGTTGGTAAAGAGTACCCACGAGGTAAACTGAATCATTTGATTGTATAAAATCTGGTGTACAGCTCACAGAAAATATCCTGCTTGTGCCTTCAATTGCAACTTGCAATACAGCGCCGCCGTTCTTTGTTTTTGGTAACGCTGTGGTTCGTTCCACATTTTTTTCGTCTTTCCATTTTGCTGAGTAAGTGACGCCTTCCTGCGGTGTCAATAAAAAATATCCCATTCCGTCGTGTAATGTGCGAATACTGTCCTCCACCTTGTTCTTGTTACTGGTAACAATCCCTTTTACTTTGACCGGCCTACCCCACTGGTCGTTGGCCTTGAACGCGATTTTGTTTGGCAGGCCCGCAATCATATCACCACCTTCAGGGAAAAATTGGATAACAGGCGTAACTGCGGCTTTTTGACCTGTAGTTGCTTCTTTTGCGATAATCGGGATCGCTTTGTAATAAATAAAGGCGGAATCGAAATTGAGCATCCACCTGGTGTACGCCCTGACATTAATCATTTTTCCTTTGTAATCTGCAGGAACTTCAAACATTCCGTTAGTTACGGCATCTGCCAGGGGCCTTACCGCGTGCAGTATCAGTTTGCCTTTATCATCTATCCAGTCAATATATAACGTTTTGCTTTCATTGGCCGGAACTATCTCGTTCATCAGGTAGGCCTTAAACCAAATAGTTTCGCCGGCAGAATATGCCGATTTATCATAATGAAAATATGCGCGTTCAGGACTAAAAGCTGTGGCATATGCAGCAATCGCAGCATCCACGTTTTGAGACTTTACTGAAGAAAAGGAAAGGAGACTAATCAAGAAGAAGGTGATATAAACAGGTACTCGCAACGCCATTGTTTTAACCGGTACTTTCATGCGTGTAAATTACGGTAGCACAGGAAAACAATGTAGGCCTTAACAGTTTTGCAACAAAATTTTTTTCCTGCTCGTGATAAAAAAACCTGACATCACACCCGTCGTCGGCATATTAGTTTCCATGGGCCTGGTATGAGGGGGAGATGATAAAAATTAAACAGTTATATTTCTTAAATGAAAACGCCAGCAATATCCTCCATGCTCATACGATGGTTTTTTCTGCCAGCAATTGCCTTATAATCGCTTCGAGTTCTTTTACCCGTTTTTCGAGCTCCGGCAATTTACGCGTTACTGCCTGGCTTCTTAATGCAGATGTATAGTCGTAGGCAGGCGAACCTGTTACAGCCTTGCCTGGTTCAATAGATTTGCTGACGCCGCTTTGTGCATTAACCTTTGACCCGTCACCCAACTGGATATGACCAACAATTCCAGCTTGTCCACCAATCATCACTCCGTTTCCGATCTTGGTGCTGCCGCTAATACCCGCCTGCGCCGCTATAACTGAGCTATTGCCAATTTCAACATTATGAGCAACCTGGATAAGATTATCAAGCTTAGCACCTTTTTTTATCAAGGTGGAACCTATGGTCGCCCTGTCAATAGTGGAATTAGCTCCTATTTCAACATGGTCCTCAATTCTGACATTCCCGATCTGCGGCACCTTTTTAAAACTTCCGTCTGCTTGCGGGGCAAAACCAAACCCATCACTTCCGATTATGGTTCCCGCATGAATGGTTACATGGCCCCCAATTATACAATCGTGATAAATTTTAACTCCCGGATGTATTATTGAATTTTCGCCCACGGATACATTGTCGCCGAGATAAACATTAGGATAAATTTTTGTGTTGTCACCCACTTTCACATTTTCGCCGAGGTACGCAAACGCGCCTACAAAGACATTTTTTCCGTATGTTGCCGTTTTAGCAATGTAGACGGGTTGTTGAATACCGCTCAATTGCTGTTGCATAATTTCCTGGTACTTGCTAAGGAGCGTGGCAAAAGCCGTGTATGCGTCAGCAACCCTCACGAGTGTAGCCTTCACGGGTTGCTTCAGTTCATACGATTCATTGAGTATAACTATTGACGCCCTTGTGGTATATAAAAACTCTTCGTATTTGGGATTAGCAAAAAACGTCAGCTGGTTTTCAACTGCTTCTTCAATTTTACCGAATGAATCGACCAGGGCATTCGGATCGCCTTCAATTCTTCCGTTAATAAGAAGACTAATTTGAGAAGCAGGAAATGTCATGTTTTTAATAGCTGGGTTTCTAAATCGGAGTTTATCATTGACAGCACTGGTCTTTGTTAAAGCCTTCGGTTACCAACGATAATAACAAAAATAGTACTTTTTAATGGCGCTGCTCAGGTCCTGGTGTATCAGGGCATTGTCCACCTTCGATATATCTCTTACAGTACCGTCTTTAAAAATAATATTGATTCGCTCATCTTTCGGATCGTAAGTGGTAATACTCGTTGTCCCCGTAAAGACAAAATAGCCGGCGTCTTTCCCGGATATTTGCAACCGCTCGCTGGTTATCTTGCGTTGCTCCTCCACTTCTTTTGAATCAAATGATTCAGTCTTAAGTTTAATTTTTAATAATTTCCGCTCTACCAAACAACGGCACAGGATCGATAGTATTTTATCGGGATGATGACACCAGTTTTTGATAGTCGCCATCACATCGTGATCATCAAGGCGGCAAAAGATGTCCAGGTGTTTTTGGACATCAGTGCCCGATCCCGAATGATGCAGGAAAAAATTCAGTTCGATGGTGGCCGCTTCCACAATTGTGCCCGCGGAAATTAAGTCCTTTGCCCGGCGAATGATCATGACCAGCATCATTTCTGCTGCCAGCACAGTTTTGTGAATGTAAACCTGCCAGTACATGAGTCTTCTTGATACGAGGAATTTTTCAATCGAATAAATTGCTTTTTCCTCCACCATCAGTTCTCCATTTGTTACCGTAAGCATTTTAATGATCCTGTCGTAACTGACAACGCCCTCGGCAACGCCCGTAAAAAAACTGTCGCGGATTAAGTAGTCGAGCCTGTCAACATCCAGCTGTCCTGATATAAGTTGAAATAAAAAATGTTTCGGATGTTTACCGGTAAAGATTTCGATAGCTGTTGTTAACTGTCCATTAAATTCTTCATTAAGCTTTTGCATCAGGAACAGGGAAATCTGTTCGTGGTGCGTGTTGCTGATGAGCTCTTTTTCCAGTGCGTGTGAAAAAGGCCCGTGACCTATGTCATGTAATAATATCGCTGCCTTAGCACCTAATTCTTCTTCTTTACTGATTTCGATTCCTTTTCCTTTCAGTTCACTCAGTGCGCTGCACATCAGGTAATATGCGCCGAGTGAATGGTGGAGCCTCGAGTGAACAGCACCCGGATACACAAGATGGGCAAACGCCATCTGGTGAATATTGCGCAATCGCTGATAAAAAGGATGTGAAATTATCTGCAGGATCAGCGGGTGATCAATCGTAATAAAACCATATACGGGGTCGTTGATGATCTTGCGGACAACCGGCATTGTTGTGTTTTTGTTAAAGAGAAGGCAGTAAAAGTACAAAGGCAGGGCTTAATAAGCTACTTTTGAGTTTCTGCTGAACCGCCGGTATGATGCTGAAGCGTGGAACTGGCTCTTAAGAAAACATAAGGAAATACAATGGCTATAGCAAAAATTATATGGGTCGATGATGAAATAGAAAGCCTTCAATCGCAAAAACTTTTTTTAGAAAACAAGGGCTACGAAGTACAAAGTTTTACCAATGGGTTCGACGCGATCGATTTTGTGAAGGAAAACCTGGTGGATGTGGTGCTTATTGATGAAACGATGCCCGGAATTACGGGTTTGGAAACGCTGGCCAAGATCAAAGAGATCAACCAGGCGCTTCCGGTGGTACTCATCACTAAAAATGAGACGGAGAACCTGATGGATGAAGCGATCGGTTCGCAAATAAGCGACTACCTGATAAAGCCGGTCAATCCAAACCAGGTTTGGCTGAGCCTCAAAAAAATTATTGACAATAAAAGACTCGTAGCAGAAAAGACCACCACAGCATATCAGCAGCAATTTCGAAACCTGTTCATGGCATTAAACAGCAATCCGGATTATAACGAATGGATGGATATCTACAAGAAGCTGATATATTGGGAACTTGAAATGCAAAAAAGTGACAGCCCCGAGATGCAGGAAGTATTGCAGAGTCAGAAAGGAGAAGCCAATACAGAATTTTTTAAGTTCATTTCAAGAAATTATTCAGGATGGTTGGATCCAAAAGCTAAAGATGGACCTGTAATGAGCCATTCTCTTGTACAGTTTAAAGTGTTGCCGCACGTTGAAAAAGGTACACCACTGTTTTTTGTGTTAATCGACAATTTGCGTTTTGACCAATGGAAAGCCATTCAGCCTATATTTTCAGAAAGCTTTCGCATATTAGAGGAAGATAGCTTCTATAGCATACTTCCTACTGCAACTCAATATTGCAGGAATGCCATCTTTTCAGGCATGCTGCCTTTGGAAATTGAAAAAAAATTCCCGGTACAATGGAAGAACGACGATGAAGAAGGGGGAAAGAATTTGCACGAGGAAGAATTCTTCAGAGCACAGCTCAAGCGCCTGGGTAAGTCAGAGCTGAAAGTCTCATACACCAAGGTTTTAAATAATAATGCGGGCCTGGATCTCGTCAACAATATTCATAATCTTTTAAACAACGACCTGAACGTTATCGTTTACAATTTTGTAGACATGCTTAGCCATGCAAGGACAGAAATGGAGGTGTTGAAGGAACTGGCTGGGGACGAAATGAGTTACCGGAGCCTGACGACAAGTTGGTTTGAACATTCGCCGCTGCACCAGGCATTGAAAAAAATCGCAGACAAGCAAATCAAGATAGTGCTTGCAACGGATCATGGCAGCGTACGGGTCAAAACACCTTACAAAGTTGTTGGCGACAAACAAACAACTACCAATCTTCGGTATAAGCATGGACGCAATCTCAACTATGAGCCAAAAGAGGTGTTGGCATTTCGCGATCCACGGGAAATTGGATTACCGGTCCCCACTATCAATTCATCATTCATATTCGCAAAAGAAGATGGGTTTCTGTGTTATCCGAATAATTACAATTACTATGTAAATTATTACCGCAATACATTTCAGCATGGAGGAGTCAGTCTTGAAGAAATGATTGTACCCGTGATAAAAATGCAGAGCAAATAAGAATCGTTGACGAGCAGCTAAGTATAAGACAACGTTTGTGGAAAAGTATTCATGAAGATAGGAGTTGCTGGTGGTAGCTTCGCAACATAAAATCCTAACTAAAAAATTAAACATCTCCGCCTTCGGCGGGCTGGGCGCATGAGATATACGCAAACAACTTTAGATAAATTGGAATCTATTCCTGAACAGGCCGGCTATGTGTTGCGCTATGAACGGGGAAATTTTCAAAGTGGCTATTGTATCCTGGAAGCAAAACGCGTGGTGGTCCTCAACAAATTCCTGCAAACTGAAGGTCGTATTAATACATTGCTCGACCTTATTCCCCAGCTGGACATTGATGTCAATTTGCTGGCCGAAGACAATAAAAAGCTTTACCTGGAAGTAACATCAAAGAGCGAAGCCGAAGGAAACAAAACAAAGGTGGAAGGATAAAAACTTCGGCATCAAAAATTCAAAAACCAGTTAATTGGTTAACACCGGCAGCCGACTAACTTTACTTTGTGTCTTGTCCTCCACTTAAAATAACTTTTCTTGGAACCGGCACCAGCAGCGGCGTGCCTATGATAGGTTGTGAGTGCACCGTATGTACTTCTCCCGATAAAAACGACAAACGCTTCCGATCAAGCATCCTTGTGCAGTCAGAAAGGACCACGCTGGTGGTGGACGCGGGCCCGGATTTTCGCTGCCAAATGCTTCGTCATAAAGTAAAACACCTGGATGCTGTTATACTTACTCATTCGCACAAGGATCATATTGCCGGGATGGATGACATGAAGGCCTTTAATTATTTTACAAGAAAAGCCATGAAAGTCTACGCCGACGTACTTACAGAAGCAGCCGTACGCCGTGATTTTTATTATGCGTTTGCCGATACGAAATACCCTGGAATTCCCGAATTTGACATGAACAGAATTTCAACCGGTCCTTTTACCGTGGGAGACATACCCGTGGTTCCTGTTGAGGTGCTACATTTAAATATGCCGGTGTGGGGATTTCGCTTTGGAAAATTCACCTATATCACCGACGCCAATTTTATTGATGAATCGGAGAAAATGAAAATACGTGGCAGCGAGGTAATGGTTTTAAATGCCCTCAGAAAAGAAAAGCATATATCACATTTTAACCTGCAGGAAGCCGTAGACCTGGTCAGGGAACTCGATGTTCCAACGGCCTACCTGACACATATTTCTCACCAGCTTGGAAGGCATGCCCAGGTTGAAGCAGAGTTGCCGCCCGGCATACATCTCGCCTATGACGGGCTTTTACTTCATTTTGAGGGAGAAACTTTACCCGTCCGGAAGGCATATTAAAAAAAATCGTTGCTAACGCTTGTTAGCTGGCCGAAACTTTTTATAACTTGCATCGCCAATAACGATTGCTTGCTGTTATCCCAATAACAGCTAATAAACTGTGCCATCACGACGTTTAGTGTGATGGCACAACTATTAAACAAACAATAACTATGAATTTCGAAGTTTCAGAAATAACTCAACAAGTGGCACAAACCGCCCGCGATTTTGCTCATCAATATATAAAACCTAATGTGATGGTGTGGGATGAAAGCCAGGAATTTCCCATCCAGATATTCAAAGAAATGGGAAAACTGGGCCTGATGGGAGTGCTCGTTCCGGAACAATATGGAGGCGCCGGTCTTACCTATTTCGAATATAAGACAGTCATTGAGGAGATAGCCAGGGTCTGCGGTTCAATTGGGTTAAGCCTTGCCGCGCACAATTCGTTGTGCACGGGACACATTTTATCATTTGCCACAGAAGAACAAAAAAAGAAATACCTGCCCAAACTGGCAACAGCTGAATGGCTGGGAGCATGGGGATTGACGGAGGCCAATACAGGAAGTGATGCGGGCAACATGAGGTGCACCGCAGTCAGAGATGGAAATGAATGGATCATCAATGGTACCAAAAACTGGATTACTCATGGAAAGAGTGGGGATGTTGCTGTGGTAATTTGCCGAACAGGTGAGCCGAGGACGAAAAACAACTCTACCACTTTTGTGGTTGAAAAAGGAACACCGGGGTTTAGCGCCGGCAAAAAAGAGAATAAACTTGGTATGCGGGCCAGCGAAACTGCCGAAATGGTCTTTGATAATTGCAGGATACCGGATGCAAACCGCCTGGGGGAAGTTGGGGACGGGTTTAGACAGGCAATGGTAGTATTGGATGGAGGACGAATCTCTATTGCATCACTTTCACTCGGAATCGCAAGGGGCGCATACGAAGCAGCTTTGGAATATTCTCAGCAACGTTACCAGTTTGATAAACCAATAGCAAGTTTCCAGGGAGTATCATTTAAGCTGGCCGATATGGTCACCGAGATATCTGCTGCAGAACTTCTAACGTTGCAGGCATGCGATCTTAAAAACAGGAAACTTCCTGTGACAAAGCAGGCAGCGATGGCAAAATACTATGCCAGCGAAGTGGCAGTGAAAGTCGCAAATGACGCAGTCCAGGTTTTTGGTGGTTATGGCTATACTAAAGATTTCCCGGTCGAAAAACATTACCGCGACGCAAAATTGTGTACGATTGGTGAAGGAACGTCGGAAATACAAAAGATAGTTATTGCAAGAGAAGTATTTCGTTAAGTTAACTCCTGCATTTCCACCAATCGTTTATAGAAACCAGTTTGAAGCATTAGCTCATCGTGAGTGCCACGTTCCACAATTTTACCTTTCTGCAACACTATGATTTCATGAGCATGCCGGATTGTAGAAAGGCGGTGAGCGATCACAATGCTCGTACGGTTTTGCATCATGTTGTTGATCGCGTCCTGCACCAGCCGTTCACTTTCCGTATCCAAAGAAGAAGTAGCCTCATCCAGTATAAGGATCGGTGGATTTTTAACTAAGGCCCGGGCAATGGTCAGCCGCTGTCTTTCACCCCCGCTTAATTTACTTCCCCTGTCGCCGATGTTAGTATCATAACCCTTCTCTTTCTGGGTAATGAAAGTATGGGCATTGGCCACCTTGGCCGCTTCAATGATTTCCTTCTCTGTGGCCGTTTCCTTTCCTAACCTGATATTGTTGGCAATGGTATCGTTAAACAATATCGGTTCCTGGGTGACAATGCTCATGAGGCTGCGCACAGACTTCAATGAATAGTTTTTAATATTGACGTCATCAATTATCACTTCACCGCCGGTAACATCGTGAAAGCGCGGAACGAGGTCAGCAAGTGTAGATTTGCCGGCACCCGAGGAGCCTACTAAGGCAATCGTCTTTCCTTTTTCGATAATGAGGTCAATGTTGTCGAGAATAATGGCGTCGCTGTAGGCAAAAGTCACTTTTCTGAATTCTATCCTATCGTTGAAAGATAATAGTTGCTTGCCACCGGCGTTATCGTCCACTACAATCGGTGCGGTCAGGATTTCTTCCACTCTTGTCAATGCGGCTGCCCCTCTTTGAATATTAAAAAATGACGTGGAGATATTTTTTGCCGGGTTAATCAGCATCGCAAAAGAAGCAATGTATGCGATTAATTCTTTTGCCTCGAGCCCGTTGTTTTCAAGCACCAGTCTGCCGCCAAAATAAAGTATGATGCTCAAAACAATAACACCCATCACTTCCGAAAGGGGAGCGGCGAGGTCGCGCCGCGCCGCCATTCGCTTTCGTATTTGAAAAAGCTCGGAATTCACTTTATAAAATCTCGAACTCAGCAGCTTTTCTACAAGGAAAGCTTTTATTACCCGAAGCCCGCTCAATGTTTCGTCCAATATGGACAAACCTTCGCCTAATTTAATGGCGGCATCCTGTGATTGTTTTTTCAATGTCCTGCTTACTCGCCCGATCAGGATTCCTGTGACAGGAAGCAGTATTAGCAAAAACAGGGAAAGCTGTGGTGAAATGATCAGCAGGAAGACCAAGTATCCTAATACGGTTAAGGGGTCTTTGATCATGCCGTCAAAGGTGCCCACAACCGAGGCTTCAATCTCCGAAATATCATTGGTCATTCGCGAGATAATATCACCTTTGCGCTTTTCAGTGAAATAACCAACGGGAAGCCGCAATATTTTATCATACAATTCTGCACGGAGTTGCGTAATGATAAGGCTCCGAAGCGGGGCGGATATCCTGTTGGATAGATAGAGAAAGAAATTTTTCAGGATGGTGGAGGTAATGATAAAGATGCAGATTGCTGTTAGCCCGGCCACCTTTCCTTTTTCATCGATTATATTAACGAGCGTATCTGTAATATATGAACCAAGCACATTCGTCTTGATCATATCGGCGCCGGCAGATTGGCCCGTATCAAAAATTAACCCAAAAAAAGGAATGAGCATTCCTATGGATATCACGCCGAAAACGGTAGCTAAAATGGTGCATAAAAAATACAGCGCCAGTTTACCCGGATACTTACGCAGGTAGCCAAAAATCCGTGAATATTTTTTCATTCCTTCCTGTAAATCGCTTAAACGGCGCAAAGTAACTAATTTTACTCTCTCCACCGAACGATGAAAACGTTAATGACACAATTATGGAAGAGGGAAAAAGACAAAAACAGATAGCGGGATTATTGCACGAGGAAATGAGCACTATATTTCAGCGCCTGGGCCTTAATATGATCGATGGCGGAATGGTTTCCATTTCGTCGGTAAAAGTAACGCCAGACCTCCTCGAAGCGAGGATTTATCTCAGCTTATTCCAGGTAAAGGATATACCGGCGGCTTTAAAGAAAATTGAAGACCGCCATCACGAAATAAAAAAAGAACTCACCACCAGGGTCAGGCACCAGTTACGCAGCATACCTGTACTGCGGTTTTTCCGCGACGATACGCTGGATCATGTATTCAGAATGGAAGAGATATTTAAACAGATCAAACGTCCTGACTCAGAAAGCGAATGAATTCAACATGCCGAATGTTGAACTTTGAACCATTAAACTTTTACAAGCTTTGAACTTTTTATTTGCCTGGCGATATTTTAAAGCAAAAAAATCCGTCAATGCAATAAACATAATTTCATGGGTAAGCATTATTGCCATTGTGGTTGGAACGACGGCGCTGATACTTGTATTAAGTGTTTTTAATGGCTTTGAGGATCTCGTGAAATCGCTGTACTCTTCGTTCTATACAGATCTGAAAATTACGTCCGCTTCCGGAAAGACAATGAGTATTTCTGCAGAACAGTTGCAACGCCTGAAGAGTGTTAGCGGAATAAAAAACTATTCACTGGTTGCAGAAGAAAAAGCTCTCGTGCAAAATGGAGACTTCCAATCGGTAATGACTTTAAAAGGAGTGGACGATCATTATCGCTACGTGACAGGGCTGGCCGACCACATTGTGAAAGGTGAATATGACCTGGGGTCTGAAGAAATTCCCAAGCTCATTTTAGGAGCAGGCGTGGAGGGCGCATTGGGTATCCAGGCCGACCGGAACATTTTCGTCCTTAATATCTATTTGCCCCGCAAAAGCAATACGGAACAGCTGAATAGTTTAGAAGATATAAGCGTTGATTCTATTCGTACCTCCTCTGCGTTTATGATACAACAGGATTTTGATAACAAGTATGGCATTACCAATATTGATTTTGTAAAGCATGCCCTGAAAATGGGCCCTGACGAATACAGTGGGGTCGAGATCATCCTCGATAAACCATCTCTTGCAAAGGATACTAAGAAAAGGGTAAAAGCATTATTGGGAGACAGCTACAGGGTTCAAACATTGTATGAACAAAACCAAAGCCTGTATGGAGTAATGAACCTGGAACGATGGGTCATTTATGGAGTGCTTTGCCTGATTTTGGTAGTTGCTGCCTTTAATATGATTGGCGCTCTGACCATGCTGGTGCTCGACAAACAAAAAGACATAAACGTGTTACACGCATTGGGAAGCACACGGAATTTCATTCAAAAAATTTTTCTGAGTGAGGG
>Ga0070675_100002039_pt1 | contig 14997 bp, 18 predicted proteins | sample KBSM43metaG_FD_65343 | JGI IMG/M metagenome (GOLD analysis project Ga0070675, IMG submission 65343) | Miscanthus rhizosphere microbial communities from Kellogg Biological Station, Michigan, USA - KBS M4-3 metaG | ecosystem: Host-associated > Plants > Roots > Rhizosphere > Soil ...
CGCTTCGAGAAAGAGCAGCAGCTTTTGGCCGAAGCGGGAGCCGTGCTGGGCGCCTCGCTCGATTACGACCAGACGCTGGCGAACCTGGCTCGGCTCGTCGTTCAGAATTTCGCCGACTGGTGTGCCGTCGACGTGATGGATGAGGAAGGGCGACTCAGTCGACTGAAGGTCGCGAGCGCGGACCCTGATCAGGCGGCGCTGTGCGCGGTGCTCGAGCAGATGCCGCCCGATCGAGATCTCCCTCACTTCGTCCAGTCTGTGAGTGAGAGTGGACGGCCTATCCTCGTCGAGCACGTGACGTCAGAGTGGGTCGAATCGTTCGCGCAGACGCCGGAACACCTGCAAGCGGTTGTGGGCACTGGTGTCATATCGCTCATCGCGGTGCCGCTCGCGATGCGGGGACAGCCGCTTGGCGTAATAATGTTCGGCGCCTCGACCCGGTCTCGCGTGTTCGGACACGGCGATCTTCGTATGGCTGAAGCCCTGGCGGATCGAGCCGCTGTCGCGATCGAGAATGCACGTCTCTACCGGTCGTCGGTGCGCGCCACCCAACTCCAGCAGGTTCTGGCCGAAGCGGGAACCGTGCTGGCTGCGTCCCTCGATTATCAACAGACACTGGCGACCGTCGCTCATCTAGTAGTTCGAGATCTCGCCGACTGGTGCCTGGTCGAGGTCATCGACGAGCGTGAGCAGATCAGGCGGCGAAAGATTGTTGCCAGGGATCCATCCAAGGCGGACCTTTGCGCCATTTTCGAGCGCATGACGATCGATCGAGAACGCCCTCATCTCCTCCGACCCGTGTTTGAGACGAAACAGTCTCTCCTTATCGAACACGTCACCGCTGAGCAAATTGAATCCGCTGCCCAGGGGCCGGAGCATCTGCAAGCACTGCGCGCCGTGAATCCTACATCGCTGATGGCGGTGCCGCTCCTGAGGCATGGACGGCTTCTGGGCATGGTTGCGTTTGTTTCCTCCACGGAGTCTCGCCGATATGGACGGGGCGATCTTCCTCTGGCTGAGGCGCTGGCGGACCGGGCCGCCGTGGCGATCGAGAACGCACGTCTGTTCGAAGCTTCGGTCCACGCCACCCAACTGCGCGATCAAGTCCTCGGCGTCGTGGCCCACGACCTGCGGAGTCCGCTTTCCACAATCCTGATGCAGTTGTGGGCACTGAGGCGTCACGGCGCGGACGCCGAACGGCGATCTTCGAAGCCGGCGCAGGTGATCGAACGTGCGGCCAAGCGTATGAACCACCTGATTCAAGATCTCCTGGATGTCGCCGTCATGGAGTCAGGGCAGCTGACCATCGAACGGGCGCGACTATCTGCAAGTGGGTTGATCGTCGAGGCGGCAGATATGCAGAAGCCGCTCACATCTTCGTCATCTCTCGAGCTGCGGATCGAAGCGGATTCTGATCTTCCCGAGGTCTGGGGTGATCGGGACCGCCTCCTTCAGGTGTTCGAGAACCTGATCGGCAACGCGATCAAGTTCACGAAGGCTGGCGGTCGTATCACGGTCGGCGCGACCTCGAGGGATCACGAGGTCATCTTCCGAGTTGCGGATACGGGCTCTGGCATCGCTCCCGAGAACCTGCCCCATGTCTTTGACCGATTTTGGCAAGCCACAAGGACAGGACGCCAGGGCGCTGGGCTCGGGCTGCCAATCACGAAAGGCATCATCGAGGCGCACGGCGGTCGCATCTGGGTCGAGAGCACTCCGTCTCGTGGCACGACCTTCTTCTTTACGATTCCCGAGGCAACCCCCGAACAGGGTCGACCGTCGGGGCCCAGCGGGTCGTCCCTTCTCGAAGGCTACCGGGCCGCTTAGGCAGCGGTCCTTGGCATTCCCCTTAAGAACTGCGAAGAATTGCGCGCCGCAATGGATCGCCGGCGGGGAGGGTACTGAACCTGCAACTCGAGTGTTTGGACGCCATGTCCGTGAAGTCAGGAGAATGACATTGACCTCGATGCTCGAGCTCGTTACCGACCATCGGAAGCTCATTGAGGCGCGGACTCGCCAGCTGTTCCAGGGCTTCCCAGGGCCGAAAGCGGTTCTAAGGGAAGACGATGGCATCTCCATCTTGATCGATCAGCTCGTGGAGACGCTCCGTAGGGGAGACCGCGCGTCGGAGGACGAGATCGCGAGAGTCGCGACGAAATATGGTGGTCTTCTCTTCGCACGCGGGTTGACGATCGGAGAGCTCGTCCGCGCCTACGGTACGGTCTGCGAAGCCGTCACGAGGGTTGGTCAGGAACTGAACTTCAGCTTTTCGAACGACGAGTTCGAAATGCTCAACAGAGTGCTCGACGTGGCAATAGCCGCGTCAGTCAGCGAGCATCAGCGACAAGGAACCAACGCGACCTCAGACGAAGAGCTCCGGCACATCGGTGCCCTCGCTCACGAGCTTCGAAACTCCCTGTCCGCCGCCGTAATGGCGTTCACCGTCATCAAACGCGGGGTTGTCGGCACAAGCGGCCAAACCTCTGACACACTCGATCGCAGCCTGAGACGCATGGGCGACCTGCTCGACCGAGCCCTCGCCGAAGTCCGTCTTCGCAAGGATGCCGTCCCGATCATGGAGCCGCTCCGAGTGGCGGAGGTCTTCGATGAAATCGCGGCGATAACCTATCCGGACACTGAGGCGCGGCGTCAGAGCCTCGACATCGAGGTCGACCCTGACCTCGAAATCGCCACCGATCGGCAGTTCCTCACTTCGGCTGTGTCGAACCTCGTGCAGAACGGTCTCAAGTACACACCGAACGGGGGACACATCCGCCTACGTGCACGAGGCCTGGACGACCGTTTCGTCATCGAAGTGGAGGACGAGTGTGGCGGTCTTCCCGCGAGTATCGCAAACGCCCTGTTCGTACCTTTCGCTCGCGGCACCACTCGAAGTCCCGGGACGGGGCTGGGCTTGTCCATCGTCGCCCGCGCCATCAAAACACTGGGCGGCAACGTTCATGCCCGCAACCTGCCTGGTAAAGGCTGCATCTTCACAATCGAACTTCCGAGAGTACCCGCCGCGACGGCTGCGGCCTAAGTCGTCGGTGGCGGAGGATGTTTCGATGTTGACGCCAGCGGTGGAGCTCGCACTCGAATGGATACTGAATCTAATGTGGCTGAATAGTTCGTTCGACCAACGCAAAATAAGTGTTTGATGTAGATACTCTGATGGCAAAATCACTCGGTCGTGGCCGCTAGTGACGATGCAATAGGACGATTGGTGCGAATCATGGTTCTCGCCGAGGAGTTGCGGGATCAGGCTCGCCGCAATACCACCACATCGCGCGAGCGGTGCCGCAGGATCTCCGTCGAATTCCTCGAACTCCTTAAGGTTGAGGACACGTACCACGTAAACGATCGGTCCTCTGCTCGCTGACGGGGCGAGTTCCATGTGATTTGGTCTGATTTCGTGAACAACCGAGTCGCGACCGTTCAGACACTGCGGAAAAACGCGAGTTGTCTCAGTTGTGACGGTTCGCTATATTCCGGTCAGAACCCTTGACTCGCACTGAACAGCTCGCGTATCTCCGGGCCGAACACGCCTGCCTCGTCGAGCAGCTCTGCACGTTGTGCAGCGAATTCGAGGCGCTGTTACGAAGCCCCCGCGTCCCTCGACACGGATGGGCGGCGTACGCTCGCCGGATACTGGAGCATCGAGGTCTGCTCGCGAACCATCGCATCGCACTCGAATGGATGATGCATCCACCGTGCGGGCGCACCCGCGTTCCGTCGCCCCCCTTTCGTCACACCACGATTCCATTTTCAGCACCGTCGCAATCGCCACACGCGCTTGCGGTCGCGTAACGCGACCCAGATAAATAAGCTGCGTACATCCCATCCCAGACGACGAGAGCGGCGTCGCCAATTGCCAGCACGCGGCGAAGTTACTCATGCGACGAGCAATCGCAGCGCTTCGGTCCGGACTTTATTGTTTAGATGAGCCTCGACTACAGACCAGTATTGGTGGCAACGGCGATCCGGGTCGTGGGGTTCGTAACGATGGCGGCGTTCGGGAAAGTACGGCGCGTCATATTCGCGTTGGATCGCCGCATTGATGCGCTCGCACAGATGTCGCGTTTCCGTAATTTGGTCATCCAAGTTTCTGAGCGTGTCTCCAAGCGATGGCTTGAGCGTATCCATAACCGCCGACGCAACTTAGGGTGCAATGGGTACTCCATCGGTTCACGAGCTCTAGTGCTTCGACGACCTCCGCAGCGATGTGCTGTCTTCATTCGTTGGATGCCCAGCGCAGCGTTGACGGGCCGTGCAGCGGTGCGGCCGGCTGCTGTGGACGCTGAAGCGTGATATTGAGTCCTACGACGAAGACGTTGCCTTTAGGACGCGATCGGACGCCCATGTCCCATTCGTAGCGAATCCGCAGTTGGGACTGAATCGCTTTGATCATCACGGCGACGTCGGGGCCGAGTCCATAGACCCGGTCGCGGGCTCCACTAAGCACAACGGGAAGGTCCGCGCCGCGGTCGGCGCGAACCTGCCACAGGCTGTTGAACGCCACGCCCGCTTCAACGACGCGGTCGAACAGGTTCGTGCCTGCTCCTCCCTGAATGTTCAATGTATCGCCGCGCGTAATGTCGATCCCGCGTTTGCGAAGATTGGCGTCGTAGCTCGCAAGCGCAGTCACAAAGGATGTTCTGTCCGTGTTCGCGTAGATCGAGCCGCCCGCGGAAAACTGATGCGTGACCTGGCCGGTGCTGAGCCCCTTGCCGCCCGCCAACGGAGAGGTGCCGGTCGGAAGATACAGACCGTACGAGGTGACCAGGTCCACACGTTCGAGACGCCATCCGAGCAGTGCCGGCTGAATGTAAATGTCTGCCAGCCCAAAGCGGTCGAAGCTCGCTTCGGGCCGATCGTGGATGTTGAGCCTCAGGCGAGCCAGCGGCGCCGCGGCGGTCATCGTGAACGACGTCGTGCGGCGCGGAAGCTGGATCGTATACGAGAGACCCACGGCATTTGAGCGTCCCAGCAGCTCCAGATCCGCAACTGGAATGAGCGTCCCTCTGCGATCGCGCAACTCGTCGGCCTCGTACGAGACGAGACGATCGATGAGGTAGAGTCCCGCCGGAGGAACCTTTCCCGCCTCGAGTCCGATCAAGCCTGGCAGCTTGTGGCCAAGATCCTGCGCATCGACTCTGGCTGCCGCAGGCAGCAGCTCGACACACACGACGAGCAGCAAGAATAAGAAAGTCATCGATGTCGGGCAGCCACGTTCTGGCCGGACGTCATGTCACCACTCAGGTATTCATTGCGTCGCCTCGAGCAATACGTTCGCCACAAGGGGACGATCGTCGTGCAGGAGCAGGAGGGAGAGTAACGCTCGCCAACCATGTACGGCCAGTTCCTGATCGGCCCGTACGTCGGCGCCACACAGCAGCCAACAAACGTGACGACCGTTTGATAGTTGTCCGGGGTTTGTCACCGCTAATGGAGAGCGCGGCAGCGAGCCTGTCAAATTTGCCGTGATCCACGGTATGCCGGTTGCCTAAACGGCTCGTTCGAAGAGTCTCTCCAAGTGCAGCGACACAGTCGATGACGACGTCTCACCCAGCAATTCCGCATGCCACCAGACCAGGAGCAGAAGATGAAAGCGACAGCGTCACGTGAACGCACGACTCAAGTGCGCATCGGTGCGACCGCGCCACTGGGCGCCACGGTCACGGCCGACGGCGTCAACTTCAGCGTGTTTTCGAAGCACGCCACCGGCATCGACCTGCTCCTCTTTGACCCTCGCCGGGGTATCCTTCGCGTTCGCCCCGCTCGCCGTCGCACACGGGGCGATGGTTGCCGGACTGATTGCGAACCGGATCTTCTACCTGAAGGCCGCGCTGCCCGACTTCAAGGCAGAGATCGCCGCCGTCGTCCTCTTTCTCGTGTGTCTGGTGCTCGGCCCGTTCCTCGTCTTTGCGCCACAACTTGCTGCCGCAAAGCGGACCGGCCTGCGCGAGTACGGCACGCTCGCCGAGCGATATGTGCGCGAGTTCGATTCCAAGTGGGTGCGCGGCCGTGCCGCGACCGCCAACGAGCCGTTGGTCGGCAGTGCTGACATCCAGTCCCTCGCCGATCTCGACAATAGTTTCGCGATCGTCAAGACGATGCGTGTCGCGCCGATCACGAGGGACGCATTGGTTGGCCTGGTGGGCGCAACATTGGCGCCTGTCGTGCCGCTGGCGCTCACCATGATGTCGCTGGAAGACCTGTTGAAGACGTTGTTCGGCATATTGTTCTGACAAGGAGAGAACGGGCCGGGACATCTCTGGCGGAGGCCAGACAGCAAGAGCGTGCAGCGCAGACTCATCGGATCGGGCGATGGTCACGGCTAATGGTGAGGACCGACGGCTGAAAGGTTGCTGTCGAGTCGTTGCAGCTGTCTATGCGCGAGGCGAAACCAGGCCACGGAAAGAGAAAGTTGGTCTGGAAGGCCATTCGTGGATCCGCGGTGGCAGTGATGCTCATACTGTTGCCGCCCAACGCGCTGGCTCAGGGCGGTCCACCACTTATTACTGACGATCCCGACACACCGGGCCCCGGCTACTGGGAAATCAATCTGGCCAGTATCGTGGAGAAGGCGCGCTCGGACCGACGGCTCGAAGCGCCGCTCGCCGACATCAATTACGGACTCGGGCAACGAATACAACTCAAATTCGAAATCCCCTGGTTGAATGTCCGCGAACCCGGGGAAGCCGTTCACACTGGACTGGGCAATTCGAACAGCGGTGTGAAGTGGCGGTTCCTGGGGGAGGAAGGCCAGAGAATCGCGTGGGCGATCTACCCGCAAGTGGAGGTCAACACCGGGCGCGTCATGGCGGAAAACGGGCTTGTCAACGACGGCTCGCGGTTTCTGCTGCCGACCGAACTCACAATCCAGATCTCCCGCGTCGAAATCAACGGGGAGGTGGGGAGGAACTTCGTCCAGAAGGGAGACGATGGATGGATCTTCGGACTGGCGACAGAGATCGAATTCGACCGAGGGTTAGAGCTGGTGGGAGAACTGAGTGGCGAACAGAGTGGCACATCACCCGCCGACCTCATCGTCAACGCTGGATTCCGGAAGAGAATGACCCGTCAGCTCGTCCTGCTCACCGCCGCGGGAAGCGGCGTTCGCGGCCCGACCGCCGAACGCCCGCAACTTCGCCTGTACATGGGCCTCCAGGTGAATTTACCGTATCAGTACAGCCTATCAACCTCCCCATGACAAGCGACAAAGAATGACCCGACGTGCGGGCCCGTTCACTCCGTCGTCTGTCCGGCGAAATGTTCCTTCGACTCCATGGCATCGGCCTTCGTGACATGCACCGTGCCATCCGCGTGCTCGGGCGGCCCATAGAGCGTGTATAGCTTCAGCGGCTTGTCGCCGGTATTCGTCACGTTGTGTCGCGCGCCGGCGGGCACCACGATCGCGAAGTCGGTCTTGATCTTGGTCTTGTGACCATCGATTGAGACTTCGCCCTCGCCCTTCTCAACTCGAAAGAACTGGTCGCGGTCCCGATGCACCTCCTCGCCGATGTCTTCGCCAGGCTTGAGCGACATCAGGACAAGCTGAAGTTGTGTGCCTGTGTACAGCACGCGACGGAAATCCGAATTGTGCTCGGTCATCTCTTCGATGTCGTCAACGAACCCTTTCATGGTCGCTCTCCTCTCACGGCAGACGGTCAGAATAGCGAACGGTGAGTTCGAAACTCGGAGGCAAGCGGCATGCCTAGAGGGAGGTTCGCCTGCCGGGCGCGCTGATCGGACTCGCGAACCTTCCGCACCCCCTAGAAGACACGTCCCGCCAGTAGAGGACGGCTCTCACAGCCGCGACTGGGTGATCCCGGAGCGGACATTAGCTGTACACAAGAGAACATCGCCACGCCCGTGATCGGCGTAGGTTGAAAGGACATCGCTTTCCCGGGTCCTGATCGGTCCGCCTATTCCTTGACAGTGGTCAGTACTCATCAAAGCTCTCTCGAAAGGCTTCTATGACCTCGTCTTCTGTTCCCCTGTGGATCTCCGCGGTTTGGGTGTCAGTCGCGCTCGTGATGTGCCTGGCGCTCGACGTGTCATCCCTTCGCGGCTGGGTGCTGGCGACCACAGTCGGCGTCGTGCCGCCCTTCGTCCTCCTCCGACTCTGGAGCAACAGCCATCTGACGACAGTAGCCGAAGTGATTCATGCGGCCGAGGTCCGTCGATGAACCTGGGGCTTCTCGCCGCCGAGACGACGCAGGAGCTGCTCAGGTTCGCGACATTCCCGTCGTGCCGCACCACTGACGCGACCATGACCTCAACGAGATGACGCAGGACGCTGACCGACGTGCGCACCGGTCCATGTGACGGAAGATAGTTCCGTTCGTATCACTTGGGCCTGTCCCTAAGCGCTCGAGAGGATATCGCCATGCGCATCGGAATCATCGGAGCGGGAATGATCGGATCAACCCTCGCAAAGTTATGGGTTGATGCAGGTCACGACGTGCGGGTCGCGTCCAGACACCCCGACGAACTTAAAGCGATGATTGAACAGCTCGGAATACGCGCGTCCGCCGGAACGCCGCAGGATGCCGCTATCTTCGGCGACGTCGTGATGCTCACCGTTCCTCTGAAGGCTGTTCCCGATCTCGCGCGCGATCTGGCGCCGGCGCTCGCCGGAAAAATCGTACTCGACACGGGCAATGCGTACGAGCGACGGGACGGTGCGGTTGCGCGCCAAGCGTCCGCGCATCCGCAGGGTTCGGCAGGATGGGCAGCCGCGATGTGTCCCGGCAGTCGGTGGGTGAAGGCATTCAACACCGTGTACTACAAGACTCTGCAGACCCAGGCGCATCGCCAAGGCGATCGGGTCGGCATCCCGCTCGCCAGCGACGATGCGGAGGCGCTCGATACCGCAGCGGCACTGGTGCGCGATGCGGGATTCGATCCCGTCGTCGTCGGTCCGCTTGCTCGGGGGAAGGAGTTCGAGCCCGACACGAAGCCATACAACACCGGAATGAGCGGACAGGAGCTGCGCACTCTGTTCAACCGGCTCACTGCGCTCCACTAGCTCTCCGCACGCGATGCGCCCGCGTCGGCGAACCGATTCGGGCAGTCGAGCTTCTCCCGCCATCTCGAAGGGTTCGCAGACGTAATAACGGCCGTTCATCGCTTCAAAGCGCCGCCGTTCGCTGCTCTTTTACGGAATGTGGTGACGACTCACCGCCTGCGCGCTCGGGATGCTCGTAACAGGATTCAATTCATTGCCTGTCCGCGCGCGCTCAGCGCGCGAACACTCGGCATTCGCCTTGCGGTGCATACACGCATCGGGTCGTTATTTACGATGATTATCGCAGCCCTTCTTTTGGCCGGGCTTTCCCTCCAGCCGCAGGTGTTCCCCGAGCGCATGTGCGAGAACCTTCCCGAGGTGAGGCCCGGGGTGAAGACTTGGGTTGCCCAGGTCGCCCCAGAGCTCGCCCAGGTTAGCGTCCGGGAGCTACCCGAGAAGACGGCCCTCGGCATCTTCGATCGCGCGGCGGCGGCGGGCTGGGGCAGTGTTGACGTCCTCACCAACAGCGTGTTCCGGGAGCCGTGCACCTTCTATTTCTCGGGAGAGGCGCTTCGCGCCGTGGACGCGGCCTTCGTGCTGGACCTGGTGACCGTGATACGGGGACAGGACAAGCGGCGCCAGGATTTCGAAATGACTGCGCTCCTCGCCGGCCGCGGCAAGCTCGTCGTCATGTACGACCGCGAAGGGATCGTCTACAGGAACGAGAGGCTGGCCCGCGACTTCAGGCTCGCCTCCAGGGTCGTATTCGAAACGCCGACAGCCGGTGTGCTCGAAAATGTCAAGGGGCTCTGCGCCAAGGTCCGGCTGTTGAGTTGCGTGCCCATTCGCTCGCTCGTGAAGGTCGGCAAGACGCTCAAGGTACTGGCCGGGACCTTCACCTCCGAAACGCCCGTGACGCCTATCCAGGCTCGGGCCGGTCCGGAAGGCACTACAAGATGGCGGCGTTGAGTGACGCAGACGAGAGCGTGTTCGCTACCCAGGCGCTACCCGAGCCGCAAGTGATCATTCGCGTTCGCCTGGGCGCGCCGCGCGATCGCGCGCAGCATCCCTCCGAAGATCACGGCGTGCACCGGAAGAAGCATGTACCAGTAGATCAACCCAGATAATCCGAGTGGCTCGAACACAGCGGTCTGGTGGACGATGGCACCGTCGGCGGCCGGCTCGACGTCGAACTCGAGCCAGGCGCGGCCCGGCAGTTTCATTTCCCCCGCGAGCCTCAATCGTCGGCCCGGCTCGTACGCCTCGACCCGCCAGAAGTCGAGGGCGTCCCCGACGGCCGGTATTTCAGGGTCGCGCCGCCCGCGACGCATTCCCACGCCGCCCATCAACAAGTCGACCGCGCCCCTGATTCGCCACAGCCACGTGCCGAAATACCAGCCGCGTTCGCCCCCAATCCTCGCGATGGGAGCAAACGCGCGGTCCGCGTCGACGGCCACGTGGATCTGGCGCCGGTCGACCAGCGTGCCACCAAATCGCGTGTCGGCCGGCGACGGCGGGGCGCCTCCTGAGGAGCGCGCATCCGACCAGCGCGTCAGCGCGAACGCTCGATTCTCGTACCGAATGGCGCGACTGATCGCTTCGCGCAGGCCGACCGGCCTGATCGGGAAGGTCGCGAGCGCGGCGGGATCGGTGACAACAGACCGGCTCTTCAGTCCTGCGATCAGTTCGCGCCCGACGCGTGCGTAGATGGGCGTCACAAGCGCCAGCCACAGGCTCGATAAACGAGGGGTCAACAGCGGAACCGAGATCATCACGCGCTTCAACCCACGCTGTCGGGCGTACTCGCGCATCACGTCGCCGTAGCTCGCTTGATCCGCACCGCCGATTTCGAACGTGCGGCTCTCGCCGTCGGGAAGGTCACGCGCAGATGCCAGATACGCGAGCACGTCGTCGATGCTGATCGGCTGCGCCAAGGTCGACACCCACCGCGGGCAGATCATGACCGGCAGACGCTCCACGAGCGCGCGGATCAGCTCAAACGAAAGGCTGCCCGACCCGATCACAACGGAGGCACGGAACTCCACGATCGGCACGCCGCTGGCTCGCAGCGTCTCGCCCGTCTCGATCCGGCTCTTGAGGTGTTTGCTGAGCGCCTCGTCGCCTGTGGCGAGGCCGCCGAGGTACACGATTCGTCGAACGCCCGCCCGCCGCGCCGCATCGCTGAAGTTGCGGGCGGCCACGCGATCCTTTTCGAGGTAGTCGCCGTGTGCGCCCATGGAGTGCACGAGGTAATAGGCTAGGTCGACTCCCGCGAGGGCGCGATCGAGTGACACCGGATCGAGGAGATCCCCGGCGACTACTTCCGTCGTTGGCGACACGCGCGACGCGAGCGAGGCGGGGTGACGGGCGAGACAGCGAAGCCGGACGCCCGCGCCTTCGAGGACTGGCACCAGCCGTCCCCCGATGTAGCCTGTCGCGCCCGTGATGAGCACGACTGCGGCACTCCCGGCGACGCCGGCTTCTGCGGCGTCGCGGCTCCTTCGCTTATCCGGGTGGTCAGGGTCAGCCGCCACGCTATCTCTGCCGGCGCGACACTCGAGGCGTGTCGTCCCAAACTGAACAGGTCTGAATTCCAACCATAAACGCGTCACGAGCGCGGCTGCAAATAGGGCGTATGTGCCGTTTGGAACAGTGCCCAGTGGCGCAACCGGTTACGCTGGGCTGTGCGAGTCTCTGTTGTCCTGATCGTCATCCTGTTGTGCGGGCAGCATGCCCAGTTGCACGCGAACAGGACGTTGTTGGTGTCACGCGCTGTTGCCGACGACATCGCTCGCTCTCCAACACTCCAAGAGGCGCAGCGATTCTTCTACAACGGCGACTACGATACGGCGGCTACGGCGACCCTTGCACTGTGTGCGGCACGCCCTGACGACCTCGCGGCCTGCGAACTGCGTACCTCCACCCTGCTCTTCCAGATCAAGAAAGTACTCGGGGAACAGGGGAACCTCGACAAGACCACCGCATGGAGGCTGTGTGCCGCGTGTCCTGCACTCATGTCCGCGTTCCTGGCGGAGACGGCTCGAGGCCAGACCGTGGCGCGGGCGAGGCTGGAGATCCACCCGGAGGACGAAGACACCTTGTTCTTCCTCGGGAAGCTGGACCTGAACTATGTGTGGCTGCAGTTGGGGACGCTCGGCCACAAGACCGGGTGGGATGAGTACTGGGAGGCCCGCCGATCGCTCGACCGTGTCCTGCAAACGAATCCGGAAAACATTCGGGCCCGCGTCGCGCGAGCCTGGATCGATTACATCGTCGGGACGAAAGTCCCGAGGGGTGTCCGCTGGATCCTTGGAGGGGGTAATAAGAAGCGCGGACTGGTTGCTGTTCGCCACGTGGTCGAAATGGGTGGCAGTGACTTCTTCGTGCAGGCCGAAGCGATGTTCGCGCTTTGGGACATGCAGGTGCGTGAACGGGAGGTCCCCGAAGCCGTTGCCACCGCCCGGATGCTCGCGCGCGACTTTCCGGAGAACCGCGAACTGCGGAGGTTCCTCACGATTCACGCTACGGCGCAATGATCAGCGGAGACGACAACGCGCCCTAGCCGCTTGCACATCCGGACCCGCCTGGGGCCGCGCATCCGCGTGCGATAATCCGACCGATCACATGTCAAAAGCGAAGGCACCGCCCATCAAGGCGAGCCAGAGACGCTTGGACGTCGACGCCCAGGCGTTCCTCAAATCTGCAGGTTCGGCACGGCGCGTTGTGACGTACCAAAAAGGGAAAGTCATCTTCTCGCAAGGTCAACCGAGCGACACCGTCTTTTACGTTCAGAAGGGCGAAATCAAGATCTCGGTGTTATCTCGCGGCGGTAAGGAAGCGGTCGTGGCGATGCTGGGACCCGGCGACTTCTTCGGGGAAGGCGCTCTGACCGGTCAATCAATTCGAATCGGAACAGCCACCGCGACGATGCCAACAACCGTACTCGTCATCGAGAAAGAAGCGATGCTCCGGCTGTTGCACGACGAGCCGACGTTCTCTGATCAGTTCATCTCGTACATGCTGGCGAGGAACCTTCGTATCGAAGCCGATCTGGTCGATCACCTCTTCAACTCCAGCGAGAAGCGGCTGGCGCGAACCCTTCTGCTGCTGGCGCGGTACGGCGATCAGGCTGGTGCGGAGCGGAAGATACCCAAGATTTCCCAGGAAACGCTCGCTGAAATGATCGGGACGACGCGATCGCGCGTCAACTTCTTCATGAACAAGTTCAGGGACCTCGGGTTCATTAAGTACAACGGCGGGCTGAAGATCAACACCTCTCTCCTCAGCGTCGTCCTGCACGATTAGTCGGTTCTCGCGAAAGAATCCGCTCCCGCCCACTCGTGGAGCGTCGCCCGCAATTCGTCCGCTTGCTCCTGCAGTTGTCTCATCCGCTTCACCTGCACGGCCAGGTCGCGACAGATCTCCTCGATCTGGCCTTCAAGGGTACTTGGAAATTCCGCGCGTCCGACCAGGCTTCGCTTCGGCCGCGCGCCACGTGAAACTTCAGATTTCAGCATCGCATTCTCTCCGCTGATATGAGACCGCATCCTGACAGGCTACGACGCACAGGTATGTACTGTTTGGGACGTTCATCGATAACTCCGGAAATGGTGAAATCAAGATTTAGGACTGTTGTGAGGCTCGATACTCAGCGAGCCATCGCTCGCTGACGTGCCCCAGCTCTGCGGAGTCGATCTTCCATGGCATCCGCCGTTCAACCATGGTCCAAGTGTAGGGAGACCAGCAGCGTACCGCTGTCTCGTATTGCGCATAGGCCCGGATGAGCGCGGTATTGGCTCTTTCAGAGGCCCCAGCAACATCTGGCAGCCAACTCCCGGAAGCGGTCGCGTTGATTTCACATAGCTTTCAGAAGGAGCCTGACGATCGCTGCGACAACCCCGACCAGCAACGGTAACGTCCATATCAGCGCCGTGGCAAGAACCAGGTCAGATGCCACTTCCCAGGCCTGGGCGAACCATGTGCGGGAGACCGACGCGTTCGGTGCGATCACCGTACCTCCGTCGCCTGACTTGGCTCGTGCGGCGGCGACTTTCCCTTCACGTGAATCGCGTTCTTCCTCTGAAGGCGACTTCCGTGCACCACCTTCGCCCTCCCATCGGGCAATGGATCTCGCGTTCTCTCGGTCGATTGGTACCTGCTTCCTCGTCATATCACCCTCGAGGAGGAATGTCCTCCATGACCATATTGGCACGTGGCTGTTCATGAAGATGTGGCGACGTCAAGGCCGCCTGCGGCGGTGTGCATTCGAGAACATCGAAAACGGCACAGAGTCGGTACACTTGCGGCATGCAACCGAAATACATGAAAGCGACGATCTCTGCCGTATGGGTGTGTGCACTGTGCGCCGTGGCGCTCTTCGGACACTTCACCTTTTCGGCGTGGGTCCTTCTTGTCGCGTTCGCCGTCCTCCCTCCGCTCGTCGTGATGCGGCTTTGGAAAGACCCCGTCCAGACCACATCGCAAAGCATTCAAGAGGTGCTGCGGTGACGACTCTGCGCGGGACGGCCGCCGCATACGGCGTCCAACGTCCCGAGGCGCGGCGAACCGAGGTGTGTATGACGAATCTGATGATGCCGCTCTCCGAGACCATATGCGACGAGCGAGCCGACGCGCGCCGGCCGCGGGTCAACGCGATTGAGCGCATCGCATTCCTTCGGAGGCGTGACGCCGACCGCATCTCATCGTTGCCCACGCCGAAAGGAACACCTATGAAGAACAATTCCAACGAGCAACGGAACGCAATTTCCGGTTGGGAAGGCGAGGGCGGCGCTGTGATGGATCGCTGTCTGAATGACTCTCGATCGGCGGTCGAGTAGTTGATCGTCATGAAATGGGATGCCCTACGCCGCCATTCTCAGCAGCCCGCCGATCGGTACAGGTCCGTACGTCTTGGCACCGAAGCGTTGGGATTGAATCAGCCGGACTGAGCAGAACACCATGCCGACAGACACCACGTACCTAGG
>Ga0070675_100002040_pt1 | contig 14995 bp, 14 predicted proteins | sample KBSM43metaG_FD_65343 | JGI IMG/M metagenome (GOLD analysis project Ga0070675, IMG submission 65343) | Miscanthus rhizosphere microbial communities from Kellogg Biological Station, Michigan, USA - KBS M4-3 metaG | ecosystem: Host-associated > Plants > Roots > Rhizosphere > Soil ...
TCGTGGCACGTGCCGGCGCTGACGCCGATGTTCGCGCTCTTCTACGTCATCCTCGCGCCAGGCGTGGGTGCCTTCGCCGACGCCGTGCCGAAGGGCACGGTGATGCTGATCTCGAACACGATCAAGGTCATCGGCTGCCTGCTGATGCTGTTCGGCGCCAATCCGCTGCTGGCCTACGGCATCGTCGGCCTCGGCGCTGCCGCGTACTCGCCGGCCAAGTACGGCATCCTGACCGAGCTGCTGCCGAACTCGCAGCTGGTCAAGGCCAACGGCTGGATCGAGGGGCTGACGATCCTGTCGATCATCTTCGGCGTGCTGCTCGGCGGCCAGCTGCTCGGCCACGTCGTGTCGCAGCACCTGCTCGCCTTCGACGTGCCGATGTTCGACACCGGCATCAGCACCGCCCCCGAGGCGGCGGTCGCGGTGATCGTCACGCTCTACGTCATCGCCGCGCTCTTCAACCTGCGCATCCCGCGCACCGAAGCGCCGCTGCAGCCGCTGCCGCGCAGCGTCGCCGTGCTGGTGCGCGACTTCTCGAACTGCAACGCGCGCCTCTGGAACGACAAGCTGGGCCAGATCTCGCTCGCGACGACGACGCTGTTCTGGGGTGTCTCGGGCAACCTGCGCGTGATCGTCTTCGCCTGGGCCGCAGCCGCGCTCGGCTACACGACGACGCAGGCCTCGGCGCTCGTCGGCGTGGTCGCGATCGGCACCGCCGCGGGCGCGATCGTCGCCTCGATGCGGATGCGCCTCGATCAGGCGACCGGCGTCATTCCGTACGGCATCGCCATGGGCATTCTCGTCGTCGGCCTCAACGTCATCACCAACGTCTGGCTGGCGGCGCCGTTCCTGATCGTGCTCGGCGCGATCGGCGGCTACCTCGTGGTGCCGATGAACGCGTTGCTGCAGCATCGCGGCGCCAACCTGATGGGCGCCGGCCGCTCGATCGCGGTGCAGAACTTCAACGAGCAGGCGTGCATCCTCGGCCTGGGCGCCTTCTACACCGGCATGACGCGCTTCGGCCTCTCGGCGTTCGCCTCGATCGGCGTCTTCGGTGTCCTGGTCGCGACGACGATGTGGCTGATCCGTGCCTGGCACCGCAGCAATTGCCAGCACCACCGCGGCGAGGTCGAGCACCTGCTCGCGATCGCCCGGCGCGACAAGCATTGACGGCCATCGCCGGCGCGCGCACGACGCGCCTGGCCGCGCTCGCGCTGGTCGGCAACGCGTTCGTCTGGGGCACGTCGTGGTGGCCGCTGCGCCAGCTCCAGGCACAGGGACTGCACCCGCTCTGGGCCAGCGCGATCGTCTTCACGCTCGCCTCCCTCGTCATCGCCGCCCTGCGGCCGAGGGCCTTGGGACAGGTGCTGCGGACGCCGGCCCTGTGGCTGCTGGTGGTCGCCGCCGGGCTGACCAACGCCGCCTTCAACTGGGGCGTCGTGATCGGCGACGTCGTGCGGGTCGTCCTGCTCTTCTACCTGATGCCGCTCTGGACCGTGCTCCTGGCGCGCCTCGTCCTCGGCGAACGGCTGACCCGCGCGGCAGCGCTGCGCATCGTCCTCGGTGTCGTGGGCGCGGCCATCGTCCTCTGGCCGACGGGAAGCAGGGCGGACGCGGGGCTGGCGGCGCGACTGCCGTTGCCCGCGACGCTCGCCGACTGGCTCGGCCTCGTCGGCGGCGCCTCGTTCGCATTCAACAACGTGATGCTGCGGCGGGAAGCCGATCGCCCCGAGGAAGGCCGGGCGATGGCGATGTTCGCCGGTGCCGCGATCGTCTGCGGCGCGCTCGCGGCGGCCCTCACGACAGGCGGCGCGATTGCTTCGCCGCCGGTCGTCGTCGGCGCATGGCTGCTCTGGACCGCGGGACTGACCGTCCTCTTCCTCGCCGGCAACCTGGCGCTGCAGTACGGCGCGGCGCGCCTGCCGGCGAACCGGACCGCGGTCGTGATGCTGAGCGAGGTGCTGTTCGCGTCGCTCTCGGCGCTCGCCCTCGGCGGCGGCACGCTCAGCGTGCAGCTGGTCGCCGGCGGCGCCTTCATCGTCGCCGGCGCGCTCCTGGCGGCGCTCGCACCGGCGCCGCATGGGTAGCGCCACGGGCGCGGCGCTACCATCGGCAGCATCGAGCAACGCCGAGGGCAGCATGGCCAAGACCGCAGCCAAGAGCATCTACGACTTCGAGGCCGTATCGATCACCGGCGAGCGCGCCGAGCTCGCGAGCCAGCGCGGCAAGGTGCTCCTGATCGTCAACACAGCGAGCAAGTGCGGCTTCACGCCGCAGTTCGCCGGCCTCGAGGAACTGTGGAAGACGTACCGCGACCAGGGGCTCGTCATCGTCGGCTTTCCGAGCAACCAGTTCGGCGCCCAGGACCCGGGCGCCAACGACGAGATCGCGTCGTTCTGCCAGCTCAACTACGGCGTCAGCTTTCCGATGATGGGCAAGGTCGACGTCAACGGCGACAACGCCCATCCGCTCTGGAAGTGGCTGACCGCCGAGGCGCCGGGAATCCTCGGCACCCACTCGGTCAAGTGGAACTTCACCAAGTTCCTGGTGGGCAAGGACGGCAAGGTGATCAAGCGCTACGCGCCGAATGACACGCCGCAGTCGCTGCGCGGCGACATCGAGAAGGCGCTCGCCGCATGATCCGCCGGGCCGCTCCCCAGCCGAATGCCGCAGCACGCGGCGCAAAGGTGTTCCCATGAGCCTGTTCGGCCACGTCGAGCCGTTCGCGGGCGATCCCATCCTGAGCCTGAACGAGGACTTCCAGAAGGACCCGCGGCGGCACAAGATCAACCTTTCGATCGGCATCTACTTCGACGACCAGGGCAAGATTCCGGTGCTCGATTCGGTACGACGCGCCGAGCAGCAAGTGGTCGCGCGGGACGCCGCCAAGCCGTACCTGCCGATCGAAGGCGCGGCCAATTTCCGTAGCGCGGTGCAGGCGCTCCTGTTCGGCGCCGACCACGAAGCGCTCGGCGCCGCGCGGGTGGCGACGATCCAGTCGGTGGGCTCGAGCGGCGGCCTCAAGGTGGGCGCCGACTTCATCGCCCGCTGGTTGCCGGGGAGCGCCGTCTGGGTCAGCGATCCGAGCTGGGAGAACCATCGCTCGATGTTCGAAGGCGCCGGCCTCGCGGTCCACAATTATCCGTACTACGACACCGCGAGCGGCGGGCTCGCGTTCGATGCGATGTGCGCGACGCTCTCGCGACTGCCGGCCAAGAGCATCGTGCTGCTGCACGCGTGCTGCCACAACCCGACCGGCGTCGACCTGACGCGCGCCCAGTGGGACACGCTGGTGCCGATCCTGGCCGAGCGCGAGCTTGTTCCCTATCTCGACCTCGCCTACCAGGGCTTCGGCGACGGCATCGTCGAGGACGCCTACGCGCTGCGCGCGCTCGCTGCCGCCCGCGGCAGCGACGGCCGGCCGCTCGCCTTCTTCGTCGCCAATTCGTTCTCGAAGAGCATGAGCCTGTACGGCGAGCGCTGCGGCGCGCTCAGCGTCGTCTGCGCCGATGCCGGCGAGGCGAGCAACGTCCTCGGCCAGCTCAAGTTCACGGTCCGGCGCAACTACTCGAGCCCGCCGATCCACGGCGGCCAGATCGTCGCCGCGGTGCTGAGCGAGCCAGATCTGCGGCATGCCTGGGAAGCCGAGCTCGGGGCGATGCGCGAGCGCATCCAGGCGATGAGGAAGGTGCTCCATGGCGTGCTCGCGGCCAAGGTCCCCGGGCGCGACTTCGGCTACTTCCTGAGCCAGCACGGCATGTTCAGCTACACCGGATTGACGCCACAGCAGGTCGACCGCCTGCGCGAGGAGTTCGCGGTCTACCTGGTTCGCTCGGGGCGGATGTGCGTCGCCGGTCTGAACCGCGGCAACGTCGAGCCGACAGCGCAGGCGATGGCGGCCGTCCTCGCCGCCTGACCGCTGGGCGCGGCGCCGATTCAGCGGCGCCGCCGGCCGGCGAAGCGTCGTTGCGCGAACAGCGCCAGGCCGGTGGCGACGCTGGCGAAGCGATCACCGCGAACCAGCCGCGCGCCGGGGAACGCGCGGTGCAGCCGCTCGCTCAGCATGTCGAGCCCGGTCGAGCCGCCGGTGAGATAGAGCGCGTCGACGGCATCGGCGGCGAGGCCGGCCTGCGCCACCGTCGCTTTCGCCGCGGCGACGATGCGCTCGAGGTCGGCGTCGAGGGCGCCCAGCGCATCGCTCGCGGCGAGCTCGGCAGCGAGGCCGGGCTCGACGTGATCGAGATCGATCGTTGCCGTGCCACCCGTCGCCACGGCGATCTTCGCGTCCTCGGCACGGGCAACGAGGTCGTGGCCGAGGTGCTCGCTCACCACCGTCATCAGACGCCGGTGCTGCGCCGGGTCGGCGTAGAACGAGCGCATGCCGCGCAGCTCGGCGACGCGCTGCGGGTTGTAGACGGTGTTGATCAGGTGCCAGGTGGCGAGGTCGAAGTAGACGCCGCTGGGTACTTCGCGCGCCGGCGCGCCGTCGAGCTCGGGACCGAACGCGCCGTAACCGAACAGCGGCAGGATGGTCGCGAGCTCGACCCGGCGGTCGAAGTCGGTGCCGGCGATGTGGACGCCGTGGTTGGCGAGGATGTCGCCCTTGCGATCGGTGCGCGCCATCCGTTCCGGGCCGACGCGCACGAGCGAGAAGTCAGACGTGCCGCCACCGATGTCGGCGACCAGCACCTTCTCTTCGCGCACGACGCCCTGCTCGTGGTCGAAAGCGGCGGCGATCGGCTCGTACTGGAACTCGATCTCGGCGAAGCCGGCGCTCGCGGCGGCGCTGCGCAGCGCCGCTTCGGCCTGGGCGTCTCGCTCCGGATCGTCGTCGACGAAGAAGACCGGCCGGCCGAGCACCGCGCGCTCGACCGGTGCTTTGGTCGCCGCCTCCGCCCGCCGACGCAGGTGGCGCAGGTAGGTCGCGACGACGTCGAGGTAGCGAACGCCGCGGCCGCCGCCGACGTCGGTCGTCTGCTGCGCCAGCGAGCTGCCGAGGATGCTCTTCATCGAGCGCATCAGGCGGCCGTCGATGCCGTCAACGTAGGCGGCGATCGCGGCGCGGCCGAACTCGCAGGGCGGCGGGCCGGCGAGCGCGAGCGCTGCACCTTCACCGGGGTAGAACACCGCCGTCGGCATGGTGCGAAAGCCGGGCTCGAGCTCGATCAGGCGCATTGCCGCGCCCTCGGCCACGGCGACGGCTGAATTCGAGGTGCCGAAATCGATCGCGCAGAAGGCAGACTCGGGCATCGCGTCGCAGCGCCGCTGGCGCGGCGGCGGGGCAGGCAAAGGGGCGCGATTCTAGGGCTGCTCGTGCGCGCTCGTGAACTCGCCGGGTTGCCGGCGCTATCCTGTGCGGCGCCTGTGCCGTCTCATCGAGGAGCTGCCATGAAACTCACTTCTTTGCGCCTGGTCGTCGCGTCGCTGCTGCTGGCGGCCGGCACCAGCTTCGCCGCCGACCTGTCGCCGAAGGCTCCCGACAAGCTGACGCCGGCGCGAACGCTGATCGAGCAGAAGAAGTGGACCGCCGCCGTCGACGAGCTGAAAAAGATCAACGACCCGGCGAGCGCCGACTGGAACAACCTCATGGGCTACAGCCTGCGCAAGGCCGACGCGGGTAACGCCGCCGAGGCCGAGAAGTTCTACAGCGAGGCGCTGCGGATCGATCCCAAGCATCGCGGCGCGCTCGAGTACTCGGGCGAGCTGTACCTGATGACCGGCAACCTGCCGATGGCCGAGGAGCGCCTGGCGGTGCTCAACAAGGCGTGCTTCCTGCCGTGCGAGGAATACAGCGACCTCAAGCGCGCCGTCGCGCGTTACAAGGCGAACGGCAACAAGTACGTCGCCGAGTAACCGCGCCGACAAGTCGCGTGGCGCTGTCGCCACGCGTTTCGCTGCGGACGCCAAATGCGACCGCTCCGCCCCGTGTTCCGGGGATGCTTGTTGGCGCGCAGACGCCGATACTGGTTGCACACCTTCAGCGCCTCGGACCATGAACCTGATCGCCCGCGCCCGCCGCTACCTGTCGACCTCGCGTCGCACGGCGCGGCGCGTGGACGACGACGATCCGGCCGACATGGGCACCGCCTTCGGCCTCGACGCGATCACGACGATCCAGCCCGAATCGCCCGCCGAAGCCGCGGCAGCACGGGAGCGCGCCCTGCCTGCCAGCCGCATGCAGTACCGGCTGCACCGGCGCTCGACCTTCTGAAGCATTGCCGGCACGTGCCGGCCTGATCACACCTCGAGCACGAGCAGCGGCCGATGCGCCTCGGCCTCGCCGCGGCGCTCGTGGCCGCGCGCGTTGCAGACGACGCGGGTCGGGCCGCCGGCACGCTCCACCCGGTAGTCGTGAACGCAGTGGACATGACCGTGCAGCCAGAGGTCGGCGAACGGCAGCAGATCGTCGTCGGCGTTGCAGAAGCTCGCCGTGCCGCTGCGCGCGCCGTAGCGCGGGTCGGCGCTCCGCACGCTCGGCGCGAAATGGGTGACGACGACCGTCTTGTCCCAGCCTTCGCGCCGCCGCTTCAGCTCGCCTTCGAGCCAGGCGCGGCAGGCGAGCGCCTCGGCGCGGATCGCATCGACGTCGAACGGCCGGCCGTCGCGCGTCGCCTGCATCAAGTCGGTGAAGTAAGCGCCGGCACGCATCGCCTTGGCGCGGCCGAGCACGCCGAACAGGTCGAAGTCGCTCCAGCGGGTCGTGCCGACGATGCGGATGCGCGCCCCGTCGCTGTCGGCGACGACGATGCTCTCGCGCTCGAGCATGGTGATGCCGAGTTCGGCGCAGCGCGCGCGCAGCGCTGGAGTCGCCTGGCTCAGGTCGCGGCCGTCGAACTCGTGGTTGCCGGCAACGAAGACGACCGGTCGCGGCCAGCCGCGAAAGCGATCGAGGCCTTCCCAGCGGCTGTCGATGTCGCCGGCCAGGACGAGCAGCTCGGCTCCGGGAGCCGGCGCGGGGTCGTACGGCTCGGTCTCGAGGTGCAGGTCCGAAAGCAGCTGCAGCCGCATCAGGCCTTGGCCGCGCCGGCGGCGCCGTGGCACTGCTTGAACTTCCTGCCGCTGCCGCACGGGCAGGGATCGTTGCGACCGACCTTGGGTGCGTCGCGCCGGACCACATCGACCTTGTAGCGCAGCGGCTCGGTCAGCTGGTACAGGTCGGCGACGCAGGCGACGATCTCGGCGATCGCCTCGTCGAGCGAGCCGAGCGGCCGCTCGCGCTCGACGACGGCGAAGATGCCGTGCGGGTCGTCGTCGCTTTCGGGGAGGAAGCGGAACAGGCGCGCCAGGATCGACGTGATCGCTCGATCGTCGAGGTCGGCCAGGCCCGGAAGCAGGTGCAGGGCCTGCTCGAAGCCGGCCACCCAGGGCAGCAGCACGGCGCCGATCGGGTCGGCCGGCGCCGCGGGCTCGACGGCGCCGCCTTCGGGTTCCGACGCGGGTTCGGCGTCCGGTTCGGGCTCGGCGTCGGTCAGCGTATCGGCCGCGAACGGCTCGAGCACGAACGGGTCGAAGGCGCCGAATTCAGCCAGGGACCGGTTCAGGGCGGCATGACGGCGCAGGATGAGAGCGCGCGCTTGCATCTGCTCGGGCGAAGGCTCGGCCTCACCCCAGCGGTGACCGCCTGCGTCGAACACGAACGGCATCCAGTCGTCGACGGCGACGATCTCGGGCTGGACCAGAACACCGCAGAGAAAGCCGTCGAGCATGACCGCGTCGAGCGGCTCGAGCGGCTCGGGAACCCCGGCGAGAAGATCGTCGAGCTCGGCGAACTCGGCATCGCTCAGATCCTGCTCCGACGCAGCAACGGCACCGCGCGATGGCGGTGCGGACAAGGGCTGGCTCATGGCAGGAACCGGAAGCGCGGCCGGAGGGGCCGGCGCAACGTCAACCAGCCAGGCGCGTGGCCAGGCGCTGCCGCACCTCGGGCAGCTCGCTCGGCAGGTGATGCGCGAGCTGGCGGAACAGCTCGTCGTGCAACTCGAGCTCCTGGCGCCAGGCAGCAGGGTCGACGCTCGCGACCAGCGCGTAGCGCTCCGGATCGAAGTCGAGCCCCGACCAGTCGAGATCCTGGTAGCGCGGCGTCAGGCCGAAGGCGTTGAGCTCGCCGGCGGCCTTGCCCTCGATGCGCTCGACGATCCAGCGCAGCACGCGCATGTTCTCGCCGTAGCCGGGCCAGACGAACTTGCCGTCCGGGCCCTTCCTGAACCAGTTGACGCAGAAGATCCTGGGCAGCGCGGCGCCCGAGCGATCGAGGATCGCGCCGAGGTTCAGCCAGTGCTGGAAGTAGTCGCTCATGTTGTAGCCCATGAACGGCAGCATGGCGAACGGATCGCGGCGGACGACGCCCTGGGCGCCGGCGGCGGCGGCGGTGGTCTCGGAGCCCATCGTTGCCGCCATGTAGACGCCTTCGGTCCAGTCGCGCGCTTCGGCGACGAGCGGCACCGTCGTCGAGCGTCGGCCGCCGAAGATGAAGGCATCGATCGGCACGCCTGACGGCGAATCCCAGGCTGGGTCCAGGGCTGGATTGTTGGTCGCGGCGACGGTGAAGCGCGCGTTCGGATGCGCCGCCTTGGCGCCGCTTTCCTGAGCCAGCGCGGGGGTCCAGTCGCGGCCCTGCCAATCGATCAGGTGCGCCGGCGGAACGTCGGTCATGCCTTCCCACCAGACGTCGCCGTCGTCGGTGAGCGCGACATTGGTGAAGATCGCGTCGTGGCCGACGCTCGCCATGCAATTCGGGTTCGTCTTCTCGTTGGTCCCGGGGGCCACGCCGAAGTAGCCGGCCTCGGGGTTGATCGCGCGGAGCTTGCCGTCCTTGCCCGGTTTGATCCAGGCGATGTCGTCGCCGATCGTCGTCACGCTCCAGCCCGAAAGCGTCGGCGGCGGAATCAGCATCGCGAAGTTGGTCTTGCCGCAGGCACTCGGGAAGGCGGCTGCGACGTGGTGCTTCCTGCCCTCGGGCGAGGTCACGCCGAGGATGAGCATGTGCTCGGCGAGCCAGCCCGGCTGGCCGCGCTCGGGACGCGCCGCGGCGCGTCCCATGGTCGAGGCAATGCGCAACGCGAAGCACTTCTTGCCCAGCAGCGCATTGCCGCCGTAGCCGGAGCCGTAGCTCCAGATCTCCTGCGTCTCGGGATAGTGGACGATGTACTTGACCGGGTTGCAAGGCCAAGACACGTCCTTCTCGCCCGGCGCCAGCGGCGCGCCGACCGAGTGCATGCAGGGCACGAAGTGACCGTCGCTGCCGAGCACCTCGAGCACGGCGCGGCCCATGCGGGTCATGATCTTCATGCTCACCGCAACGTAGGCGCTGTCGGTCAGCTCGACGCCGATGTGCGAGATGTCGGAGCCGAGCGGGCCCATCGAGAACGGCACGACGTACATCGTCCGGCCGCGCATGGAGCCGCGAAAGAGCGGCGGCGTGCCATCGGCGAGGCCGGTCTGGAGTAGCGCCCGCATCTCGGCCGGTGCCTTCCAGTTGTTGGTCGGGCCGGCGTCTTCCTCGCGCTCGCTGCAGATGAAGGTGCGGTCCTCGACCCGGGCGACGTCGCTCGGGCTGCTGCGCGCGAGATAGCTGCGCGGCCGTAGCGTCGGGTCGAGCTTCAGAAAGGTTCCGGCGGCGCAGAGCTGGGCCGCGAGCCGCTCGTACTCGGCTTCACTGCCATCGCACCAGTAGACGTCCTTCGCTTCGGTCAGGGCCGCCATCTCGGCGACCCAGGCGGCGAGCTTGGCGTGGCGCACCTGGGTCGGCGCGCGCCCGGGCCCGCCCTGCGGTGGAAGGCGGTTCATCGGCGATGCAATCATGGAAGGCTTTAGGGGATGACGGATTCGATGCGGAGTCGCTTGCTCGGGCAAGGGCAAATGCGGGGCCCGTGGCGCGCGCAGTTGCCGCTGCCGATCGATCGCCGGCTGCGGCGAGGAGGGAGCGGTAGGCGACTCTGAAAAAGGGGGCTCGGGCAGCGCCGGCGGGGCGCGCGGGGTGGCGATTCGCCAGTGTAGCCCCGGCCCCCGGCCGCTTCGACCGGTCGTCAGTCCCGCACCCCCCGCAATAATGGGTGATGGTTACCCGGCGCCACCTTCTCGCCGCGCTGGCGTCGACACCCGCCGGCGCGGTGCTCGCCCAGGCGCCCAAGCCGAGCGAACGCGGCGGGCCGCTGCGGCTCGGCGCCGACCGGGCGCTGGTCGAGTCGGGACTCGCGCGCAGCCTGCAGCACGCGTTCGGCGCCGATACCGGAATTGCCGTCCTGCTCGTTCCCGGACCGGCGCTCGCCGTGCTCGATGCGCTCCGCGAGGGCGAAGTCGACGCCGCCCTCCTGAACGTCCCGGACGCCGAGCAGGCGCTTGCCACGCAGGGGCTGGTCCACGACCGCAGACCCATCAGCCAAAGCGAATTCATCCTGGTCGGCCCGGCACCGCCGAAGCCGGCGCGCGGCCGCCCGCCGCCGCCCGGCAAGAGCGGCGTCGAGGCGCTCGACAAGATCCGCGTCCAGGCCTACGCCGACCCGTCCAGCCTGGTGTTCCTGACCGCCGGCGACGGCTCCGGCGCGCACGTCGCCGAGCAGGCGCTCTGGCGTGCGGCGAAGATCGCCCCCTCAGCGCCGTGGTACGTCGCCGCCGATCCGAAGCAGCCGTTCATCGCCCAGGTGCGCGCGAAGGGCGCCTATGCGGTGGTCGACCGCGGCGCCTGGGCGGCGCTCGGCGGGGCGCCGCTAGCGGTCGTCGTCGACGGCGATCCGCAGCTGGTCGAGTACGTGCACGCGATGCGCTCGTTTCGCGTCAGCCATCCGGCCGGCAAGATCTTCCTCGCCTGGATCGCCGGAGGCCGCGGTCGTGCCGCGGTCGCCGCGCACGGCGGCGCGCGCTCGCGCTGACGCATCGCGCGATGGCACGATCGGGCCGGCTGCTGAGCCTCAACGTCGCCCGCGCGAGCGCGGTCGCGATCAACGGCCGGCGCGTCATGACCGCGATCGGCAAGCGTGCGGTCGAAGGGCCGCGCGACGTCGGGCAACTCGGCATCGCCGGTGACGAGCAGGCCGACCTGTCGGTGCACGGCGGCCCGGCCAAGGCGGTGTACGCGTATCCGAGCGAGCACTACGCTTTCTGGCAGACGGTGCGGGCGCAGGCCGGCGTCTCGCTGTGGGACGAGCCGATGCCGCCGGGATCGCTGGGCGAGAACCTCACCGTCGCCGGCGTCCAGGAGAACGAGCTCTGGATCGGCGACGTGATGCGCTTCCCGAACTGCGCGCTGGCGGTGAGCGAGCCGCGCTATCCCTGCTTCAAGTTCAACGCCGCGATGGGCTTCCCGCACGCCGCCAAGCTGATGGTGCAAAGCGCCTGGTGCGGCTGGTACCTCGCGGTGCGCGAAGGCGGGACGATCGCCGCCGGAGAGGCGTTCGAGGTCGTCGCCGGCCCGCGCGAGGTCGGCATCGCCGAGCTGTTCCGCGCCCGCACCGGAAAGGCCGCCTGATGCTCGCGTACCGGCACGCGTTTCATGCCGGCAATCACGCCGACGTCCTGAAGCACCTGGTGCTGATGCTCGTCCTCGGCCACATGAACGCGAAGGACAAGCCCTATCGCCTGGTCGACACCCACGCCGGCGCCGGCGGCTACTCGCTGCTCGGCCGCTACGCCAGGAAGAAGGGCGAGTACGAGCGCGGCGTCGGCCTGCTCTGGACGCGCGACGACCTGCCGGCACCGCTGGCCGAATACGTCGCGCTGGTGCGCCGCTTCAATCCCGACGGCGTGCTGGCGCAGTACCCCGGCTCGCCGTCGCTGGCGCAGATGCTGCTGCGCCCGCACGACGAGCTGCGCGCCTTCGAGCTTCATCCGACCGAGCAGAAGATCCTGCGCGCGACGCTCGCCGGCGACCGGCGCGCCACCACCTACGACGGCGACGGCTTCATCGGCTTGCGCGCGCAGCTGCCGCCGCCGACACGTCGCGGCGTGGTCCTCATCGACCCAAGCTACGAGGGCAACGGCGACTACGCCAAGGTCGTCGCCGCGCTGCGCGAGGCGCTCGGCCGGTTCGCCGAGGGCGTCTACGTCGTCTGGTATCCGCAGGTCTCGAAGGTCGAGGCGGCGCAGCTGCCGCGTCGGCTGACGGCGCTCGCGCCCAAGGGCTGGCTGCACGTTCGGTTGTCGGTGCAGGAGCCCGACGCGCAAGGATTCGGCCTGGCCGGCAGCGGTGTCTTCGTCCTCAACCCGCCGCACACGCTGCACGCGCCGCTGGCGGCGTCGATGCCGTATCTGGTCGACACGCTCGGCCAGTACGCCGGTGCCAACTTCGTGATCGATCGCGTCGACGGCTGAACGCCTCGGTGCGGTTCGCGCGCTCAGGGCGGCGGCACGCGCTTCAGGTCGCGGAAGGCGGCGAACAGCCAGGTCCGCATGCCGACCAGGAGCGTATAGGGAGTCCGCTCGTCCTCCGGCAGGCGCTGCTCGGCGACATGCGCCTGCGCGAAATCCTGGCCGACGCGCTGCAGTCGCTCGACCAGCGACGCGGCGAGGTTTGGCGTGATCTCGCCGTGCACGAGCATCAACAGCTCGCCGTCGCCGTCGAAGCCGCCGCTCAGGTAGTCGGCGGCGACGTGCTCGCGGAAGTAGGTCATCACCGGGCCGTGCGGCAGCCAGCGAAAGCCCTTCGCGACCTTGAGCCGGTAGCGGTTCAGCGGCTTCAGCTCGATGATGCCGAGCCGGTCGAGCCGGGTCAGGTAGCCGATGCATTCGGCGTCGCTGAACTTGTAGTCGCGCGTCATCGCCTCGAACGTCCACTGGCTGAGGCAGCAGATCGCGAGCAGGAGCAGCCTGCGGTCGGCGACGACGGCGGCCTCCTGCTCCTCGGTCAGCTGGCGCCGCAGCGGCTGCGCGTCGGCGACCTTCCTGGCGAGCTCGGCGAAATCCATCTTCAGCACGCGCAGCATCTCGTCGACGCGCGAGAGTGGCATGTCGGCCTTGGCGAAGACGCGCTTGACGCTCGATTCCGACATGCCGAGCGCGTCGGCGAGATCGGCGTAAGTCACGCCAGCTGCGCGCAACTCGGCCTTGAGGGCGCTGACGAGATCCTGGGTCGTGCTCACGACTGACCTTGGCTCGATCCGTGCGCCTATTTCGCGATCGCGAACAGGACGGCGTTGTTGACCGCGTACACCGCGCCGTCGGCGCCGATCGCGGTCGGCGTGTACGACTCGCCGATACCGCTCGTCAGCTTGATCCGCTGCGTCAGCGTGTTCGTGACGAGGCTCCAGCGGTAGAGATAGCCGTCCTCGCTGTTGACCAGGATCGACTTCGTCGCCGGGTCGACGGCGGCGGTGTTGATGCACCACTCCGTGACCGCCGTCGTGCTGCCCGGCTCGAGCGTCGGCCCGAGCATCGTCAGCACCTCCTTCATCGCCGGCCGGCCCGAGATCGAGTCGGGCTGGGTCGCACGCGGGTCGAGGATCGCGACCCGGTTCAGGCCGTCGCCGCTGCCGATGCCGGCGTAGTTGTTGTACTTTGTCATCAGCAGGTAGGGCGAGCCGCCGCCGTACGACGGCACCATCGCCGCCGGCACGATCGACGCCGTGTTGTCCCAGCCGAAGCTGCCGGGCACCTTGCTCGTCGCCAGCGCGGCGTCGAAGTGGAGCAGCCAGCCGCGCCCGTTGTGCGCGCCGAACATGCTCTCGAGCACGCCGAAGAAGACGTCGCCGTCGGGCCCGATCGTGGGCGACGAGGTGGCGTCGTCGCTGATGCGCGCGCGCGTGCCGGTGGCGGGGTCGAGCAGCAAGGCCTTGCCCTGGGTCGCGAGCGTCGCGCTGTCGAGCGCAAGCAGATAGCCGCCTTGCACCGACCCGGCAGCGGGCGCGCTGTTGACCGCGACGTAGAGCGTCCGCGCGTCAGCAGAGAGCGCCGGCGCGCTGTTCGTCGCCGCCTTGGCGATGGCGACGTCGCCGGCCGCGGCGGACGCAGCCACCCAGCTACCGACGCCGTCGGCGCCGATGCGGGCGATGCCGCTGACCAGCCCGGCCGGGTTGGCCGCGCCGGCGACGAAGCCGAAGAAGACGTTGCCCTGGGAATCGACCGTGATCGGCGTGTTGATGAAAACGCTGGCGTCGAACGCGGCCGGGTTGGCTGCGTACGCGGCCGCGCCGTAGAAGACGATCGTGTCGACCGCGCCGCTGGCGGCGTCGGCGTCCGCCCTCGTCAGCAGCTTGCCGCCCGCGCCGGGCGCGTACAGGCGGTTTGCGGCGCCGAGCGCGAGGTTGTAGCTCGGCACCCAGTTGTGCGCCGGCAGCAGGTAGTCGCTGGCGGCCGACCAGATCAAGCCGCCGTTCGTTCCCGAGCGCGCCTCGATGCGAAAGCCACCGCCGGCACCGGTCTTGACCGGAACCACGACGGTGTTGTGCGACGTCACGACCGGCGAGCCGTAGTGGATCAGGAGCGCGCCACCGGCACTGCGCTGCGGCGCCAGGTCGAGCGGTGTCGACCACGCGATGCGGCTCAGGTCCTGGGTCGCGATTGCGCTCTGCGCCGCGTGCTGCGAGTCGCGAGCGAAGCCCGGCCACGCCGGGCCGTCGATCGGCGGCCCGGGAATGACAGCCGCGCCGCCGGCATCGCTGCCCCCGCCGCCGCCGCAAGCAGCGACCACCACTGCGCCGCATGCGAGAAGCAGCGAGGCCGCGAACGAACGACGGCGTGGCCGAAAAGCGAACGTGCAGCGAGTGACCATGGGGCGAGCGGCGCGGACCAGTGCGAAGTCCGCGGATGCTGCCACGGTTGCGAACGAGCGCCTGCGCGCTTCGCGATCGACGCGGCGGTAGCGCCTGGCGCGCCGATCGGCGGCCGCGCGCGCCACGCCCCAGCGAGCGATGGCGCGCGCTGTTTGCGCCACGCAATATGCGCCCGCTTTCGCCACTGACAGGAGCTCCATGATGAAACGCCGTTCGATGACCCGCGACCTCGGTGCACGCCTCGCCGCGACGCCATCGCGATCGCCGGCGCTGCGCCGGCGCGGGCACAGTCG
>Ga0070675_100002045_pt1 | contig 14971 bp, 10 predicted proteins | sample KBSM43metaG_FD_65343 | JGI IMG/M metagenome (GOLD analysis project Ga0070675, IMG submission 65343) | Miscanthus rhizosphere microbial communities from Kellogg Biological Station, Michigan, USA - KBS M4-3 metaG | ecosystem: Host-associated > Plants > Roots > Rhizosphere > Soil ...
GGCAAGAGGATCGCCACGGATAAACCATTCGTGTCAATCCTCTTGCGTGCGGCGGTGTCATTGCTTGAAACAAATAACTGAGATTGCCCTTGACCCGACCCTACATAGCAGGGGCAATCGATCGTCTCCGACTTATGGTTTTGCCTTACTTCTGATCGGAGGTGGTCGAGCTACCCGGCTGCGTGGATTCGGGTACGGGCAGCCCACGATCCCGCATCAGGCGACGAAGCAAGGCGGCAGCTTCTGGATAGCGCTTGAGCACCGCGGGTGTGTACTCCACGCCGTCCGCCGCGGTAACAGGCATCCATCCCTTCTTGTTCACCACATCGAGTTTCGCGCCCTTGTCCGCCAGGAGTTGAATCACATGGACTGCGCCGCCCCTGTAGACGGCTCCATGTAACGCGGTATCGCCGTTATCGTCAATCGCGTTGACGTCCGCGCCTAGATCGAGAATCAACCTGGCCGCCGCCAGTGCTTCCTCGTGCGTGCCGGGATTCTCGCCGGGAGCCCAGATGCCGACACCGGCAGCAACCATAAGCGACGTTGTGTTGTTGTTGGTCTTAATCGACGGATCGGCCCCGCACTCCAGCAGCGCGCGCATCAGGGGAACGTCAACGGACTTCGCGGCCAACAGAAATGGAGTCGCCCCAATTCGATTTTGCTGATTGCGATTGCCGTCGCGCGGCTCCTTCGTCTGACGCGCGTTAACGTTTGCTCCGAGTCTGACGAGCTTGCGCACGAGGTCCAGACTGTCGAGGCCTCCCGTAGCCACAGGGCCCGGAAGATTGAAGCCGGCATTGTGACGTCGGGACCAGGCGATCTGGTGCAGGGCTGTCCAGCCCTGCGCGGACGCATTGGGATCCGCTCCTCGATCAAGCAGGACGCCGGCGAGCTCATAGTGGGCGTTAATCGTCGCCAGGACCAATGCGCTCGTGCCGTCGGGCAGAGCGTCAGCGACTTTAGCGCCAAGGTCGAGTAGCATTCGGGATGTTTCGATGTGCCCAGCGCGAACAGCAAACAGAAACGGCGTAAACGATGCGTCGCGTGAACGCTCCTGAATATCCGCACCAGCGTCGACCAGCACCTTCACGGCAGCAGCATTGTTTTCAGCGGCAGCCCACATCAGCGCCGTCTGCCCTTTACTAGGTTCCTGCGTGCGGATGTCGGCGCCCCGGGCGATCAGGATTTTCAGCGCGTCAACTTTGCCCGTTCGCGCAGCGGTCATTAGTACGGTTTCGCCGCCAGGCATTGCCGTGTTCGGATTAGATCCCGCATTCAGGAGTTTCTCGATGATCGGGCCATTACCGCGGACAGAGGCAATGTAAAGAGGGCTGACGCCATAGCGATTGACTGCTTTTGCATTCGCGCCGGAACGCAGGAGCAAATCCACCATCGCGGCATCCTCACGCTCGACGGCCAGATGAAGTGCCGTTCCTCCATCCACCGAAGGCGCCTGTACATCCGCATTGCGTCCGAGCAACGCCCGAACCTGGGCGATATCGCCGCGTCGTGCTGCATCGACGAGGGGAGCTTCTGCCGCCGGAAGATTAGCGGCGACTGCGGCTATCAGGAATGTCGCGCTGAGTAGACGCCTCATAGATCAAATCGCAATCCGGCCCGTGCTGTCTCCGAGTTTTTCCGCTCGTACGCCCACATTGTCGAGAAGTCCGAGCAGCAGGTTGGTCATGGGAGTCTCATCACGAAAGACCACGTGACGCCCGCCGTCTCTCCGCGCGGGCCCGCCCAAGACCGCCAACGGCAGATCGTAATGAGCGTGAAGATTGGGATTGCTGAGCCCCGCACCATAAAGGAACAGGGAATGGTCCAGCAGTGTGCCATCGCCGTCGGGTGTCGATTGGAGCTTCTCGAGGAACCACGCAAACAGAGTGGCCTGATACGTATTCAGCCGGGCGAGCTTATCGATCTGACCGAGACTGTCTCCGTGGTGCGAAAGTCCGTGGTGTCCCTCTGTGATCCCGATCTCCGGGTACGTCCTGAAATTCAATTCCCTGCCCAGCATGAACGTGACTACACGCGTGGTATCGGAGCGGAAAGCCAGCCATTGCAACTCGTACATGAGCTTGACGTGTTCATCAAACCTTTCGGGAATTCCGGAGGGGCGATCAAGCGTCGGCAAATCCGACTTTGCGCCCTGCGCTTCGACGCTCTGAATACGCCGTTCGACTTCCTGCACCGCATCAACGTAATCGCTGACGGTGGAACGGTCTGACGGGCCGAGCGTCTGCTGCAAGCGATGAAAATCTTCCATGACGGAGTCCAGAATCGTGCGATTCGCGCGAGCCTGCCGCAGCCGTTGTGCGGAGGTTCCGCCGTCGCCAAACAGCCGCTCAAACACAATGCGCGGATTGTTCTCCGTCGGCAGCGGCGTCGTGGGGCTGCTCCAGGCAAGAGTATTGAGATAGGAGCAGCTGTAACTGTTCTCGCACTGGCCCCCCAGAAAGTTGAGGTCGATGGCGAGCTCAAGCGAGGGCAAGGCGGTGTCCTTACCGAGTTGCGCGGCAGCAATCTGATCGGCCGAGATCCCGTTGCGTACGTCAGCACCCTCCGTACGCCTGGGATGCACTCCGGTCAGCCACGTGCTCGTGCCGCGGGTATGATCTCCATTGGCCCCATCATCGAAGGCATCGGCCTGATGTTGGGCAAGGCCGCTGACAACCACCATTCGATCTCGATACGGCGCCAGTGGAGTGAGAATCATCGAGAGCTCCGGGTTTGTGCCCTCGCCTTTAGGCGTCCAGTAATTAATGCCCTTGAAGTTACGCGCAATCCCGTTGGGGCCATATACAAAACCCAGACGCCGGACAGGAGAAGGCGCCGTCTGAGCCCCTGTCTGAGCCGTGGACAATGCCGGCACCATCGCTCCAAGAATCGGAAGGCCCAGAACCGCGCCGGCGCCGCGAAGGAACTTGCGGCGGGGAAGAGTCTTGTTCGTCACGAAGTGGACTTGAGTCCCCGGTCGTTTCTTCACGATGCTCTCCTCATTCGAAAGGGCGTGCTCTGCACGATACCGACAATCAGCTGCGTCAGACGGTAATCGTCGGGTGCTGCTTCACGCAGAATAGCGCGGACCGCCGGCGCGTCATAGTATTCGAGACCGCGTCCCAAGGCGTACGTCATCATCTTTTCGGTAAGAGTCGCCACATACCGGTCGGACGCCACCAACTCTCGCCGGAGCCCCGCAGGGCCTTCAAACGGCGCGCCTCCCGGGAGCGCGCTTGAGGCATCGATGGGAGCGGAGCCTTCACCGAGTGTCCGCCATTTCCCCACTGCATCGAAGTTTTCGAGAGCAAGTCCGAGCGGGTCCATCATCGAATGACAACTGGCACACACGGGATTGGCGCGATGAAGTTCCATGCGTTGCCTCATGGAAAGCACAGCGCCATTGTCACTGGTTACCTTCAGGTCGCCGACGTTTGGCAGCGGCGGTGGTGGTGGCGTGCCAAGCAGGTTTTCCAGAATCCATTTGCCCCGTTTTACAGGTGATGTCCTGTCGGGGTACGACGTCACCGTGAGGATGCTTCCCTGCCCGAGCAGGCCCACCCGCACGCTGTCCTTTTCCAGTTCAACTCTGCGGAAGTGGCTGCCCTTCACACCGGCAATGCCGTAGTGCCGCGCGAGCCGCTCATTAAGGAATGTGTAGTTGGCGCGGAGCAAGTCGAAAGCACTGCGATCCTCTCGAACGATGCTGGCGAAGAACAGCTCGGTTTCGCGCTGGAATGCCTGCCGAAGCGTATCGTCAAAATCGGGGAATACGCTTTGCACGGGCACCGCTGCCGTGAGATTGCGGAGGAACAACCATTGTCCAGCGAAGTTGTTCACGAAGGCATCGGCTCTCGGATCGGCCAGCATGCGGCGAACCTGGCGGGCCAGGTTCGCCGGTGTGCCCAGCTGACGCTTCGCGGCCAGATCAATCAACTCGTCATCGGGGATGCTGCTCCATAGAAAAAATGAAAGCCGCGACGCAAGTTCCAGTTCGCTGATGCGGTAGGGCGTGTTTGGAGCCAGGCCCTGCGGGTCGCGCTCGATCCGCACCAGAAATTCGGGGCTCACCAGCAGGCGACGAATAGCATGCTCGATGCCGTCTTCGAAATTTCCATCAAGGCGGCCTTCCCGAAAGAATGCCAGCAGAGGCGCAACATCGGCGTCAGTGACTGGCCGACGGTAGGCGCGGCGTGTCAGCGTCGTGAGAATCGTTTTCGCACACCCGGCCTCAGCGGCTTCCGATGCTGGAGTGCACGAAAAGATGCGCTGGCGGCTTTGGGACTTCCCACCAGTCGTCGCAATGTATGGTCCCGCGATTTCCACACTGCGCAGATACGCGCCGCGTCGCGTCTCTGGAATGTTTACACCAGCCGGATATGGACGCTGAAACGGAAGTCGCGTCGTCTCATCGAGGGAAGGCGTGCGATTAAGGAACGTAATGGCAATATCCCGTTGACCTGCTCTAACCGCGATGCGCAGGTTCCACTTTTCATCCGCGCGGTTTCGCGACGCGCGATCCAAGGGACTGGCGCGAACGCCGGTAGGAATTTGCGAGATCGCCGGCACCTGGGGATCCGGGGCTTCCTGAACTGCGGCTCCCGCCTGACCCTGTACACCTGGCAGCGTGAAAACGCCAACACGCTCGCCATCCAGGCTGATCTCGAGATGTTGCGCCTCCATATAGGCGGGCATGCCCTCGTTGAGGTCGCGCGTGAGTCTTGGGCGGATTTCATATTCGCCATCCAGCGGAAACACATACGAAATCAATGTTCCGCCGCGCGTGCCGAGCGGGAGGCCGGGCAGATGAGACTCCTGAGAAAGATCGTCGGCAACCCGGAAGTAGTCGACGTTGGCGAAGGGCTGAGGTGTGCCTACCGCAAGGCGGCTGACTCGCTGTGCGGCGACCAGATAGCGCTCCACCAATGTCGGTGAAATCTTGAGGACTCCGGCGATGTTGTCGAAGCCATAGCTGACATCGTCGGGCGGAAGCAACGCGGAGACATCAAGGTCGAAGCCCAACAGGTCGCGTACAGCGTTGCGATATTCGACGCGGTTAAGTCGGTGAAGCGCCTCGGTCCTGCCGGGGTTCGGACTTGCGGCGGCGGAGCGGTCGAGTTCGGACTCAACAAAATTGAGGAACGCGCTACGCTCCTCTTTGATCGGCCGCGGGGCGGCCGAGGGAGGCATTTGCCCAGCCCGCACCTTCAGAACAACTTTCTCCCACGTTTCGGGGTTTGCGCCTATTTTTGCAATATCCAGCGTATCGAGCGCGAGGGGAACTCTTCCCTGCTCTTTCATTTGCTGCGTATGACACGTCAGGCAGTAGCGTTGGAAAGAGGCGCGATGCGTGGCGGCCGTCTGAGGCGATTGGATACCAGCGGCTTCCATGCCTGCCGTGCCTCGGCTGGCAATTCCGCCACATGCAGCGACAAGGGCGCACACGGCGATTCTTATAAATGTCCTGTTCACTAAGATCGCATTATAGGTTTGTCGCGGAAAGCCACCTAGGGAAAGTAGCGGAAAGGAACGGCGCTGCGTTGTTGCTCAGTGTTGCACGCGGATCTGGATTTCTGTAGTGAACTTCTTGCAGTTGGTGTATTCGGCGAGGAAGGTTCCAGTGTCTCGCGGATCACGCTCGGCGATCTCGGTGAGAAAAGACTTCGGGAGCCAGAATTGCCTGTCACCGATCGCGAAGGGGCTCTGCTCTATCGTGATCTTCCACGCAGACATGCGGCCGATGTTGAGCAAATTGCGTTCGAATCGAGTTACCTGCATCTCCAGAGGGTCGATCCATGCTTTACCCGTGTCGTGCGCGGCCTTCAGGTCGCCGTTGATATTCCAAGTCATCACTCCCTGGTCTTTCTTCGTCTCGTATTGAATAACAAGGCGGCTCCCCTCTTCCGATTTCTGCGTGAAGTCGTACCATCGGAGCATTGCGGGCGAAAACGTGGCGTTGATCATGTAATTGAATGAGCGAGTAAAGTGACGGTAGTCCACAACTGCATGGCAGCTCGGTTCGACGGATCTGGAGAAGAAGGGTTAGCCCAAGCAAGGTACCTGCGAAGGATACGCTAAAAACTTCTTCTAAAGTGTAGAACGCCCCGTTTATGCTCTCTGCGCTTTGAGTAAAGAACGGACTTTGCGGCTGGCGATTCCAAACGGCAGCTTGCAGCAACCTACCATCGAATTGTTCTGCCGTGCCGGCTACGACATGAAAGTAGGCGCGCGTTCCTACTATCCCACGATTGCAGATGACGAAATTCAGTGCATGCTGGTTCGCCCGCAGGAGCAGCCGCGGTATGTCCAGGACGGCCTTATCGATGTCGGCATTACGGGCTACGACTGGATCCGCGAAACGAAGGCCAACGTCATCGAACTGGCAGAGATGGTGTACTCAAAGGTCAGTAAGCGGCCAACCCGATGGGTGCTGGTGGTCCCGGAAGCGTCACCGGTTCGCGCCGTAGGCGATCTGAAGGGTAAACGTATTGCGACCGAACTCGTGCGCTTGACGCAGGAGTTTCTGGAGCAACGCGGCGTACATGCGCTGGTCGAGTACTCGTATGGCGCGACGGAAGTCAAGCCGCCGCTCCTGGCGGACGCCATCGTTGACGCCACCGAGACGGGGACTTCGTTGCGAGCCAACAACCTGCGTATCATCGAAACCGTAATTGAAAGCACTCCGCGGCTGATCGCCAGTCCGGCAGCATGGTCCGACAAATGGAAGCGTCAAAAAATCGAAGACATGGTGCTGATGCTCAAGGGCGCGATGGCCGCCGAAGGGAAAGTGTGGCTATCGATGAATGCGCTCCGCACCGATCTGGACGCGGTCCTCGCCATCCTGCCGGCGCTTGATACTCCGACGGTTGCGTCGTTGTCGGATCCCGCGTGGGTGGACATCACGACCATTGTCGACGAAAACATTGTGCGGGTGATCGTGCCCAGGCTCAAGAAAGCCGGCGCGCGCGGTATCGTCGAATACCCTTTGAACAAGATCATCGAATAGTTCGCGATCCTGGTGGAGCTGTTGACTACCCAGTTGGTGCTGGCCAGGAAGCATTCATCCAATTTCTTCTCGCACGCCTACGGCGTGCATTCTCCAGGATTCACCAACCCCCGGTGGCTCGCTACGCTTCGCTCACCGGGGGCTAATTTCCTTCACGCCTCCGGCGTGCAAACCAGCAGCCCGAAAGGGCTGCGCGGCCATTAGCCCCGGTTGAGCGAGTCACCGCCGGATTATTTTCGGGAAGTACTTTTGAGGAGATCGTCCCTAACGACCCTGCCGCCTTTCATCACAAACCGAACGCGCTGAAGCTCGGTGATGTCGGTCGTGGGATCGCCGGTGACGGCGACGATGTCCGCAAACTTGCCACGTTCAATCGAGCCGATGCGATCTGCCCATCCCATCGCTTCTGCGTTGATCATCGTTCCCGATTGAATTGCGCGTGTCGGGGTCATCCCCGCACGCTTCACGAGCATTTCGAAGTCGAGTGCCTGCGTACCATGTGCGTAGGTCGATCCGTCGGCGCCGCTGCCGACCATGAGCTTCATTCCCTTTGTAGCCGCAGCCATCGTGACGGCCTTTTCGAAGATGGGGATCATTCGATACTTTCCGCCCGTATCGCGGGCATCGTTGTCGTCCATGTAGGGCTCGAGGTAGCGCATAAACGTCGGATCGTAGAACAGGCCCTTTTGCACCATCAGGTTCGCCTGCTCCTGATCCAATCCGAATGCGTGTTCGATCGTGTCGCAACCGGCCTCTATCGCATTCCTCTGCCCTTCACCGCCGAGAACATGACACGCCGCCTTGTGCCCAAGACGATGCGTTTCGTCGATCAAGGCCTGCACCACCGGCATGGGATACTGCAGCAGGTACTGCACCTGGCCTGTAGGAGTGAACGAATACGCGCCTGTCGGAAAAAGCTTGATCCAGTCCACGCCGCGCTGAACATGATCGCGCACTGCAGCACGTGCTTCCTCAACGCTGCCGACGACAATGCTCGCCAACGGGTTGTCCGGAGCTGCATTGGGCGAACCTTTCCAGACAATCCCCCGACCCGCCACTTGATAGCGTGGCCCATCGATGCGGCCTTCGTTGATGGCGTTTCGAACGTCAACGTCCGCATAACCGTTGCCGTGCGAACTCATGTCGCGCGCAGTCGTGAACCCGGCGTGTAGATCAGATAGCGCATTCTCGACGGCGATCAACGTGGATGTCTCGCGAGAGACTCCGGCTTTCGGCGTGTTGAACATGTGGGTGTGCGCATCGATGAGACCGGGCACCACAGTCGCCTGACTGAGATCCATCGACTCTGCACCGGCGGGAATCTTCACCTGACCCTCGGCGCCCACGTCGATGATCTTGTCGCCCTGAACCACGACAACCTGCTTCGTCAGCAGTTTGCCCGCCTTGCTGTCGAACAAGCGGCCCGCGCGGATCGCAATCGTTCGCGCCGCAGGAGCGCACTGTTTGACGCCAGCATCGGATCCGACGCAAGGCGTCGGTCCCGCGCCTTTCCACGGCGCCGGTGGCGGCTGAACCTGAGACAACAGTGCTCCCGCGGTTAATGTCGCGACGACGCCTGTCCAAATGAGTCTGCCTGGTTTCATTGCAAGACCTCCCGCATTCGATTGTGGCGAATGCTATCAGAATTCGCGACACATGGTTTGCGTTCCGGCTCGCTCCGATACAAGGGGTGAGGGCGATGTGTTGGGTTAGTTTAAATTTCCGGCCGAGGCAAAATCCCCTCCTTAAGGAGGGGCAGCCGCGCCGATCAAAAAATGTAACGCTACCTCAACGCCATCGGCGCGGCGTGGGGAGGTCAGACAACGGCTTCCAGGAAAAAAGGAGGCGCATGTCTGACCTCCCCCGCTTCGCCCTGGCTAAGGTAGCGTTGCATTTTTCTTAGAGGGCTCAGCGCCCCCTCCTTAAGGAGGGGAACAACATATTGGGATCACCAGGGCATGGAGAGGGGAAATCGGAAATTGGACGAATCCTGCATCTCAAATCCGAAATCCCGAAATCTTAGATTGGACTGGGCAACCTGACCTACATGTAGATCGTCTTGGTTTCGAAGTAATTCTCCAGGCCTTCGATTCCGCCTTCACGACCCGTACCGGACTGCTTGAATCCGCCAAACGGCATTTTGTAGTCCACGATCAATCCATTCACCGTCACGCTGCCGGAACGTACGCGGCGCGCGAGCTGATAACCACGCTCAGGATCGGCCGTATAAACCGCGCCGTGCAATCCGTACATCGTGTCGTTGGCCTTCGTGATGGCGTCGTCCACGCCGTCATAGCTGATGAACGACACCACGGGTCCGAAGATCTCTTCCTGCGCAATCGTCATCTTCGTGTCGACGTCCGCGAACACGGTGGGCTCGATGAAGTAACCCTTCTTCAAATGCTCGGGGCGGCCTCCACCCAAAACGAGTCGGGCTCCCTCGCTGCGTCCCTTCGCGATGTACCCTTCGACGCGCGCGAGCTGGCGCTTCATCGTGAGCGGCCCCATGTTGGTATCGGGCTGAAATGGATCGCCGACCTTTACTTTGCTCACCGCCGCGACATAAGCATCGCGGATTTCCGTCGCGCGGGACTTCGGAACCAGAACACGCGTGAGCGAGAAACAAACCTGTCCCGTGATAGGCATCGAAAACGGTACGAGGCTTTGCAGCACCTGATCGATATTGGCGTCATCCATGACGATCGCCGCCGATTTACCTCCGAGTTCAAAGCTGCAGCGTGCCATGCGGTCCGCGCATGCAGCCATGATGTGACGGCCCGCCGCCGTGCTGCCGGTGAAGCTGACCTTGTCCACACCCGGATGCCGCACCAGATAATCGCCGGTTTCACGTCCGGCCGGCACGACGTTGAACACGCCCTCCGGCAGGCCGGCTTCCGCGATGCATTCCGCGAGCAGATAAGCGTCCATCGGAGTTTCAGGAGCGGGCTTCGAAACGATCGTGCAGCCTGCGGCGAGCCCTGCGGCGACCTTGTAACACAGCAAAATCATCGGCGCGTTCCACGGCGTGATCGCAGCGACAACGCCAGCAGGTTCTCGAACTATACGAGCGATTCGTCCATCGTCCCGCTTGCGCTCCTCGACCAGCGGATAGGTTTGAATCATCTTGCCGTAGAACTCGAATAACCCCGGTACCTGCTTAGAAGCGTATTGGGTCAGAGAGATCGGAGCTCCCACCTGAGTCGTCCATACAGAGGCGATTTCCGGCAGGCGTCGCGCGAGAATTGCGGACACCTTCAGCAGCATCTCGCCGCGGTCCTGGGCTGATAGCCGCGGCCATGGGCCGTGATCGAATGCAGCGCGAGCGCTGGCCACTGCCCTGTCCATATCCGCCGGCGTCCCGTCGGGGAACGTCAGAATTTCCTCTTCGGTAACCGGTGAAATGACGGACAGCTTCTGGCTGCCGCTGGGCAGCTGCCAGGTTCCATTAAGGAACAACCGATCCGGCGCTTGAATCGAGACTGTACTTGTCGACATGTCCTCTCCTTCTATTGCGCAGCCGGCGGCGCTCCCGGTAGGGGCGCTTTGCCATCCAGTCCGAGCACAAACAGGTTTGGAGGTCTTGGCGCTGCTGGAGCGGCAGCACCGCCGGCAGCACCCCCACGCCCACCGCCTCCGGCCGGGCCAGCCGTCACAGCAATGTATTGTTGCCCGTCAATAGCGAAGGAAATCGGCGGACCCATCTGATTGGTACCGAGGTCCATGTCGAAGATTTTTTCACCGGTCTGCGCGTTATAACCGAGCAATCGGTTGTTGACGCTCGAGAAGACGAGGTTCCCCGCCGTTGAAAGGCTTCCACCCGCGAAAGGTCCGGCGCCGCCTCCCTGCGCACGCCACCGTTCCTTGCGTGCGATGGGATCCCAGGCATACAGGACGTTTCCATTCACGCCGTCAGGACCGATCTCCGGCAAAGGTTCTGGAGGTGCCGGAGGTGCCGGAGGCGCAGCAGGTGGTGCGCCTCCCGCCTGAGCGTTGGTGGCAGCGACATTTCCAGGAAGCTCTGGGGGAGTATTCGCATTGTTTCCGCCGCGTCCGCGCCCACCACCACCCCCGCCGCCGCCGACGTAACCCATATTCATATTGCCTCGTCCGGTTGGACCGACGTCGGTCGGTCGCGGAACGAAGTTGGGATCGGCTCTATAGCTCGAGCTGCCGCCGGCCGCTCCGGGAAAATAAACAAGACCTGTCAGCGGGCTGTAGGTCCAGGGCTGCCAGACATGTCCGCCCGAAGGGCCGGGCTTGACGGTAACGGCAGTCGTGCGATAGCGCGCTCCGGGATTGACGATCGGCTTACCCTTGGCATCGAAGCCCGAGGACCACGAGACCTTCGTGATGGGGTCCCCGGAAATGAATTCTCCGGTGACGCGATCAAGAACATAGAAGAAACCGCTTTTGGGAGCGTGCATGATCACCTGACGCGTCCTGCCGCCGATGTTCAGATCCAGAAGCATTAAGTCTGCGATGGAGTCGTAGTCCCAGTTATCGCCCGGTACTTCCTGGTAATACCAGACCAACTTTCCCGTTGCACCGCGGACCGCCACGATGCTGTTCGCGTAGAGATTGTCGCCAGGCCCACGGTAGGTATCGGTCCAGGGGCCAGGTTGTCCGGTGCCGACGTAGACGATATCGTTGTCACCATCGTAGGCCAGGCCGTTCCAGACACCGGCGCCGCCACCGAGCTTCCACCATTCATTGCTCCAGGTTTTAGCGGCGGCCTCAAGGTCGGGATGCTCGAAGGGTTTGGAAGGGTCGCCAGGAACGGTGTAGAACCTCCACGCCATCTTGCCGGTATCGACTTCATAGGCCGAGAAAAATCCCCGAACGGCGTACTCGCCGCCGCTCACGCCGATGACTACTTTTCCGCCCTTGATGACGCGCGGCGCCATCGTGATCGTGTACGGCATGTTGTCGGGAGAAACGCGGACTTCCCAGAGGACCTTGCCTGTCGCGGCGTCAAGGGAGCGCAGCCGGCCATCGACGACGGGCACAATGACTTTGCCCTCATACAGCGCGAGGCCGCGATTGACGACACCGCAACAAATCCGCGATCGCCAGATGGCCTGATCCACGGCGGGATCCGAACGCCACAACTCCTTGTGCGTTCGCAGGTCGATCGCATACGCAATGCTCCAAGGGGTGATGCCGTAGAGGACGCCATTGAATACCAGGGGGGTGTTCTCCTGATGGGTTTCCGGATTACCCGCCGCGACAGGAATCTCTGCCGACCAAGCCAGCCCAAGGCGGCTTATGTTGGTGACATCAATCTGTTTGAGCGGGCTGAATCGCTGCTCGGCCCAGTTGGTCCCGTTAGCGATCCACTCCTCGCCGCTGGTACTTCCCGTCTTCAGCATTGCGTCGTTGACCCGCCGTGGTTGCTGGGCCAGTCCAATAAAGCTTCCCACCAGGGTGGCCATCACGATCGTCAAAGATAATTTCCAATGGTTGCGTCCCGGGACCATGCGATTTGTCCTCCACGTTGTCTAACAGATCCGATATAAGAAAGGGTCAGTTGAGCCTTATATCAGATCCTTGACAGGATGGCTTTCTTAATGAACGGGATTGACCCGATGTCGCAGAATCCATGGCCTTTCCGGAGTCTCAAACCGTGTATACTCCGGAAACGACTTTGATGGAGAGTACAGGGGATTTGGAGGAGGAAACGGAATGCGCACGGTGTCGCAAAAAACATCTCTCTTGGTAGTTTTCGCTGCGCTGATGGTCGCGGCCACGGGGGCCCTGAGTTTCGCTCCACCGCAGTTTGCGCCGGCCCAGCGTGGTCCTGTAAATACTGCGCCGCCGGCGGGAGTGACGCCGCTACCGGTCGATTTGTGGACCACAAAGAATTTCTATCAGGACCGGCAATACTGGCTGGACAAACGGTACGCGCGCTGCAACACCCCGCATCAAATCACCGACATGTGGCCTGACGGCACGGTGGGACGCTGGGGAAATTGCAACACCGACATCCCCGTGAATCAGATCGCCAGCCCCCTCAAGTACAAGACGGCCAAAGAACATTATGACGCGCTGATGGCTGAAGCGAAAGCTGCCGGCGGGCCCACGAAGCACACGCGCCAGACCCTGCCCGACTGGGATGGCTGGTACCAGCGCGGAGGCGGCGTAGGAGGTCGTGGAGGACGCGGCGGGCAAGCTGCACCCGCGGCGGGAGCAGCGCCGGTTCAGCCTGCAGGTCCCCAGTGGATGTATGGCGACATGCAGGTCGCGACAATGCTCTCTCTCCTTACGCCCGAGTACCAGAAGCGCATGACGCAGATCAATTATCACGAGGCGGTAACGAACTCGCCGCAGTGGATGGCTTCGTTCTGTTATCCCGAAGGTCTTAGCCGGTGGTACACCCAGTTTGCGATCCGCGGCGTCGAGATCATCTTGACGCCAAACCAGGTGCAGATCCTCGCCGGCGTCGCGGACAACTTTGTCCGCAAGATTCATATCGGCCAGCAGCACGTCGAGAAAGTACCCCAGTGGTATGGCGAAACTGTGGGCTTCTGGAATGGCAACACGCTAGTTGCCTGGACGGCGAATGTTCAGGGCTGGACCACGTCTCATTCCATGTTCGAGTTCAGCAATCAGTTCGAAGTGATTGAAGTGTTTAAGCCGAACGGGAACGGGCTCATCGTCGAACAGACCTTCTACGATCCGGAAGCTTTCAAACAGCCGCTTCAAATGATCTCTCAATTTACCAAGACCTCCGGGCTGGATACGACGACCCGCTACACATTCGTCGAATGCCGCGTGCAAAGCACGATTGTCAATGGCCCGGACGGACGACCGACCCAGCTCATCTATGGGGACCCCGGCTTTGTGGACTACTTTGGGCGCCCCTGGGCTGTAAATTGGGAAGAACATTTTGAGAAAGATTGGGTCAAACCTCAGGACTGACGAGGGGAGATCACGCACTTATGAAGGAGAATCAGGTGATGAAACGTACGACACGACTATCAGGGGTAATCGCAGGAATCGCGGCAGTGATCATTCTTGGAGCCGCGACTTTACCCGTCGCAGCTCATCATTCGTTTGCAATGTACGACACGGCGGTCGAGAAGACTCTGACCGGAAAGCTTGAACGATTTATTATCGGGGCGAACCATTCCCAATACGTCATGCAGGTTGTGGATTCTACGGGAAAAGTCCAGATGGACGATAAAGGAAAGCCCGTTGTCTGGACCATCGAAACCACTTCAGCCGCACAGCTGTCGCAACTGAATATCACTGTGGAAACCTTCAAGATTCACACGATTTTTACGGCGACCTTCAGCCCGCTCCGCGATGGGAGGAATGGCGGCGCACAGCGCGGAACCGCCATCATCATGTGCGGAATGACGATGCCTGCCGGCGGCTGTACGGAAGCAACCGGTAAGAAGTACGGGCGTTAACGTAAGGGAAAACTCACACCCAGACTCCACTGCCGGCTATGCGTGGTGAATCCGCCCACAGACTGCGGTGGTTCAAGGCCTCGAGTAAAACTCCACGACCCCGCCTAAGTCGACTCTCGCGTCCATGTCGAGCCGGGGTCTGTCGCTCCGAACGGATCCTTGCTGAAATAGCGGAACCCGGCCGCGCCTTCGCGAAGCCCCCGAGCGCCGTATAACTCCCCTCCTTTAAGGAGGGGTCGACGCGCCGATCAAGCAAATGCGACGCTACCGCTAAATCGGCGCGGCGGGGGAGGTCAAAACCCGGTGCGGGAGTTTTTGTATGACCTCCCCGCTTCGCCGATCTGACGTAGCGTTTGCATTTTCTTGATCGACTCACCGCCCCTCCTCGAAGGAGGGCTAATACCCCGACCAAAGCGGGGCTGTTGCTGAGCCGCCAATTTCCCCTCGCACGCCTCCGGCGTGCGTTTCTCCAGGATTCACCAACCCCCGGTGGCTCGCTACGCTTCGCTCACCGGGGGCTAATTTCCTTCACGCCTCCGGCGTGCAAACCAGC
>Ga0070675_100002047_pt1 | contig 14957 bp, 16 predicted proteins | sample KBSM43metaG_FD_65343 | JGI IMG/M metagenome (GOLD analysis project Ga0070675, IMG submission 65343) | Miscanthus rhizosphere microbial communities from Kellogg Biological Station, Michigan, USA - KBS M4-3 metaG | ecosystem: Host-associated > Plants > Roots > Rhizosphere > Soil ...
CGAGACGGCGCTTGTTCGGCGCGATCACCTTCTCGTCGAAGTATTCGATGATCGCCGCAACCAGTGCGAGAAACACCGGCCCCACCACGATTCCGATCGCGCCGAAGGCGCCGATGCCGCCCACCACGCCCACGAACACCGTGAACGCCGAAACCGGCGCGTAGCGCGACACGAGTATCGGGCGCAGGAAATTGTCCGAGGTCGAGATGATGAAGCCCCAGATCAAAAGGAAAATGAACATCCCCCAGTGGCCAGCGGCCGCCAGGTAAAGCACCGCCGGAATCCACACGATGGCCGCGCCGCCCGCGGGCAACAGCGCGAGGATGCCGGCGAGCACGCCGAACACCACCGGCGACGGCATGCCCGAGATCCAGAAGCCGATGCCGACGAGGACGCCCTGGAAAATCGCCGTCAGGCCTATTCCATAGAACACGCCGCGCGTGACGCTCGCGAGGTGATCGAAGAGCTGCTCGCGATGGTCTTCCGGCACGGGAATCAGCCGCTGCAGGCGGTCGAACATGCGCGTGCCATCGCGCAGGAAAAAGAACAGGAGGAACAGCATGAAGAAAAACGCCACCAGCGTGCCCAGCGCTCCCAGCACCACGCCGCTGCCAATGGACGCCACGCTGCGCAGCGCCGCTTCCGTGGCGCGTCCCAGCCACTCCTGGATGTCCGCTGCCGACACCGCCAGCTCTTCCCGGGCCATGCGCGCCAGCGGGCCGATCACCGGGTACTGCTCGAGGCGCATGAGAATGCTGCCATCCAGCTTGAAATCGCTGCCGCGAACGAAGTGCACCAGTGCGCGGGCCTGGTCCACGAACTGGAATGCCAGCAGGGTGAGCGGCGTGAGCAGCGCGAAGGGTGTGAGGCCCGTGATCAGGCCTGCCGAAACGCTCGACTTGCCGCGCAGCTTGCGTGTCAGCCAGCCATGCAGCGGGTGGAGCAGGAAGGCCAGGAAGATGGCCCAGGCCATCGAGCCCGCGAAGGGTTGGAGAACCAGCAACATGCCGTAGCCCACCACCACGGCGAGCGCCACGAAGAAAGCCTTTGTATAGAACTCCACGTGCACCCTTAGAGGAGGAAGGTCCGAATGGGTGTCCTTATATATGTGTCAGGAGAGGCGGGTCTATAGCTGATGTGGAGAAGATGTTTGGCGATCGGGAGGCAGTTCTGCGCGGCGTGCCCGCCCGTCGCGGAGCGCGCGGATCGAACGGAAGCCTTCTGCTATACGACCTGTCGTAAAACGCGTCGGAGTAGTTTGACGACAACGGCGAACGGTGCTGTAGTAAAAACTAAGGATGTGAGGGAGCGGCGGAATGCTATGCGACCAATCTGTCATGTTTCATCGCGATCTTTCGGTCGCATAAATAAGAGTTAGGTGTCAGGGTGCCAGTAGTAGAGCTTTTGCTAGAAACCGCACGTCAAGACGCAGATCTCTTGACCAAGAACGACGCGAAGGGGGATCACTTCTCGAGACCGCGCGCGGTCGACTTTCTGCTCAAGGCACCGACCAAGGAGAAGGCCGAGCTTGTGGCGAGTTTCGTGGACGACAATCGATACGGCGTCTCAAAGGTTCAAGAGGCTCAGGGTGAGTACGGCGTCCTCGTTACAATCCATATGCCGACAGAGCAGCACATCCTCTGCAGCGTTTCCGGCCTCATGGCGTGCATTTGCGCGCTCTTTGGTCTTGAATACGACGGCTGGGGCTGCGTTCTTCAGACTGACACCTAACAAATCGAACTTGATTCCATCTACCCGTATTCTCTGCGCCTCCGACGTCTTTGAACTGCGCTCTATGCTGGCGCTCTTTGGCACTGTCTTCGACGACCGAGAGACCTACCTGAATGCTCAGCCGGGCGATGACTACCTACGTCGTCTACTTGCTAGCGACACGTTCATCGCAGTCGCAACCTTCGATGGCACTACTCTCATAGGGGGCATTGCAGCGTACGTGCTGCCCAAGTTCGAGCAGGCCCGTAGCGAGATCTATATCTACGACCTCGCCGTGCATGAGCAGCACAGGCGAAAGGGCGTTGCTACCGCGCTTGTCACGGAACTCAAGAGGCTTGCGGCTGAGCGCGGTGTGTACGTCATCTACGTCCAGGCTGACTACGGCGACGCCGCCGCCATTGCGTTGTATACAAAGCTCGGAACGAGAGAGAATGTCATGCACTTCGATATCCTCCCATCTGAAGGTGCCGCCTAACAACTCGCTGGAGCGCACGCATGATGGATAAAGTGCCAAGCTCATACAGCAGCGCACGCGGCGCTCAGCTCAACCGCTAGCCGGCAGAATCATGCAGACAATTTACGAAGCAGTGGGGGGCGCCGAAGGGCTGTTGAAATTGGCCAGCGCATGGCATAGCCGGGTATTGGAGGACGAAGTGGTCAGCCATGCGTTCAGCCACGGTTACCACCCGCAGCATACCGAGCGCCTTGCGGCGTACTGGGCGGAGGCACTCGGCGGACCCACGACTTACTCCGAACAGTATGGCGATGAGACATCTGTGGTCCGGATTCACAGTGGCAACGGCCCGCACGAGGAGATGGACCAGCGTGCGATCGCATGCTTCGATCGGGCGCTGGAAGATATCGGACTCACGCGCGACGAGCGCCTCCGGGTCGTTCTACACGACTACTTCGCTTGGGCTACGACCAACACTATGGCTCGATACCACCGCAGTGCGGAGGATGTGCCTGATGGCTTGCACATACCGAAGTGGTCCTGGCATGGCCTCGTCAGCGGAGAGACTTTGCCGCCTAACCATTCGCTGGAGCGCACGCGTGGAGAATAAAGTGCCACGCTCAAGCATCCGCGCGCTCGGCGCTCGGCTCAACCGTTAGAAGCCGCCTGGAGACATCTTTGCGCACCATTACTCGCATCTTTCTCGCTTCGACCCTGTTCCTCGGATGCGTCGGTTGCGACCAGGCCACTAAAGGTGTTGCCCGAGCCCACCTCGGGTTGGGTGAAGTCCATTCCTTCCTCCATGACACCGTCCGGCTGATCTACGTGGAGAACGCAGGCGCCTTTTTAAGTTTCGGCGAATCCCTCCCGGAGCAGATCAGGTCAACCCTCTTTATTGTCGGAGTAGGAATGATAAGCATGGGGGCACTGTTGGCGGCGCTCATTGCCCGGGGCCTCGGGCGCTGGCACGTTGTCGCCCTGTCGTTGATTGCCAGCGGCGGATTCGGCAACTGGATCGATAGGCTAACTAATGATGGGCGCGTCACGGATTTTCTTAATGTGGGCGCTGGAACTCTGAGAACTGGCATCTTCAACGTTGCGGACATCGTGCTAATGACAGGTGTTGCTCTTCTTTTCCTCGGTAGTAGCAGGTGGGCTACTTCTAACAAATCGCTGGAGCGCACGCGCTGAGTGTAGAGTGCCCAGTTCTTGCAACAGATTGCGCCGCTCAGCTCAACCGTTAGAGTCATGCAAGTACCGCCCCCGATACGCCTCGCGCAGGATCTTGCTCCCAGCCTGCGAGGCCTCGACTGGGGCATTGGTGGCAGCTCACTGCTTTGGAATCTGGGCCTTGCCGACGCGCCCCGCGATTTAGATCTGGTGACGACAGCCGAGCATTTCCCAGAAGTGCGTCGACTCATTTCGTTAAAACTCGGTGAAAGTGCCGACACGCCGCACCCGGTCTATCGATCGCGCTACTTCGCCCGGTTTGCCCCATTGGGGCCGGTGTCGGTCGATCTCTTCGCTGAGGTGAGAGTGGAAACCTCCAGCGGAATTCTTGAATGGGCGTTTGACCCCGCTGCGCTGGAGTTGCGAGACGGCCTTCCGTGGATGCGAGCGGAAGATTGGGTGCAGCTGTACAAGCTCTTCAACCGACCAGCGCGGGTGAAGGCCCTGACGGACTATCTTGCGGAAGAGTAAAGTGCCAAGTCCGAACTGGATTTTCAGAGGAGTCATTCGATGAACATCTGGACCTCTTGGCTCGACGCACTTCGAAGCCTGGTGGACGTTCTATCCACTGAGGCAGGATTGGGCCTGGGCCTGGCCATCATCACCGCGACGCTTCTGCTTCGCGTATTGCTGCTCCCGATATCCTGGTCCGCTGCCTATCGCGGCTGCGTCCGCCAGAAGAAAATGGCGAAGCTTCAGCCAGAGCTGCAGCAGCTCAAGGAGAAGTACGCGAACGACCCGAAGTTGTACATGCAGCAAATGACGATGTTGTATCGCAAGCACGACCTGTCGGTCCTCGATGGCAAGAGCCTTTTGGGCGGACTCGCTCAGATGCCGCTGTTTCTCGGCATGTTTCAGGCACTTCGAAGTGTGGGCGATGGGGCACGGTTTCTCTGGGTTCCCAATCTGTTCAAACCCGACGTTCTGTTTGCGCTCATCGCCGGCGTCACAACCGCGCTCATGATCACGGCGAATCCAGACCTTCCTGAGCAAATGCGCCTGTTCATGATCCTCGTGCCCAGTGTCATGGCGATTATGGCCGCCCTCCATTTCTGCACTGCGCTATCGCTTTACTGGGTGGCGTCGAACTGTTTCTCGGCCGCTCAAACTGTAGCGTTGCACTTTGTCGTAGGGCGCAGGATTCGCGCCGGCACGCTGAAAATCTAACGAGTCGAGGAGACTCTAATGTCCCGAGGAAGATTGATCGCCGCGTTTGTGATCGCGCTTGGCGCCATCGCGTCTGGGTGCGCTTCAACTGGCAGCGGGAACTCGAAGCCGAACGTCGAACCGTATGGTCCGCTGACGTTCAATCGAGCAGACGCGGATTTCTATTTTTCTCAGGCCGGCCAGTTTGCTCGGACTGAACTAAGCAAGGATGGCGCGATAGAGGTCCATTTAAAGAATGCTCCATTTCAATTGGGCTACAACGGCAGACAGCTGAACCTTGCGCTGGCACAAACACCCATCTCCGAGATTTCGACAGACCCGAAGGGATTCAAGGCGTCACGTTTGTCTGGCCCGATGTCGGGCGGGCGTGAACCGAACAGCGACGAGCTGCTTGTGTACAGTGGTAGAGAGTGGAGCGATGGCAACACCGAATTTTCCGACCGCACGTCCAAGCAAGCGAGTCCGATGCAGGGGTTCCAACACGCCTATCAGATCAACAGGATCGCCTTTGTCGCCGACGAGCAATTGACTCTGGACAGCATCAAGGGCGTCCTCCACGGCTTCATCGTCGTGTACAAACAACCCGAGAGAAAAAACCGAGACATCATGCCGGTTCGCTTGATTTTCGACGGTCACGGGGCAGCTCACTAGCCACAGGCAGCTTGAGACGGAGCGGCACAGGGTGTGACATGACCAGGGACGGAGAAAGCGGCGCGAGCGTTCACCGTTGGTACTCCCGACCGGTGCTATTTGTTTCGGACCTGAACCGTTCGCTGCGCTTCTATCTAGACCAACTTGGCTTCGCGAAGAAATGGCATTCCGACGACGGCGCGGGCACCGTTTGCCAGGTTAGCCGCAGCGACTGCGAAATCATCCTCTGTCAGGATGCCGCTCGACACGACAAGGCGCGCCTCTTCATCGAATTGACGGCGGATGGCCTCAAGGACTTTCAGCGCGAGCTGTCAGAACGATCCGTCCCCACGAAAGAAACCTGGTGGGGATACGACACAACTCAGGTCAATGATCCAGACGGCAACGAGTTGCTGTTTCCCAAGCCGGGATGAGCGATGCGTCTCTGGTCGTTGCATCCGCAATATCTCGATCCGCAAGGCCTTGTCGCGCTGTGGCGCGAAGCGCTGCTCGCGCAGGCCGTGTTACGTGGCAAGACCCGCGGCTACAAGCATCATCCTCAACTCGAGCGTTTCACTTCGCACAGTTCGCCGCGCCTCGCGATCAACTCCTATCTCGGCTCGGTATTCGAGGAAGCGGAACGGCGTGGCTACTCTTTCGATCGCAGCAAGATTGGGCCGGTTCGCGCAGTGCCGCGCATTTCCGTGACCAAGGGGCAGCTCCTTCACGAGTGGCAACACTTGCTCGGCAAACTGTCCGCACGCAATCCAGCCTTGTACGCGCAGTGGCGAACGGTCACTGAGCCCGCACATCACCCGCTGTTTCGCACGCGACCAGGACCCGTCGCGTCATGGGAACGGGCGCAGGCCTGACCGCTAGCCGATCGCCAGCGCTTTCACCTTCGCGTCATCGCCGGCGCTCATGGCTGCTTCGACCTCGAGGCTCAGCAGGTCTTCGCCGAGCGTAACGACGGCGAGAATCCTGCCCTGGTGCTCGAAGGCCGCGACGTATTGGCGATCCGCGAGGCTGCCGCGCTCAATGATGCGATCCCACTTCTCGGCATGGCCGACGTAATTCAACGTCACGTCGTAGTGAGCGCTCCAGAAGAACGGCACGTCGCGGTACGGCTCGCCGATGCCGAGCATGGCGCGCGCGACGGCGCGTCCGTGACGTTCGGCGACCTGCCAGTGCTCGATGCGCAGGCGCGATCCGGTGCGGAAGTCTGGAAACGACGCGACATCGCCCGCCGCATAAACTCCGTCGGCGCTTGCGCGGAATTGATCGTCGACGACGATGCCTCGTTCGACGCGGAGACCCGCGGCCTCAGCAAGTTGGGTACGCGGTGCAACGCCAACGCCGAGGACGACGAAGTCCGCAGGCAGCGCGGTTCCATCCTCGAGTTCGACGCCGCGTGCGCTGATCGCCTTGGGAGCAGGGCCGAGATGGAAACGGACGCCGTGCTCTTCGTGAAGCGTCCGGACGAAACCGCCGATCGCATCGCCGACCACTCGCGCGAGGGGTACTTTGTCCGTACTCACCACGTCCACTTCGACCTTCCTCGTACGAAGTGAAGCCGCCACTTCCAGGCCGATGAAGCTCGAGCCAATGACCACGGCGCGCGCGCCTTCTCGGGCCCTGCCGACTATGCCGCGCGAGTCGGCGAGCGTTCTCAGCACGTGGACGTTTTCGCCGTCCGCACCCGGAATTGGCAGCCTTCGTGGCTCTGCGCCAGTCGCGATCAGTAGCGCGCCGTAGCTTAGCTTTTTGCCGCTCTTCAGCGTCACGACGCGGCCGCCGGTGTCCACGCTGGCAGCGCCGTCGCCAACTGAAAGCTCGATGTTCATTTCGCGATAGAACGCTTCGTCACGCAGTGGGATCCACTCCTCAGGCGCGTTGCCTGCGAGGTAATCCTTGGACAGGTTCGGCCTATCCACTGGTCCTGGGGGTTCGTCCGCGATCAACGCGATGGTGCCTTCGTAGCCGAAACGCCTCAGGTTTTCCGCACACGCAGCACCGGCGGCGCCGCCTCCGACGATGACGACGCTGGCCGGCGCCGATCGCGGCGCCTTTGGCTTCGCGACTTCGCGCTTCTGCGCGACCCGGATCTTTCCGTTCTCTTCGATGACGTCGAAGCAAGGGATGGGCGTCAGCGCGGGTCCGGCGGCGAGACCGGTTTCCAGATCGAAGCACGCATGATGCCAGGGGCATCGCACCGTCTTTCCAACCACCAGCCCTTCGGCGAGCGGCCCGCTGTAGTGAGTGCAGGTGGCACCGGTCGCCAATATCTTGCCGCTGCTTCGCACCATCATCACGGCTTCACCGTGCGCGTGCCCCAGGAACGGGCGGGCCTCGACGACATCCTGCGCAGACACGCCTAGCGTGAGATCAGGCCCTTTCAGTTCGGTCGCGCCGCCCATGGTTCGCTCTCCTGCCAGTCCCCACGATCACAATTCAGTATGCTCCAGTCAATGCCGCGAGGCAGCTTCACGTTCCACCCGTCCGAAGAACATGAATCAACACCAGGCCAATCTCGTGCGGCCAGCGACAGCGGCAGATGCGGAAGCGATTGCGCGCATCTATAACCACTACGTTGCCCACACGGTCATCACGTTCGAGGAAGAAGCGGTATCTGTAGCGGACATGGCAGCCCGGATCGCAGAGGCCCGGAGCCTCTCCCTGCCGTGGCTCGTCGCCGAAGTGGAGGGCGCGATCGTTGGCTACGCGTACGCGAGGCGATGGAGGCCACGAAGCGCCTATCGGTACTCCGCAGAGACCACTATCTACCTGGAGCGCGGCTATGTAGGTCGCCGCATCGGTACGACGCTGTATTCCGCGCTGCTGCCCCTGCTGCGCGAGCGCGGTATGCATGTCGCCATTGGCGGCGTCGCGCTGCCGAACGATGCGAGCATTGCGCTCCATGAGAAGCTGGGATTCGAACGCGTGGCGACGTTTCGTCAGGTAGGCTTCAAGCACGACCGATGGGTCGATGTTACCTACTTGCAGCTCATACTCTCCCATGCCTGAAATCGAATACACGATCGACATCTCGGCATCTGCCGCGCGGGTTTGGGAAATCCTTTCCGACTTCCCGGCTTATCCGTCGTGGAATCCGTTCATCCGATCCATCAGCGGCACGCAGTCCGCCGGGAGTCGCTTGAACGTGACGATTCAACCGCAGGGTGGAAGGCCGATGGCAATAGCGCCAACGCTTCTGAACTTCTCGCCTTCGAAAGAACTTCGCTGGAAGGGACAACTACTCGTACCGGGTGTGTTTGACGGCGAGCACTACTTCCAGCTCAGCGAGCGAGCACATGGCAGCGTATGCCTCACGCATGGTGAGGTGTTCGGCGGAATGCTCGTTCCAATCTTCTTTCGCGGCGCACTCCGACGAGGTACCGAGCTGGGCTTCCAGGCGATGAATCAGGCGTTGAAGCAGCGCGCCGAGTCCAAGGACACGACATGACCGGCTGGAAGCGATGGCTGCCCGGATTGCAGATGCTCAGGCAATACGAAGCGGCCTGGCTGCCGCACGATCTGATGGCGGGCCTGGTACTAACTACCATGTTGGTGCCCGTCGGAATCGCGTACGCGGTGGCCTCGGGCGTCCCGGGAATCTATGGTTTGTACGCCACGATCGTCCCGCTGCTCGCCTACGCACTGTTTGGCCCGAGCCGCATCCTCGTACTGGGACCGGATTCCGCACTCGCCGCGGTGATTCTCGCGGTGGTGTTGCCTCTGTCTGCAGGCGATCCGGCGCGCGCCGTGATCGTGGCCAGCCTGATGGCACTGGTGTCGGGGCTGGTGTGCATTCTGATCGGCGTGATGCGCCTGGGGTTCGTCACCGAATTGCTGTCCAAGCCGATCCGCTACGGCTACATGAACGGCATCGCGCTTACCGTGCTGATAAGTCAGCTGCCCAAGCTCTTTGGATTTTCGATCGAAGGCGACGGGCCGATTCGCGACGTCGTTCAAATCGTCCAGTCGATCCTGGACGGCAAGGCGAACTGGGCGGCATTCGCCGTCGGCGCCAGCACATTGGCGGCGATCCTGGTGCTCAAGCGCTGGGAGCGAATCCCCGGTCTCTTGATCGCGGTCGTCGGCGCCACGATCGCGGTCAGCGTGCTCGGCCTGGACGAGACCGCTGGCGTAAAGGTGCTTGGCGCGTTGCCGCAAGGTTTGCCGTCGTTCGTGGTGCCATGGATCGGTCTCGCCGACCTCAGCCAAGTCGTGATCGGCGGGTGCGCCGTGGCCATGGTCGCGTTCGCCGACACCAGCGTCCTGTCACGCACCTATGCAGCCAAAACCCGCACGCACGTCGATCCGAACCAGGAAATGGTCGGACTGGGCGCCGCCAATCTTGCCGCGGGATTGTTCCAGGGCTTCCCGATCAGCAGCAGTTCCTCGCGCACGCCGGTCGCCGAAGCCGCGGGCTCGAAGACCCAGCTCACCGGCGTATTCGGCGCCGTCGCCGTCGCGCTGTTGGTGTTGTTAGCACCCACTCTGTTGCAGGACTTGCCGAACAGCGCACTGGCAGCCGTCGTGATTGCGTCGGCCATCGGCCTGTTCGAGTTCAACGATCTGCGCCGCATTTTCCGCATCCAGCGCTGGGAGTTCTGGCTGTCCATCGCCTGCTTCGTGGGCGTCGCCATGTTCGGCGCGATTCCCGGCATTGGTCTGGCGATCCTCATCGCGGTCCTGGAATTTCTGTGGGACGGCTGGCGGCCTCACTACGCCGTGCTGGGGCGAGTCAGCGGCGTCCGCGGATATCACGACATCAAGCGGTATCCGGAGGCGCGGATCGTTCCCGGACTGGTGCTGTTTCGCTGGGATGCGCCGCTCTTCTTCGCCAATGCCGAGCTGTTCCACCAGCGCCTGCTCGAGGCCGTGGCGCAATCGCCGACGCCGGTGAAGCGAATCATCGTGACCGCCGAGCCGGTCACCAGCATCGACGTGACGTCGGCGGACATGCTCGCCGAGCTCGAACAGTCCCTGCGCGACTCAGGCATCGAGATTCGATTCGCGGAAATGAAAGACCCGGTCAAGGACAAGCTGAAGCGCTTCGAGCTGCTCGAACGATTCGGCGCAGCGAACTTCCATCCGACTATCGGCGCCGCTGTCGATGCCTACCTCGAAGAGCATTCGGTGGATTGGAAACCCTGAAGGCCGCCGCATCCGGCGAAATAGCGTTCAGGCGACCAGTGCCGCCTGAACGCTTCCGCGCAACCATCTTGCTTGCTTGGACGCATTCGCGGACAAGAAGTCCACGATGCCTTCCCTGGCCAAACCTGCGTCTCATCGAAGTTCGATGGAGGCCCAGACAGACCGGCTGTACCGGTTGTCGGATATTTCCACTATTGGCCGACGCGAACGCTCGCGATAGAGAAAACTGCGCCTTACACTGATGTCGCGGAGAGCCGACGGATGAAAGCATTACAAGCCATTTCTTCAACAAGAACGCTGTGAAAACTGCCGACGTTGCCGTTCGCCTCGCGAGAGCCGCCGATGCCGTAGACATCGCAGCGATGTCGCGTGACTACATCGAGGACGGGTTGCCGTGGACTTGGACAGCGGGACGAGTCGAAGCGGCCATTCGCGAGGCGGATATCAACGTGGTGGTGGCGGGCGAGCGCCGGGCAATCAGCGCCTTCGGCATCATGTCGTATCCCGACGACGATGCGCATCTGCTCCTGTTTGCCGTGCGCCAGAATCAGCGGCGCCGCGGAGTCGGCAGCGCCATCCTGCGTTGGCTCGAAGAAGCCGCGGACACCGCGGGCGCGAAACGCATTCGCGTCGAGTGCCGCCGCGATAATGCCGCCGCGCGCAACTTCTATTGTGAGCACGGATACCAGGAGCTCAGCATCACCACGAAGTTCTATCGTGGTCTCAAGGACGGCATTCACCTGGTGAAGTGGCTGCGGCCAGACGAGGTTCAACCGCTGAACGAAACGCGGTAGCCCCAGGAGTCGAGGTGCGTCGGTATGGCGTTGAACGCCAGGGAAATGCGCCGCTCGCCGGCGTTCATGGGCACCGCATGCATTAGGTAGCTAGGGAATAGCACCACGTCGCCAGGGTTCGGCGCGGGGCTGATCCACTTGTCCGCGTTGTAGGAGTTCGTGGCTACACCGGCGTGATCGTTCTTGAAGGCGAAATCCGTGCCGCCCGGAGATTTCATGAACACCGTACGTGCGTCCGCATGCGTGCGCGTGAGGTACACGACGCCGGAGATGAAACTGTTGGCGTGGTTATGCATGGCCTGGCGGCCGCCGGTATCCAGCACGTTGACCCACATTTCCTTGAGCGACCACCCGAGGCGCTCACCGAACAGCAACGCGCCGAATTCCGGTAGCAGGGGATTCAGCAGCGCGGCCACATCCACCAGCAGCGGCGAGTCGCCCGGCTTGAGCAGCGAGGTATGCGAGAGATTGGCTGACGAGCTGTTCGCAAGCTCGACGCTCTTGCCGAAGTGGTCGATGAGGCCTGCGACCAGCGCGCTCGGAAGCACATTCGTCGCGCGCAAGAAGGGCGTTGGGAAGAGCCCGGTGATTTCGTGCATGGGGCACGGAGCTTAGTGACAGTTGTGCGACAGATTGATGACGGACGAGGTGCAAATTCTTAATAGGCCAGTCACATACGACGCTTAGGGTTCTTCCCCACTCTCGACCTCCAAAAAACACAGGGGAAGTTCTCAATGAAACTCGAGTTCAGGAACAAGCAGATTGCCATCGCCGTCGCGAGTGCACTCAGCGCCGCAGCCATGAGCGCGGCCTATGCCAATGGTGGCTCCCAATCTTCGGCGAGTGTCGCCGGCACATACGTCTCCGGCGACTTCCACAATCACACCACCTGTTCCGACGGCTCGATCTCGATGCAGAAGCTCATCAAGAAGGCCACCGACAAAACCGATACGCCCTGGGGCCTCGACTGGTTCGTGCAGGCCGGCCACGGGGGCAACGGCAATCGCAATTGCACGCTGGCCGAAGACGCCACGCTCGCGACGCCGGCGTATCCGCTGGTGTATGCCACCGACGGCACCACGCTGCTGGGACCGAACACCAGCTGGCAGAACTCGAACCCATCGATCACACCGAAAGGCCGTGTGTCGGGAAATCCACCTAACCAGGTCATGTGGCGCTGGCAGTCGGTGCAGGAGTACCAGTACCCCATCGTTGAGTATCTCGCTGCTCTCAAGACCAAGCCTGTCTTCATCGGCCTCGAGTCAGTCGTCGCAGGCCACGAGCACAGCTCCATGTCCGTGGTCGCCGGCCAGGTGCCGGCCTCCGTATACACGCAGGCGCTTCCGACGACCGCGGGCTACTCCCCGCTCGGCAACGCCACGGCGCTCGCCAAGTGGTCGTACTGCTTCGATCGCGGTGATACCGACACCAGCCGTGGCAACACCATCGTGGGCGGCACCGAAGCCAATAACTGGGACTGCTCGGTGACGGGCAGCGCGAATTCCGCGGACCCGAGCTGGAGCGCGGCCGCGCAGAAGCTCATTCCGGCCGGTGGCGCCGGCACCGGTTTGCTTGGACACGCGAAGACCGTGGAAGCGATGAAGTGGATGGGGCAGAACTACGCTGACACCAGCTACTACGTGCCCGCACATCTCGAACGCGCCGGCCCGTTCAACCCGAACGGCAACAACGGCTACAACATCGAGCACCTGCGCAACTTCAACAACGCCGCGCCCACGGTGGCATTCGGCATGGAATCGCAGCCGGGCCATGGCGCCTCGGATGCGCGTGGTGAATACACCGTCCACCGCAACAACTTCGGCGGCACCATCGGTAACGTCGACAGCGTCGGTGGCACCACCTGGGGCGGCACCGGCGTGTACGCCGGCCAGATTGGCGGCGTGTGGGATGCGTTGCTCGGCGAAGGCCGCAATTGGTGGTTTTTCGCGAGCTCCGACTGGCACAACCGCGGCATGTTCGGTCCCGACGATCGCCGTTCCTCGCAGGACTTCTTTCCGGGCGAATACCAGCGGACCTACGTGAAGGTGGGCGAGGCTGACCGCGCGAGCAGAGGCAAGGTTCTGACGCCGGGTTCGATTGTCGATGGCCTGCGCACTGGCAACGCCTTCGCAGCCAGCGGCCAGCTCATCGACCGCCTGGCTTTCGTGGTCTGCGCGGACACGCGCATCAACAATGCAATCGGCAACCTGCTGGTGGAAGCGGCCGCAGTGGTCGCCGCGAAGAAGAATACCGACGTCGATGTAGACGCCAATTGCGCGACTCTTGGCCAGAAGCTCGTCGTGCGCCCGGGATCGGAAGTGGTGGTGGCCATTGTTGTTCGCGACCCGTCCGATGCCAACTACTCGCCCTACACGTTTCCGAATCCATCGCTGGCGCAGGTCGGTATCTCGCAAGCCATCAATAAACCAGTGCTCGATCACCTCGACGTGATCGGCGGCTCAGTGACCGGCTACAAGGTGCCTGGCGCGGCTGACTACTCCGGTCAGTGGCCCACCACCTGGATCTCGAACCCCGATCTGGCCACGGTGCCCGCGGGCGCGAAGAACACGAGCGCGCACGTAGTACGTACTTTTGGCCAGGGCACCTGGCACAACGTGCCCGGAGACAAGCAGTACAAGGCGATGGTGTTCCGCCTTCGTGGCCTGAACCAGTCGCAGTACCTGCGCCTGCGTGGCACGAACCTGCCGGCCGCGGTGCCGTTCGAAACCGACGCCGATGGCAACCCGCTGGCGGATTTGTACACCAACGCCGCGGCAGTCAACCCGACGCTGCCGGGTGGCACGGATGGCGCGCCGGCGAACGCCAACCTGCGCATTCCCTGCACAACGGTCGGGACCAACGTTCCGGACACCGCGACGACCTACACCGGTACCACGATCGATGGCTGCCCGGCGCACCTGCCGGTCGTCGACGGCAAGAAGTATTCGGCCTACGACGTGGCGGCCTGGTCGGACCTGTGGTTCTACAGCAATCCGGTCTTCATCGAAGTGCAGGGCTCGTCGCTGGTGGCCGGCGTCAAGTAAGCCTCTAACAACACGATCGAGTCACGAGCGCCGCGCGGCAACGCGCGGCGCTTTCTCTCATCTGAAGCGTAAGACATATGTCCGTCACGACCGCGGAAGCCACTTCCCACGCCTTGCCAGTATCTCGTCACAGTTTTTCCGCGCCGATGTGGCTGCGCGAACCGCTGGTGCATTTCGCGGTGCTGGGCGCGTTGCTGTTTGGCGCCGACGCCATGCTCGCCAGCCGCGAGGGAGATCCGCGCGTCATCGTCGTGGACGCGGCAGTGGATGCGAATGCGATCAAGGTCTTCAAGGATGCGCGCGGCCGCGATCCGAACGCTGAAGAGCTGTACGCGCTGCGCAAGGTCTGGCTCGACAACGAGGTGTTGTATCGCGAAGGCATTGCACTGGGTCTCGATAAAGGTGACACCGCGATCCGCGAACGCGTGATCTTCAAGGCGCTGAGCATGGTGGACGCCGGAGTCAAACTGCCGCCCGTCGATGAGTCGACGCTGCGCGAGTGGTTCGTCAAGAACCGCGTGAAGTACGACGAGCCCGCGCGCTTCGACTTCGAAGAGGCGGTGCTTGCAGGTGAGCGCAATGAAGCAACGGCGCGCAGCTTTGCCGCGGCGTTGAATGCCGGCACGCCGGGCGAGGCGCAAGCGGGTTTGCGGGTATTCACTGCAAGACCTCATGACAACATCGTGCAGAGTTACGGTGCCGAGTTCGCAGCGGCGCTGGCATCGGCGCCGGTGGGCGAGTGGCAGG
>Ga0070675_100002048_pt1 | contig 14957 bp, 11 predicted proteins | sample KBSM43metaG_FD_65343 | JGI IMG/M metagenome (GOLD analysis project Ga0070675, IMG submission 65343) | Miscanthus rhizosphere microbial communities from Kellogg Biological Station, Michigan, USA - KBS M4-3 metaG | ecosystem: Host-associated > Plants > Roots > Rhizosphere > Soil ...
GGTGCCGCTCGAGAAGCTGTCCAAGCACAGCTACAATCTGGTCGGCCTGTACGAGAAGGGTCCGGTCACCGCGCGTGTCGCCTGGAGCTGGCGCGGCAAATATCTCGACACGACCTACGGCAGCGGCGCGAACGGCATACCGCAGTTCCAAAAGCCCTATGCCTCGCTTGACGGGTCTCTCAGCGTGAACGTCAACAAGCATCTGGCGGTGTCGTTCGACGCGGTGAACATCCTCAACCGCATGAACGTCACCTACATCGGCACGATGAGCCAGCCGCTCCAGTACACGCTGAACGATCGCCGGTTCGGCCTGTCGCTGCGCGCGACATACTAGTTCTCCCCGCCGGCGTGCCTCCCCCTCGGCACGCCGGCACCCCACGCACCCGAATTGCGGGCCACCGCGCTGAAGCCGATAGTGTCTTGCCGCAGGGTAGAGCATGAACGACCAGATTCGGAGTATTGTGATCGTCGGCGGCGGCACCGCCGGGTGGATGGCGGCGACCGCGCTCGCCCGGGTGCTGGGTCGCCAGACGGCGACAATCACGCTGGTCGAATCCGAGGAGATCGGCACGATCGGCGTGGGTGAGGCGACAATCCCGCCAATCCAGGCCTTCAATACGTTGCTCGGGATTAACGAGGACGAATTCGTCCGCGCGACCAAGGGCACGTTCAAGCTCGGGATCGAATTCCTCGACTGGTGGCGCGTCGGGCACCGCTATTTCCATCCGTTCGGCGTCTACGGCCACGACTTCGGACCGATCCCGTTCGAGGGTTTGTGGCATCGCCTGAATCAGGCCGGGCAAGCGGAGCCGCTGGACCATTATTCCATCTGCGCGATGGGCGCGGCTGCTGGCCGGTTCATGCGCCCCCAGCCCGGCGGCAACACGCCGCTCGCGCGCATCGGCTACGCCTATCATTTCGATGCGGGCCTCTATGCTGCCTTCCTGCGGCGCCACGCCCAAGCCGCAGGCGTGACGCCGCGCGAGGGCCGTGTGGTCGAGGTTCTTCTAGATACAGAGCGTGGCTTCATCGAAGCCGTCTCGCTGGCCGATGGCACGCGGATCGAGGCCGACCTGTTCATCGACTGCTCTGGTTTCCGCGGCCTACTCGTCGCGGAGGCGCTGGGTACGAGGTTCGAGGATTGGGGCCAGTGGCTGCCCAATGATCGCGCGGTGACGGTGCCCTCCGCCAACGTCGGGCCGCCGACCCCTTTCACCCGCTCCACCGCACGCGCGGCAGGGTGGCAGTGGCGGATCCCCCTCCAGCATCGCACCGGCAATGGTTATGTCTATTCAAGCCGCCACGTTTCCGATGACGAGGCGGCGGCGACCCTGCTTTCGGGCCTCGATGGCGAGGCATTGGCCGAGCCCCGGCAGCTGTGCTTTAGTACCGGGCGGCGCGAAGCCTTCTGGGTCAAGAATTGCGTCGCCTTGGGACTCGCGAGCGGATTCATGGAGCCGCTGGAATCCACCAGCATCCACCTCGTCCAGGCGGGCATCGCGCGGCTGTTGGAGATGCTGCCCACGCGCCGCTTCGAACGGGCCGACATACGCCGTTACAACCGGCTCATGACCGCGGAGTTCGAAAGCATCCGCGACTTTCTGATTCTGCACTTCCATGCAACCGAGCGCGACGACACGCCTTATTGGCGCGAGCTGGGCGCGATGAGTGTGCCGGATGCCTTGCAGGAACGGATGCGTATCTATGCCGGGACGGGGCGCATCTTCCGCGAGGCCGACGACCTGTTCACCAAGACCAGTTGGCTGGCGGTGATGGAGGGGCAGGGCCTGCGCGCCAGATCATACGATCCGCTCGCGTTGGCAATGCCGCTGGCGGAAGCACAGGCGCGGATGGCACGGATCGCCACTGTCACCAAAGCGGCGGTGGGGCATATGCCCGCGCACGGCGACTTCGTAGCAAGGATCGTCAACGAAACGGTAGCCGCCCCTTGAGGCGGCCGCGCTATCGATGCCGACCGAGCCAGGCCACCGCGTCGTCGTTCGCGGCGACGGGATTCCTGCTATAGGGTGGCGGCACGCCGGCGGTCGCTGCGTCGATCAACTCGACTCCATCGCTATGCACCTCCGTCACCGCATGGACGATTCGCGACCACACACCGGCGTCGCGCCAGCGGACGAAGCGCGCCTGGCAGGTGGTCGGCCGCCCATAATGTTCGGGGATAGCGGCCCAGGATCGGCCAGTGCGCAGCCGCCACAGGATGCCGTTCAACACGCGGCGGTCGTCAACCCGCTTGATCCCGCGTGATCGCGGTAACAGCGGCTGAATCGCGCGCCATTCGAGATTGTCCAGATCGGCGGATGCCCGCCCGATACCCTTGCGAGGTGGTCTCACACTACGCTCCAATACGCATACACACAGGTTTACGGGCACCGCGAACCGCGATGGCGCTTGCACATGCCGATTTGCTGGCTCCCCCCAGCGTCCCGACCCCGTAACCTTTTATATACCTGATCGAGGTTAGAATGAGCGCGGGAACCCACGCCAAAATGGATCGGAGCGGACGAGATTCGCACCATTTTGGTTATGTGCCTGTCTTTCAGGCGCGTGGCAGCTCAATCACGAAATGCGCGCCGATGGCGCTTTTCTCCAACCGGATCGTGCCGTTGCTCGCGTCGAGCAAGGAGCGGGCGATCGCCAGGCCAAGCCCGGTGCCGCCCTCCGCGCGGCGCGTGGTGAAGAAGGGCTCGAATAGCCGCTCGCCGTCGGCGGGCGCGATGCCCGGGCCGTCATCGGTAAGATCGATGCGGATGCCCTCCGCGAGTAGCGTGGCTACGATCGTGCAGCTTTGCGCGCCCGCGCGCCGGCTGTTATCGATCAGCGCTCCGATCACGGTTTCGGTTGTGGCGGCGGGGGTGGCGACTACGGCGGGGCTGGGCGGCAGTACCAGCTCGATCGCGAAGCCGGGTACCGAATAGGCATCCGCCAGCCGCCGCAGGCTCGGTGACAGATCGCTCGTCTCGGAGCCTACGGGCGTCATGTCTGCGCGCGCCAGCTCGAGCAGGCGCGTGACCAGCAAGGCAAGCCGTTCGGCATCTACCGCTGCATTGCCGAGGAAGCGCCGCCGTTCGGCGTCCGACATGGTGGCGTGATGGTCCTGCAGCAGTTCGACCGCGCCGCGTATGCCCGCGAGCGGCGTCTTGAATTCGTGGCTCACCGCATGCGCGAAGTCGCGCAGATAGCGCGATCGCCGCTCGATGGCTGCCGCCATCACCGCGAAATCGGCGTAGAGTGCCTGGATCTCCACCGCGGCCATTTCGGGCTGTGCTGGCACGTCGACCGCCGCGCCGCGGGCAAGGTCGCGCGTAGCCGCGCCCAGCCGCTCGATCGGACGCACGATGCCGCGTGACAATATGCCGCTCAGCACGATCACGATGCCAAGGATGATCGCGAAGCCGAACGCGATCTTACCCGCGTCGGCGTAGAGTCCCATGTAGAGGGCCGGCGGCGAGCGCGAGAGCAGCAAGACTCCCGCGACGCGCCCGTTCACGAAGATTGGACGGGCATGGTGCAGGCGCAGGTCCGCCGATCGGCTGAGCCATTCAACCGGAAAGCTTCGGTGATCATCCGCATTATGGCGAAGCGTGGTGGCGGGCGCGCCGCGCAACGCCGCGGCGACTTCGGGCAAGGTTGCATAACTCCGCCCGGCGAGCGGGCCAGCGACGATCCGGCCATGCGCGTCGAGCAGCAGCACCGAGGCGAGTGTCGTACGCGTTGTCTGGGCAAAGATCGGCGCGATCCGTGCTGCGGCGGTCCCCGCTGCGGGATCCACCGGGCCGGCAGCGGCAGGAGCGGGGCGTTCCGGCAGGATGGACGATCCGCGCAAATCGATCGAGGGAGGCTCGGGTTGGTAGGATTCTTTGATCCTGTCGGGCACAAAGCCTGGCCAATTCACAGCGGTTGCCGCCGCCAGCGCGGCGCTTTCGGCGATGAGCTCGCTTTCGGTCTGGCGGACGAGCGTGTTCTCGTAGACGCGCAGGAAAAGCGCGCCAAAGCCGGGGAGCAGGGCGATCAGGATGAACGTGCTGAGCAGGATCGCGCGCAGACCGAGGCGCGGCCAATGGCGTTTGGCCAGCGCCTTGGCCCACGCGATCATGCGCCTGCGCAGGCCCCGATACGGTACCCCACGCCCGCCCGCGTCTCGACCACGTCGGATGCGCCGGCCTGCGCAAACTTGACGCGCAGGTTGCGGACATGGCTGTCGATCGTGCGGTCAGTGATGGCGAAACCGGGGCCGTGCAGCCGGTCGATGATCGCATCGCGGCTGAAGATCTTGGACGGCATCGCGGCCAGCGTGCGCAATATGCCGAATTCGGTGACCGTCAGCGCCACCTCCGCCTCGTCCCAGCAAGCGCGCCAACCATCGGTATCGAGCGTGAGCCGGCCGTGTCGCAACGTCCCTGTCGTGTTGCCCGCATCGGGCGGATGCGCGGCAACGCGGCGCAGAATCGCCATCACGCGCGCCACCACCTCGCGCGGCGAGAAAGGCTTGGTCACATAATCGTCGGCACCGAGCTCGATCCCCAGCACGCGGTCGATCTCGTCATCGCGCGAGGAAAGAAACAGGATCGGAAGCGTGCCCGTGGCGCGCAGGCGGCGGCACACCTCGATCCCGTCCATGCGCGGCATGTTGATGTCGAGGATCAGCAGATCCGGCTGATGCGTCGCGACCGCAGCAAGCGCGGCCTCGCCATTCTCCGCCTCGATTGCGTCGAGCCCGGCCTTGGCGAGCGCGAAGACGATCAATTGCCGGATGTGCGGATCGTCATCGGCAACCAGGATTGTGCGGGGCATGGGACACTGGATCATTGCGTGGGGGTCCCGGTCAAGGCCGGCGTGTCAGGTTGGCCGAGCATGCGGTCGCAGAGGCCGAAGCGGCGCCGGGAAATGCCCATCGAAGCGATCCTCAATGTCAGAGAATAGGCACATCTAACGAGGCATTGCCGTCGGATCGTGGCGAGGTTGTGCCTATGGCGTCTCGAAGCGGTGCAGAAACGATGCAGGGCCGCACCGGCGCGCGCCGGTGCGGGCCCGCGGGATCAAAAGGCGCGTTCGACGCCGATACGGATGGTGCGCGGCCGAAGCGGAGTGATCTGGTTGTTATTTACCGCGAAGGGCGTACCGAGCGCGAAACGATTGCCAACCGTATCGAAAAGGTTGGAAACGCCGATCGACACCGTGATGCGGGGCATAATCAGGCGCAGTTTGGCGTTGCTCTCCAGATAATTGCCCTGCGCACCTCCCAGAATGGGCCCTGCGCCGAGCCGCGACTTGCCCACATAGCGCGTCGAGGCCTCGGCGCTGAGGGTCCAATCGTCGCCAAGCGGCGTGTCATAGTGAAGTCCGGCGCGCGCGGAAAAGCGCGCGACATTGGGTATGCGGCCCAGATGCGCCGATCCCGGGAAAATGGTGGTGGGCGAGTCGAACGAAAATTCTGCCTGCCCGAACGAGGTTGCCGTCTGCCCGATCACCTTGAGGTAGAATAAGGAAGGTTCGGTGACCCGGCTGTCATTATAGGTAGAGGACAGATCAAATCGCAGCTCACGACTTGCTCGAAACAACAGCGAACTCGACAGGGAAATGATCCTGCCGTCGCCGATATTGGCCGTGCTGGGTAGCCCGCCTTTGTCGATATAATCCGCCTGGATGTTCGACCAGCGTGTGTAGGCCAGGCTCACGCCGCCGCTGATCCTGCTCACGCTCTCGTTGAAGCGCAGGCCTGTCTCCAGCGATCGGACATGATCGGATCGGAAGCGCTCGACCTGCCTGCTTTGGATCGTGAGCCCGCCGGGGCGCGTCCCCTCCTCGTAGCGGATATAACCACGCAGGCCGGGCGCTAGCGGCTTCAGGATGGATGCCGACGGCAGCAGGTTGCTTTCCGTGCGCCGGGCGATGTTGTCGGCAAATGCCAGGCTGATCGGCGAACTCGTGGTCTGATCCTCCGCGACGCCGGAAAGGCTGGAATGGGTCAGGCGCAACCCGCCGGTGATGGTGGCGTCGGACCATTGCGTGCTGATCTCGGCAAATCCGGTGAACTCGCTGATCCGGTTCGTGATACCCGTGGTCGGAAGCGGCGCCCCGGCCGGTCCGAGCGAACGGTTCAGGCGCGTGCTATTATGCGTGTAGCTTACGCCGACTACCCATCCGACGCGGTCCACCAGCGGGCGCCATAGCCGGCTTTCGCTCGTGAACATCGCCGTATGATTGTTCTGCTGGAAGGATGTCGGCGGTCCTTCCGGAAGCGTCGCGTCATAGCGCTCCGTCAGATGGTGCCGCACCCAGCCGCTCGAGGATACGAAGTTGACGTCCGACCCGCGTCGCTCGGCCACGACGCTCGCCATGGCGTAATGTGCGGTGAACCCTCCGTCGGTCGGGCTGGCGCGCGTGAGCGGCGCGAGCCAGCGATCGGCATATTGGCTGTCGCGGCCGTCGATCGATTGCAGCACGCCCCCGAAACTCACGCGCCAATCCGGTGCTGGCAGGAGTGTCAGCATCGCCCTGCCACCGACGATGTCGGTACGATTGATGTCCCGGCGCTGGCGTATCACGTCGTCAATATAACCGCCGTCCCGGATGCCGTAGCCGACCAGTCGCAGCGCGGCGCGGCTCTCGATCGGAAGGTTCAGCCATCCCCCCAGATCGCCGCCGGGCGCGCCATGCTGGGTTGCCGAAAGGCCGGCTGAAATCATGCCTCCTGCAGCGCTTGGATCGGGGATATTCGGCACGATTCGAATGATGCCGCCTAGCGAGCCCGCACCATAAAGCGTGCCCTGCGGCCCCTCTAGCACCTCGACCGAACGAATGTCGTAAAGCTGCAGATCGGGGTCGGGGGCATTATAGGTCAGCCTCAGATCGCCGAAATATTGACCCACCGTGCCTTGCGTCGGGCCGGTGAAACTCGAATCCGCGACGCCGCGGATGAACAGCTTGTTGCGTCCTGCGCCAAGATAGGTCGACGAGATGGTCGCCAGCCGGGTTGTGATCGCATCCGTGCCGCGCTCCGTCGAGGCAGACAGATCATGCCCGCCGACAATTTCGATTGATCCGGCATAGTCGCGCAGCCGCACGTCACGCTTGCTTCCGGTGACCACGATCGTGTCGTCGCTGTCGGCTGGCGTGGGGACTGGCGAACGATCGGCCGCTCGCTGTCCGGAGTGGGCTGCTGCCGCGACCACGCGCCATGAGGTTGGGCCAAGCCTTATCGGCTTCGCCCCAACCTGGACAAGAATACGACGGAGCGCTTCGCTCGGCTCGATCCGGGCGTGGAGGGGGGTGACGCTCCGCTCCCATAATCGGGGATCATCCACCGAAACGCTGATGCCGGACTGGGCCGATAAGGAGGTCAATGCCGAGCGCAGCATACCTCCGGGAATGTCGAGCGAACGCGGCGCCGCTATTGCGCCGGCAGCGCCTGTCGACAAGGCGAAGAGGGCAACGAACCGCAACACGTCAGCGTGATGAGATCCGCCAGCCGTGGGCGGTACGCCGAATCCGCGTGTTGAGCAGCGGCCCCAGCTCAACCAAATCGTGCGAGGCGGGCAAGCTAATCACGCCGCGGAAGGTCTGGTTGCTCAGCGCCGGATCGAGATCGATCCGCGCCCCGGTGTAGCGGGCCAGGTCGGCGGTCACGCGCGACAGCGGCGCGCCGTCATATACGAAGCGGCCGGTGCGCCATGCTCCCACCTGGTCGGGGGTTATGCGGCCACGGACCGCGACCGCGCGCCCGTCGGCGATCTCGAGCGCATCGCCCGCCTGCAGGTGGACCCGCGCGCCTTCCGGATTGTACAGCACCGCTCCCTCGGCAACCGCGATGGCGGTCCTGTCGGGCGTACGGACGATATCGAAGCGCGTGCCGAGATCGACCAGGCGGTCGTCCCCCATCTTTACGGTGAATGGATGGGACGCGTCATGCCGGACGGTGAACAACGCCTCGCCGCGTTCGAGCGCCGCGAAACGCGGATTGTGGCGGTCCAGCCGGATCACGGTTGCACCATTGAGTTGAATCGAGGTGCCACTTGCAAGCCGGAGTTCCCGCTGCTCGCCCGGCCGCGTCTGCACCTCATAAAGGTTGGGAGTGGTCCACATCACGCTGCCGGCAAAGAACACTGCAATGGCGGCGGCAGCGGCCGTGCCGGAGCCGAAAAGCCAGGCCAGCGATGGCCGGTACCGCTCGCGCGGTGCTGACGGGGAAAGGGGAGCCGCAGGAGCTGGGCTGAAAAGCGGATCAAGTCGGCGCTCGGCATCAGCCAGCCGGTGATAGGCAACAGCGTTGGCGGGGTCGGCGAGGAGCCATGCTTCGAAGCTTTCCCAGGCATCGAAACCCGGTTCGCGCAGACGCATGACCCAGCCAAGCGCGGCGTCGTCGGCTATGTCGCGCTCGTTCGTCATGCACCATCCTCTGCGCATTGGACGGAGTCGATCGGTTCAGGCCTCATCGAGCATTCTCCTGAGCTCGATCACCGCGCGATAGGCTTTGCGCAGATCCGCCTCCACGGTGCTGAGGCTGACATTGAGCTCCCGCGCGATCACCTTTTGAGGCACGCCATCGAGCCGGTGCCGGCGGAAGGCTGTCGCGACGCGGGGGCCGAGTGCGTCGAGCGTCCGCTCGGCAAGCTGCAGCTGTTCGCGCGCGATCAGCGACCGCTCGCCCGACGGCGCATCCGATATTTCCGGATGCGACGTCTGCGCCGCTATCCAATTGGCATCGCGCATGATCGCCTGCTGCGTAGACCGGTAGCGATCGAGCATCAGATTATTGGCGGCGCGATACAGATAAGACAAAGGCTGCGCGACCGGCCCAGTCGTGCCCGTCGAGACCCTGATCCACAATTCCTGAAGCAGATCCTCCGCAGCGTCGCTCGCACCGTGCGCCATCAGGAAATGGAGCAGCTTTTGGCGGTGGGCGATGAAAACCGCCTGCAAGCCGGACTCGGGGCCGGAGCTCATGGCTTGCGCTCGCATAGGGAAAGCATGGCCGCGATCTAGCGGTTTCGATTGTTCCCGCCAACACGGTGGAGACCCGTCAATCATGCGGCGACGGGCTCCGGCAAGGCGAACTTGGTCGACAATCCAGTCATGACGGAGCTGTTCGGCCCAAACCTTTATCGCCGATTTCGGTCAAGGACGCTCTGACCCGGCTCCGTCTGAAAGCGCGGACGGCCGTAGATGCGAGCGTGCGGCCGTCCAACCATGCGGACGGTTCCGTCGATCGGAGCCAGGCCAGGGGCAATGGACTGATGACGGTCATGGATCTTGATATGAATGCCACGCGGCACGGACGTGCCCTCCGTGAGCGGAGCGGCGAAGGCGCGCGGCCCTTCTCCATGGCTGCCGCCGAACTTTGCATCGTGGTGCCGACCTACAATGAGCGCGACAATATTTCCGAACTCGTCGAACGGGTGTTCGCAGGAATGGACGGCGTCGATTGGGAAATGATCATCGTCGACGATGATTCTCCCGATGGCACCGCCCAGGTGGCGCGAGCAATCGGCCTGCGCGATCCGCGCATCCGCGTCGTACGGCGTATTGGCCGCAGAGGTCTCTCGTCGGCCTGTCTGGAGGGCATGCTGGCTTCCAACGCCACGTATCTGGCGGTCATCGATGCCGATCTACAGCACGATCCCCTGTTGCTGCGTGGAATGCTCGAGATCCTGCGCGCCGGAGGCACGGACGTGGTCGTCGCCAGCCGTCGGGTGGCGGGTGGATCGATCCGGGAATGGTCCGACCATCGCGAGGCCGCTCGCCGGTTGGCGACCCGCGCCGCGAGAGCTGTGGGATCAACCCTCCTGAGCGATCCGATGAGCGGTTATTTCGCCATTCGGCGCGAGGTTATCGATCGTGTCGCCCCCCGTCTCGCGGGCGTGGGCTTCAAACTGCTGCTCGACATCCTGCTTGCCGCACCTGATCTGCGTATAAGCGAAGTGCCGCTGGCATTCGGCAGGCGCGAGCAGGGCGAAAGCAAGTTCTCGCCGCGCGTCGTGTGGGACTATGGCGTCATGCTCGCTGAGCATTGCGTCGGCGCTGCGGCGGGACGGTTCTTCGCTTATCTGCTGATCGCGGCGGTCGCGCTGTTCGTCCACGTCGGCGCTTTTTGGCTGTTCTACGAGCTTTATGGATTGGGGCTAAGCGGAGCACAGCTTGCCGCCGGATTGGCCCTCTGCCTTGTCACCTACGGCTTGCAGGAATGGCTTTCCTACGGCCGGTCCGGTCCATGGCGCTGGTATCTGGGTCTCCTGCCATTCCTCGCGAGCCGCATCATGGGACTGGTGGCAGCCATCCTCATCGCGCGCTGGCTGGTGGGATTGGGAGTTGGAGTGTCGGTGTCGGCGCTCGCGGGAGCGGTCGCACTGGTCTGGTGGAATTATGACGCCGTGCATCGTTATGGCGGTTTCGCACGATGAATGACGCCGATAGCGTCGTCCACAGCAAGGGCAGGCTACTTCTTCTGTTAGTCGCGTTCGCGGCGGCGTTTGCGACGCGGGTCTGGCTGTTCGGCGATCCTGTGATTCAGGTGGATGAGCAATTCTACCTGCTCGCCGGCGATCGCGTTCTGCAAGGCGCCATTCCTTATGTCGACATCTGGGATCGCAAACCGGTGGGCATCTTCCTGCTGTACGCGGGGATCCGATTGCTGGGTGGCGAAGGCATCTACCAATATCAATTGGCCGCCACCTTCGCCGCGGGGCTCACCGCCTATCTGATCGCGATCATGGCGCTACGCCTGACCAACATCCGTGGCGCCGCCATGGCCGCGGTTGCCTATCCGCTCTGGCTGCTGATCTTCGACGGCGGCGGCGGCCAGACCCCGGTCTGGTACAACCTCGCGATCGCTTGCGCCGCGCTGTTTGTTATGAGGGCCTGGTGTGACGATCTGTCCGAACGAACTTTGATTACCTTAGGCGTGGGGGCGATGCTGCTGACCGGCGTGGCGTTGCAGATCAAATATTCGGCCGTGTTCGAGGGTGTTTTCTTCGGCCTTGCGCTGACCTGGCGCTCCTGGACACTCGACCGCTCCTGGTCCCGCACGACGGGTCGAGCACTGTCGTGGGCGCTGATCGCGCTGGCGCCCACGTTGGCAGTGATCGGCTGGTATTGGCGGACTGGTCACCTCGACGCCTTTGCCTACGCCAATTTCAAATCTATTTTCCTGCGGGCCGAAGCGCCGCGCGGTACGCTGCTTTTGCGCGTGCTCACTATCCTCGGTCTGGCCCTGCCGCTCTTGCTCTGCGCGATGGCTCAGTGGCAGTCGTGGCGAGGGCAAACGAGGAGCGAGCGGGCCGAACGCGCGCGGCATTTCACAATTGGCTGGCTGATCGCTTCACTATGCGGTGTAGCGGTGTTCGGGACTTACTTCGTTCATTATTTTTTGCCGGTGCTGGTTCCGCTGACTCTCGTCTGCGCGGCTATGCTCGGAGACCATAATGCAGGCGTCGCGATCTTTGCGGGTGGTCGCCGGCTCCAGCTGTCCACTGGGGCCTTTTTGATCCTGTCCGGCCTTGCGCTGACGGTGCTGACGGTTCCCAAGAGACTGCGCGCTCGCGGCGAAGCGGATCAGGTTCGGGCGCTGGCCGCTTCGATCAGGGCGAACATGCAGGGCTGCTTGTTCGTCTTCGACGGTGATCCCATCCTCTACCACCTGACACGCGCCTGCATTCCGACCACGCTCGCCTTTCCCAATCACCTGAACGAGCAGACGGAGGCGGGAGCGGTGGGCGTCGATCCACGCCGCGAAGTGGCGCGGATCCTGGCGTCAGAGAAGGTGGATATCGTCGTAGACTCCTTCCCCAGAGACGCTGGCTATAATCCGAGAACCGCCGCGATCGTGCAGCGCATGATCCAGGCAGACTATCGACCGATCGCGGTCTTTCCCGTCGGTTCGCACGAACGCATCGTCTATAAGCGAATCCATGCCTTGTCGGTGACAGCCGCCGTCCATGCCAACTCTGGCCGCTTGGCGATGTAGTGAGCGCGGGCGGAAAGATCGCGCAGCTGGGCCAGGTCAAGCCGGTGGCTGCGGATAGTGGGCCGATCCGTCGCATTGGCGATGGCCGATATCGGGAACAGGCGCGCTTACGGGCGGATTGGGGCCGAGCAGAGCCCGGGCGCGCGCCAGCCGCATCGCCCCGCGCGGCGTCCAACTCCACCAATGCGCCTGGCGCTCCACCAGCTGGTCGAACAAGAGGCCACGCACGACATGCACGCGATCGGCAAGTTCGGGCGGCAACGGACGGCGTTCCAGATCGATCAGCGGCAGCAGGGCGGGCGAGCCGATCCGGTGCAGATAGCACAGGTCGAGTTCGGATCCCGCTCCGCCGATCTCTTTGGAATGATCGACATTCCAGCGCGCAGCGCTCGCATCGATATCGATGAAACAGCAGGGGATCAGCACCAGCGCTGCGGCCAGCGCGTTGGCGTTGATCAGCCAGCGCGCACTCCGCACCATCCACAGGCGCCAGCAGATCAGCAGCAGCCCGACCGCGACCAGCGCCATCCACAGCAAGGCTGCGATGCGCCAGGCAGTCAGATCATAAGCCTCGATATAGTCGATCGTGCGCCGCGCGCTCGACGCGACGAGGAAGATATTCTGCGCGACCCACAAGGCCACCAGTCGCCGCGCCCATCGATTGGCGGCCGACGCTGTGCCCGGGCGCAGCATCGTCAGCACGAACAAGCCCGCGAGCAATGCCGTAGCGATCAGCGGATAGGCGCCCCGGTGCGCATAATCCGCCATGCTCATGCCCGGGGGCAAAGGCGCTCTGCTCCACAGGAAGGCGATGTCGAGGCCGTTCTCGACAGCGAAAAGGATGTTGAACAAGGTCAGCGCGATCAATGCCGAGGCCAGCGACGTGCCTGGCAGATCGATCACGGGATCGGGGATTTTCAGCCGGGTCGCAATCCGGTGCGGCCGAAGCATCGGCCAGACCAGGAAGGTCGCGAATGTCCATTCGAAGAGCTTGCCGGGCGACGGCAGCTGGATCTGGCTCAGCGCATCGGCAATCAGCGGATTGGCGTTGGCGAACAGGATCGTGAACAACAGCGTCCCGAATAGGGGGAGCGCCAATAGTCCGACGAGCGACTTCAACGTCCGGCGTTTGCCGCGCGGGCGTATCGCAAGCAGGCGGACCAGGTCCGCAATTGGCTTGATCGCGCCGGTCGCGCCGTGGAGCATCAGGCGGATAGTCCAACGCCAGGCATCGTCGAACCCGGCGGTACGCGGCAGCAAGGTCGCGATCGAGAGCGCACACAGGAAAAGGAATAAGGGCAGCGGGCGCGGGTCATAGGCCAAGGCGAGAGAGAAGATCGCGGCGAGCGCGAGGGCTGTTGCGACCCCGAGCCGCGGATGCCGCACCGCAGGCCGGGCCAGGATCACGCCCAGCAACCAGGCCAGCGCGAAGATGCCGATGCTGACGCCCTCGATATTGTTGGGGAACAGCCAGTTGAAGGCAGTGACTAGCGCCGCCGTCACGCCGATCTTGAGCAGGAAGCTGAACCGGGCGGATTGTGCGCGCATCGTCTGATCCTTGGCCGTGAGGGTCAGATGCTTAATCGGCCGATGGCGCGTGGCCGTGGCGGGTGCTTGCGCTTTCGGTGCTGATCACATGCAGAAATGGTGCAGACGGCGACGCAAGGCGCTGGCGCGGCACGATATCGCCTCTAGAGTGAGGGCGAATGCTTCTCTCGCTGCTCAGCGCGGCTGCCGCCGTCGCACCGACACCTCCAGCGCCCCAGCCGATCGACATCGGAAGCTGGTTCACCGCGTCGGACTATCCTCCGGCGGCGCGCCGGCAGGGTGCGGAAGGCGCGGTCGGCTATCGGATCGACGTCGACGCAGCGGGCCGGCCGGTTGGTTGCCAGGTAACGCAATCGGCCGGCCCTGCGCTGGATCAACCCACCTGTGACCTGCTGATACGGCGCAGCCATTTCAGGCCGGCCGTCGATGCATCGGGAAAGGCGATCGCGGGCAGTTATACTGGCCGTATCCGATGGAAGCTGCCAGCAGAGCCCGCACTGCCCGTCTTCAACCAGCAATTCGGGGCGAAGCCCGGCCTCCGGCTGCCCGTGGAGCAGCTGTTCGAAAAGACGCCCGATCCGGTCCAGGATGCTGCGGCCACCGCGCCGCCCGCTGATCCGCGCGTGCTGTTCGGTCAATTGCCTAACGGGCTTTGCTACGCGATCCTCGCGAACAACACGCCGCGCGGCGCGGTTTCCTTCCGCCTTCGCATCGGGGTCGGCTCGGCCGACGAAATGGCGGCGCAGGCCGGTTATGCGCACCTGGTCGAGCATATGATGTTCCGCGGCAGCATCAACGTGCCCGACGGCGAATTCGAACGCTCGCTCGAACAGATGGGGCTGGCTATGGGGTCCGACACCACCGCCTTCACCTACCCCGAGACGACGGTCTACGGGCTCGATTTTCCGCCTTCGCAACAATCCAGCACAACCACGGGTTTGTTTCTGTTGCGCGAGATTGCCGACCGGGCGCTGATCATGCCCGGGCCACTGGCGGCAGAGCGGGGCGTGGTCCTGTCCGAAAAACGCGTGCGCGACACCGCCGCGTTGCGCGTCGACAATGCGCGGCTCGACTTCCTGCTTCCCGGCCAGCCGGTGTCGCGGCCGACGGTGGGCACGATCGGCACGATCAGCAACGCCACGGTCGAGGGACTGCGCGATTTCTATCACCATTATTACCGGCCCGAACGAAGCGTGCTGGTCGTGGTCGGCAACGTGGTGCCCGCGAGTATCGAAGCCGATATCAAGGCCCGCTTCAGCGACTGGAAGCCGTCGGTGCCGGCTTCGCCATCGCCGCCAAGCGTGATCCAGCCGCGTAGACCCGAGGTGCGCGTCTTCACCGATCCCGGTGCATCCAAATATGCACGGATCGACTGGCAGGCGCCCTACGACACGCGACCGGACGATTATGCACGCCAGGCCGATTACCT
>Ga0070675_100002053_pt1 | contig 14942 bp, 8 predicted proteins | sample KBSM43metaG_FD_65343 | JGI IMG/M metagenome (GOLD analysis project Ga0070675, IMG submission 65343) | Miscanthus rhizosphere microbial communities from Kellogg Biological Station, Michigan, USA - KBS M4-3 metaG | ecosystem: Host-associated > Plants > Roots > Rhizosphere > Soil ...
TATCGCAACGTGCCCATGACCGCCGAGGACGTGGGCCTCGTCCGGACGCTGCTGGCGGCCAACGGTCCGGTGTGTTTCGGCCCGGGCAGCGACCACCAGTTGCCGTCGGCCCAAAGCCGGTTCGGCGTCCTGTCGGCGGTGGCGATGGCGGTCTATCCGCACGCCGATCAACCGTACGCGTTCGGCCTGCACCAGTGCTCGTACGCGCGCGTCTGGACCCGGAACGAAATGCAGCTGTTGCAGGAGACCGGCCGCCGCCTCGCCGACGGCCTCACCAGCCGCTTCGTCGTCCACAGCCTGCGCGCGAGCGAGGGGCGCTTCCGGACCTTCGTCGACCACGCCACCGACGCGTTCTTCCTGCACGACGGGAACGGGACCATTCTCGACGTGAACCGTCAGGCGTGCGACAGCCTCGGCTACACGCGCGACGAGCTGGTAGGCATGAGCCCCTCGGCGTTCGTCGAGGGCGAGACCGGCTTCTACAAGATCGCCTCGCAGCTCGACAGCGGTGACGTCGTCGCGTTCGATTCGCGCCACCGCCGCAAGGACGGCTACTCCTTCCCGGTCGAAGTGCGGCTGCGCTCGTTCACCCAGGAGGGCAAGCAGTTCGCCGTGGCGCTGGTGCGCGACATCACCCAGCGCAAGGCCGCCGAACGCGCGGTGATCGAAAACCACAGCCTGCTCAAAGCGGTGGTCGAGGGCACTTCGGGTGCAGTCTTCGTGAAAGACATCGAAGGCCGCTACGTGATGATCAACTCGGCGTGTGCGCGCCTGTTCGGATTGACTGTCGAGGAGGTCCTCGGCCGCGGCGATCACGACCTGTTTCCGCAGGACGTCGCCGACGAGATGGTGGAACACGACGAGCAGGTGCTCAGGTCGGGCACGGCGCACACGATCGAAGAGGCGCCGACGATGCGTGGCATCACGCGGACCTACCTGACGACCCGGGGCGTGTACCGCGACGCCCAGGATCAGGTGATCGGCCTGGTCGGGTTCTCACGCGACATCAGCGACCTCAAGCGGCTCGAGCAGCAGCTCCGGCAGTCGCAGAAGATGGAAGCGGTCGGCCAGCTCGCCGGCGGAGTGGCCCACGACTTCAACAACCTGCTCACCGCCATCATCGGGTTCGGCGAGATGGCGTTCAACAGCCTCGCCCCGGACGATCCCAACCGCGAGCTCATCACCGAGATTCGCCGCGCCGGCCAGCGCGCCGCCAACCTCACCCGCCAGCTCCTGGCCTTCAGCCGCAAGCAGGTCCTGCGGCCGGAAGTGGTGAGCCTCAACACCCTGCTCGTCGACGTGATGAAGCTGCTGCAGCGGCTGATCGGCGAGGACATCGAGCTGTCGCTGTCGCCGGACGAGGCGCTCGGGCTGGCGAAGATCGATCCGGGGCAGTTCGAGCAGGCGGTCATCAACCTGGCGGTGAACGCGCGGGATGCCATGCCGCACGGCGGCACGCTGACGATCGAAACCAGCAACGTCGAGCTCGACGCCGCGTATGCGAGCCTGCACGAGGACCTGGCGCCGGGCCGCTACGTGATGGTGGCGGTGTCGGACTCGGGCGTCGGCATGGACGAGGCCACCCGCACGCACATCTTCGAGCCGTTCTTCACCACCAAGCCGACGGGCGAAGGCACCGGCCTGGGCCTGGCGATGGTGTACGGCTTCGTCAAGCAGTCGGGTGGCCACGTCGAGGCCTACAGCGAGCCGGGCCGTGGCACGACGTTCAAGATCTTCCTGCCTCGCGTCTTCGATGCCGTCGTCACGGCGCCGGCGGACGATGCCGCCGCCATGCCCCAGGGGCACGAGACGGTTCTGCTGGTCGAAGACGAGGAGGCCGTCCGCACGCTCGCCGGCCGGGTGCTGCAAGCGGCCGGTTACACGGTGCTCAGCGCGCGAAACGGTCCCGAGGCGATTCGGCTCGCTGACGAGCATCCCGAAACGATCCAGCTGCTGGCGACCGATCTGGTGATGCCGCGCATGAGCGGGCTGGAGGTGGCGAGCCAGTTGACGCAGACGCGCCCCGGCATCCGCATCCTGCTGATGTCCGGCTATCCCAACGAGGCCGCGATGCGGCACGGCGTGCCGCCAGGGGCGTCGCTGCTGCAGAAGCCGTTCAACGCCGTCGCGCTGGCCCGCGCCGTCCGGCAAGTGCTCGACGCCCGCTGACAGCGGTAAGCATATGCCCCTGATTCTTGTCGTCGAGGACCACGCTCCGTACCGCCGTCTGATCTGTACGGCGCTTCAACGACAGGCGGAGTTGCAGATCGTCGAGGCGGCGGATGGGCTGGAGGCCGTATGGAAGGCCGACGAATTCCAGCCGGATGTGATCGTGCTCGATATCCATCTGCCGAAGCTGGATGGATTCGAGGTCGCAAAGCAGGTCCGCATGCTCGCGCCTGACGCACGACTGCTCTTCTTGAGCCAGGAGCACTCGCCGGATTTCGTACACGAGGCGTTCAGCGTGGGGGCCCTTGGCTACGTTCAGAAGGTGTCTGCCGGGACCGATCTGCTGCCGGCGATTCACGCCGTACTCGACGGCCGGCGGTTCGTGGGCAGCAGCCTCGGGTATACCGAACCTGCCGCCGCTCCCGCTCCCCGTCGTCACGAAATTGTCTTCTGCCCGGACGACGCCGCGATCGCCGAGGCCTTCAGCCGCTTCGTCGCCGACGCCCTGGATGCCGCCGATGCGGCGATCGTCTTGGCGACGGCGTCTCATCGGCAACGTCTGCTGGAGGAACTGCGCGCGCAGGCGGTGGACATCGACGGCGCCATCGCGCGCGGCACCTACCTGTCCTTCGATGCCGACGTGGCGCCCGACCCCGCTCTCGTTCTCGAGGCGATCGACGGCGTGCGCGAGGCCGCCGCCCAGGCCGGGAACGCCCATCCCCGCATCGCGTTTTGCGGGGAACGGGCGGGACGCTTGTGGGCGGCGGGCCGAACCGCGGAGGCGGCTCAACTCGAACAGCTGTGCAGCGAGCTCGCCGACGACGTCGACATTCTGTGTGCGTACCCGGTGCCGTACACGGACGCCGATCAGGCGCTCACGCGCGTGTGCTCCGAACACACCGCTGTTTCCGCCAGCTAGCCCATGGAACCGGCTGACAGCAGCGGCCTCGCGCAAATTGACGAGATCGGATTGCGGTATGCGGCGATCGTCGAGTCCTCGCATGACGCGATCATCGCCAAGACTCTCGATGGTGTGCTTTCAGCATGGAACGCCGCGGCGGAGCGGATGTATGGGTATTCGGCGGACGAGGCGATCGGACGGCCGGTCACGATCATCATCCCTCCGGACCTGCGCGACGAGGAACTCGACATCCTGAGGCGCGTTCGAGCCGGCGAGCGAGTCGACCAATACGAAACCATCCGCGTCACCAAGGCAGGCGAGCGCATCGACGTCTCGCTGACGGTCTCGCCCTTGCGAGACCGCGCGGGCATGATGATCGGATACTCCTCGATTACCCGCGACATCACCAGGGCCAAGCAGGTCGAGGCCGAGCTGCGGCAACGCGAGCAGCGGCTGGCACGCGAAGTGTCGGGCGTCATGACGCTCCAGTCGATCAGCACACGCCTGATTTCGGAGTCGACCCCGGAATCCTTGTATACGCAGATTCTCGGCGCCGCCATGGAGCTGATGGCGTCCGATTGCGCCAGCGTCCAGGTGCTCGCCGCAGACCGCACGTCGTTGAAGCTCCTCGCGTGGAAGAATTTCCACCCTGACTCCGCGGCGTTCTGGCAACGCGTGGCGATTGGAGCCGGAAGCACCTGCAGCCGGGCGCTCCGTGACCACGCGCGGGTAGTGGTGGCCGATGTCGAAGCCTGCGACTTCATGGCCGGCACGCCGGATCTGCAGGAATACCGCCGATCCGGCATCCGCGCCGTGCAATCGACGCCGCTGCGATCACGATCGGGCCGGCCGCTCGGCATTCTCTCGACGCACTGGCGGACGCCGCATACGCCGACCGACGATGACTTCTCGTTCTTCGACGTGCTTGCCCGGCAGGCGTCGGATCTCATTGAGCGCACCCTCACCGAAGAGGCGCTGCGCGACAGCGAAGCGCGCTTCCGGCTGATCGCGAATACCGCCCCGGTCATGATCTGGATGTCCGGCCCCGAGGGGCAGATCACGTATCTCAATCACACCTGGCAGGAGTTCACGGGACGACCGCTGGATGGGATGGTGGGCCAGGTACAGGCAGACGTCCTGCACCCGGACGAGGCAGCGCGATGCCGGGAGCTGTTCGCGAAGGCCTCCGACCGGCGTGAGCCGTTTGAGCTGGAGCATCGGCTCCGCCGCCACGACGGCGAGTATCGCTGGGTGGTGACCGCGGGCGTGCCGCGATACGAAGTGGACGGGTCGTTTGTTGGTTACATCGGCACGGGCGTCGACATCACCGAGCGGAAGCGGGCCGAAGAAGCACTTTCCGCGGTGAGTCAGAAACTGATCGAGGCGCACGAGGAAGAACGCAGCCGCATCGCCCGCGAGCTTCACGACGACATCAACCAACGCCTGGCGGTGATGAGCGTGCGTCTCGGTCAGCTGAAACAGCTCCCTTCGGTTCCGGCGGGGGATCTCAGGGACGAGATTGGGGACGTCGGCCAGGAGATTGCGAATCTCGTGAACGACGTTCAGGCGCTGTCGCACGCCCTGCACCCCCCGAGGCTGGACCTCCTCGGGCTGGAAGCGGCGGCGGCGGCGCTCTCCGACGAGGTGTCCACGCGGCACGGTGTCACGATTGACGTGCACATCGAGAACATCCCCAAGCGGCTGCCAGCAGACATCTCGCTGTGTCTCTACCGCGTCCTGCAGGAAGCCTTGCAGAACGTCGTCAAGCACAGCGTGTCGCGACAGGCCCATGTCGCCCTGAAGGGTCACGGCGACGCCGTCAGCCTGACCGTCAAGGACTCGGGCGCCGGTTTTCACGCCGACGAGGCGATGAGAGGGCCGGGGCTCGGCCTGACCAGCATGAGGGAGCGGTTGAAGGTCGTTGGCGGGCGCCTGTCCATCCAGTCACAGCCGGGGCGCGGCACGACAATCGACGCGGTCGCACCTCTCCGCTCTCAGGTTTGACTTCGATTTCGCGCGGGATTACCGTTCGCGCAGTCCGGGGACACACATCTCAGCAGGAGGTCTTATGCGGGCACGGCTGTCGACATTCGTGGCGCTTGCGGCGTTCGCCTGCCTGGCGGCCGCGAGTGTCTCGCTCCTCGTCGTACGTGGCGAAGCGCAGGGCGGCGGTCAGGCGGCGGTCAGCACCGATGCCGACGACATCGGCGGCGTCGTCACGGGACCGAAAGGCCCCGAAGCCGGCGTCTGGGTCATTGCCGAGACGACCGAGCTCCCGACCCCGCTGCGCAAGATCGTCGTCACCGACGATCGCGGCCGCTATCTCGTACCTGACCTGCCAAAAGCCACCTACGACGTCTGGGTCCGCGGCTACGGGCTGGTGGACTCGCCGAAGACGAAGGCGGCGCCGGGCAAGCAGCTGAATCTCACCGCAGTGCAGGCGCCGACCGCCAAGGCCGCCGCCGACTACTATCCCGCGCTCTACTGGCTCGCCTTGCTGAAGGTCCCGCCGAAGAGCGATTTCCCCGGGACCGGCGCCACCGGCAACGGCATCGCGCCGGCGATGAAGAGCCAGGGCGAGTGGATCCGCAACGTCGTCAACACCGACGGCTGCACCGGCTGCCATCAGATGGGCAACAAGGCGACCCGCGAGATCCCGGCCAGCCTCGGCACCTTCAAGAGCGGCGCCGAAGCGTGGGATCGCCGCATCCAGTCCGGACAGGCGGGCGGCGCGATGAGCGCGCGCTTCACGCAGGTGGGCCGCGCGCGTGCCGTCGGCATGTGGGCGGACTGGACCGATCGCATCGCCGCCGGCGCGCTGCCCGCAGCCACGCCGGCGCGGCCGCAGGGGCGCGAGCGGAACGTCGTCGTCACCATGTGGGACTGGGCCGATCCCAAGGTCTATCTGCACGACGAGATCGCGAGCGACAAGCGCAATCCGCTCGTCAACCCCAATGGACCGATCTACGGTGCGCTCGAAGAAAGCGCCGACTACATGCCGGTCGTGATGCCCGGCCACAACGGCGTGACGCAGGTGAAGCTGCAGGTCCGGGACCCCAAGACGCCGAGCCAAGCCAACAACCCGCCGGCTCAGCCCTCGCCGTACTGGGGCGAGGAGGCGATCTGGACCAGCCAGACCACCGCGCACAGCTTTGCCATGGACGGCCAGTCGCGGGTGTGGATTGCGGCGCGGATCCGGCCGAACCCGACCGCCGACTTCTGCCGCAAGGGGTCGAGCCATCCCTCGGCCCAGGCATTCCCGATCGAGCAGAGCGGGCGCCAGATGCAGATGTACGACCCGAAGACCAAGAAGGTCGTGACCATCGACCTCTGCTTCGGCACGCACCACCTGAACTTCGACAAGAACGACGTGCTTTGGTACACGGGCGGCGGGCCGGTCGAGGGCTGGTTCAACACACGCATCTATCTCGAGACCGGCGACGAACAGAAGGCGCAGGGCTGGACGCCGTTCATCCTCGACACGAACGGCAACGGCAAGCGTGATGCCTACAACGAGCCAAACGAGGCGATCGATCCGGCCAAGGACCACCGCATCAACGCGCCGTTCTACGGCGTAGCGCCGAGCCCGGTCGATGGCGCGATCTGGGGATCGGTGCAGGGCATGCCGGGGTCGGTGGTGCGTCTCGTTCCGGGACCGAACCCCGCGGCGACGGCGCTCTCCGAGATCTACGAGGTGCCGTGGAACAACCCGAAGGCTTCCGCCCAGGGCTTCGCGCCGCGCGGCATGGACGTGGACAGCAACGACGTCGTGTGGACCGTGCTCTCGAGCGGCCAGCTCGCCAGCTTCGACCGCCGCAAGTGCAAGGGGCCGCTGAACGGCCCGACCGCCACCGGCCAGCACTGCCCGGAAGGATGGGCGCTGTATCCGCTGCCCGGCCCGAACTATCAGGGCGCGACCGACTCGGCGAGCGCCGATTCGGCCTACTACGACTTCGTCGACCGCTTCGACATGCTCGGTCTGGGCAAGGACGTGCCGCTCGCGACCGGCAACTTGTCGGAAGGGCTGCTGGCGCTCGTGGACGGCAAGTTCATGACGTTCCGGATGCCGTATCCGATGGGGTTCTACGCCAAGGGGATCGACGGCCGCATCGACGATCCGAAAGGCGGGTGGAAGGGGAAGGGGATCTGGACGAGCATCTCGACCCGCGCGCCGTTCCACATGGAGGGCGGGCGCGGCACGACCAGCAAGCTGGTCAAGTTCCAGGTACGCCCGGATCCGTTATCGAAGTAGTCGCGCTATTTCTTCGCGAGCGACTTGACGTAGTTGACGATGTGCCAGATGTCCGGATCCTTGATCTGATCCGCAAACGGCACCATGTTCAAGTCGGGAGGCACGCCGTTCTTGATGACGACGAAGATCTCGCCGTCGCTCGAACCGTGCTTCCACTCTTTGTCGGTGAGGTCGGGCGCGGCCGGAATGAGGTCGTTGCCCGCCCCACCCTCCGCGTTGGCGCCGTGACAGCTCGCGCAGTAGCGGCGATAGAGCTGCTGCCCCGCCCCGACTGATTCAGCACTCGGCGCCGTCGGGTTCTGCAGCTTCGCCGCTTCAGGATTGCCCTGCGCTCGCACGCTCAATCCCGCGAGCGCGAGGACAGCCCCGAGCACCACGAGGAGTACGTGGCTGCCGGTCTTCAGACCGGCCTGTGTGCCCATCATCCCGATACTCTACTGGAGGATCGCGCCGTTGAAATAGGCGGGCAGGCCCGGCTTCGTGTCCCGCAGGATCTCGACGATCGCCTGTCGATCCGCGCGCGAGAGCGCCGACCGGTAGCGCTCCCCGCGCTCCGCGCCCGACAACACGTCCCACATGCGCTGATAGAGGGGGCCTTTCGCAGCTGCCGGCAGCGCGTCGAATGCCGGCGAGTAGATCAGATAGCTGCAGCGGTACTTCAGCAGCCGCTGACGCAGGTCGAGCTCGTGCAGCGACCGCCCCGCCTTGTCACGCGGCCCCACCGCCGAGAAACGTTCGCCAAACGCGGACGAGCCCTGCACGGGCTCGGGCAGCGGCGCCTCGTCCACGAACAGCAGGTAGTCCACCACTTCGGTGGCAATGCCACGCATCATCTGCGCGATGCGCGCGTCCTGCTCCGGCGACGAGGTGAACGGCGGATGCCGCGTGGGATCGGCGGCGCGCGCTTCCCAGCCGACCCGCGTCAGCAGGTTCATCATGTGCGTCTGGTGCGACAGGACCAGCAGCGCCGCGACGTCGCTCGACGCCGTGCGATAGCCGTCGAGGTCGAAGAGCCCCTCAACCGAGCGCAGTTCCCGGCGCCGTGACGGGTCGAGGGCGGTCACCTCGTTGCCGCGATGCGCGGCCGTGCCGGTGTGGCCGGTGACGAACCAGCCGCCCCAGCGCTGATCGACCGGTGTGCGGTGGTCCATGGTGACGAAGCGGCCGAATCCGTTGGCGTCCGGCGGCGCCAGCGCGCTGAACATCAGCAGCCCGGGCACGCCCAGCGTGTCGCCCGCGACGTGGCAGCCCAGGCAGATGAACCCGCGCTTGAACTGTGGCCGGTCCGCGCCCGCCGCGGGCGCTTTCTGATCGAGCGTGTAGAACACCGTGCCCTGGGTGTCGTCGTGCGCCGCCACTTCGATGACGTCGCCGTCGCGCACCCAGCCGAGCGCGACGCGGTCGTTGAAGAAGAGCGCGCGCGGGTTGCCCTGGTTGATGCGTTTCGCCTGCAGACTGTTCGGGGAGAACACCAGCGTCTGCGAGTCGATCGGAATCCGCAGCGCGTCGAGCGCCGACTGCAGGTAGCCGCTCCGCCCGTCGAACGTCAGCTGAACGGATCCGTCGGCAAGCCTGGCGTTGAGATCCGCCACCGCGTTCGCGAGCGGCCCCTTCGTGTAGGCGATGGCAGGATCCTCGAGCGACCCGAGGAACATCCCGCCGCGCTGCGCGCGCGCGGCCGACGTGGCGATGAGCAGGCCGACGCCGAGAAGCAGGAGGACGCCCCACCGCATCGGCGTCATTGTACGCGCTGGGTGGAAGCCCCGGGTGCGCTAGAATCGCCGCCGTGATTCACGTGCAGAGCCGTCGCACGACGTCCGGCCTGGTCCTTGTCGCGCTGCTGCTGGTCTGCCACGGCCTGTCGGCTCAGTGGATCAAGTACCCGACACCCCGTGTTCCGAAAACCTCGACCGGCGCGCCCAATCTGAACGCGCCCACGCCGAGGGCCGCGGACGGCAAGCCGGATTTTTCCGGCATCTGGGAGCCGGTCAAGAACCGGCGCTGTCCACCGAACGGCTGTTTCGACATGGAAGTGCCCGAGGAGTTCTTCAACGCCGGCTGGTCGCTGAAGAATGGTCTGCCCTACCAACCGTGGGCCGCGGCGGCCGTCAAGGAACGTCAAGAGCAGAACGGAAAAGACGATCCGGTGACGCACTGCCGGCCGCCGGGCGTCCTCCAGCTGCACACCACGCCGCAGCTGCGGAAGATCCTGCGCATGCCGCCGGACCTGCTGGTCATTCTCAGTGAGTTTGCCGTCGGGTATCGCCAGATCTTCACGGACGGACGGCCGTTGCCCGTCGACCCGAACCCGTCATTCCTCGGGTACTCGTCGGGGAAATGGGACGGCGACACGCTCGTGGTGAACACGATCGGATTCAACGACGGCCAGTGGATCGACCGTGGCGGCAGCCCCATGACCGACGCGGCGAAATTGACCGAGCGTTTCCGGCGCATCAACTACGGCAAGCTCGAGATTGCCGTCACCGTCGACGATCCCAAGGCGTACACGGCGCCGTGGACGATCACGCTCGGCTACACCATCGTGCTCGACACCGATCTGCTCGAATACTACTGTTCGGAAAACGAGCGCGATAGTTCCCATCTCGTCGGGAAGTAGACGCGATCCCCGTTACAGGCCCGCCAATTCCGTCGCGAAGAACATCGCCATGCCGCCGCCGCGATCGTCGCGGCCGAGGATGGCGGCGCGTCGAAGGTAATCCTCGTCGGTGAAGCCGCGCGTGCCGGTACTCTCGCAGACGTCCACCAGCCGGCCGTCCGCGCCGGTTCGCGCCAGGATGGCCGTCCACGCCTTCTGCACCAGCGGCTCGTAGGTCTTGCGATCGATCCACCCCTGACGGATGCCGCGCAGCATCGCCGTCGCAATCATCGCGGTGGCGGAGTACTCCGGATAGGCGCCGGGCCGATCGATGACGTTGCGCCACATGCCGTTCTCGTCCTGGAAGCGCGCCAGGGCGGTCATGTGCGCGCGGAACGACGCCAGCAGACCGGCATAGTCCGCATGCTGCTGCGGAAACTCCGAGAGAGTCAGCGCCAGGCCCAGCGCCGCGAAGGCGTTGCCGCGCCCCCAGGCGGCGTTCGCGGACGCCTGGTGGCGATACAGACCGTCCGGCCGCCGCACGATCTGCTGCATGAACGCCGTGTGGCGAGCCGCCATGTCGAAGTAGCGCCGCTCGCCACTGAGGGCGCCGGCCTTGGCGAGGATCGGCACGTCCATGAACAGCGAATCGCTCCAGCCGCCGTGGAGCGGCATGAACTCACGGAGCTGGCCGTCGCCGGTGAAGCCGCTGGCCGCCGCGCGCAGCACCAGCGCCTTCGCGCGATCGTCACCGGTCCGGCGCGCGTACTCGAAGAACAGCACGTGGGCGGCGAGCGAGGACTGTGACGGCCGGGCAAAACTGTCCTTGGTGCCATCGAGGTACGGCGCCAGCAGTCCCGCCACCTCGTCGCGCTCGCCGAGTCGAAGCCGGCTGATGACCGCCATCGCGGCAATGTAGGTCGGGGTCGCGAAGTCGTGTCCGTAGACGCGCGCCAGCTCCTCGGCCAGTGCGCGCGGCGATCGCGCGAGCCGGCGATCGATCTCCCGGTGCGCGCCCGACGCCGCAAGAGGCTCGGTCAGCGACCGGAGGATCGGCGTCGACATGTCCACATGCCGCGACGGGATCTCGCCGATGTCGAGCACGGTGTTCTGCGAGAGTGCGTCCACCAATCCCGGGTCCGGCCCCGCCACCAGCACCAGATCGGGGGCATGCGTGCCAATCCATCGCCACAGCACGTGCGATTCGACGTGGTCGCGATAGGCCACACCCGAGGGCGGGAGCTGCAGCGGCTGCGCGTCGGGATTGGCGCGGGCGACCGCAATCAGGCGGAACGCCCGGCGACGCTGCGGAATCCGTTCGTAGGCGGCCGCTTCACGGGCGACGGCGTCGCTGGATTCATCCGGCCGCTGAAGCCCACCCACCAGCAGCACCGTGGGCGACGAAGCGGAGCGGCCGGCGACCACGACCGCCTCGATCGGCGCCGCGCTCGTCGAGAGTCCGATGGTCCATGGCTGGCCGGCTACCGCCACGCCAGGCAGCAACAGAGCCGCGCAGAGGCACGCGATCAGAGGGCGGCGAGGCACGCGACTGAAGTCTAACAGCGTGTTGTACCATGCACGCCGTTTATGAGGCCCGACTCGATCGCCCACTACAAAATCTCCTCCAAGCTTGGCGAAGGCGCCATGGGAGAGGTCTACCGCGCCACCGACAGCAAGCTCGGTCGCGAGATCGCGATCAAGCTGCTGCCGGAGGAGTTCGCCCGGGATGCGGCGCGCATGGCCCGCTTCTCCCGCGAGGCGCAGGTGCTCGCCTCCCTCAATCACCCGAACGTCGCCGCGATCTACGGCGTCGAAGATCGCGCGCTGATCATGGAGCTGGTCGAGGGGCAGACGCTGGCCGAGCGGATCAAGCAAGGGCCGATCCCGCTCGAAGAAGCGCTCGAGATCGCTCGGCAAATCGCTGACGGCCTCGAGGCCGCGCACGAGAAGGGGATCGTGCATCGCGATCTCAAGCCCGCCAACATCAAGATCACGCCGGGCGGCGTGGTCAAGCTGCTCGACTTCGGCCTGGCCAAGGCCGACGGTCCGTGGGCCACGACAACATCCTCCGACGATGCACCGACCCTGACCGTCGCCTCCACCGGGGCGGGCATGATCCTGGGCACCGCCGCCTACATGGCGCCCGAGCAGGCTCGCGGCCGGATCGTGGACAAGCGCGCCGACGTCTGGGCCTTCGGCGTGATCCTCTACGAGATGCTGACCGGCGAGCAGATGTTCGGGGGCGACACCGTCACCGACGTCCTCGCGTCGGTGGTGCGTCAGGATCCCGATCTCACCCGCGTGCCCGCGAAGGTCCGCCCCCTGCTCGAGCGCTGCCTCGCCAAGGATCCCAAGCGACGGCTGCGCGACGTCGGCGACGCGATGCTGCTGCTCGAGGGCGGCACGCCGGCGACGGCAGCGGCCACATCGTCGAGCCGGACGACAGTGTGGGGGCTGGGCGGCGCCGCTGCCCTGCTCGCGATCGGCCTGGCGGCGGTGTCGTACCTGCACTTCCGCGAGACGCCGCCCACCGCGGACGTGGTGCGATTTCAGATTGCGCTGCCCGACAACGTCAACTTCACGCAGTACGGCGTGTCGGCGGTGTCGCCCGACGGCCGCAAGATCGCCTTCGCCGCGTATGGCGATGACGGCACGCCGCGCGTCTGGATTCGATCGCTCGATTCGCCGGCGGCGGTGCCGCTGACCGAGGCGCGCATCAACCAGCAGCCGGTCGGCTTCTTCTGGTCGCCCGACAGCACGTTCGTCGCCTTTGGCGACTCGAAGACCCTCAAGAAGATCAGTGCGAGCGGCGGCCCGCCGGAGACGCTCGCCGAGATCGCTCCCGTGCTCGGCGGCACCTGGAGCCCGGACGGCACCATCCTGATCGGGACGGTGCGCGGCATCATGAAGGTGCCGGCAGGCGGCGGCACCCTGACGCCGGTCACCAAGCCGGCCAGCGAGCGGGAGGCCCACGCGCATCCGGTCCTTCTCCCGGACGGCCGGCACTTTCTCTACCTGCGTGGTCTGCCGCCCGGCATGCGAACGGTGGTCGTCGGTGACCTCAACGCGGCGCCTGAGGCGCAGAGCACGTCGCCCGTGGTCACCACCGACTACGGTGTCGCGGTGACCCAAGCGAGCGCAGGCGGGCCGCCGCTCGTACTCTTCCTGCGGAACGACACGCTGCTGGCGCAGGCGTTCGACATGGCCGCGCTCGCCTTGACCGGAAGTCCTGTCACGGTGATGGAGCAGGTGGCCGGGATTCCGAACGGCGCCCTCGGCCTGTTCTCGGTCTCGAAGAACGGGACCCTGGTGTATCGGACGGTGACCGGGAGCAATCGCCAGCTCACATGGTTCAACCGGCAGGGCGACATCGTCGGGAGGCCGGGCGAGCGTGCGCCGTACGGCACGATGAAAGTGTCGCCGGACGGAACCAAGGCCGTCGTCGTTCAGAACGATCCACGGCAAGCGGGCAATTCGGACCTGTGGATCGTCGATCTGGCGAGCGGCGCCAGCACGAGATTCACGTTCGACCCCGGCTTCGACGGGCAGCCGGTGTGGTCGCCGGACGGCCGCTTTATTGCGTGGATGGCTCAGCGCAACAACCAGATGGGGCTCTACCGGAAGGCCGCGGACGGCACCGGCACCGACGAACTGCTCGCGGCGCCGAAGGACTTCACCAACCTCACCGACTGGACGCACAACGGCTTCTTGATCTTCACCATCGGCGGTGACGTCCAGGCGCTGCCGGTCACCCCCGATGCGTCAGGCAACCGGACGCCGATCCCCGTCATCCAGTCACCGGCCAACGAACGCGGCGCCTACGTGTCTCCCGACAACCGCTGGATCGCCTACATGTCGAGCGAGACCGGCCGCGACGAAATCTACGTACAGCCGTTTTCCGTCGGCGGCAAGGCGTCGGGGAAATGGATGGTCTCCAGAGGCACGAGGGGAATGGCGCGCTGGCGCGCGGACAGCAAGGAATTGATGTTCGTGAACGGAGACGGTGCGGTGGTCGCCGTCGACGTGGCGGCGGGACCGGCCTTCCAGGCCTCAGCCCCGAAGAAACTCTTTCAGATGCCGCTCGATCTGCTGAGCAACCAGAACGTCGGTACGCTTGCCGACGCGCCCCGCGACATGCAGCGCGTGCTGATGGTCATGCCGGTCCAGGAAAGCGCGCAGCGCGAGCTCGCCGTCGTGCTCAACTGGCAGGCCAGCCTGCGGAAGTAGCGTCAGCGCGCCGCTGCCGTCTTCACCGGGGCGTCGTCGCGCGCGGTCAAGGTCAACGCCATGGTTGCCCAGGCGGTCGCCGCGTGCGAGATCCACTGGTCGTGCTCGTGGGGAAACCCGCTCTCGAAGTACGGCTGGATCTTCATCGCGCGGCTCTTCACGTGCCACGACCCGTCGTCCTGCTGCGTCCGCATGAGGAAGGCGGCGCCACGCTGGAGGGCCGGATCCTCGGCCGGCACGCCAAGCTGCCGAAGCGTGTACAGCACCTGACCGGTCGCATACGCGTCGCTGTCGAGGTGCGGCGTCTGCGCCCATCCTCCGTCGCGACGTTGGAGGACCCGCAGCTGCTGCATCCGCTTCTGCCGCGCGGAGGCGTCGGCGTTCGCCCAGTGCAACCCGAGGAGCTGCATTACCCGATCCTCGGTGCTGACCGGCGCCTGCGCGGCCAGCCATGTGGCAGCGCGCACGACGCGCGACGTGTACTCGCCGGCCCTTGCCGGCGTGGCGTAAACCGTCAGCGCGCGGATGCTCAACGCCGTGCGCGAAAAATTCCCGTCCTGCATCGGTGCGCGCGTGGCGCCGGTGCCCTCCCAATTGCCTTCCGGTCGCTGCTTCGCCGCAAGGTAGCTGGCGAGGACATCAGTGGCGCGGGCCGCCGGTGTACCGGCGGCGGCGAGAAAGAACGACGCGTAGACCAGCGTGTCGGGCAGTCCACCGCCGTCGCGGAGTTGCAGCAGGCCCGGGGCGTTGGCCGTCAGCGTGGTCAGCGCCTGGGTCGCGTCACCGTCCGCCGACAC
>Ga0070675_100002055_pt1 | contig 14941 bp, 15 predicted proteins | sample KBSM43metaG_FD_65343 | JGI IMG/M metagenome (GOLD analysis project Ga0070675, IMG submission 65343) | Miscanthus rhizosphere microbial communities from Kellogg Biological Station, Michigan, USA - KBS M4-3 metaG | ecosystem: Host-associated > Plants > Roots > Rhizosphere > Soil ...
GGAGCAGCTCGGCGACCCTGGTCGGCAGCGTGTTCCTGGGCCGCGTGCAGAACGTGCTGCCGAGCATGGAGGCGGCGTTCGTCGACGTCGGGCGCGGGCGTAACGCCGTGCTGTACGCCGGCGAGGTCAACTGGGACGCCACCGGCCTCGAGGGCCGCACCCGCACGATCGAGCAGGCGCTGAAGTCCGGCGACTCGGTGCTCGTGCAGGTCACCAAGGACCCGATCGGCACCAAGGGCGCGCGGCTGACCAGCCACATCGCGTTGAGCGGGCGGCACCTGGTGTACGTGCCGCACGGCAACGCGTCGGGAATCAGCCGCAAGCTTCCGGACGTCGAGCGCAAGCGGCTGCGCGACATCCTCAAGAACCTGGTGCCCGACGGCGCCGGCGTGATCGTGCGCACCGCGGCCGAGGGCGCCAGCGAGGACGAACTGTCCCGCGACGTGGCCCGGCTGCAGGCCCAGTGGGAGGCGATCCAGAAGAAGGCCACCACCGTCAACGCGCCCGCGATGTTGGACCAGGAGCCCGACCTGGTGATCCGGGTGGTCCGCGACCTGTTCAACGAGGACTTCAAGGACCTCGTCATCCAGGGCTCGGACGCCTACGACATGGTCGAGCCGTACCTGCAGCACGTGTCGCCGGACCTGGTCGCCCGGCTGCGCCGCTACACCGGCACCGGCGACGTCTTCCACGACATGCGCGTCGACGAGCAGTTGATGAAGGCGCTGGACCGCAAGGTCTACCTGCCCTCGGGCGGCAGCCTGGTGATCGACCGCACCGAGGCGATGACGGTGATCGACGTCAACACCGGCAAGTACACCGGTGCCGGTGGCAACCTCGAGGAGACGGTCACCCGCAACAACCTCGAGGCGGCCGAGGAGATCGTGCGCCAGCTGCGGCTGCGGGATATCGGCGGCATCATCGTGATCGACTTCATCGACATGGTGCTGGAGTCCAACCGGGAACTGGTGCTGCGCCGGCTCACCGAATGCCTGGGCCGCGACCGGACCAAGCACCAGGTCACCGAGATCACCTCGCTCGGCCTCGTGCAGATGACCCGCAAGCGGGTCGGCCAGGGCCTGCTGGAGGCGTTCAGCGAGACCTGCGAGACCTGCCGCGGGCGCGGCGTGATCATCCACTCCGAGCCGGTGGGCGACAAGCGCTCCGGCGGCGGCGGGAACGGCGCGGCGCTGGCGAAGGTCGCGGCGGCGTCGTCGTCCGGATCGGGCGCACCGGGCGGCGCGTCGGCGAACGGCGGCGGGTCCGCGGGCGGTTCCGCACCGGAGGAGGGGACGCGCCCCAGCCGGCGCCGCGGGCGCCGCGGCTCCGGCGGTGCGACGGCGGCGTCGGTCGTCGACGACGAAGAGGTGCTCGAGGACGCGCCGGCGCCCGAGGACGTGCCGGCCGTCGTCGAGGACACCGACGCCGACGATCCGCCGGCCGACGACGCCGACGAAGCGGGCGGCGAGTTGCGGCGGCGCACGAGGCGAGGCGGCACCAGGCGCCGCACCCGCCCCTGACCTTTCGCGATCGTGGAGAATCGGGGCTCGTTTCGAGCCCTGATTTCCCAAGATCTGGGAAGGCGATTCCCAGGATCATCGACTACGGTCGCTGTCGGCGCATTGCGAGGACGCCTCACGGGTACCCGACGTATTGTTCCCGCGGTGCCACCCACCGGCCGCCGCCGACCGTGACGAGGAGTTCCCTTCGATGCGTGGAATCCGTGCCGTGCTGCTCGCCGCCCTGCTTGCCGGGGCCGTCGGCCTCGCGGGCTGCAGTGACGACTCGAACAAGAAGGGCGCCTCCGGGTCCGGCTCGTCCGGTTCGTCCTCGGCGTCCGCGTCGCCCGGCGCCAGCGGCGGCACCACCGATCCCAGCGCGCCCGGCCAGGTGCCCCCGGCCGAGGGCGGTGGCGGCACCGCCACCGGCAGCGACAAGCAGGTCTGCGCGGACCAGGAGAAGCTGGTCGCCGACTCCACCCGAAAGTTCGGCGAGGCGGTCGTCAAGGCGGCCACCGGCGAGGGCGGGGAGCAGGCGACCGTCGCGGCGGTGAAGACCCTGTTCTCCGAGTGGGCGGCGGGCATGCGCGCCCAGGCCGGCAAGGCGCAGAATCCCGAGCTGAAGAAGGCGCTGACCGACTACGCGGCCGGGCTGGACAAGGTGAACAGCCAGATCAACGGCATCGGCGACCTGGACAAGCTCGGCGACCTGAACAACGGGGACATCGAGACCGCCACCGACAGGATTCTGGCGATCTGCGGGTAGCCCGCGCGGGCTTTCCGCCGACCCGGATTTGGGTCACGCGGGGCGGATGGCGTACTCTTGCCTGCGGCGCATTTTCGTGCGCCACGTTGCTGTGCGCCCCCTGGGCGGTGCCAACGCAACCCCAGTCCCATCAGCGATGACAGGAGTCCGCGTCGATGTACGCGATCGTCAAGACCGGCGGCAAGCAGTACAAGGTCGCCGAGGGCGACGTGATCGAGGTCGAGAAGCTCGCCGGTGCGCCGGGCGACTCGCTGTCGCTGGCCGCGGTTCTCCTGGTCGACGGCGACGACCTCGTCACCGACGCGGCGAAGCTGGCCAGCGTCGCGGTGACCGCCGAGGTGGTCGCCCACACCAAGGGTCCGAAGATCCGGATTCACAAGTTCAAGAACAAGACCGGCTACCACAAGCGCCAGGGTCACCGCCAGCCGCTGACCCAGGTCAAGGTGACCGGCATCTCGTCCGGAAAGTAGGCAGGCGATGGCTCACAAAAAGGGTGCTTCCAGCTCGCGCAACGGGCGCGACTCCCAGTCCAAGCGGCTCGGCGTGAAGCGCTACGGCGGCCAGGTCGTCAGCGCCGGCGAGATCATCATCCGGCAGCGCGGCACCAAGTTCCACCCGGGCGACCTGGTCGGGCGCGGCGGCGACGACACGCTGTTCGCGCTCGCGGCGGGTGCGGTGCTGTTCGGCACCAGGCGCGGCCGCAAGACCGTCAGTATCGTGCCGGCGGACGCCTAGCACGAAACAGCTTCACGGCGGGCCGGGGCGTGACAGCGCCCCGGCCCGCCGTCATGTAGGAGTGAACTGATGACGAGCTTCGTCGATCGTGTGGTGCTGCACGTGCGCGCCGGCGACGGCGGGCACGGCTGCGTGTCCATCCACCGCGAGAAGTTCAAGCCGTTCGGCGGGCCGGACGGGGGCAACGGCGGCCACGGCGGCGACGTGACGCTGGTGGTCGACCCGGGCGTGCACACGCTGCTCGACTTCCGGTTCCGGCCGCACGTCAAGGCCGGCAACGGCAAGGGCGGGCAGGGCAGCCACCGCGACGGCGCCAAGGGCGACGACCTGCTGCTGCCGGTGCCCGACGGCACCGTCGTCTACGACACCGGCGGCGAGGTGCTGGCCGACCTCGTCGGCGAGGGCACCCGGTACGTGGTCGCCGGCGGCGGCCGCGGCGGCCGGGGCAACGCGGCGCTCGCGAACACCCGGCGCAAGGCGCCCGGATTCGCGGAGCTCGGCGAGCCCGGCGAGCAACTGGACGTCGTCCTGGAACTGAAGAGCGTCGCCGACGTGGGGCTGGTCGGGTTCCCGTCGGCCGGCAAGTCGTCGCTGATCGCGGTGCTGTCCTCGGCCCGGCCGAAGATCGCCGACTACCCGTTCACCACGCTCACCCCGAACCTGGGCGTGGTGCGCATCGACGACCACACGTTCACCGTCGCCGACGTGCCCGGCCTGATCCCCGGTGCCGCCGACGGCCGGGGGCTGGGCCTGGAGTTCCTGCGGCACATCGAGCGCTGCGCGGTGCTCGTCCACGTCGTCGACTGCGCCGCGCTGGAGACGGAGCGCGACCCGCTCGCGGACATCGACGCGATCGAGGCCGAGCTGGCCGCCTACGGCGGCCTTGCCGACCGGCCGCGGCTGGTCGCCCTGAACAAGGTCGATCTTCCCGACGGTCGTGCGCTGGCCGAAATGGTCCGCCCCGACCTGGAACGGCGCGGCCTGCCGGGGTACGAGGTGAGCGCGCTGACCCGGGAGGGGCTGCGCGAGTTGACGTTCGCGATCGCCGCCGCGGTCGAGGAGCACCGGGCGGCCGCGCCGCCACCGGAGCGCACCCGCATCGTCATCCGGCCGACGCCCGTCGACGACTCCGGGTTCACGATCGAGCAGGACGACGAGGGCGTGTTCGTGGTCCGCGGCACCAAGCCGGAGCGCTGGGTGCGGCAGACCAACTTCGACAACGACGAGGCCGTCGGATACCTGGCCGACCGGCTGGCCCGGCTGGGCGTCGAGGACGCGCTGGCCAAGGCCGGCGCCGAACCCGGCTGCCCGGTCCGCATCGGCGTGCGTGAGTTCGACTGGCAGCCCGCCGTGCCGGTCGGCGACGACTACGTGCCCGGCGCGCGCGGCACCGACTACCGCATCGAGGGCCCGAGCGGGCGCACGTCCGCCGCCGAACGCAAGGCCGCCCGCAACGCGCGCAGGGACGGCACCGGAGAGCCGGTGCTCGAACTCGATGAAGACGCTGGCTGACGGCCGTTCCGCGCGGGTTCCCCGCACGCTACCGGCGTGTAATCTCCCCTGACGTGGACGCCAGGGAGAACTTCGTCGCCGAAGTGCTCTCGGAGATGCGGGCGCAGGGTGCCACGGACGCCCGCTTCGACGAGGAGCGGTTCGCCGTGGCGTACCAGCGCGACGCCGACGCGTCCCAGCCGGTCTGGATGTACCTGGCCACCCTGTTCGCCGAGTGCGAACGCGAACCGGAAACCCGCAGCGACCGGATCCGCCGCTACGTCACCACCCTGCTCGGCACCCAGGAGCCGCCGACCGACTGGCCGTCGGTGCGGCCGTTGCTGCGTCCGGTGCTGCGCGGCGCGATGTTCGGCCGCAGCAACGACCAGGACCGGCCGGCCGTGCTGCGCCGCCCGGCCCAGCCGTACCTGGACGAACTGGTGGTCGTCGACAGGCCGACGTCGATGTCGTACGTGACGGGCGCGATGACCTCGAACTGGGGGGTCGGCGACGAGGAGGTCTTCGCCACCGCCCGCGCCAACCTGGTGGCCGGCGGCGAGCTGCCCGACGAGGACCCGGCCGAAGGCCCGGTGCTGCTGCGTTTCGTCGACGACGGCGATGCCTACTGGCCGTCGCACCTGCTGCTGGACGGCTGGCTGGCCGGGCTCACCGCGCGGGTCGGTGGGCCGCCCGTCGCGTTCGTGCCCGACGTCAACACGCTGCTCGTCACCGCCGTCGATCCGGACGGCCTGGCCCCGCTGCTTGAGCTCGTCGCCGACGAGTACCTGGAGGCGCCGCGCCGGCTGTCGCCGGTGGGGTACACGGTCGACTCGGTCGGCCGGGTGGTGCCGTACGCGGCGCCGAGTGGGCACCCGGTGGGCGCCCTGCTCGCGCGCGCGGAGCGGCTACTGGCCACCCGCGAGTACGCCGCGCAGCGCGAACTGCTGAGCGAGGCCGACCTGCCCGAGGCCGTCGGCAACCTGGAGCTTTTCGCCCGCGACGACGGGACCGTGTTCACCGTGACGGTCTGGACGGTGCCGGCGCCCACGCTGCTGCCCCGCGCCGACCTCGTCGGGATGGTGGTGGAGGGCGCCGACCCGTTCTTCGTCCCGTGGTCGGCGATCGTCGAGGAGGGTCTGTGCGCCGAGGCGGTGGAGTACCGCCCGGTCCGGTTCCACACGGTGCCCGACCTCGATTCGCAGCTGATCCCGGTACTGCGGCAGCGCGCCATCGATCCGTAGCGCTGTCCCACATGGTGGTGAACTGGCCCCCTTGATGGCCCCGCTGCTGGCCCCTCCGTCGCCGGCCGACGTGCGGAAGGCTTGCGGCATCCGATCGTCGGGTCCTCGGGGGTGGTGACCGATGGGAATCGAACTGCTGCGCATCGCGGCCGAGCAGGGGCTGGTGGTGGCCGGCCGGGCCGGTGGCGCGCCGGGCTGGCGAACCACGTGCCAGCGGTGCGCCGGCTGGCTCGAGTTGCCGGCCCGGCCGGCAGACCCGGACGCCGCGGTCTGGTGGATGCGCCGGATCTGCGCGTTCGCCACCAGGCACCGGCACCCGCGCCGCCCGGCCGGCGCCCTCGTGTCGAGCAGGGCAGTGCGGTGACGCCGTTCCAGTTCGGCGTGGTCGTCGAGCGCGGGGTGGGAGCGCCGGTCGCGCTGTTCGCGCGGTGCGGCGACGCCGTGGTGGAGCACGACCCAACGGCGCGCGAGCTGCGGGCCTACTTCGACCGGGCCGGTCCGCCCACGCTTGCGGCGGCCGTGGTGGCCGCGGTCCGCGACGTCGAGGACAGCGGGCTCGCGCCGGTGGCGGCGGCCCCGGACGACCACCTCGTCACCCTGGGCGCCGTCGCGGCCCGGCTGGGCGTGTCGCGGGAGATCGCGGAGGCCCTGCTGCGCGACGCGGCGCCGCTGTGGCGCTGCTCCGACGAGCCCGTGTACAGCTGGCCGGAGATCGCGTCGCGGCTGCGGGTGCGCGCCGATCCGGCGTCGGCCCGGATCTTCGAGGCCGCGAACCTGGCGCTGCGCCTGCGGACGCTGACCCGCGCGGACGCGGCGCTCACCGTGCTGACCCAGCTCATCGACGGGTGACGTCGTGATCGGGGGGAGGCGGCGCGGGCGCTACGATGCCGCGAATGGGCTCAGCGCGGCGTGTCGGGATCATGGGCGGCACATTCGACCCGATCCACCACGGGCACCTGGTGGCGGCCAGCGAGGTGGCCGACCGGTACGCGCTCGACGAGGTGGTGTTCGTCCCCACCGGACACCCCTGGCAGAAGGGCGACGTCGCCGTGAGCCCGGCCGAGGACCGGTACCTGATGACGGTGATCGCCACCGCGTCCAACCCGCGGTTCACGGTGAGCCGGGTCGACGTCGACCGCGACGGGCCGACGTACACCGTCGATACGCTGCGCGACCTGCGCGGCGTGTACGGGCCGGACGCCGAGCTGTTCTTCATCACCGGTGCCGACGCGCTGGCCCGGATCCTGTCGTGGAAGGACGCCGAGCAGATGTTCAAGCTGGCACACTTCGTCGGCGTCACCCGGCCCGGGTTCGAACTGAACGACGACCACCTGCCCGACGACACGGTGAGCCTGATCCGGGTGCCGGCGATGGCGATCTCGTCGACGGCGTGCCGGATGCGGGTGGCCGAGGGCAAGCCGGTCTGGTATCTGGTCCCCGACGGTGTGGTTCAGTACATCGCGAAGCGCAACTTGTACCGTTCGTTCGTTTTGCCGGCGTAACGCGAAGGCGGTCACTGCGCCGCGCGTGAGAGGCTTGACGGGTCGCAGTGAACGGAGAGAGGAGTCAGGTGCCCGCCACCGAGCGCGCCGTCGAATTGGCGCTGACCGCGGCCCAGGCGGCGGCCGACAAGAAGGCCCAGGAGATCGTCATTCTCGACGTGGCCGACCAGCTCGTCATCACCGACGCGTTCCTGCTCGCGTCGGCACCCAACGAGCGGCAGGTCCTCGCGATCTCCGATGCCATTCAGGAGAGCCTGCTGGGGCTGCCCGAGAAGGCCAAGCCGGTGCGCCGCGAGGGCGAGCGGGCCGGTCGCTGGGTACTGCTCGACTACATCGACATCGTGGTGCACGTGCAGCACACCGAGGAGCGCGAGTACTACGCCCTCGACCGGCTGTGGAAGGACTGCCCGACGATCCCGTTCGTCGACCGCGACCTGGCCACCGCCGAGGCCGGACCGGAGGCCGCGGGCAACGGCGCGGCGGGAGCGGCGTGACGGAGCGCGGCGAGGGCACCATTCGGCCGGGCGTCGCCTCGCGGAGCGGGGCGACGCCGTGACGCGGAAGCGCAGCACCCGCCTGATCCTGTGGCGGCACGGGCAGACCGCCTGGAACGCCGAGCACCGCATCCAGGGCCAGCACGACGCCAAACTCGACGACACGGGCCGGGCCCAGGCCCGCGCCGCCGCCGCGCGGCTGGCCCGCCGCGAGCCCGACGCGATCGTCTCCAGCGACCTGTCCCGGGCCGCCGACACGGCGGCGGAGCTGGTGGCGCTCACCGGGCTGACGCCGAGCTACGACGTGCGCCTGCGCGAGCGCAGCTTCGGCGAGTGGGAGACGCTGCTCGCCACGGAGGTCCAGGAGCGCTGGCCGAACGGGTGGGACCGCTGGCACCGGGGCGAGCCGATCGACGATGCGGGCGTCGAGCGGATCGAAGACATGGGCAAGCGGATCAGCGAGGCGCTGGTCGAGATCGTGGCGCGCCACCCCGGCGAGACGGTGGTCGTGACGACACACGGCGGCGTCGTCAGGCACGGCATCGAGGCCCTGCTCGACTGGCCGTCGGGAGTCGTGTACTCGATCTCGCCGGTCACGAACTGCCACTGGAGCGAACTGCACCATCATCCGGTCCGGGGCTGGCGGCTGCACTCGCACAATGTCGGGGTGTGACCTACACCCTCGTTGGGGCTGCGGAACGGTTCGCGGCCCGCTAGCGTCCGATGGGTATGCGCACTCGATCCTCTCTGCTCGCCGTGCTGTTCGCGGCTCTCCTGGCCGGCGGCACGCTGGCCGGCTGCGGCGCGGCCGACAGCGGAACCGGCAACGCCCAGCAGAACCAGCCAGCGCAGTCGGGAGGAAACGTGCCGAGCACTCCGATCACCGGCGGCTCCGCGTCGCTGCCGCCGGGCGCGAAGGTGTCCCCGCCGCCCGGTGCCACGCCGACGACGCCCGAGTTCACCATCACCGGTATCCCGCAGGAGGGCGTCGAGAGCGGCTGCATCGTGATGCGCTCCGGCGAGCTGCTCTACAACCTCATCGGCGGCGACCGGCAGACGCTGATGTCCGGCCGTACCGTCGTGGTGCGCGGCCGGCCCACCCCGGGCCTGGTGACCACGTGCCAGCAGGGCACCCCGTTCCAGGTTTCCGAGGTGCGCCTGGCGTAACCGGCTGTGGCCTCGCTACGGTGCCGGAATGTCCGCGAGTACCCCGCGCGTCGCCGTGGTCACCGACTCCACGGCCGCCCTGCCCACGGCGCTGACCACCGGTCTCACCGTGGTGCCGCTGACCATCGTGATCGACGGCAAGGAGGGCCGCGAGGGCGTCGACGTGGCACCGGCCGACGTGGCCGCGGCGCTCACGGCCAACCGCCCGGTCACCACGTCGCGGCCGGCGCCGTGGGTGTTCGTCGCCGAGTACGAGCGGCTCCTCGGCATGGGATACGAGGCCGTGCTGTCCCTGCACCTGTCGGCGAAGCTGTCCGGCACCTGGGAGTCGGCCGCCCTGGCCGCCGCCGACTTCGAGGGCCGGGTCGAGGTGCTCGACTCCGGCGCCGCCGGCATGGGCCTCGGCTTCGGGGCGGTAGCGGCCGCGGCCGCCGCCGGGCGCGGGGAGGATCTCGCCGGCGTCCGGGCCGCCGCCGAGACGGCCTTCGAACGGACGACGACGCTGTTCTACGTCGACACGCTCGAGTTCATGCGACGCGGTGGCCGCATCGGGGCGACCCAGGCGGCGGTGGGCACGGCGCTGTCCGTCAAGCCGATCCTCGGCATGCAGGACGGCGCGGTGGTGCCGCTGGAGAAGGTGCGCACGAGTAGCCGGGCCATCGCCCGGGTGGTGGAGCGGGCGGCCGAGGCGGTCGGTGAGTCCACTGTGGACATCGCCGTTCAGCACGCGGCCGCGCCCGAGCGCGCGTCCACTCTGGTGGATGCGCTCGTGGGACGGCTTGCGGTGCGGGAGAAGTACGTCGGTGAGGTGGGCGCGGTGCTCGCGGCGCATTCCGGGCCGGGTCTGGTGTGTGCTGTGCTGCACCGGGTCTCCACGTAGCAGGTTGATCACGTGATCACCAGCTTTTCCACATGCCAGGCGTGATATCCACAGATCGAAATTGACCCGTGCGTCGGGCCGCCGCCGGGCAATACGTTGCCCCGCATGCGTTTTCGATCCCGTTCCGATGACGGGGCGCCGTCAGCGCCAGCCGAGGCGGTTGCCAGCGCGGCGCGGCTGACCCGCGTCGTCGGGCCAGAACCGGGTGTGTACAGCTTCGAGTCCGTCGACGACGGCGTCGGGCCGGTGGTGGTTGCGTTTCCTGACCGGGGCGGCGGTGGCGCTGCCGGCTCGGGTGTTGCGGCGGGCGGTGGCGCTGCCGGCTTGGGTGGTGCTCGCGCGGGCGGCGTGGCGGGCGGTGGCGCGGCCGGCCTGGCCGGCGCTCGCCCGGCCGGCTTGGCCGGCGCTCGCCCGGCCGGCTTGGCCGGCGCGGGCGGTGGGGCCGATCCGGCGGCGGTGCGGCGGGCGCTGGCCGCGCTGGATCCGGGCCGTCGCGCGGTGCGGGCGCTCGCCGTGGTGGCGCTGGTGGTCGCGCTCGTCGTCGGCTTCCTGGTCTGGCGGTCCCGGCCGCACGTCGAGCCGGCGCCGGCGGTGGCGGCGTCCGGTGCGGCGGCCCCGGCAGCGCCGTCGCCGGCGACCATCGTCGTGTCGGTGCTCGGGCGGGTGCAGCGGCCCGGCCTGGTGCGGCTGCCGCAGGGTGCCCGGGTCGCCGATGCCATCGAGGCGGCCGGCGGCGTCCTGCCCGGCACCGACCTCGGCTACCTGAACCTGGCCCGCAAGCTGGTCGACGGTGAGCTGCTCGCGATCGGCATCGGCCCCGCCCCGTCGGCTCCGGCCGCGGGCGCTCCCGGCGGCTCGGGCGGCCCGGCCGGGCTGATCAACCTGAACACGGCGACGCTCGCCGAACTGGACACGCTGCCCGGCGTCGGCCCGGTGCTGGCCCAGCGCATCATCGACCATCGCAACCGCACCGGCGGCTTCAAGTCCGTCGAGGAGCTCCGCAAGGTCGAGGGGGTCGGCGACGCCCGGTTCGAACAGCTCAAGGACCTGGTGACGGTGTGAACGTCGGCGCGCCACCAGACCTGCGGCTCACCGGGTTCGCCGTGGGCGTGTGGCTGGCCGCGCTGGCGGCGCTGCACATCGGTGCGGGGTCGGGCGGCGTCCTCGCCGGGGCGCTGGCGCTGACGGCCGCGATGGCGCTGGTGTTGCGCGGGCGGAGGGTCGGGCGCGCCGTCGAACCCGCGCTCAACGTGGTGGCTGCCGTCCTGCTCGGCGGCGGGATGGGCGCGGCGGCCACCGCTGTTCGCGTCGCCGAGCGCGACGCCGGCCCGATCGCCGGTCTCGTGGCGAGCCACGCGACCGTGCGCGCTGAGCTGACCGTCACCGACGATCCGAGAGCGGTCGGTGGGATCGCCGGGCGCCCACCGACGTACGCGGTCCCGGCGCGGCTGCGCCTGCTGGAGACGTCGACGGTCAAGGTGCGCGCGGAAACGCGGGTGCTGGTGCTCGGCAGCCACGCGGCCTGGCGCGGCCTGCTGCCCGGCCAGGCGGTCGAGGTCCGCGGCCGGTTGCTGCCGACCCGCGGCGGCGACCTGCGCTCGGCCGTCCTGTCGGCGAGCGGCGAGCCGGCCCTGCTCGGCCGGTCGTCCGCGACGCAGCGGCTGGCCGGCCGGCTCCGCGCCGGGCTGCAGGCCGCCTGCGCCCCGCTACCCGACGCGCCCGGCGGCCTGCTGCCGGGCCTCGTGGTCGGCGACACCAGCCGGCTCGACGCGGCGCTCGAGGAAGACTTCAGAACGACCGGTCTGACCCATTTGACTGCGGTGTCCGGATCGAACTGCGCGATCATCCTCGGCGCGGTGCTGCTGCTCGCCCGCGCCTGCCGCGCCGGTCCGCGCACGGCGGCGGTGCTGGCGCTGGTCGGGCTCGTCGGCTTCGTGATCCTCGTCCGGCCGTCGCCGAGCGTCCTGCGCGCGGCGGCCATGGGTGGCATCGCGCTCCTCGCGCTGGCCTCCGGCCGGTCCCGGGCGGCGCTGCCGGCGCTCGGAGCGGCGGTGGCGGTGCTCGTCGTGGTCGACCCGGAGCTGGCCGGCGCGCCGGGATTCGCCCTGTCCACGCTGGCCACGGCCGGGTTGCTGCTGCTGGCGCCGGGCTGGCGGGACGCTCTGCGCCGGCACCGGGTCCCGCCGGGGCTGGCGGAGGCCCTCGCCGTGCCGGCCGCCGCGCAGGTCGCGTGCGCACCCGTCATCGCGGCGCTGTCGGGAACGGTGAGCCTCGTGGCGGTACCGGCGAATCTGCTCGCAGTGCCGGTGGTAGCGCCGGCGACGGTGTTCGGCGTCGCCGCGGCCGTGCTGTCGCCGGTCTGGGCGGGCGGCGCGGAATCCCTGGCTTGGCTCGCGTCCTGGCCGGCGCGGTGGCTCGTCGTGGTGGCCCGGTACGGCGCCGAGCTCCCGTCGGGAGTGCTGCCGTGGCCGGACGGCCCGGCCGGCGGTGTGCTACTCGGGGCGGTGCTGGTGGCCGTGCTGGTGGCCACCCGCTGGCCGGTGATTCGGCGGCTGACGGTCGTGGTGACGCTCGCGGCCGTGGTGTCGGCCCTGCCGGTGCGGCTGCTCGCGGCCGGCTGGCCGCCGCCGCGCTGGCTCGCCGTGGCCTGCGACGTCGGGCAGGGCGACGCCCTCGTGCTCGCCGCCGGCGGCCGTTCGGGGGTGGTGGTCGACGCCGGCCCCGACCCGGCCGCGGTCGACCGCTGCCTGCGCCGGCTCGGCGTCGACGCGGTGCCGCTGCTCGTCGTCAGCCACTTCCACATCGATCACGTCGGTGGCGTCGCGGGGGTGCTGCGCGGGCGGACCGTCGGCGCGGTGGTGACCACCGATCACCTGGAACCCGCCGCCGGACGGGCGGCGGTGGCGGCCGCGGCGGCCGGCGCCGGCGTCCAGGTGGCCGCGGCTGCGGCCGGCTGGGCGGCAACCGTGGGCCGGTTACGGCTGGCCGCGCTCGGGACGCCGGAGCCCGTCCGGGGCACCCGCTCCGATCCGAACAACAACTCCCTCGTCCTGCACGTCGTGGCCGGTCGGTTCACGTTCCTGCTCGCCGGCGACGCCGAGACGGAGGAGCAGCACGAGCTGCTCGCCCGGTACGGGGCGGCCGCCCTGCGCTCCGACGTCGTGAAGGTGCCGCACCATGGCAGCGCCTTCCAGGACCCGGACTTCCTCGGGGCGGTGGGCGCCCGCGTCGCGCTCGTGTCGGTCGGCGCCGACAACGACTACGGGCATCCGAACGCGGCGGTGCTGGCTCGGCTGGCCGCCACCGGGGCCCGGGTGATGCGCACCGACCGCGACGGCGACCTGGCCGTCGTGGTCGACGACGCCGGCCGCCTGGCCGTGGTCGCCCGCGGCATCGAACGAGGACAACGGCGACGCCGATGATCAGGAGGTTGGGGGAGGGGGGCGGGTCCCCCGGCGGGCGGCGCGACACGTGGCACCATGGCCGCATGTCCGACGCTGCGCCCGTCCATCTGGTGATCGGTGAGGAAGAACTGCTGGCGTCGCGGGCGGTGGCCGAGATCGTCGCGGCCGAGCGCGCCGCCGACGCGGACGTGGAGGTCCGGCAGTACGAGGCCGGCAACGTGGTCGCCGGCGAGCTTGCCGAGATGCTCAGCCCATCGCTGTTCGGTGGCCGGCGCGTGCTCGTGGTCGGGTCGGCGCACGACGCCAGGAAGGACGTCGTCGCGGCTCTTCTCGGATACGCGAAGGAGCCCGACCCCGATGTGACGCTGGTGCTCCTGCACAACGGCGGCGGAAAGGCGAAAACCCTTGTCGACGGCCTGCGCGCCGCCAAGGCACGCGTCGTCACGACCCCGAGGATCACCCGTCCGCGTGAACGGGTCGAGTTCGTCGTCGCCGAGATCCGTCGGCTGGGCGGCCGCGCCGGCGAGGAGGCGGCCGAGGCGTTGATCGCGGCGGTCGGCACCGATCTGCGCGACCTCGTCTCCGCGTGCTCGCAACTCGTCGCCGACACCGGCGGCAAGATCGACGCCAAGACCGTCGCGCGCTACTACCGGGGCCGGGCCGAGGTCAGCGGATTCCAGGTGGCCGACGCGGCGATGGTGGGCGACGTCGCCGGTGCGCTGGAGGCGCTGCGCTGGGCGCTGCACATCGGTCTGGATCCGGTGCCGATCGCCGACGCCCTGGCCGACGGAATCCGAACCGTGGCCCGCGTCGCGGCCGCCGGAAGGGGCAATTCGTACCAGATAGCGGGAAATTTGGGCATGCCTAGCTGGAAAGTGGAGCGTGCCCAGCGTCAGGCCCGTGGCTGGACGGCCGATGCGCTCGTTGATGCCATGCGAGTGGCCGCAGAATGCAACGCGGCCGTCAAGGGCGGCGCCGACAACCGGGAGTACGCCCTGGAACGTGCGGTGTTCGCCGTCGCGGCGGCGCGGAAGGGTAGTGGTGGGCGATGAGTACAGGCGAGCGGAGCGCCGGGCGACCCCCGATGTACGCCCGGTTACTGCGGCTGCGGCGGATCCGGATCACCGGGCTGGTGAGCTTCCTCCTCATGGAGTGCACAGTCGCGGTCGCGGTCCTGCTGGCGCTCGCCGAACTGGTCAGCTGGTGGGCGGTGCCGCTGCTCCCGGTGCTGGTCGCGGCCGTTGTGAAGATCAACGACATGGTGGGTGCGCCGGCCAACCGGTCGGGAGTCAACCGATCGGAGCCGACGCGGGAACGCGTCGAATCCTGGGACGACGAGCTGGTCGCCGACGAACGTCACTCCGACCAGCGACACGTCGACGAACGGCACGGCCACGACGGGCAGCCCGCCTGGGCCGCCGATCGGCAGGACGTCCACCAGGACTGGTACGCCGACAACCCCACCCAGGAGATCGTCCTGCCGACGTCGCTCACGGGCCGTCCCCGGCAGCGCTCCGGCGACCGGTACGGCGAGCCTGACGCCTACGGCACCCACGAGTCGCAGCCGGCCTACGCCGGTGCGGGCCGGGCCGCGTACTCCGACCGGCACGACGCCGAGCCCGCGTACACCGACCGCTCCTACGCGCACGCCTACGCCGAGCCGACCGCCTACGCCGAGCCGTCCGGGTACGCCGAGCCGTCCGGGTACGCCGAGCCGTCCGCCTACGCCGAGCCGTCCGCCTACGCCGAGCCGACCGCCTAC
>Ga0070675_100002058_pt1 | contig 14910 bp, 10 predicted proteins | sample KBSM43metaG_FD_65343 | JGI IMG/M metagenome (GOLD analysis project Ga0070675, IMG submission 65343) | Miscanthus rhizosphere microbial communities from Kellogg Biological Station, Michigan, USA - KBS M4-3 metaG | ecosystem: Host-associated > Plants > Roots > Rhizosphere > Soil ...
ACGGTAAATTGATTTTCAATTCCTCTGAACCCTCATCAGAAAACAATATTCCGGCAGCATCTATTTTAATTTTCGAAACACGATGAGCATCAACCCGGTTTCAACTTACAGGATACAGTTCAATAAAGATTTCACATTTAAAGATCTCGAAAGGATCATACCCTACCTTGACCAACTTGGCGTCAAAACAATTTACGCTTCACCTGTTTTTGAAGCAACACCCGGCAGCACCCATGGTTACGATGGAACAGATCCGAATAAAATAAATCCGGAGATCGGCACTGAAGAACAACTGAAGAAGATATCAAATGAACTGAAGAAAAGAAATATATACTGGCTGCAGGACATTGTTCCCAACCATCTCTCTTTTCACGGGAACAATAAATGGCTGATGGATGTATTGGAGAAAGGACAATCGTCCCGTTATGCTTCGTTTTTCGATATTACCTGGAGTCATCCTGATTACAATGGAAAGCTGATGGTTCCTTTCCCGGGAAGTGACCTCGAAAAACAGTTGAAATTAAAATTTCCTGAAGCAAAACATTACGTGATCACTCCCTGGCAGGAAACAGATAAAAGAATTAACTACAGGCGGTTTTTTTTGGTGAACGGATTGATCTGCACCAACGTCCAGGATAATAACGTTTTCAATAATTATCATTCACTGATAAAAAGATTGTCGGATTCAAAAATATTCGATGGATTGCGCGTTGATCATATTGACGGTTTATACGATCCCACCAAATATCTTAATGACCTGCGTTCTCTCGCAGGAGAAAGTTCTTACATCGTTGTTGAAAAAATTCTTGAACCGGGAGAAAATATGCCTGATTACTGGCCCGTGCAGGGTAATTCGGGATACGATTTTTTGGGAATGGTCAACAATCTTTTCACTAACCATTCTGCGGAATTTGAGCTTACTGCTTTATACAATTATATAACTGGCGATGAAAAAAGCGTAGAGCAGCAGGTACGTGAAAAGAAATCATACATCCTTTTTCGTCATATGCGCGGAGAACTCAACAACCTTACCCGATTATATAAAGAAACCGGACTTGCAGGAAATGATACCAATGATGAGGAAATAAGGGAACTGATAGCCGGATATCTTATCAGTTGTTCCGTTTACCGGTATTATGATGATAATGTTCCATTAATGAAACGAGATATAGGGAAAACAGGAGACGGAATAAAAAAGTTTTACACCAGGTGCATGCAGTTCACCGGTCCATTGATGGCGAAAGGCGTTGAAGATACCCTGATGTACACCTACAACCGTTTCGTCGGCCATAATGAGGTTGGCGACTCAGCTGAATTTTTTGGATATTCTGTTAAACAGTTTCATGAACTGATGAAATACCGAAGTGTGCACTGGCCATATTCCATGAATGCCACATCAACACATGATATCAAACGTGGTGAAGATGTAAGGGCAAGACTGAATGCGCTGACCTGCTTTTATGATGAATGGGCCGCGTTGGTAAAGAACTGGATGAACGATAACAAAAAGTTTAAAACAAATGGCAGGCCGGATAACAATGATGAATACCTGGTATACCAAACTCTTATTGGCAGCTATCCTTTTCAGGGTGATAATTACATCAACAGGTTGAAAGAATATTTTCAGAAAGCGTTGCGCGAAGCCAAAGTTCACAGCACCTGGGCAGAACCGAATGAAGCCTATGAACGGGCCTGCATTATTTTCATTCAAAGAATTTTAGAAGATAATACGGAGTTCAAAAAAACATTTTTCCCTTTCCTCGAAAAAATATCGTGGTATGGCATGTTCAATTCTTTCGGGCAACTGATCCTGAAATTCACCTGTCCCGGTATTCCGGATATTTACCAGGGAACGGAATTGTGGGATCTCAATCTTGTGGATCCAGATAACAGGCGGGCAGTTGATTATGATATTAGAATGAAAATGCTGAAGCAGGATAAATCTTTCGGTGAGCTGATAAATACTTTCCAGACGGGAGAAGTTAAACTGAAATTGATGCATCAATTATTGCAGATCAGAAACCAGTATCATGAAATATTTACCAATGGTGAGTATGTTCCGTTGCATATAGATGGAAAATACAACGATCATGTTCTCGGCTTTATGCGAAAACATGATCGTTCTGCAATTGTTGTATTTGTTCCTGTTACTTATGCCTTAATCGAATCGGAAAACAAAGAAGTAGTAAAAATGATTGAACGCTCAATACCCGAAAATCTCTTCCAGCGAAAGCTCCTTCACCTCTCCGATCTTTTTCAGATCATCCATCTTGATCTTGTCGCGTGACGCAACAACACAATAGGTGTAATTCTTTCCTGATATATAATCTGAATGGAATTTTTTTATGTCATCGAAGGTCAGCGATTCAACCTGGTCATAAATACGTTTCCTGTAATCATCATTTAATCCCAGTCTTTTTGCAGCAAAGTAGCTGAAGATGATATCATCCTGAGTAACGCGTTCACTTGCCAGGTTCTTGCGTATACTTTCTTTTGCCGCTTCCAGAACTTTATCCGTTTTGGGCAGATTTTTCATCAACTCATTCATGGCAGAAACTGCCTCGCCCATTTTATCAGCCTGGCTGCCTACATATGCCAGTGTAGTATATCTTCCCTCCTTCTTGTCGGGTGCCAGGTAATATGCATATGTGGAATAGGCAAGTGCTTTCGATTCGCGGATGGTCTGGAAAACGATTGAACCCATGTCTCCCCCGAAATACCCGTTAAACAATTCTATCACGCTGAGCTTTGACGGATCGTAAACCATAGAGTTGCTTACCCACATGATCTCTGATTGCACCATGTCATATGGAGCAAACAAAACATTGTTGCTTTGCAATTCCTTCTTCTCGAATTTTACCGGTTCCGGGGCGGGATTAAACTTTGCAGGGATCGAATGTATTTTTTTAATGCTTGATACAAATGTCGGAAGGGTTTTAGGACCATAATAAATGATGGCATGCCTGTAACCAAACATACTATGCAGCAGATCAGTAAGGTCGCTGGCGGTAATGGCATTCAGCTCATCAGAGGTAAAGGTATAGTTGAACGGATTCTTTGCTCCATACATGGCATATGAGGTGAGCCCTCTGGCGATATTAGTTTTATTCAGTTTCGCATCGGATCTTGTTTTAAGGATCCTGCTTTTTAGATTCTTTAGTACCTCATCATCAGGAGCGCAATTCAACAGCAGGTTCTCAAAAAGCTTAACGGCCTTGTCGAAATTTTCCTGCAGGCCACTGATCGTAATAGTTGTATAATCCGTTCTGGCATCTATCTTGAAACTGCAAGCGAGATTATAAAATTGTTTACTGATTTCTTCAGCGCTGTTCTTTCCGTCGCCGAGATATTGAAGGTAATTAGCAGCAAGCGTCAGCTTTCTGTTATTATAGTTGCCCATATCAAAACGATAATGTAACCGGAACAGGTCGTTATCCTTGTTCTGCACATACAGGACTTCCGCATCGCCGATCTTCGCTTTGCTGATTTCCTTTTCATAATCCATCCATTTTGGCTTGATCTCATTTGCAGGAATAGACGCTATCTTTTTTAAAAACGGTGACTCGTCTTCGTTATTTACTGCCACCGGTGTTATAGCCGGTTTTTCCACTTTCTGCACATTTTTATTTTCGCCTTTCTTTTTTAAGATGCCCACATAATTATTCTGCAGGTATTTATTTACGAAGTCGATCACCTGCTGCTTGTTCACTTTTTTCATTTCATCAACAAAGGCAACATCCCTGTCCCATTGCTTTCCTTTATGCTGGATGAAACCGTTCATCATGCTCGTTGCACGATTTTCATTATCGTCGAGGCCCTGCAATTCGGCAAGTTTGAAATTCGCGACTATTGCCTTAATGAGCGAGTCGTCAAATTCCCCTTTACGCAGTAATTCTATCTGGGATAAAAGCAATTCTTTTACTTCATCGAGCGACTGGCCATCCTTTGCCTTCCCCGAGAGCACAAGCACCGAGTAATCTTTCCAGAATTGCACATCCGTTCCTGAAGTAAGCAATTTCTGCTGTTTGTTCAGATTGATATCCATAAGGCCGGCTTTCCCGTTCGACAAAAGATTATCAACAACCGACAGCCTCACAACATCATTGTAATTATCCGCTCCCGGCAACCTGAATCCCATCTGAACATATTCTGCATCGGGACCATACACCTCTTTCATCACCGGCTCCTTTAATGGCTCTTCTTTTGGACCGATGTAATCCCCAGGATTTGCAGAAGGCATGTATGCAAATGCTTTATCGATCTTTACAATCACTTCATCAGGATTGAAGTCACCCGCAAAAACAATCGCCATATTAGACGCCACATAATTTTTATTATAAAAATCCCTTATGGCTTTAAGAGAAGGATTTTTCAGGTGATCAATAGTTCCAATTGTGGTCTGCTGTCCATAATTATGATGAGGAAACATAGTTTCCAGCATGGCATACCATACTTTATTCACATCATTGTCGAGCGTTCGGTTCTTCTCTTCATATACAGCTTCAAGCTCGGTATGAAACAAACGGAATACCGGGTTGCGAAATCGTTCTGATTGCAATGCAATAAATTTATCTATTGCATTGGCCGGAATGTCTTCTTCATAAATAGTTTCTTCAACAGATGTATGTGCATTGGTGCCTTGTGCGCCCATTGATGTCATCATCTTATTGTATTCACCGGGAATCGCATATTTTGCCGCTATACCTGAAACACTATCGATAATATGATATAAAGATTTCCGCTGGGCTTCATCGCTGGTGTGATTGTACTGGTCGTAAAGGTTTTCTATTTGATTGATGTATGTTTTTTCTTTCACTGAATCGAGCGATCCGAAGAGATAGGTGCCTTTGAAAAGCAGATGTTCGAGGTAATGTGCAAGACCGGTATGATCTTTAGGATCACTGTTGCTGCCCGCCCGAACGCCAATAAGCGTTTTGATCCGTGGCACTTTATTATTTCGGCTGAGTATGACCGTTAAGCCGTTCTTTAATGTGTAAAAACGGGCTTTCATCGGATCGTTAGACACATACCTGTATTTATATCCTGCGGCGGAAGATTCTTTCCACTGGAATTTGTCCTGCCCTGAAGAAGTAAAAAATGAGCATGTCAGTAAAACAAAAATGAGCACTTTGAGGTTAAGCATGGTGGTTTTTGAAATTTACCTGTAAATAAAATTAATTCTGTGGTAATAATTTTACCGTTCATATATAAAATATCATCTTCCGCAGATGTTATTTGCCGAATATATCATTCAGCAGTCCCGCCAGCCTCACTCCGCCTTTCAGGAGCTGCTGGTTCAATATGTTAAGGTGATAATAATTATAACTGTAGGTCAGTTTATCTTCAGGTTTAACATCAAGGTATAATTTCTGTGCGACCTGGTACGATTCGTAGATCCACTCACTCAACGGCTGCCGCTGCCATTTTTCTTTCTGTGCCGGCGATATAAAATTAATTGCGGCCACGTGCTCGGTATAGCTCAGCTGCTGGAATTCTATAAGATGTTCATCCCAAACTCTGTGTAAATTGGTAGGCTCGCCGAACCAATACAGTTTTATGTTATTGCCGCCCCTGTCTTCAGGCTGCCCCATATGCATGGGCTGATGGGCATCGCCAACAAAATGAATCAGGAGCTTCAGGTAAAAAACCTGTTTGTCTTTAGGCAGTTTTTTCGATTTTAGTTCCCTGATCAGGAAGTTCGTTTTTGTATACAGGTCTTCCCCGGTATCACTCTTTAAAAACTGCATCACTTCAGCCTGTGTTTTGCCCCGGCTGATGTTGATATAATGCCAGGAGCTTATATAATCGTACGATCTGTCTGACTTTATAAAATCGGCCCAGGTGGTAGCCAGGGCAAGCGATTCGTTGCCCAGCAGGTTTTTTAATGCTGCTTTGGCTTTTGCACTAAGGTAGTGTTCGGCAATTCCGCCTGTTACCCTGTGTCCGAGCGCTCCCCAGGCGAAAAGATAGGCCGGAAAAATCAAAATAATGGATGCCAACAAAACTGAAACCCTCTTTTTCATACCCTAAATTAACAATCGAAAATCCATTTTAATCGATCTCAAAAACTTAAAAGATGAGAAGGAAAGAAAAACTTAATGGAAAATTAACCTACCGGTCACTCGCGGGTACCTATATACGAAGAATAAAATAGGTGTGATCACCGTCCGCCAAAAGCGCTACAGGCATTTTCAATATGGCCATGAAAAAAGGGGTATTATCCGGCATGTTTACAGGTTATGCCTTTAAAAATGAAATTGTAAAAAAATAAAGAATTGGTGTAATTTTAATCGTTGATCTGGCACAACGATTGCCTGTATATGCTCAAATTTCCTGTATGAAAAAAATTTTATTAGCGGCAGCATTAATTGGAACTGTGGCCGCAGTGGCAATAATTTACGTTCAGTATCTCGCTGACGAAAAATACATCGAGGATCCTACGATGGACATCTGGATGTGATGATAAATTTTCCCATCCTGCTAACGCTTATACTGTAACATCCACTCATATATATTCATTCCTTCTTCCCTGTATTCCGGATCACTTGCCTGCGTCCATGCATCATGACCGCCTGTAGGCCATAGCGTCATACGGATGGGATGAACAGGATGTTGCCCGTTCACAATGTTCACGTACCGCTTTGTTGAATTTACAGTGACCGAACCATCATCCATATTATGAAATGCCCAGCCGGGAACATCATTGGAAGCGATCTTTTTTGCCACTGCGCTATCAGCCCAGGAAGCTCCGCAGATGGGTACGATCGCCGCAATTGATTTGCCATAATTAGACCCTGCATACTCCCACGTTACACCTCCACCCATGCTCAATCCGGAAAGGTAGATCCGCGATTCATCGACCCGGTAGTTGCTGACAGCATATTGTAATATGTCGTGAACATCATTGACCGACGGCCATGCTTTGAATTGAGGGCTGATGATAATAAATGAAAATTCTTCGCCATTTACCGTGAAGCTAACCGGCAGTGTTTTTTCCGCGAGCCGTTTTGTTACTGAATTCCTAAGAACAAGCGGTAGCTGTAAATTGCCGTCGCCCCGTTCGCCACCTCCGTGGAAGAACAATAACAAAGGGTATTTTTTATCTGTACTGTCGTATGATGGTGGCAATGCTTCATAAAATCCTCCGACATTGGGGTTGATAGCATAATGTACCGGAACCTGGTTGTATTTTGAAGGAGCGGGAACCGGAACCGTATCATTTCCAGGAATACTGTCATTGCCGGGTATAGTGTCATTACCAGGAATAGAATCAATTCCTGGAACAGAATCATTACCTGGAATAATGGGTAGAGGAAGCTGCCTGACTGATTTTCTGCAGGCATCGAAAATAGTAAAAGAGACAATAATTAACGCTAAAGCGAAACGCCATTTCCCACGCATAAAAGGATCAAGGTTAATCTTAATAAAGATACCTTATTTTACCAGTCTTCTGTATTGCAGCATCCATTCATACACGTTTTTTCCATCGTCTTTTGTGGCGGGATCATAGGCTTTGGTCCATGAATCATGTCCCCCGGAAGGCCATATAGTATACTTAGCCTTTACGGACGGGTTAAAGCTGTTGATCTTCTTGACATAGTCGATGGTATAGGAAACGGGAACCGTATTATCGTCAGCATTATGAAACGCCCAAACCGGCAGGTTGAAGTTTGCTATTTTCTCTGCCCGTTTTGGATCAGGCCATGATCCGCCGCAGATCGGTGCTATAGCTGCCACCGATCCGCCATACTGGGCATCGAATTCCCAGGTAACGCCACCGCCCATGCTTAAGCCGGTAATATAAATACGTGAATTGTCTATCCTGAATTTCTTTACGGCATAGTCAAGTACGCTTTTCACTTCGTCATTTGTCGGTCTTTTCTTGAATTGCGGGGATATAACGACAAATGAAAAATGCTGGCCGTTCACTTCAAAATCAGCAGGGAACATTTTCCTGTTGATAAGCCTTGGTAAACCTGCACGAAGCATTTTCGAAAGGTCGGTTCCGAGTTCACCGATACCATGTATAAAAAGGATCAGGGGATATTTTTTTAAACTTGAGTCGTATCGCGCAGGGAGAGCCTGGTAGTAACCTGCGCAGTTATTATTTACAGAAGCTTTTATAGCTGTATGAATAGGAGGTGCAGTTTCAACAATAGCGTCGGATTCGCTCGTTTGGTCTATTGAAAGGTTTTTCTTGCATGCAGTGAAGATGAATAAGGCAAAAGCGCATGCAATGAGCACCCTTTTGTTAGGATTTTGCATAGGAGTTTCGGATTTGAGTGAATAACGGAGTGGGGATGGAGCAAATTGTGTTGACGAAGATTCGGCAGACGTGCGGCCGGAGGCGGGTGGCGTGAATCGTGAGGCGTGTGCCGTTCTCTTTGACTTGTCATCCTGCACTTGTGCAGGATCTTTAGTAAATCGCTGATTGCGTCGATCCCGCCTTCGGCAGGATGACATCCACAGGTATTCTTTTATTCCGCTACCGGAGGTGGCGCGAGCGAAACAAGCGCCGGGGTGAAAGTCATCCGGATTCCAGAATAAAAATCCCACAGAGGGAATAAAACAAAGCGTAAAACGCTGTTTTAAACGTAAAAACCGGTTGGCATGCCATTCGCCTATAAGGTGTAGGTTTTTCATAGGATATTGGATTTAAAACACGGCCCTGGGTTTCTACCCGGGGCCCATTTTTTTTAGTGATACCTTTGTAATTCAAATGATATCCGGATGAAAGTTGTGATTGTAGGAGGCGGATTCGGTGGCCTGAATCTTGCCAAAAAGCTCGTTTGCAAAAAAGATCTTCAGGTTACTTTGGTAGATAAGAACAACTACCACTTCTTTCCACCCCTCGTTTACCAGGTTTCCACTGCTTTTATCGAACCATCGAACATTTCATATCCATTCAGGAGGATGTTCCAGGGTAAAACCAATTTCAGGTACTACATGGGTTCGCTTACGAATATCAACACAATGGATAATATTCTGGAAACAGACACCGGCAATATTGAATACGATATTCTCGTGCTGGCCCTGGGCACCGAAACCAATTATTTCGGAATGGAAAACGTGAAGCGCCAAACCCTTCCGATGAAAACCATTGAAGACGCGCTTAACTTCCGCAATCATATTCTGCTGAACATTGAAAAAATAACACACTTAAGCGATGGACCGGAACGGGAAAAATTGCAGAATGTAGTTATAGCTGGAGGCGGACCTACAGGAGTTGAAATTTCAGGCATGCTCGCAGAAATGCGGAAGAATATTTTAATGAAAGATTACCCGGAGATCAAGACCAGAAAAGGTAATATTTACCTGATCGATGCTTCTTCTTCACTCCTTGGACCTATGAGTCCTAAATCACAGAAGGAAGCTTACAGGGTGCTCGACAAACTCGGCGTGAAGATCATTTTAAATACTGCCGTAAAAGATTATGTGAACCAGCAAGTGATCCTTGCCAATGGAGAAACTATTCCATCAGCTACAGTTGTATGGGCTTCGGGGGTAATAGCAAAGGAAGCCCCTGGATTACCAAAAGAAAGCATAGGGCGCGGGCGCAGGGTGATAGTGGATGAATTCAACAGGGTAACAGGATCTTCCAACATTTTCGCCATTGGCGACATGTGCTACCAGACCGCAGATATAAATTATCCTAACGGTCATCCACAGCTTGCACAGGTGGCGATACAGCAGGGAAAACTGCTTGGCGATAACCTGGTACGGCTTAAAAACGGTGCTGAAATGAAACCCTTCTCCTACTTCAATAAAGGAAGCATGGCGATCATTGCCAAGTACAAGGCTGTTGTAGATCTTCCAAAAGGTTTTTTCAAGGGATTCCTGGCATGGCTGGTATGGCTCTTCATACATCTTATTCCTATCGCCGGGTTCCGTAACAAACTAAAGCTCGCCTTCAACTGGTTCTGGTCGTTCATAACAAATGATCCTACATTACGTCTCATCATCCGGCCGCGGAAAGAGGCTAAGGAAGTATTGAAAGAACGCGTTTAATCATGTTCTTCCTTCAAAAGATCACCTGATGCTGAAAATGTAGATTCCAATTGCTGACCATCAAAAGTAAATTCGGCCTTATAATTTCCGTTTTCCAGTTTTTTCCATTCACTTACAGAAGCTCCGGGATATTTTGCATTGAATGCATCCATCACTGCACCCGGCACGCTGGAAGCCGGTATATTCTCTCCACCACCGCCGCCAGAGCTGCCTCCATGATCATCAGTTCCGTTATTAAAAATATCATCCACTCTTGAAAGATTTTCTTTGGTACAGGATGCGGACATCAGTACAATTACAGCTGCCAATGGCAAAATGAATTTTTTCATGCTTGAATTATTTAACTTGTAAAATGTGATATAACATTTGTATCCCCTGGAAATGAGAATGTAACCGTAAAGGCATATTTTTTTTATTTCAGGTTACCGGTTACAAATGAGAACAGTTTGTTTACCAATACAAACAGATATTGAATGGCAGTTGCTCCGGAATATTCGGATGATGAATTACTTAGATTATTAGGATCGGGAAAGGCCATAGACAATCCTGTTAAACATTTATATGAGAAGTATTTCTACGTTCTTTCTTCATATATCGAACAGAACCAGGGTAGCAGGGAAGATGCAGAGGATATTTTCCAGGAAGTTGTACTTACTTTCATCGATCTCGTCCGGAAAAATAAATTCAGGGGTGAATCATCAGTTAAAACATTCCTGTTTGCTGTAAACAGGAATATATGGCTGAATGAGCTGAAGAAACGCGGCAGGCAATTAAAGCGAAACGAAAAATTTTCAGTTGAACAGCCCGACGCAGAACCCGGCGTTGAAAAGATGATCAGTAACAGGGAAGCGAGAAAGCAGGTGTTCAATATTATTGAAAGCCTCGGTGAAGTTTGTAAAAAGATCCTGCTTGCCTTTTATTATGAGAATCTGCCAATCAGTGAAATACTCACAAGGCTCGATTACCAGAATGAACAGGTAGTAAGAAATAAAAAAGCCAAATGCATGAAAAGCCTTGAAGAAAAATTTAGTGCTGATCCTGCGCTTGCACAAAAATTTAAAAGTGCCTTACAATATGATGAATGAACCTGAAAATAATGAAACACTGGTAGATGCACTGAAGGCATATGGATTGAAACAGGATATTAACCGTATCCATAAGGAAATGATGCCTTCATTGAAAAGCAGTGAAAAAAACATTGCACCTGTGAGATCTATATTCAGGTATGCAGGCAGGATCGCCGCCGGCATTTTGTTCCTGGTTATAGGAACAGGAATTTTTATTTATTTCGATGCCACTCCTGAAAATTTATTCAGTAATAAATATGTTCCCTACGAAGAATCTGTTCAAAGAGGAGAAGCACCGGCTGCTGCAGCAATAAAAAGAAAGTTCCTGGAAGGACAAAAATTTCTCAATTCCGGTGATCCATTAAAAGCAGTCCTGATCTTTTCAGAAATTTTAAGATCAAACACACAGATGCCGGAGAAGATCTTAAACGATGATACGGAATTTTACCTCGCGCTTTCGTATCTGAAAGCTGAAGAACCATCTCCTGCATTACCATTACTCCAAAAAATTCATGATAACACCGGTCATCTCTATCACGACCAGGTTAGCAGTTGGTATTTATTGAAAGTTAAGATCGCCGCCTGGAAAGATAAATGACACCCGCAATCAGCAGCATAACAGCGATTATTACAAACAGGTAAGCTAGATTATGACCGGCGTCCTTTTCAAAGGTACCGATAAGTCGCAGGTGCGCCCAGTAGGCAGGAGATCCCAGGCGCTCCGGAACTTCGTTCAGATAATCAATTTTTGCCTGCTGCAGCGATGCCGCATATGTTTTACCGTCATCAATATACTTATGCAAATGCCCGCTGATCTTCGAAGTAGAAACATCATCAGCTCGCCATAATGAAGCAATGGTATTCTGGCAGCCTGCATAAGAAAATGCACGCGTAAGGCTCATCAAGCCTTCTCCTTTTACAAGTTGACCGGTGCCGGTTTCACATGCGCTTAATATTACAAGATCCACATTGTTTAACGTTAGACCGGCAATTTCATTCGTGAATAGCCTTGATGAAGTGAATGATGAATCTTCCGGATAAAACCTGATGTATGATCTTGCCGGATTGGCATCATTGGCTGTGGCATGCGTGGCCAGGTGAATAATGGAATAATTTTTAGCGCTGGCAATAAATTTCTCCTTTGTCGCTTTATCTCCTGTAATCTTATCTCCTTTAATCTCCCTGATCTCCATCTCACTTGAAGGCAATGTTTTAATAAACGGCGCCATCGCGAGCATGGATATTTTTTTACTATTCACTTTTCGCGGCCTCAATAATGAACACGAGTAATTATAAGTAACCGAATAATTATCTATTACTCTTTTCCTATTATCATCACGCAGCATTTCAAAAGGCAGATAAGAAAGTTCATCATCGGGGATGATCATCAAATGCTTGACATCTGAAATCTCATCTGCAAAAGGATTGATAAGTTTTTTGTATAACGTATCGGACAATTGTTCAATCTGCGCTTTCACATTCTGATCGGTGAGCTGGATCAGTGCATACAGTTTTCTTACATGAGCTCCGAAGCTGCTATCTATTGCTTGTGACACATGCCTGAATGTTACCGATGTGATCACAAATCCCAGCATACTTGTATCTCCAAGGTGATACGATAAAACAGCATAATCAACTGGTATGAGCTGCTGCAGTTTTTTAATGTCGATTGTGTTATCTATAAATTTCAGGTTACTGTAACCCGGAAATTCATCGAACTGCTTATGAAGATCTGATAGCTGGATCTGTTTGTCAATAAGGTTTGCCTGGATGGCGCTGTCGTTTTTTTCATCTGAGGCCAGCTGCAGTTTTGTAATCTCCTGTTTCAGCCTTTTTTCTTTTTCTGTCAACGTTGCCGGCAGGTCAGCGTTTTGTTTTGATCCGGTTTCCTGCAGTTGCAGCGCAAGAATGGTTGCCTTATTTTTTTCATCGAACCGGAAAGCATGACGCAGGTAAACACTGTCGCCCGTTAATTGAAATAATTTTAATGATATTTCGATCGGTTCGTTGTGACTCAGGTGTTTCCTATTGGTCAGCAGTAATCTGGCCTCTTCTGAATTATACGTTTTTATCACATAATCAGCCAGCTTATACAGCGTTTCGTAAGCATAGATCGATGCGAGAAGATCATTCTTGTTATGTTCATGCTGGTACCGTAAAGTAAATGTTTTCGCTTTGGCAGACAATGCTCCGAAAAGTTCATTCACCGAGTACTGGCCGTTGAATGCCACCGGATTCAGTCTCACATCTTCTTCATCAAAATCAAAAACCAGCTGTATGATCGCTTGCTGGTACCTGGTCAGCGCAGAATCATAATTCTCTATTGATGCATAATAGTCGCCGAGATTTTTACAGGTGATCGAGTACTGGATGTTTTTCCTGCCGCCATTTACTTTCTCATTGAGATCAGTGGCTTTTTTGAAAAATGAAAGTGAAGAATCCATCATATTCATCCTGCTATACGCAATACCGAGGTCGTTGAATTTATTCTGGTTATTGTATCCCACCTTGTGTAAATACGCAATGGCCAGGCTATCCTTCCCCTGCTCTAAATAAATAGCGCCGATATTATGCAGGATCTCATCGCGGTTCACATCATATTTAAGCAGCTCTGTAAAAATGGTCATGGCCACATCATATTCTTTGAGCTGCCGCAATGATGTGGCAAGATTATTTTTATAGTTTACCACCAGCGGATCATTTGCGGGATGTTTTTCCGACACAAGCTGCAATGCTTTTTCAAAATATATTTTACTCTGCTGGTAATCCCCTGACTCGTAATTAACGGCGCCAAGGGTATTGTACAATCGCTCAATTCCTTCTATCCCAGGATGCCTCCCGGCGATATCTTCTGCAAGTTTGTAATGATAAACTGCTGAATCGAGCATGCTTTGGGAGTAATAAGAATTGCCGATATAAAGATTCGGCAGGAACAAAAGATCTTCAGTAATGGAAGGAACCTGCCCGTAAAATGAAATTGCTTTTTCAAAATAAGGTATGGCATCTTTGAACTTTCCTGCTGTTTGCAGGTAAATTCCTGTCTTAAAATAGCTCACCCATAAGATGCTGTCGGGTCGTGCAGGATGAAGGGCTATTACTTTAACATATGTTGCGAGTGCGATGCTATCGTTATTATCGGTAGGTGGATCAGCATAGTATAAATTTTCCGCCAGTTTGAACAGGGATATGTATCGGGGTGATTGCTGGCCGGAGGGAGATTCAAATACAACAAGCAGTATAACAATACAGAGTATGCGCAGCACGCCATTCATTTACATGAAGTTGGTAGCTGACAAATGTATCTAAAATATTATAGGGACGACCTGCCTACGAGAAAGATGCAGGGAGGACGCGGTTTTGCTATTCCAAGCGTTCCGTTACTTGCAATCATTAACCCATTCTGGGAAGGATTGTATACCGCAAGAAACGGTGGCTGCGGGTTAAGGCCTATAAACATGTCCCTGCGCTCATTCATCTGCTGTACAAGATCTGCTGTAATAAGATCAGCCGTTTCAAAATAGTATAATTTAACCTTTAGCTTATTAAGTGCTTTTTTGCTATTGTCGCCTATCCTGTACTGAAGCTCTACTTCTTTTTGCGCGCCATTTTTTGGTTCGTCGCCAAATACACCGTTAGTGATCGTTTTTACCAGGTCAATAGTTCCGTCGGAAACATTAACGGCTACTCCTGCACCATTGCAACCGCCACCTTCATCAAACGCGGTGCCCCCCGCAGTACCCGGCAATATGTTTTCGGTGCGACCGTCATATACCGGGTAAGCCTTATTCATATTCTGGTCCATGTAATAGATCTTGTCGAGATAGCTTACGCCTGA
>Ga0070675_100002059_pt1 | contig 14890 bp, 8 predicted proteins | sample KBSM43metaG_FD_65343 | JGI IMG/M metagenome (GOLD analysis project Ga0070675, IMG submission 65343) | Miscanthus rhizosphere microbial communities from Kellogg Biological Station, Michigan, USA - KBS M4-3 metaG | ecosystem: Host-associated > Plants > Roots > Rhizosphere > Soil ...
TCCATGCAGTCGTCGCGTCTTCTCATCGCCGCGTTAGCCGCAGTCGCGTGCGGTGCACCTTCTTCCGTCGCCACTTCGCCGGCGCCCACGCCGTCACCGGCAACCAGCGCTCCGGCTGCCGCGACGCCCCGTCCGAATGCGCCGTCGTCGACCGTGCCACGCGTCGCGTTGCCCGAGGCGCCGAGGAACTGGCAGCTGTTGGACGAGACCGTGGACCACGTGCCCGGGATCAGTGTCGAGCGGGCGATGACCCAGCTGCTCGCGGGAAAGGCGCCAAAGCAGACGGTGCTCGTCGCGATCATCGACAACGGTATCGATACGTCGCACGCCGATTTGCGCGCCAACCTCTGGGTGAATCCGAAGGAAGTCGGCGGCAACGGAAAGGACAACGACAACAACGGCTTCGCCGGCGACGTGCACGGCTGGAATTTCATCGGCGGTAAAGATGGCCAGGACGTGCATTGGGACACGTTCGAGGTGACGCGAGAATACGCCCGCTGCCACAACAAGGCGGCGGCGAGCGGCATTCCGCCGATCACCGACGCGGCGCGATGTCGTCAGGTAGACTCGGACTACGACAAGCAGCGTAAGGAGCTCGAGGAAAACGTCCGCAATTACCGCCAGGCCCGCGACATCTATCAGCAGATTCTCCCGGTGCTGGCCAACGCCGCCCACGTCAGCGCGGACTCGCTCACGCCGGAACGCGTGCGCATGACGTCGCCGGCGAATCCGGTGGTCGGCCAGGCACGACAGATCTATCTCGACCTCACGTCGCAGGGCGCGACGCCGTCGGTGATCGAAGACGGCTTCAAGTCGCTCGACGGGCAGCTCAAGTATTCTCTGAACCCCGACTACAACCCGCGCACGATCGTCGGCGACAACTATGCTGATCCGTCCGAGCACCGCTACGGAAACGCCGACGTGATGGGGCAGGACGCGAAGCACGGAACGCACGTTGCCGGGATCATCGGCGCCGTCCGCGGCAATGGGCTCGGCGTCGACGGCATCGCGCCGGCCGTGAAGTTCATGATGATTCGCACCGTTCCGGATGGCGATGAGCGCGACAAGGACGTCGCCAACGCGATCCGCTACGCCGCGGACAACGGCGCGCGCATCATCAGCATGAGCTTTGGAAAGGCGTATTCGCCGTTCAAAGGCGCGGTGGACGAGGCCGTGAAATACGCCGATTCAAAGGGCGTGCTGATGATCCATGCCGCCGGCAACGACGGCCAGGACCTGAGCAAAAAGCCAAGCTTCCCCTCGCCGGCATATCAGTCCGGTGGCAAGCCGAATCTCTGGATCGAGGTTGGGGCATCGTCGTGGAAAGGTGGCGACAGCCTCGCGGCGAATTTCTCCAACTACGGGCAGCAGCAGGTGGACGTCTTTGCCCCGGGCGTCGACATCCTCTCGACGGTGCCGGGCAATCAGTACGAGAAGGACAGCGGCACGAGCATGGCGGCGCCGGTCGTGAGCGGACTCGCCGCGCTCATTATGGATTACTATCCGAACTTGACGCCCTCCGACGTGCGCCGGGTCATTCTGGCGTCGGTAAACAACTACTCCAGTCAGATGGTCGTTCGGCCCGGCCCGGCGGGTCAGGCGGAAAAGGTACCGTTCGGAACTCTTTCGATCACCGGCGGTATCGTGAACGCCTACAACGCGCTCAAAATGGCTGAAGAAGTCAGCAACGGGAAACCGAAGCCGTAGCGATGCGACGAGCGCTCGTCGCACTCTGCATCGCAGGGGGGCTCAATGCGGTGAGCGTCGCGGCCGCGCAGAATCCGGCACAGCCGGCGCTGCCGCCCGCGACGATGGCGGGTGTTGTCCGGGATTCAACCGGTGCACCGATCGCTGACGCCGAAGTCGTCGTGCGCGAGATGACACAAGGAACACGCACGAACGCGCGCGGCGAGTTCACGCTGCGCGATGTATCACCCGGCGCCTATCAGGTGTGGTTCCGTCGGCTCGGCTACCGAAGCATCGATTACAACTGGGATGCGCGGCCGGGCGAGCGCACGGAAGTCACAGTGGTCCTCCACGCGATCCCGCGAACGCTCGATCCTGTCGTCGTGCGCGCCGAGGAAGACCGCCGGCTCAAGGGGTCGTCATCCATTCTCGGCATCGTGGTCGATTCGGCAGGAACGCCGATTGAGGAAGCTGAGGTGCAGCTCGTCGGCGCGAACCGCCTCGGTGTCACTCGACCGAACGGCGGCTTTCTCTTCCGTCCGTTGCCGGTGGGGCAATATCTGATTCGCGTGCGCAAGCTCGGATACGTCCCGACGAACATGACGCTCAATCTCGTCGATCACGACGATCGCGAAGTGATCATCAAGATGCGGGGCCTCCCGGTGAAGCTCGACGCGATGGTGATCGCCGAACGGAGCGGCTACGCGCCGGACGACCACGCCCTCGAGGACCTCGACAAGCGTCTCCGCTGGCAGAGTTCCTTCAGGACCGTCGTCGCTGGTCGCGATCAACTCGAGAAATTCGGGACGATGGGCATGGACCAGGCGATGGCCGCGCTTGGCGGCGCCGGGGCGATTCAGGTCGGCGAGCGCATGGCGCAAGCAAAGATCCAGCCTCGCTTCGGTCCGCGCGAACCGATGGCAAAGACAGCCTTTCCTGATGCTTGCATTTTGCTCAACGGCAAGACGCAGCTGCATCAACCGCTCGCCACGTTCAGCGCCGCGCAAGTCGAGATGCTCGAGGTCTACCCGCCCCAAACCGAGATAACGGGAACGGTCGCGGACAAGATGCGCAGTCCTGAGTGTCGAGCACTGAGCTTGTTCGAGCACCCGACGTATTTCGTGATTTGGCTGCGCTCGAGCCGCTGAGCCGCGCTCACTTCACCAGCGTCACCGCGACGTCGCCGATCGTCTGCAGACTCTTCGCCGACAACTTGTCGAAGGTGTCCTGCATCGTGTGATGGTAGTTCGGATTCGCGTTCGCGAACGGATCGCTCTGCGCCACGGGACCGTATTGCAGGTCGATGACGTCGATCACGTGATAGCCCTTGTTCAGAAAGGGCACGTGATCGTCGGTGATCGCGAGACCGACCTGACTGCGAAAGACGCTCCCATATCCAAGCTCCACGGCCGTCTCCCACACGCGTCGCACCACCTCCGGCGCCCGCTGCACCGAGTTCGCTTCCTGATAGATCTGTAAGTCTGCGTCGCCGATCATGTCGAACAAGACGCCGTAGAGCGGCTTGTAGTCCGGCGACGGTGGATTCGCCGCGAAGTACTGCGAGCCGAAAAGGGCGTCGGGATAGCCGCCACTCTGGTCGGCCTCGAAGTTTCCCCAGTCCTCACCGTCGACGAACAGCAGATCGACGCCCACCGAGGGTGGCGTCTTTTTGAACACGTCGCCGAGCGCCATGAACAGGCCGACGCCCGACGCGCCGTCGTTCGCGCCAAGGATGGGTCGCGCGCGATTGCCGAAATTGTTGTCGTCGTCGGCTTTGGGACGCGTATCCCAATGGGTGATGTAGAGTACGCGCTGCGTCGCCGTCGGATTGAACCGCGCGAGGATATTCGTCAGCGGAAGCTTGTTCCCCTCCGGCGTCGTCTGTGTCCAGCGCTGCACCCAAACGGAGTCAGTGCGCTTCTTCATCTCGGCGATGATCCAGCTCGCCGCGCTGTCGTGCGCCGGCGTGCCGGGCGTGCGTGGGCCGAATGCCAGGTGCGCCTGCACATAGCCGAGCGCGGCCTGGCCGTCGAAGCCGGTCTTCGGCTTCGAGAAGCGGGCCTTGAGGTCGCCGCAAGCGGTGAGGGCTACGACAGCACAGAAGAAAAGCATTCGCACGGAGGGGTCTCTTCAATGAATAGACTAAAGGTTACTTCCGTTGGTCAAACTCTGTCGCCCGTCGCCCGTCGCCCATCGCCCGTCGCCCATCGCCCATCGCCGGCTTCACTTTCCTACCCCATAGAACTGAAACTGGAGAATCGTCGAGAACAGCGTCTGCTGGAACCGACGATTCAGGTTGTTGTCGAAGGTCACGATGTGCGAGCCCTGGAGGGTCAGGACGAGGTTGTCGCTCACGTTGCTGTCGGCCGTGAGGTTGAACTGCGTCTTCCCGTTGTCGGCGAGGCGGCTTCGCAGACCAGTGAGCGGATCCGTGACGTAGGTCGTCAAGCGGTTGCGCGCGAGGCCAGCCCGAGTGCGCACATCGCTGCGAAGGCCGAGTCCCAGGCTCTCGGGGACGTGGAAGGACCGTCCGAAATCGAACCCCAGCTCGTCGATGCCTGAGCGAGCAACGCTTCCCGGCAAGCTGTCGACTCGGTTCGTGTGCGCGAAGTGCGAACCGAGGCTCAGCCCCGCGCGTCCAGCCCACGCGATCGATCCGCCGATGGGGAACGTTTCCGAGTGGCTGCGTCGGAGCTGCGTCGGCCCGAGCACGTCGGACAGACTCGGCAAGCTCACCGTGGCGTCGCTGTGCGTGTATCCGGTGTTCGCCTCCACGCTCGACAACATTCCGCCGGACGGATGATACGACCAGCGGAGCCGCGCGTCGGGGAAGTACGTTTGCTCGCCATCGGCGCGCGCCTGCGTCGAGTCGAGCCGCGCGATCCAGTTGTTCGTCGTCGTGCGGCGATACCGGTTGTCGAGCGCGCCGCCGAACGGAAGCATGATCGTGCTCGCGGCACTCACCATGTTGGTTTGGCCCGCCGTCGTCGCCGTCATTCCACTGACTGAGCGGAAGGACGACGGACCGCCCAGGCCCAGCTGGAAGCCGAGCGGCGCATCCACGGGCGCGGCGTCGAGCGCCGAAAGAAGACTTCGCGTGAACGAGACGTCGATCGGCGCGACGTGCGCCGCAAGCCGACGCAACAGACTCGAATCGGCGGCATAGTGCGACAGGGCCGCGACGTCGATCGTCGAACCGGCGCTTGCCGTCTGCGCCGCCGTCATGCGGCGCGGAAGGACGCGTTGCAACAGGCTCGCGGAGTCTTGCGCGGCGAGCACGCTGTCCACACCGATCACGCCGGGAAGCGAAAGCAACGAACGGGCGTTGGGGTCGCGCAGCATGTTGTATTGAGTGCCGACATCCGCGCGCGGCCGGAACCAACTCGAGAAGATCGGCGCGATTCCAACGCTCCCGAGCATCGTCCGCTCTCGCTCGAATCCGCGGCCGGGCAGCTGCTCACCTGGCGCCGCGAATTGGCCCGACGAGGTGTCGCCGTAGTTCCGGAAGTCGCGCAGCGATTGCATCTCCCATCGCACTGAGCTGCCGGTCGTCGGGCGCAGCTCGATCACACTGCTGTTTCGCCACAGACGCGTCGACGCGGTGGTGAGCGACGGCGCGTCGTCCACGGCGCCGGACGGCTGAAGGAACGACGTCCGTCGATCGCTGCCCTGGACGATCCCACTCGTCAACCTGAGCTGTGTGGGATTCCACCGCAGGTTCCACGATTCCAGGCCGAAGGTGTGCGCGGTGTCGTCGGTGACGAGGTAGTCCAGCGAGAAGGAGAAGTTGTGCGCCTTGCCGTCCTGGAACTCCGTGCGATCGACACCGCTCACGTACGTGCTCGTCGCCGAGAGATTGTTGAGCAGCGGCCCGACGAGCGAATTCGAGAACGGCGTGGTCCGGCGAACCGTGAGGCTGTACGTCGTGATGTCGTTCTTCGGCTTCCGTAGACCGGCGATCGAGTTTCCGCTGATGTCCGTCTGCGACAGGAACAGCGGATCGGTGGCAAGCGAGATCCTCGAGATGGTGAGCGGCAGGGCGAGACCAAATGCGCGCGGGAGCATCCGGTCCAGACGGAAGGTGGCGCCCAGCTCCGTCGTGCGCTGGCCGAGGAACGACGCCTGCTCGCCGAGCTGCCGGAAGTTCGGATCGCGATTGCTCACGTTCAGGCGCACTTCGGCGAAGTCCGCGAGGTTGAGCTGACCGGTGATCTGGCCCGCCCACCCGGTGCTGTTCTTCTGTCGGTCGAGGCGAATGTCGTCGACCCAGAGCTCGAGCGTGTCGCCCGCGGCCGTGAACGCGCCGCTGGTGGTTCCAACGCGAACCATTCCGACCGCCACCTCTTGCACGGATGCCAAGTTCGGGGCCGTGACCGCGGGGTCCACCGTGTACACCATGTAGCCGCCGTCGCACGCCGCAAAGCGATGGACGACCGGCCCCACCGGCACCGGTGACGAAACGACAATCGCCGAATCCACACCGCTGCACGCCAGCAACTCTTTCTTGCCCGCGAGATACGCGTGCTGGATCTGGTCGCGAAGACGAACGAACCGGGACAGGTCGATCGCGAGGTCGCTCCACGCGGCTTGCGTCTGGCCCGAGCTCACCGGCGATCGATATAGATAGAAGTTGTTCTCGTCGCGGCCGATCTTCACGTACATCTGCAGCTCGCCCGCCTGGCCCCACGCGTTGCCAGAGCGCGGTTCGCGGCCTCTGCCCCACACGTGAAGCTGCTCGAACAGGAGATAGTCTTCCGCACCGGTGGGGAATCGCCAATAGGCTTCGGCGCGATGAAAGAGCGGCATGTTGCCGGCCTGAATGCGCAGCGACGCTTCGTTGATTGCGGTGAGACCGGCCTGGAACTGCGCTCCCTTGAAATTCGCTTCGTCCACTACGCCCGGCGGCGGCTGATATGACAGCACCGCGCTCGAATCGTTCGTCCCGACGGTGGACGTGATCACGAATCCTCCGTCGGGGTGCGCGCCGCCGATTCCAGCCAACGTTTGCGGGCTGCGATCGAGCCACGGCGATCCCGTAACATTGAGCTCGGCGATCGGCAGTTGCGTCGGCTCTTCGGGATCCTGAGTCGCGCCAGACACGACCGTCAGTCGCAAAGCCCGCAGCTTGCGGCGATCCACGTCGTTCAGCGAGTCGCTCGGCGTGCCGAACGGAACGCTCACCAGCACCCACTGCCGGGTGCGCGGACGCGGCACACCCTGGACGTAAAGTGTGTCCGTGAAGCTGTTGCCGATGCGCTTGTAGTAGGTCGGCAAACTGAGGTCGACGATGTACCGGAGCACCCGCTCACGCTCGCGATCGGCGCTGCCGAGATTGAGCGCGTTATCGAGATCGATGTCCTCTTCGTCGAGCTTCGCGTTGGCGATCGTGCAATTGGTGCGCGGATCACCGATGATGTCGAGCGCGCCGGGTGCACCGCGGCACGTCCGGACGTTGGTCTCTTTACGAATCGTGGACCCGTCGACGACGACGAGCGTGTCGGCGACGTCGCCGGGCAAGCCCGTATCGTTGACATCCGCGTTGAACGCGCGAGAGAACGCATCGCGCTCGCTGTCGAGGCGATCGAATCCCTGTGGCTTTCGGCCGCCGAACAGGCTGTCCACTCGCGTTCCGGTTCGCTTGATCGTGAGCGTTTCCGGCGCGAAGGTCAGCGAGTTCTCCGACACGTCGCCGAAGTCGAAGACAAGCGTCGGGTTCTTCGGACGCGCCGCGGCGCTCGTGTCGAGCAGGGTCCAGAACTCGAGATGCTCGCCGCGCGTGAGATCGAGGCCGCTGCTGCGCAGCACTGTGCGAATGCTGCGGAATCTTTGCTCCCGCCTCGGCAGCCCGGCTGTCCACTGATACTGGCGCGACGCTCGGTCGTACCGGCCCACCTGGTCGAGCGGCAGAAGCGTGAGCCAGAGTACCGGTTCGTTCACCTCGAAGCCCGATCCGGTGAACCGAAGCAACGGATCGATGCTGCGCCTCGTCACCGTGAGACGCGCGCTGCCCGGTGTCTGCACGTTCGTCTGCCAAACGAGCGTGGACGCATTCCGCTGCTCGAAGAATGCGCCGCCGAACTTGTTCCGCAGCGCCGAGCCGTAGGCGGGCAGGCTGCTCCAGTACCAGGCTTGGTCGCCGAGGGCAATCGTCGTCCCGCTCCCGGCGTCGAAGGTTTCGACGTACGCCTGCCCCTGATTGCGCGCGGCGAATTGCGGATGACTGCTCGCGATCTCGCCGAACACCGACAGGCGCGACGGCGTCTTCGTGTCGCCGAATGGCAGGCGGCTGGCGAAGCGCGTGAGTGACGGAAGCTCCCAGCTGAACTGGGCGGTCGCGCCGGTCGTCAGCGTCGAGTTGCTCTGCAAACCGAGTTGCGGACGATTGAACGGCGTCGATTGTGATTGGTTGACGGCGGCGAAGGTGAAGGTGCCGTGTGGTACGGGCAGCTCGGAGACCACGCCGGCGAGCGTCGTCTGAGACGCGCCGTAGCTCGCGTTCTCCTCGTAGCTGACGAGAACACGCCGCTCCGATCGAAAGAGCGTGTCCGGCCGCATGAATTCGAGCCGACCGACGTCGTAGTCGATCTTGTAATCGAGCTCGCGCACGAGCGGACGGCCGTCGACGACGATGCGCTCCGATCCCGGCCGCATCTGCGACGACCCCAGACTCAACGCACCGGCTTCCTCACCGACACCGGTCTCATAGCGAAAGCGCAGGCGGTACAACGACGTCGGATGCTGCGCCGAATAGAGGTACTCGCCGGGCGTCGTGTAGATCTGGTCGTTCGTCGGATTCCCCGGCACGACGAGACCGGCGTTGCGCGCACTGAATGGACGGAGCGACGGAAAGACGAGGAAGTAGTCTTTGATGACGTGCGCCAGCTCGAGCGATTGGCTTCCGCCGCCACGTAAATCGGCGGCGCCGGCGCCGAGGTCGAACACCGGGTCGCTCACGCGGGGCCAGAGGCGGTTCTCGAAATCGAACTCGGCGGGATTCGTCGGCTGGGCGAGTCCGAGCATCTGGAGGTAGGTCGCGTCGCTGCCCGCGATCGGGTGCTCCAGCACGCCGCTGCCGGTGACGATCCGGAGCTGAACCGAGCGTCGAACCAGGTTGGAGCCGGCAACGCGATACACCGAACGGATTTCGTTGCGGAATTGCGGCGACGACGGGCCGACGCTCGGGTCCATCACCAGGTTCGCCACCTGATCGTGCAACGGATTGAATTGGATGTCGGGCGTGCCGCCGGTCGTGGTCCACACGGTGTCGCGCCCGTTGATCCTCACGTTGTAGGCGATGACGAGCCGCTCGTTCGTCTCGTTGAGCGGCCGGACTAACGCGAACCAGAGCAGCGACTGGTCCACGTAGTAGTCGACCCCTTCGCGCAGCAGGTCATACGTCTGCGTGCCGGCCGTGGCGCCGCCGCGGACACGAAAGCGCGGACCGTTGGGGTTCTGCGGCTGCGTCCCGAACTGCAGCCGATAGACCAGAACGCGGCTCGGGCGTAGCGTGTCGGGCAGCGACCGGCTGAGCCGCTGCATCTGCAGCCGGTTGAGGATGTCGATGTTCGGGTAGGCCCCGAACAGGGCGGGATCGACCGTGAAGAAGAAGCGCAGGCGCTCGATCTGATAGTCGGCGATCTCCTGCTCATTGGTTTGCGCGACGCGTCCACCGAGGCGGTATTCCCGATTCTGAATGACGTTCCCCGTCTGCTGCGCAAAGATCGACCGAAGCTTGAGCGCCCCGAACTGGTTGGTCAGCTGGATGCCGTAGTTGCCGCTCGGCAGCGAAGACGTCATGAATCGCGAGGCTGGCGCGACGAACGCGATGTTGCCGACGTCCACCCGGCGGAAGCGAGCGCTCGAATCGCCCTCGTAGTACAGGGAAACGGTGTTCGAGGCGTCGAACTCGCGTTGCATGTCGTAGTCGACGTTCACGTGTACGCGGTCGCCGACCACTCCAGCCGTTTTCAGCGTGCCCTTGAAATCGAGATTCCACGGAAGGAAGCCCGCGTTGCAGCCTGACAGCGCGCTGATCTGCACGGCCTCGAGGGAATTGCAGCGGAGGTTCCGGTCCCGCTCGGTCTTCCCTTCAACGCGCAGGTTGAAGTCGACGGGAATGTCGAGTCCGGGTACGACGAATGTTCCGGGACGGCGCGTCGAATTGCTGTCGGCGGGAGGCCGGGGCATGGACACCCGGCGGGTCGAATCCTGCGACGTACGCGACGTGTCCCGCGGCGGCGCCACCTGCGCGTCTGCCCGCCCCGGTCCGCCCAGGGCGCCCGCCGTCATCAATGCCGCACAGGCACCGACGAGGGCTCTCGTGCTAACGCCGGAAAGCAGGGATGAGGAGGGGGAGGGGGGGCGCACCAAAGACTACAGGTGGGGTAGGAACCCGTCGACGACTCGTGCCATTGGACCGGGCCCGTCGCCACACCCTCGGGGAACCAGGGGAAGTCGCGCCGGAGCGACCGCAGTTACGACCTTGAACTCGGGCTGGCGGCGGGTGGAATATACAGGCCGGGCACGGGCGTACAACCCTGTGGAATTCTTGAAGTTCCGCACCACCCGGCCCGCTCGGAACCCATTGTGAAGATAATCAGTCGCTACGTCCTCAAAGAGCACATCGGGCCCTTCGTGTTCGCCTTGTCGGCGCTCACGTCGCTGATGCTGCTCCAATACATCGCGCGGCGCTTCGGCGATCTCGTCGGCCGCGGGTTGTCGTGGCAGGTGATCACGGAGTTCTTCCTCCTGTCGATCCCCTTCACCGTCGCGATGACGCTGCCCATGGCCGTCCTCGTCGCGGTGCTCTACGCGTTCAGCCGGCTGGCGTCGGAGAACGAGATCACGGCGTTCAAGGCCGGCGGTATCTCAACGCGACGACTGATGCGCCCAGCGCTGATCCTCTCGGTGTTCGTCGCGCTGTTCATGCTCTGGTTCAACGACCAGGTGCTGTCGCGCGCCAACCACGAGCTGGCGACGCTGCAGCTCGCCATCCTCCGCACCAAGCCGACGTTCGCGCTCAAGGAACAAGTCATCAACACGGTGAAGGAAGGGCAGCTGTACCTGCGCGCGGGATACATCGATCGCGATCAGTCCGGGAAGATGCGCGACATCACGATCTACGACCTGAATGATCCGACGCGGCGACGCACGATCTACGCGAATCACGGGACCCTCGCCTTCGCGTCGAACAAGCGCGACCTCATCATGCACCTGTTTGACGGCATGATGCTCTCGTCGCCCAACAACGAGGTCCAGCAGCTCGACCGCGTGTACTACAAAGAGGATCAGCTTCGCGTCCGCGACGTGTCCAACTCCTTCCAGTCGATCAATGCGGACACTGCCTCCAAGGGCGAGCGCGAGATGTCCGTCTGCGAGATGCAGAAGGAGTACGAGACTCGGAATCGCGCGTATCAGCGTGCGTTCACGGACAGTCTCACGGCCGAATGGCGTCTTCTCCGCGACAAGGGCAAAGATCCTCCACGTCCCCCCGATCCGAACTACCGGCCCGCCGGCGGCATCGGCGCGATGTATTGCAACCTGATCAACAAGAAGCTCGGGAAGTACCTCCAGGTGAAAGAGGCGCGCGCGGCCGAAGTGCCGAGGGGCTGGCGTCTGTCTCAGCAAGCAACGAGTCAGGACACCGTCAAGCGCGACACGAGCGCGAAAAAGGACACCGCGGCAAAGAAGGACACCGCCGCCAAAAAGGACACCGTCGCCAAGCGTGATACGAGCGCGATGGCAAGGCTGAAGGGCGACTCGGTCATTGGTAGTGCAGTGATCCCCGTGCCGGTGCCGGCCACGCCGACGCCGAATACCACGCCGACCCCGTCGACCGCCCCCCTGCGCGCGCCGCGGCTGCTTCCGGAACGACGCCAATGGACACGGCGACCACCGCGGCCTCGATAGAGCTCGGCGACGCGAGAATCCGCCTCGAGGATGCCCGACACTGGCGCAACCGTTATGGCGTAGAGATCCAAAAGAAGTTCTCGCTGGCCGCCGCCTGCATCGTCTTCGTCCTCGTCGGCGCGCCGATCGCGCTGCGGTTTCCGCGCGGCGGCGTCGGCCTTGTTATCGGCGTGAGCTTCTTGGTGTTCGCGATCTACTACATCGGTCTGATCGGCGGCGAGTCGTTGGCCAACCACAACATCATCTCGCCCTTCTGGGCGATGTGGGCCGACAACGTGATCTTCTTGTTCGTCGGACTCTTGCTCGTTTCGCGGATGGGCCGCGAAGGCGTAACGACACGCGGCGGCAACTTCGGCGAGACGATGGACAAGATCAGCGGATGGTTCACGCGGACTCGCGGAGAGGCGACGACGTGAAACACATCCTTCGTCCGCTCGACCGGTACGTGCTTACCGAGTTCGCGAAGATTTTCACGGTCACCGCGCTCGGCTTTCCCATTCTGCTCATCGTCATCGATCTCACCGATCACGTCCAGGGCTATCTCGAGAGGCATCTGTCCACGCGGGCCATCGCGCTCAGTTATTTGTTCTGGATTCCCGACTCGATGTTCATGGTTCTGCCGGCCGCCGTGCTGTTCGCGACCGTGTTCTCCATCGGCGGGTTCACGCGGCACGCCGAGGTCACGGCGGCCAAGGCGTCGGGGATCAGCTTCTATCGGCTGATCATGCCGATCCTCGTCGGCGCTGTGCTGGCGTGTGGGCTCGATCTCGCACTCGGCGAGTTCGTGCCGATCAGCAACGCGCGGCGCAGCCACTTGTTGCAGGAAGACAAGGCGCAGATCGGCTCGGTGCGCTTCAACTTCGCTTTCGCCGGCGAACAAGGACGCGTCTACAAGGCGTCGGAGCTGCGGACGGATTCGGCACGCATCCGAAGCTTGCAGATCGAGCGAAAGGGTCAGGGCGCGTCGTATCCGACCTATGTGCTCGCCGCGGACACCGCGACCTATGACGCGCGCCGTAATCACTGGACGCTTCGCCGCGGGGCGATGAACGTCGTCACCGACACCGGACACACGTTCACCGTGTCGTTTGCCGTCGCGCGCGACAAGAATTTCACCGAACAGCCGCTCGACATGATGGCCAAGGCGCGCGACCCGCACGATATGCGCTACGAGGAGCTGACGAAGTTCATCTCGGCGCTGGAGCGGTCGGGCGGCGACGCCAACGTCCTGCGGGTCGAGCGCGCGCTCAAGATCGCCATCCCGGTCACCTGCATCATCATCGCGCTGTTCGGCGCGCCGCTGGCGACAAGCACCCAGCGCGGCGGCTCGGCCTACGGCATCGCGGTGAGCCTTGCCACGACGATGATCTTTCTCCTCATGATCCAGCTCACGAGGGCGATCGGTGGCAAGGCGCTCATCCCGCCCGACCTCGCGGCGTGGATTCCCGGCGCGGTATTCGGGCTGATCGGGCTCGTGCTACTGGCGCGGGTGCGGACTTGAGCGGTCCGCTCCCGCAGTTCGGCCGAGAAACCCAGCAATTTCCGGTCGTCCAGCGGGCATCGATCCGCTTTTTCCGTCGCGTCACGCGCTGGTGGGTCGGGCTGTTCCGCGACGTCGGCGTTCGAAGCTACTTCGTCCGCGACATCGCCCGTGCCCTCGGCGATCCGGCGACATACATCCCGGAGACGATCCGCCAGATGAAGAACATCGGGGTGGATTCCATCCCGATCACGCTCGTCGTCGCGGCATTTATCGGCGGCGTCATCGCGCTGCAGACGCGGTACCAGCTCTTCCCCGGCGTCGAGCTGTCGATCATCGGGCTCGCCAGCCGGTTGATGGTCGTGCTGGAGCTGGGACCTCTGCTCACGGGCCTCGTGCTCACCGGTCGGGTGGGCGGACGCATGACCGCCGAGATCGGGACGATGCGCGTCACCGAACAGATCGACGCGCTCGAGACGCTTGCCTACGATCCGGTCGCCTTTCTCATCGTCCCTCGGGTCCTCGCCGCGACGTTCATGCTGCCGACGCTCGTCATCCTCGCCGACGCGACAGGCTTGGTGAGCGCCTACACCGTTTCCGTGCGAATCACCGACGTCACGCCTCAAGACTTCATCACCGGCCTGCGGCTCGGCTTTGGGGCCTTCCAGATCGTTTACAGCCTCCTCAAGGCGATGATGTTCGGCATGGCCATCTCGTTGGTCTGCTCCTATGAGGGTTACATTACCGAGGCTGGCGCGGAAGGCGTCGGCCGATCGACCGCGAGAGCGGTCGTCATCACATCGATGACGATTCTCGTGCTGGATGCTCTGACGGCAGGCGTCCTGGGCCCCCTCCTCCAGACATGAAACGTCGGAACGAAGTCAGCGTCGGAATCCTCATCACGGTCGCCGTCGTCGTTCTCGTCCTGGGAACGTTGTGGCTCGCGCGCGGCAAGCTCAAACCCGGCTATCCGCTCTACACGCGTTTCGCCTGGGGCCAGAACCTGAAGCAGGGGCAGCCCGTGCTGCTCGCCGGCGTGAGCGTCGGCTACGTCGGCGATGTAAATCTGCGCCGCAACGGCTTTCTCGACGTCATGCTGCGGATCGACGACCAGTACACGGTCCCCAAGGGCTCGACGGCAACGGTGAAGCCCGTGGGAATCTTCGGAGACGTCGCCGTCGCGCTGACGCCGCCCATCCCACCGCCCGCGGCGTCGTACTCGCCCGGTGACACGGTCCCTCCCGGCCTGGCGAGCGCCGACATCGGCCAGATCATGAACCGCGTCGATTCGATCGGCGCGGGGCTGTCGCTGCTCATGCGCTCCCTGCAACAACAGATCATTGAAGCAGGGACGCTCAAGGACATCAACCGCACGGTGGCCTCGACGGCCGCGCTGTCACTGCAGCTGCAGAAGGTGCTCGCCGAGCAGAATCAGAATCTCACGCAGACGATGGAGTCATTCCGCTCGGCGGCGGGCCATCTGAGCAACATCGCCGATTCCGTGCAGATCGACGCGACGGTCAAGAATCTTCGTCAGACGAGTGAGAACACGTCGCGCCTGGTCGCGAATCTCGATTCGACGAACACGGAGATCCGCAAGCTGCTCGCCCTGGCGCAGAACGGGAACGGCACAATCGGAAAAATGCTGACCGACACGACGCTCTACACCGACACGCACCGACTTCTGCGCCAGTTGGATTCGCTCGTCGCGGATATCAAGGCGAACCCGAAGAAGTACATCAACGTTCGGATTTTCTAGACGAAACTGCGAAACTGCTTTGGATACGGGACACTGCGACGGGATTGAACGGAGCA
>Ga0070675_100002063_pt1 | contig 14880 bp, 12 predicted proteins | sample KBSM43metaG_FD_65343 | JGI IMG/M metagenome (GOLD analysis project Ga0070675, IMG submission 65343) | Miscanthus rhizosphere microbial communities from Kellogg Biological Station, Michigan, USA - KBS M4-3 metaG | ecosystem: Host-associated > Plants > Roots > Rhizosphere > Soil ...
GGAGGGCTCCTTGGCCGAAACCAGCGACGCGGGACCCATGGATGCGGGGACGGTTGCTTCCTCCGGAAAGGCGTACTTCATCGTCTCCGGTTGGTCGCTGCTGTTCTTCCTGATTGGTGGCGCCATCCTGCTCGTCGGCGGACTGAGCCTCACGCTCCTGACTGGGTTGTCCGCGACGTCCGATCGCGTCTTCGCGATCGAGGCGCTCGTCAGCGGGCTTCTCGCGGACCTTGCCATTCGCCGCTTCTTCCGCAAGCGCCTGGTCGTCGCACCCAAGATCGAGATTCCCCTGGTGTATGTGTGGCCGCTGCTATGCGTCTATATCTTCCTGGCGAGGCCGTTCGAGTGAGTCGCCGGTGGGGCGCCATGCTGTTCATGGCCGGCATGTCGACCGCGGCTTGGGGACAACCGAGCCAAGTGTCGTGCACACCGGACGAAGAGAAGGCGATAGCTAATTATTTTCAGTGTTATGTCGGCGTTCTGATGGGAGGCTGTACGACACAACAGCTGACCCCGTTGGAAGTGGCGCTTGGCGGGATTTCCCAGCGCTGCGAAGCTGCAGTGCTTTCGAACATCGGGGCGCCGCCGCTGCCGGCAAAGTTGCCCAGCAGCCCCTGCACTGCGGCAGAGGTATGGACGGTGGGCGCATTCCAGTACTGCATGTCGTCGTTCCTCGTCGGCGGAACGTGCACGGCGGGACAGTTCGTGATCACCGGACAGCGCATGAAGAGGCTTTCGCTCGCCTGTCAAACATATGTGATCGAGCAGGCAGCGCCGAAGCCGAAGCCGCCGCCCCCTTTGCCGCCTGTGCCCTATAACTGATCTGCCCTGGAGATCAACATGAAAGGGCTACGCATCATCGCCTTCCTTGCCGCGCTGCCGTGGTTCCCTGCGGGATGACGCGCGCCACATCGACGAACTAGTCGGGGAACGCGGCCGTGAACTCCCGAAGACCCCGCTAGTACGGCCGCAGGACGCGGTGCACGTTATGTGTCGGGCATGTTTGGTTCGCGGGGTGACGAGCCGTAGGACTCGTCCGGCATTCATTCGCGCCCGTTTGCGGGACAGTAGTAGGTTCCTCGTCCCGCACGAAAGGAAACAACATGGGTATCTTCAGCGCGATCCTCGACAAGCTTCGCGGCCACGGCCGCCAGTCGCAGCCGCAGTCGCAGCCGGGCCAGACGCCCGCGCAGCAGCAGCAATACCAGCCGACGCAACAACCCGACCAGGCGATCCAGCCGCTCAGCAACGTGGACGTCGAGAAGGTGTTGAAGGAGATGGCCGCCAAGAAGGGCGGGGGCGGCAACTATCGCGAGTCGATCGTCGACCTGCTGAAGCTGCTCGATCTCGACTCCAGCCTCGACGCACGCAAGGACCTGGCGAAGGAGCTCGGCGTCAATGCCGGCGCGCCCGGCACGGCGGAGCAGAACATCGCGCTGCACAAGGCGGTGATGCGCAAGGTCGCCGAGAACGGCGGCAAAGTCCCCGACTCGATGAAGGACTAGTCAGGCTGCAGCGGCCAGCCGCCTCTTCGCGAGGCGGCTGATCCACCAGCTCAGCCCCACGGTCACGGCGATCCCCACGCCGAGGCCCACCCATTTCATCCCGCTGTCGAAGCTGCTCAGCATCCGTCCGCCGGCGCCTGCGCCGACGTAGATGAGCGTCGATGGAAGGCCGGTGATCGCGGTGCCGATCAGGTACGAGCGCATCTTCACGCGGCTCGCACCCAGGAAATAGTTCTGCAGGCCGAAGGGAACCGCGGGGCTCATCTGGAGCAACGCCACCGCCTTCCATCCGCCATCACGAATCGCCTCGTCCACCGCCTTGAGCTTCGGGCGTCGCTTGACCATCTTCTGCACGCCCTGCCGGAACAGGTAGCGGGACGCGAGGAACGCGCACGACGCGCCGAGGAAGGACACGATGAGCGCGATCGCCACGCCCTTCACGAATCCGAACGCAGCACCCGCGGCCACCGTGAGCGGCCATCGCGGCATGGGCAGCGTGGCCACGAGCAGGTACAGGAGCAGGAACGCGAGGGCTCCGTACTGCGTCGCGGAATCGGACAGATCCTTCAGCCACTCCATTCTCACCTCTCCAGTCGGACGATGACACCCTCGTCGGGGCGTAGCTCGAGCGTGCGGGACGCGCGCTCTCCCGCGCGGTCGAGATGGGTGGACAGCGCCACGCTGCCTTCGTGCCGCAGGGCCAGCGCCTGGGGCGCCGCGCCCAGGTTCAGTGCCACCAGGAACGTGCTTTCGCCCTCGCGTCCGCGCCGCACGTAGGCGAGCACGTCACCCTCGCATTCCACCGGCTCGAAGCGTCCCACCTCCAGCGCCGGCTCGCCGCGCCGCAACGCGAGCAGGCGCCGGTAGAGCGTGAGCATTGAGCGCGGCGGGTCGCGCTGCGCCTCCACGTTCACTTCGCGATAGTCGTCGGCGATGGGAAGCCAGGGCTCTCCCGTGGTGAATCCCGCGCGTGGATTCGCCGACCATTGCATCGGCGTGCGCTCGGGATCGCGCCCCAGCCCGCGGCCCGGCACGTTCTTCTCGAACGGGTCCTGGATGCGCTCCGGCGGGATCGGCACGTCGCGCATGCCGATCTCGTCGCCGTAGTAGAGCGTGGGCGTACCGCGCAGGGTGAGCAGGAGCATCGCGGCGACGCGCGCTTGGGCCGCGCCCACGCGCGTGGCGATGCGATGCTGGTCGTGGTTGCCGAGCACCCAGTTGGGCCAGCCGCCCTCGGGGAGCGCCGCCTCGTAGTCGGCGATCATCTTCGCGATGTGGCGCGCGTCCCAAGGCGCGTTGATGAGCTGGAAGTTGAACGGCAGGTGCGCGCCGGTGAGATCCGCGCCGTAGTACTGCACGAGGCGCTCGATCGGAAGGTAGATCTCGCCGATCAACACTCGGTCCTCGAAGCGGTCGAAGAGCGCGCGCATGCGGCGGATGATGTCGTGCACCTCCGGCCGGTCGGTGGTCTGCACAGGGACCACCTGCTGGTACGGATCCATTCCCTCGCGCCAGTTCGGGTTCGGCGGGTTGTCCGCAAAAGTCGCGTCCTTCACCAGGTGCCAGAGCACGTCGACGCGAAAGCCATCCACGCCGCGCTCGAGCCAGAAGCGAAGCACTTCCAGCATCGCGTCCACGACCTCGGGGTTGCGCCAGTTGAGGTCGGGCTGCTCCTTCAGGAACGCGTGGTAGTAGTACTGGCCGCTCTTCGCGTCGAACTCCCACGCGCTGCCGCCGAAGCACGAGAGCCAGTTGTTGGGCGGCCCGCCGCCCGGCGCCGGGTCGCGCCAGATGTACCAGTCGCGCTTCGGGTGCGTGCGCGACGAGCGCGATGCGACGAACCACGGATGCTGGTCGGAGCTGTGGTTGGGCACGAAATCCAGGATCACCTTGATCTCGCGGGCATGGGCGCCTTCCACCAGCGCGTCGAAGTCCTCCATCGTGCCGAAGAGCGGGTGCACGCCGGTGTAGTCGGCGACGTCGTAGCCGAAGTCCTTCATCGGCGAGGGATAGATGGGCGAGATCCAGATCGCGTCCACGCCGAGCCACCGCAGGTAATCCAGCCGCGACGAGATTCCGGGGAGGTCGCCCACGCCGTCGCCGTTGCTGTCCATGTAGGAACGCGGATAGATCTGGTAGATCGTGCCGCGCTGCCACCACAGATAGCCGCTCGAGCGTCCGCTCATTCGTTCTCCTTGGCCGACGTGAAGACGACGGCGCATTCGCCCGGAAAATGCCAGTGGCCTTCGCGTTCGAGGGGCGGCGTCCCCTCGCCGCCGTATTTCGCGTCCTCGCTGGACCACGCGAGCTGCCACGCGCGCCCCTCGGGCGGCGCGAGCAGCGGCTCCGGCGCATGGCGCAGCGCCAGGTCGCGGCCCAGGTTGACGAGCACGAGCCGGTCATCGCCCGCATCGCCGAAGAAGCGCAGGACGAACGCCTCGGTCGAGAGCACGGCGCCGTCGAGCGCGCCGGTGCGCTGCGCAGAAAACACCGCATCGCCGTGCCGCAGCGCGATGAGGTCCGCATGCAGCGCGAGCGCCTCGACGTTGTTGCGACGTTCTTCCGCATCGAGCCGGCAGCGCTCGAAGGTCGCGATGTCGCCCGGGTCCGTGAGCTCGCGTTGCGCTTCCGGCGTCGCCATGCTTGGAAACTGGGTGAGGAATTCGCCGCGGCCCTTGCGCACCGCGCGCGCGAGCTCCGGGTTGTGGTCGGCGAAGAAGAGGAAGGGGCTGGACGCCGCGAACTCCTGTCCCTGGAAGAGCATCGGGGTCTGCGGTGCGAGGAGCAACAAGGCCGTCATCGCGCGCCATTTCCCGGGCGATGCGACCTGGTGTGCGCGCAGCCCGCGCGCCGAGTTGGCCACCTGGTCGTGGTTCTGGATGTAATGCACGAACGCGGTGGGCGCAAAACCCAGCGCGGGCGAGCCGCGGGGCTGCTTCTGCCACGAATACCACTGGCCCTGGTAGAGGAAGCCGTGCTTCACCGCCGAGACCATCTCCTGCGGCGAGCCGAGATAGTCCGTGTAGTACGCCTCGTGGTGCCCGGTGAGCGCCACGTGCGCCGCGTGATGGAAATCGTCATTCCAGAGGGCGTCGAGGCCGCAGCCGCCCTCCGCGCCGGGCCGCACGAGCGATGCCAGCTGCGGCTCGTTCTCCGCCACGATGAAGGTCGCGCGATCCCCGGCCGTCTCGCGCACGCGCCGCGAGACGTCGCACAGGATGTTGACGCGAGAGGCATCGAAGATCTGTTGCGTCGCATCCAGGCGCAGGCCGTCGAGATGGAATTCGTCGATCCAGTAGCCGGCGTTCGCCGTGAAGAATTCGCGCACCGGCGCGCTGTCGGGGCCGTCGAAGTTGATGGGCTCGCCCCATTCGTTCTTGTAGCGGTCAGTGAAGTACGCCGCCGAGAATTCCTTCAGGTAGTTGCCGTCCGGTCCCACGTGGTTGTAGACCACGTCGAGGATCACGGCGAGACCCTCGCCGTGCGCGCAATCGACGAACGCGCGGAAATCGTCGGGCGTGCCGTAGAGGCGCGTGGGCGCGAAGAGGTCCACCCCGTCGTATCCCCAGCCGAAGCGCCCCGGGAACTCCGCGATTGGCATCACCTCCAGCATCGTGATTCCCAATCGCGCGAGCGACGCGAGCTCGCCGCACGCCGCCGCCCACGTGCCCTCGCGCGTGAACGTGCCGATGTGCATCTCGTAGATCACCTGGCCGCGCGCGCCGGCGCCGCGCCACGCCGTGTCGTTCCACCGGTATGCGGCAGGATCGACCACCTGCGATGGTCCGTGCGGGCCTTCGGGCTGGAAGCGCGACGCAGGATCGGGGAAAGCGCCGCCCCCGTCGAGCCGGTAGCGATAGAGCGTGCCCGGGCGCGCCGCCGGCACGTGGCCGGAGAAGTAGCCGGTGCCTTCGGCCGCGAGCGGCGTTTCGCCGCCGCCCTCGTGCAGAACGTGCACCGTCTTGCGCCGCGGCGCCCAAACGCGGAAATGAACGCCGCCGGCGCGCTGCACTTCCGCGCCGATCGGGATGCGTCGCTGGAACATTAGGGGACAGACCACTTATTCGATGGAAATTTCCAATCTGCGCAGGTCTGTCCTCGAATAAGTGGTCTGTCCCCTAATGTTCCCCTAATGTTTTGTTTCAATCCCGCATAGCGGAACGGCGTTTCGGGCCGATGAATCGATTTATCATTGAAGGTCATGAAGGCAACTTCCCAACGCCGCCGCTGGCCGTGGATCGCGGGTGTCGCGATCATCGGAGTCGCGCTTGCCGGCTGGTGGTACTTCGGCACTTCGCGCGGACAGGAGTCGAAGGCCGCGAGCAGGCCCTCGGCGACCCTCGTCGTGACCACGCGCGCCGAGCAGCGCGACGTCCCCGTGCGGGTGCGCGCGAACGGCACCGTCACGGCGCTGCAATCCGTGGACTTCCGCCCGCAGATCACCAGCACCGTCGCGCGCGTGCACATCCGCGAAGGGCAGAACGTGAAAGCCGGCGAGCCCCTCGTTTCCCTGGATTCGCGCGAGGCCCAGGCCAACCTGCAGAAGGCGCTGGCGCAGATCGAGAAGGACAAGGCGGACCTCGCCAACGCGAAGCGCAACCTCGAGCGCCAGCAGGAGCTCTTCCGCCAGAAATTCATCGCCCAGGCGGCGCTCGATACGGCGCAGAACGTCGTCGACGCGCTGCAGGGCAACCTCGCGGTGGACACGGCCGCCGCCGAGGCTGCGCGCGTCGCGCGCGCCTACACGGAGATCCGCGCGACCTTCGCCGGACGCACCGGCACGATCAACGTGCGCGAAGGCAGCCTCGTCACGCCCAGCGGCACGCCGCTCGTCACCGTGACGCAGCTCGACCCGATCGCCGTGCAGTTCACCATTCCCGAGAAGGAGATCTCGGGGCTGCAGGCCGCGCTCGCGGCGGGCAAGGTGGCCGTGACCGCGTCGGCAAAGGAATCGGGGGACACGAAGTACAAGGGCGTGGTGACGTTCGTGGACAACGCGGTGGACTCCACGAGCGGCACGATCAAGGTGAAGGCGGAATTCGACAACCGCGACATGCAGCTCTGGCCGGGCATGTACGTGAACGTCGAGATGGCGCCCCGCACCATGCGCAGCGCGACGGTGGTGCCGGCGCAGGCGGTGCAGACCGGGCCCGACAGCCGCTTCGTGTATGAGGTGGGCGAGGACCGCAAGGTGGTCGCCAAGCCCGTGACGCTGGGCTACGTGGAGGAAGGCTTCGCCATCGTCGAGGGCGTCGCGCCGGGCGCGCGCGTCGTCGTGGAAGGCGCGCAGAACCTGCGCCCCGGAAGCGCGGTGCAGGAGGCGCAGCGCGAGGGCGCGAAGGGCGCGGCGCCCGCGGCGCCCGCCAAGGGCGAGCGCAAGGGAAAGAAAGCGTCGTGAACCTCACGGAGCTTTTCATCCGGCGGCCCGTCATGACGGTGCTGCTGTCGGCTTCCGCGGTCGTGGCCGGCGTGCTCGCCTACGGCGACATCCCCATCGCCGCGCTGCCGCAGTTCGAGACGCCGACCATCTCCGTGACCGCGGTGCTTCCCGGTGCCGCCCCGGAGACCATGGCGTCGTCGGTGGCCACGCCGCTGGAGAAGCAGTTCTCCACCATCTCGGGCGTGAACGTGATCAGCAGCTCGTCCACGCTGGGGCGCACGCAGATCACGCTCGAGTTCGACATGGACCGCGACATCGACAAGGCCGCCGTGGACGTGCAGGCCGCGCTCTTCCGCGCCTCGCGCAACCTCCCGGTGGAGATGACCACGCCTCCGTCGTACCGCAAGGTCAACCCGGCCGACGCGCCGATCATGTTCGTGACGCTCACGTCGCCCTCCATGGCGCTGTCGGAGCTGAACAGCTACGCCGACAACCTGATCGCGCCCACGCTTTCCACGCTGCCCGGCATCGCGCAGATCAACGTGAACGGGCAGAAGCGCTACGCGGTGCGGGTGCGCATGCGCCCGGACGCGCTCGCCGCGCGCAATCTCACGATGGACGACATCGCCGGCTCGCTCAAGGCCGCCAACGCGAACACGCCCGTGGGAACGCTCGAAGGCAAGCGCCAGACCCTCACCATCCAGGCCAACAAGCAGCTCACGCACGCGAGCGAGTTCGCGAGCCTCATCATCGCCACGCTGCCCAACGGCAACACCGTGCGCCTGGACGAGGTGGCGGACGTGGAGGACAGCGTCGAGAACATCAAGACCGCGAGCTGGGCCAACGGCGAGCGCGCCATCTCGCTTTCGATCCAGCGCCAGCCCGACGCGAACACCGTCGCGACCGTGGACGCGGTGAAGGCGGCGTTGCCGGGAATGCTCGCGCAGATGCCCTCGTCCATCAGCCTGGACATCCGGAACGACCGCTCGGTGTCGATCCGCGATGCCGTGCATGACGTGAAGATCACGCTTGCCATCACCGCATTCCTGGTGGTGCTGGTGATCTACCTTTTCCTGCGAAGCCCGTGGGCCACCATCATTCCCACGCTGTCGCTGCCGATCTCGCTCATCGGCACGCTCGCGCTCATGCGGGCCCTGGGCCTGTCGCTGGACAACGTGTCGCTGCTGGGCATCACGCTCGCCGTGGGCCTGGTGGTGGACGACGCGGTGGTGATGCTGGAGAACATCGTGCGCCACGTGGAGGAGGGCATGGAACCCTTCGCCGCGGCGATCAAGGGCGCGAAGGAGATGGCGTTCACCATCTTCTCCATCTCCATCTCGCTGGTGGCGGTGTTCATCCCGATCTTCTTCATGCCGGGCGTGATCGGCGGGCTGTTCCACGAATTCGCCATCGTGGTCTCGCTCGCCATCGTCGTGTCGGCGATCGTGTCCCTCACGCTGGTGCCGATGCTGGCGAGCCGCTACCTGCACCATGAGCGGCCCGACGACCCGGTGCTGCGCTGGACCGAATGGTTCGAGCGCTTCTTCCGCTGGATGCTGGGGCGTTACCAGGCGGCGCTGGACTGGTGCCTCGCGCACCGGCCCGTGGTGCTGGTCGTGGCCGCGCTCACGCTCGTGGCCACCATCGCCCTTGCCGTGGTGATGCCCAAGGGGTTCTTCCCCACCGAGGACATCGGGCAGATCTCCGTGAACGCGGAGGCGGTCGAGGACATCTCGTTCCCCGCCATGTCGGAGCTGCTGCAGAAAGTGAGCAAGGTCATCGGCGACAACCCGGCCGTGGATTCGGTCATCACCACCGCCGACGAGACCAACAACGGCCGGCTCTTCATCAACCTCAAGCCGCGCAGGGAGCGCGAGACCATGGAGAAGGTGCTGGAGAGCCTGCGCCGCGACGTGCGCCGCATCCCCGGCGTCAACGTGTACTTCAACCCGATCCAGAACCTGCGCCTCGGCGGGCGCGTCTCCAAGAGCCGGTTCCAGTACGTGCTGAAGAGCGTGGACGGCGGCATCCTCCAGGAGAACGCCGACAAGCTGATCGCGCTCATGCGCCCCGATCCGATCTTCCGCGACGTGACGAGCGATGCGCAGCTGAAGGGCCTGCAGGCGCAGCTGGACATCGACCGGGACAAGGCCAACTCCCTGGGCGTGAACATCCAGGACATCCGCACGGCCCTGTATTCCACGTTCGGCGAGCGCCAGGTCTCCACGATCTACACGGCCGTGGATTCCTACTCGGTGATCCTGCAGGCGAGCGACGCGGACCGCCGCGACGAGAGCGCCTTCAACAAGATCTACGTGCGCAGCAAGTCGGGCGCCCTGGTGCCGTTGTCCAGCGTGACCACCGTGAAGCGCACCGTGGGGCCCATCGCCATCAACCACGCGGGGCAGCTGCAGTCGATCACGGTGTCCTTCAACCTCGCGCCGGGTGGCTCGCTCGGAGAGGCCGGCAAGAAGATCGAGCAGTATCGCCAGCAGATCGGCATGCCCCCTTCGATCCTCACGAGCTGGGGCGGCGACGCGGCCGCGTTCCAGTCGTCGCAGTCCACGCAGCTCTGGCTCATCCTCACGGCGCTCCTCGTGATCTACGTGCTGCTGGGCGTGCTCTACGAGAGCTTCATCCACCCGCTCACCATCTTCGCGGGGCTTCCCTCGGCCGCCATGGGCGCGCTGCTGGCGCTGTGGATCTTCGGCTACGACCTGTCCATCATCGCGACCATCGGCATCCTGATGCTCATCGGCATCGTGAAGAAGAACGCCATCATGATGATCGACTTCGCGCTGAACGCGCAGCGCGAGGAGGGCATGACGCCGCACGACGCGATCCGCCAGGCGTGCCTGCTGCGCTTCCGTCCCATCATGATGACCACATTCGCGGCCATGTTCGGCGCGGTGCCGATCGCGGCGGGCCTGGGCACGGGCGCGGAGCTGCGCCAGCCGCTCGGCCTCGCGGTCGTGGGAGGGCTGCTCGTGTCGCAGGTGATCACGCTCTTCGTGACGCCGGTGATCTACCTCTACCTCGACCGCTACTCGGGCAAGGGCCCGGTGACGAAGAAGGTTGCCCCCACCCCTGTCCTCCATGGAGCTTCGAATGACTGACCGCCGTTCCGCCCTGCTCGCGGGTCTCACGCTCGCGACCGCGCCCGCCATCCCCCTGTCCGCGGCGGCCGCAGCGGCCGGCGGACGCATCGTCGCCAACGAGTACTGGACGGAAAAGAACGGCGTGAAGCTCTGGGTCTATCGCAAGCGCGCCGAGGGCGTGGCCGCCGGCGCGCCGAAGCTCTTCTGCGTGCACGGCTCGTCGTACTCCGGCAAGACGATGTTCGACCTGCAGGTGCCCAACCGCGACAACTATTCGATGATGGACCACTTCGCGCGCCTGGGTTACGAGGTGTGGACGATGGACCACGAGGGCTACGGCCATTCGGACAAGACCTCGTCCAACTCGGACATCCAGAGCGGCGTAGAGGACCTGGCCGCGGCGATGAAGGTCGTGCAGCGCGAGTCGGGCGCCGCGAAGCTCTCGTTCTTCGGGCAGTCGTCCGGCGCGCTGCGCGCCGCGCGCTTCGCCAACCAGCATCCGGAGAACGTGGAGAAGCTCGCGCTCGACGCCTTCGTCTACACCGGCAAGGACGCGCCGACGCTCATCGAGCGCAAGAAGAACCTGGCACGCTACCAGGCCTCGAACCGCCGCCCGGTGAGCCGCGAGTTCTACGAGAGCGTCTTCAAGCGCGACCACTCGGGCGCGGCCGAGGAGATGCTGGGCTCGGTGATCGCCGACCAGGAAATGAAGTACGGCGACTCCGTGCCGACGGGCACCTACGTGGACATGACCACCAAGCTGCCGATGGTCGATCCCTTGAAGGTGCTATGCCCGGTGATGATCATCCGCGCCGAGCATGACGGCATCGCCACCGACGCGGACATCCTCGAGTTCTATTCCCTGCTGCCCAGCACCGACAAGCAGCTCGTGAAGATCGGCGGCCTCGCGCATACGGCCATGCTGGGCGTGAACCGCGCGCGCTTCTACCACGCGCTGCACTCTTTCCTCGCGATGCCCATGCGCGTCGACCTCTCCGGCCAGAAGGGCACGGGCGGCGGGCACGCCTAGAGGGCTGCCAGCACCTTTCGCTTCCAGAGGTCCCAGGCGCGCTCGTAGTTCTGCCACGAGACGTTCGCGGCGACCTCTTCCTCATCCATGTAGACGACCGTGCGCTCGCCATTGGCGAGCGCCATCGCCTGCTGCTGCATGCGCGCATTCACGTCGAGGTAGATGCTGCGGCCCACGGCGCGCTGGATGTTCTCGGCGACCACGGTCGAGCCGTGGCCGCGCATGAGCACCGCGGGGTGCTTGCCGAGCGCCTTCGCGAGGTGCTCGCCGAGGTAGGGGCTTCGCACCAGCATGTCCGAGCCCTTCTGCGCGTCGCGGATGTCCCAGCCCGGGATGCCCAGGCCGATGAACGCGGACATGTGGAAGATCGGCTGCAGCGGCACGCCGGTGCACGCGAACGGGATCACGGCGTGCGAATGGTTGTGCACGATCGCCATGACCTCGGGGCGCTTCTTGTAGATCTCGCCGTGGATGAAGCGCTCGTGGTAGACCGCGCGCCCGTTGGCATCGATGGGGTTGCTCTCCAGGTCGTATTCGAGGATGTCGGCTTCGGTGACGAGCTCGGGCGCCACGTTGCGCGCCATGAAGTAGCGCTGCGGGTCCTTGTCCGAGCGGGCGCTGGCATGGCCGTACGCATCGATCACGCCGTGCTCGGCGAGCGTGCGGGATGCGACGACGAGATCGAGCTTGAGGCTCATTCCTTGATTCCCGCGGTGGCCACGACGCGGTTCCAGCGCGCGATCTCCTTCTCCACGAGGTCGCCCAGCCGCTCGGGCTTGTCCACCACCGGCGTGAGACCCTGCTTCGCGAATGCCTCGCGGATGTCGGGAAGCTGCAGCAGGGCGTTGATCTCGGTGTTGAGCCTCGCGACCGCCTCGCGCGGCGTGCCCGCGGGCGCGTAGATGCCGTACCAGGTGTCCACGACGAGATTGGGATGGCCCAGCTCCTTCATGGTGGGCACGTCGGGAAACGCGGGCGAGCGCTCGGCGGAGAGAACCGCGAGCATCTTCAGGCGGCCCGTCGTCACGAAGGGCGCCATCGTCTGCAGCGCCGCCACTGTCGCCTGCACGTGGCCGCCCACCAGGTCCGACGCCGCGCCTGCCGATCCCTTATATGGAACGTGCACGACATCGGTGCCGGTCTCGATCTTCACCAGCTCCATGGCGAGGTTCTGGATGCTGCCGGCGCCGGGCGACGAGTAGAAGAGGGTGCCCGGAGACTTTTTCGCCAGCGCGACGAACTCCTGCAGCGTGAAGGCGGGCACTTGCGGCCCCACCACGAACGACATCGCGCTCGTGGCGGCCAAGGCGACCGGCGTGAAGCTCTTCACCGGATCGTAGGGCAGCGAGCGCTTCATCGCCGGCAGCGTGCCGTGCGACGTGGCCGTGAAAAGGAGCGTGTAGCCGTCGGGCTCGGCCTTGGCGACGTACTCGGTGCCGATGGCGCCGCTCGCGCCGACCTTGTTCTCGATTACCACCGGGACTCTCAGCCGCTCGGCGAGCTTCGGCTGCAGCAATCGCGCGATCACGTCCGCGCCCGTGCCCGGCGTGAACGGCACGACGATGGCGATGGTCTTCGACGGGTAACTTTGCGCCTGCGCGTTAAAGCACAACACAGAGAGCACAGAGGTCACAAAGAACACAAAGAAATTCATGTGCGTGGATTTCGTGCCACGAGTTGCGAGATCCCGAACGACCGACATCATTTCTTCGTGTCCTTTGTGGCCTTTGTGCTCTTTGTGTTGCGCTTTAGTTTTATCATAACCGCGTGAGCCAGCAATACGTCGTCAACGACCCGAAGGGCCTGGACTTCCGCGTGCACCGCGCGGCGATGGTGGATGCGCGCGTGCTCGAGGAGGAGATGCGCCGCATCTTCGACCGCTGCTGGATCTACGCGGGACACGAGAGCGAAGTGCGCGCGCCGGGCGATTTCGTCACGCGCACGATTTGCGGCCGGCCCATCATCCTCTCCCGCGACAGCGCCAACGCCGTGCGCGTCTTCATCAACGTGTGCCGTCATCGCGGCGCCGTGGTCTGCCGCGAAAGAAGCGGCAACGCGCGCGGCTATACCTGCTTCTATCACGGGTGGAGCTACGACCGCGACGGCAATCTCGATGGCGTGCCGGGCGAGTCGAGCTATCCCACGACTTTCATGCGCAAGGACCTGGGCCTCGCGCAGCCGCCGCACGTGGATTCGTACCGCGGCTTCGTGTTCGTCTCGTTCAACCCGGATGCGCGGCCGCTCGCCCAATACCTTGCCGGCGCGAAGGAATACCTGGATCTCGTCGTGGACCAGTCGCCCACGGGAGAGATGGAGCTCATCCAGGGCACGCAGGAATACACCATCCGCGCGAACTGGAAGCTGCTGGTGGAGAACAGCTTCGACGATTATCACCTGATGAGCACGCACAAGACGTGGCTCGACTACATGAAGAAGTCCGGTGTCGCGATCCCGAAGCCGCCCAAGGGCCACGTGATGCCGGCGCACGGCGTGGGCCGCGCGCTGGGCAACGGACACGCGGTGATCGACAACGAGAATTTCCGCGGCCGTCCCGTCGCGAAATGGATCCCGATCTACGGCGAGGACGCCAAGCCCGAGATCGAGCGCATCCGCGCGGAGCTGGTCTCGCGCCTGGGCGAGGAACGTGCGCGGCGTGTGGCCGATACGAACCGCAACCTCGTGGTGTTCCCGAACCTCGTCGTGAACGACGGCTCCTCCGTCACGATCCGCACCTTCCAGCCCACGGCGCCGGACCGCATGGAGGTCACCGCGTGGGCCCTGGGCCCGAAGGGCGAGTCGCCCAAGGCGCGCGCCATCCGCCTGGACAGCTTCCTCACGTTCTACGGGCCGGGCGGCTTCGCGACGCCCGACGACGTCGAGGCGCTCGAATCGGTGCAGCAGGGCATGGCCTCGTGGCGAGAGATCCCTTGGTCGGTGATGACGCGCGGCATGTCCAAGGAGGGCGAGCAGCTCAATACCGACGAGCTGCACCTGCGCGAATTCTGGATCGAGTGGGACAAGCTGATGCGTGACGGCGCATGAGCTTGCGCAGCGAGGTCGAGGATTTCCTCTTCCACGAGGCGGCGCTGCTGGACGAATGGCGCCTGGACGAGTGGCTCGCGCTGCTGACCGAGGACGCGAAGTACCGCGTGCCCTCCAACGACGCGCCCGCCGGCGACCCCGCCGACACGCTCTTCCTCATCGCCGACGACATCCAGCGCATCCGCGGCCGCGTCGCGCGCCTCAAGGACCCGCACGCGCACGCGGAATTCCCGCACTCGCGTACGCGTCGGCTGATCACCAACGTGAGAGCCGAAGAAATGGTGCCAGGTACATTTTCCGGGTCCGAAAATGTACCTGGCACAATTTCTGTACACGCCAACTTCGCGGTGTATCGGATGCGCCGCGGCGGCAACGAGAGCGTCTACGTCGGCCGCTATCGCTACCTGCTGCGAAGGGTCGGCGGCGAGCTGCGCATCGCCATGCGCGAGGCCATCCTCGATTCCGAGGAGCTGGGGCGGCTGGGCGCGGTGAGCTTCATTCTCTAGGGGAAAACATGTCCGCCAGCCGTGAAGACGCGTTGCGCCGTATCGCCGCCGAGGTCGGTTTCGATCTCGACGCCGAGATCAAGGTCGGCGGCAACTACGTGCCGTTCATCGTGAGCGGCAACTGGATCCACGTGAGCGGGCAGATCTCGCGCGTGGATGCCTCGGTGGTCCTGGAAGGCCGCGCGGGCGCCGGCGTGTCGCTTGCGCAGGCGCAGAGAGCGGCGAAGGTCTCCGCAGTCCGCGCGCTCGCGGTTCTGCGCAAGGCCGCCGGCGGCCTGGAGCGCATCAAGGCGATCGCGCACGTGACGGTGTTCACCCA
>Ga0070675_100002070_pt1 | contig 14867 bp, 12 predicted proteins | sample KBSM43metaG_FD_65343 | JGI IMG/M metagenome (GOLD analysis project Ga0070675, IMG submission 65343) | Miscanthus rhizosphere microbial communities from Kellogg Biological Station, Michigan, USA - KBS M4-3 metaG | ecosystem: Host-associated > Plants > Roots > Rhizosphere > Soil ...
CGTCGTCGTGTTCGTGACGGCGTTCGGGCGTTACGCCACCGACGCGTTCGACGTGCTCGCGGTGGACTACGTGCTCAAGCCCTTCTCCGACGAGCGCTTCGCCACCGCCGTCGGTCGCGCCAAGACGCGCGTGCGCGAGCGGCGACTGGCCGAGCTGGCCACGCAGCTCGCCACCGTGTCGGAAGAGCTGAAGCCGGCGGCCGCCCCCGAGCGGCCCGCCTACCTGACACGCCTCTCGTTCCGGCAGGACGACCACTCGGTGATCGTCAACGTCACCGACGTGATCTGGATCGAAGCCGAGGACTACTACGTGCTGGTGCACACGCGGCAGGGCCGTCACATGGTGCGCGCGCCGCTCGCGTCGTTCGAGGGCCGGCTGGATCCGCAGCACTTCGTACGCGTGCACCGGGCCGCGATCGTCAACGTCCGCGACGTGCGCGAAGTGCACGACGCCGGCGGCCTGCTGCTGGTGCTGTCGGACGGCTCGCACGTGCCGGTGAGCCGCTCCCGCCGCCGCCAGGTCGAGCCGCTCATGCTGCCGCGACTAGGTAGATAGGAGCTACCCGTCCTACCTGTCCCATCTGTCGTATTCTTTCCGGGCATGCACAGAACTGGACTCACGGGGATCGCGGCCATCGCCGGCGTCGTCGTGGCGCTGGCCATCAGCGTCACGCACGCGCAGAGCGCTCGCTCGGCGCAGGACGGCGTCTACAGCGACGCGCAGGCGGCGCGCGGGCAGGGCATCTACGACAAGCAGTGCGCGTCGTGCCACGGTCAGGGGCTGAAGGGGCTGGCCGCCCCGCCGCTCGTCGGCGACGCGTTTGCCGCCACCTGGCAAGGGCAGCCGCTGCTGGAACTGGCCTCCAAGATCCGCAACACGATGCCGGCCGACGGCCCCGGCACCTTGAGCGCCACCGACACCGCGGACCTCGTCGCGCTCATCCTGAAGACCAGCGGCTTCCCCGCCAGCCGCACCGAGCTCGCATCGAACGAGGAAGGGCTCAAGACCGTCGGCTGGCCGGCTCGTCCCGCCGCCGCGCAGGCCGCCGGCACGGTGAAGGCGTACCCGCCGCTCGGGAACATGGCGCAGCTGATGCGCGGAATCTATTTCCCCAACTCCAATTTGCTCTTCACGGTGCAGACGCGCGATCCGGCGGCGCCGGCGCCCAAGCCGACGCCAGAACAGCAGTCGCAGGGCTTCTCGGTCTTCGACTGGGGCCAGGGCATCTACGGCGGCTGGCAGATGATCGACAACGCCGCCATCGCGTTGGCCGACGCCGGGCCGCTGATGCTCACGCCCGGCATCCGGTGCGAGAACGGCCGCGTCGCGCCGGTGACCGATCCCGACTGGATCAAGTACACCGAGGACATGATCGCGGTGGCGCGCAAGATGTACAAGCTTTCGCAGTCGCGGAACCAGGAGGCAGTGTCGGACGCGACCGGCGACCTGTCCGACTCGTGCGCCGCGTGCCACAACGCCTACCGCGAGGTGCGCATTCGCGGCCAGGTGCCGGATCCGACCGATCCCTCGAACAAGTCCAACCGCTGCCTGTCGCGATCGACGGCGAAGTAGAGAAGTAGAAATGGTGTGGGGGCCGGCTTCAGCCGCCCCTACATCTTCACGAACTTCACGAGCGCGCCGTTGACCGAATCGGCGACGAAGATCTCCTGTTTCGGGCTGACAGCGATGAAGTGTGCCTCGCCGAACTCGCCGGGGCCCTTGCCGGGACGCCCCACGACGGCTAGTACCTTGCCCGCGAGATCCATGCGCACGACCTGACCCGCGAAGCCGTTGACCATGTAGACGTACTCGCGCCCGATGTCCATGGCACACGGAAGGCCGGCGTACTTCATCTCGCGCACGAACGTGCCGCGCTGATCGAACAGCTGGATGCGCTGGTTCTCACGGTCCGCGACCCACAGCAGCCCCTTGGCGTCGATGGCGATGCCGTGCGCGACCTCGAACTGGCCGGGCGCCGTGCCCTTGCCCCCCCACTGCACGAGGAAGCGGCCGCTCTTGTCGAACTTCAGCACGCGCGCGTCGCCCTTCGGCCCTGGCGTGTGCCCCTGTACGATGAAGACGTCGCCGTTGTCGGCCACGGCTACGTCGTTGGGCTGATTCAGCTTGTGCGAGCCGGCAGCTTCGTTCCACTCGCCCGCCTCGCCGGCAGTGCCGATCGTGAGCAGCACCTGACCGTCGCGGCTGAACTTGCGGACCGTATGCGCACCGACATCGCCGGCCCACAGATTGCCGTCGCGATCGATGCGCAGGCCGTGAGCCCGCGTGAACAGCTTGTCGCCGAACGACCGCAGATAGCTGCCCGTCTCGTCGAATTCGAAGAAGGCGACGGCGCCGCGCGTGAGCACCCACAGGTGCCCCTTCGCGTCGAAGGCCACCGCGGCGGTGGCGCCCATCGTCACGCCGTCCGGTACCGTGACCGCCACTGGCACCGCGGCGTAGTTCATCGCCGGCGCCTCCTGCGGCACCAGCAGCGCGGGGTCCGACGGTCGTTGTGCAAACGCGGGCCCGATCAGCAACAGAACGACGACGGCGGCGGCACCTGTTCTCATGGCGCCGACACTATACAGCGGAGTGGGCGGAGTCGGCGGAGTGAGCTGAGTGGGGAAAGATCACCCCCTCTCTGCCCTCTCTGCCTTCTCTGCTTTCTCTGCTTGTTCTGCCTCGAGCAGTCAGCGCGTAATCGTGACCTGAGCCGAGGCGCTCTTCGTGGAATCCGCGACCGACGTGGCGCTCAGGGTCACCGTGGCAGGCGACGGCACGCGGCGGGGCGCCGTGTAGACGCCACTTTGACTCACGCGCCCAACGGTCGTGTTGCCGCCGGCGATGCCGTTCACCTTCCAGACGACCGACGTGTTCGACGTGCCCGTGACTGTTGCCGTGAACTGGCGAGTCAGCTTGATGCGGACGGTTGCGGCCGCCGGCGAGACGGAGACGCCGACGACGGGCGGCGGTATCGGCGCGGTCACCGTCACGGTCACAGTGTTCGATACGGTGGTGTCGGTCATCGTCGCGAAGACGGGCACCGACGGGTTTGCCGCCGCGGTACCGGTCGCCGTCAGCCTGCTCGACGAGACGAACGTCGTCGGCAGCTGCGCGCCGCCGAACGAGACCAGCGCATCGGGCGTGAACCCGGCCCCATTGACGGTCAGCGTGAACGAGCCGGCGGGAAACGATACCGGGCTGACGGAGCTGATCGATGGGAGCGGCAGCACGGTCACGCCCGCCGATCCGCTTGCGGTCGGCACCGATACGCTCGTCGCGCGCACGCTCACGCTCTGAACCGGAACCGTCGCGGGCGCCAGATACTGCCCGCTGCCGTCGATGGTGCCGACGCTGCCGTCGCCGCCGGGCACGTCGTTGACGCTCCAGGTCACGCCCCCCGTGGCGCCGGTTACCGTGGCGGCGAACGACTGCATGCGGCCGACGCGCACCGACGCCGACGATGGCGTGACGTTCACGGTGGCGCCGGTCTGTCGCGCGGCGCCAGAATCGGCGCTGATCCGAAGCACGGTGGCGTCCACCGCCTCGAAGTTGGAGCCGAGGAGCTGCGACAGCGTGTGGAGGTTGTCGTCGTTCCAGCGCGGATCGGGCTTGCCGGAGATGTACCAGGCCGAGCCGTTGTCGGCGAGGATGATCCCGTATTTCTTCATCGCACGCAGGATGACCTGCACGTCGGCCGGATAGGGTGCGATGTTGAACGACGCCTTCAGACGGAAGCGCTCGCCCATACGCGGGTACTGCGTTCCGGTGAGCGACGAGGCGTAGTGCCGCGCCGGCCACACGAACTCGCGGCGCGTTTGCGGTACCGTGAAACGGATGGCGTGGCGGATCTCGCCGCTCAGCACCTCGTCCACGGTCACGAGGCCGGGCATGATTGGCAGCCCGGCCGCGTCGGCCGACGTCCACGTCTGTGGACGCAGCGCGTTCGAGCGCAGGTCGTAGATCGCGCCCGAGTCCGCGGTCCACGCATTGGCGCCAGGGAACGCGCGATAGAGCTCGTACAACACGCAGTTGCCGGTGTCGATGGCAATGGCGTGGCGATCGCCGGTCGCGTTGGGGCCACCCTCGATCGGTGCGTTGAGCGGCACGGCGTACGGACCGGGATCGCTCTCGTCGTCGTAGAGGAACGTGGCCGGGTACTTCGTCTGCGTCCCCGGCACGGTGACGAACGGAATCCCGATCGGCCCGCCGTCCCACATACCGGCGCCGAAGTCGGCGTGGAAGCCACGGCTCGCGCCGATCGTGTTCACCATCGTGGCCGAGTTGGCGAGCACCGGCAGCGCGTCGACCGGGGTGTTCCAGATGTTGTCGGCCGGCAGCACCGGACAGCCGCCGATCATCTGCTGTCCGTAGGCCGGAGCCGCGAGGGCCGTTGTCACCAGTACCGTGATCGCCGTTGCACGCATCATGGCCGCGGGACACCGCAACAGACGTGCCGGTGGGGCGCCCTCGGGATTCCGCTTCAGGACGTGTGGTCCCGGCAACGGATTTGAGGCCGGCTGTGCAGTTTTGACAGGAATCCGCCTCGAAACGCTACTCGGCGCCGCGCTAGAATCAGCGCTCCGATCACATGGAGAGACTGGTGACCCACTCGAGACTCGTGGCGTGGCTGGCCGCCGTTGTCGTTGGCGGCATGACGCTCGTCGATGCGCAGGGACGCGGTGGGCGCGGAGGTGGCGCCGGAGCGCCTGGCGCCGCGCCTGCCGCCACGAGCGGCACTGTGGAGCAGATCGTCGTGCACGGCAAGGCGCTCGAGGGCAACCTCGAAGGCGACTCGCCCGACCGCGACGCCACGGTGTACTTGCCTCCGAGCTACGCCGGGGCGCCGGCGCGGCGGTATCCCGTTCTCTATCTGCTCCACGGCTACGGCGGACGGCAGGACACGTTCACCACGCGGCTCGCGGGCCTTGCGGAAAGTCAGGATCGGCTGGCAGCAGCGCAGGGCTTCAGCGAGTTCATCGTGGTGACGCCGAGCGCTTACACGCTGCACAAAGGCAGCATGTACTCCGCCTCGCCAACGACCGGCGATTGGGAGACGTTCATCGCCGAGGATCTCGTCGCGTACATGGACGGCCATTACCGCACGCTTGCTACGCGCATGAGCCGCGGGCTCGCGGGCCACTCGATGGGCGGCTACGGTGCGCTGCGGATCGGGATGAAGCGGCCCGACGTCTTCCTCTCCCTGTACCTCATGAGCTCGTGCTGCCTCACCGCCAACCGCAACCCGCGGCCGGAGGCGATGGCCGCCTCCGACGCGATCAAGACGCGCGAGCAGGCGGTGGAGGCCGCCGCGGCGCCGGGCTTCGGACCATCCACGAGCCTGGCCTCCGCCGCGGCGTGGTCGCCGAATCCTGCCAACCCGCCGCTGTTCCTCGATCTCCCGGTCAAGGACGGCAAAGTCCGGCCGGAGATCGTCGCCAAGTGGGTGGCCAATGCGCCGCTGGAGATGCTCGAGCAGCACGCCGCCGATCTGAACCGCTACTACGCCATCGCGATCGACATCGGAACGATGGACCCGCTCTACGCCTCGAACCAGCGGCTGCACGACACGCTCACGCGGCTGCGCGTGCCGCACTACTACGAGGAGTACGAAGGCGACCACACCAACAAGGTCCGCGAGCGTATCGAGCGGAACGTGCTGCCCTTCTTCTCGAAGAACCTCGCGTCGCCCGTGAACCCGACATCGCCGACTCCGACACAGTAGTCCTTGGGCCTTGGGCCTTGGGCCTTGGTCCGTCCGGTGGTCCGTTGCAGGCGCCCGCTATTTTAACTACTATGTTGGACTAATGGCGCGACGCGAAGTACCTGGTCAGTTCGAACAGATCGTTCTCACCGCGGTCCTGACCCTCGGCTCGGACGCGTACGGCGTCTCGATCTTCCGCAGAGCCCAGGAGCTGGTGGCCCCCCGCACGGTCTCGCTCGGCGCCGTCTACGTGACGCTCGACCGCATGGAGGACAAGGGGTACGTCACCTCGTGGCTCTCCGATCCGACGCCGGAGCGTGGCGGACGCGCGAAACGGCGCTACAAACTGCAGTCGTCGGGCGAAGCGGCATTACAGGAGTCGGCGGCGACAGCCCGCCGGATGTGGGACGCGATCGCCGGCGCGCTCGGTCCCGATTGGTTGACGGCGCGGAACTGAGGAGTTGACCGATGCCCCATCACCCGTCCCGGCGTCTCGAGACGATCCTCGCCGCGCTTCTACCACCGGCCAGCCGCGAGCACGTGCTGGGCGACCTGGCGGAGTGCGCGGAGTCAGCAGGTCAGTACCTGGGTGTGTTCATCGCGGTGCTTCCCAAGGTGGTGCTCTCGGAAACGCGGCGGAAGCTCCGCGCCGGCACCGGCGTGGCGCTGATGGCGGGGCTCGCGGCCGTGGCGCTCGTGGTGGCCGCGCTCGCCACTCGCGGTTCCTCGATGGCAATACCCGGCGAGTGGCTCCGTTGGGCCGCACCGTGGGCGGTGTGGGTCGCCGGCTGCGCCCTCGCGGCCGCGTACGGGCCGGCCGGCACGCGACTCTGGAGCGGCTGGGGCGTTCTGGCGGCGCTGCTGGCGTCGATCGGCGCCGCCGCTCTCGCCGGCGCGCACGTGCGGGGCGCCGCCGCGGCGATCGTGCTCGCGACCATCGCCCACATGGCCATCACGCTGCCGCGCGTCAGGGGCGACATCACGCGCGCGATGCACGCCGCGACTCCGCCGCTGACCCTGGACACGGTCCGCGACCGCGCGCAGCACTTCCAACGCATGATCTGGTGGCGCAACGCGCGTGAGTCGGTCGCGGCGATTTTTCTGCTGGGCGTCAACGCCTTCACGCTCACCACGACGTCACCGGATTCGCCGGCCGCATGGGCTCCGCCCGTCCTCGGTCTCGTGGGGCTGTCGTGCGTGCTCTACGCGCTGCACGTCAAGGCGGGCTCACGGCGCGTGCCGGACGGCGATACCCTCGCCATCCTGCGTTTCCACCAGGCCGAGATCGCCCGGCAGCGCGACATGCTGCGTCTGGTCCCCTTGTGGTACCTGCTGCCGCTCGCGCCAGGCCTGCTCGCCGCGACGATCGTCCAGTGGCATCCCGTCTCGTCCCCGCTGTCGCTGGCGTTCATGGCGGCCCTCTTCTACGGAATCGCCCGGCTCAACATGGCCGGCGCCAGATGGCTCGACGGTCAGCTGGCGACAGCGCAGGCGCTCGAACCCGTCGCGACGCCCGAACCGTAGCCAGACAACGCGGTCAACGCCGGGACCGGGGTCGGCGTAGACTCTCTCGCATGCATCGTCTGATCTCGGCCCTGGGTGTCGCCGTCATCCTCGCGTCGTCAGGGCTGCCCGCACACGCCCAGAGCACCCTCAATGGCGACTGGGGCGGCACGTTTCACGAGGATCAACCGGAACGGGGCCCGGGCCCCGAGCTGGGCGACTACCTGGGCATCCCGCTGAACGCTGCCGCCCGTCAGTACGCCGACAGCTGGGACGCGTCGCGCCTGACGCTCCCCGAGCACCAGTGCCGTGCGCACGTGTCGCCCTATATCTACCGCGGCCCCATCCAGGTGCGCATCACGGAGGTGATCGATCCGGGCACGCAGACGACGATCGCCATCAAGCACTTCCTCAGCACTTATGCGCAGGAACGGACGATCTGGCTCGACGGCCGTCCGCATCCGTCGGAGGAAGCCCCGCACACGTGGATGGGATTCTCCACCGGCGAGTGGCAGGGCACCGTCCTGAAGGTCTATACGACGCACCTGAAACAGGGCTGGCACCGGCGAAACGGCGTGCCGATGAGCGCCAAGGCTACGATGACTGAGTACTTCTTCCGGCACGGGAACGTGCTGACGCAGATGAGCATCACCGAGGACCCGGTGTTCCTCACCGAGCCGCTCGTCAAGACCACGAACTTGCAGCTGAACCCCAACGCCGGCGCCAATCAGTACCAGGCGTGGCTGTTCTGCCAGGCCGACGACGAGGTGCCCGGACGCGACCCGGCGTGGGTCCCGCACTTCCTGCCGGGCAAGAACCCGTACCTCACGGAGTTTGCGGAGAAGCACCATCTGCCGGTGGAGCCGACGCGCGGCGGTGCGGACACCGCCTATCCCGAATACGCGAAGACGATGAAGGCGCCGGCGCCGGGAGGCCGCCCGTGACGGCGCGCCTGCTCTCGCCGCTCGTCGTCAGCGCTGTCGTCATCGGCGGCGTGCTCGGCGGCGCCTTCGTGGCCCGCGTACCGGTGAACGCACAGGCCGGCGCCGCGCCCGCGCGCGACGCCGCCTTGCTCACGATGAAGGTGCAGGGCATCGTGCACGTGATCGTCGGCGCGGGGGCGAACATCGCGGTACAGGCCGGCGACCTCGGCCCGATCGTGGTGGACACTGGGACGGCGCAGCGGGCGGAGGCGGCGCTGGCCGCGATTCGCACGGTTACACCGCGCCCCATCCGCTACATCATCAACACCCATTCGCACGCGGATCACGTGGGCGGCAACGAGCGCGTGGGCGCTGCCGGCCTCCCCACCTCGGGACGCGGCGTGGCGCAGGTGGGCGCCGGCCTCGGTGCGCGGGCCGAGATCATCGCGCACGAGGAAACGCTGAACCGCATGAGCGCGCCGGCGGGAGCGCAGGCGCCGACGCCGGTCGTCGCCTGGCCGACGCAGACCTTCTCCGGGAAGCGCAAGGACTTCTTCTACAACGGCGAGGCGGTGCAGGTGATCCACCTGCCGTCGGCGCACACCGACGGCGACAGCGTGGTGTTTTTCCGGCGCTCCGACGTCATCGCCGTGGGCGACGTCTACTCCACCGTGAGCTACCCGATGATCGACCTGCAGCGGGGCGGCAGCATTGCCGGTGTGCTCGACGGGTTGAACCAGCTCTTGGACTTGGTGGTGTCGGGCGAGAAGACCGAAGGGGGAACGATGATCGTCCCCGGTCATGGCCGCATCTCGGACGAAGCGGACCTGGTCGAATACCGCGACATGACCACCATCATCCGGGACCGCGTGCAGGACATGGTCAACCGCGGAATGACGCTGGCGCAGGTGCAGGCCGCAAGACCGACGATGGAATACGACGGCCTCTACGGCACCGCGCCCGGCTGGTCGGCCGCCCAGTTTGTGGAAGCCGTCTATCGCGGGCTGAAACCTGCCGCGCCCTCGCGCTCCGCCCAGCGCTGACCGTTCGATCTCACCAAGGAGACCACGACATGACCCGACGTTTGCCGTTCACGGCCGCTGCCGCCACGCTCATCGCTTCGCTTGCGGCCGGCACACTGGCCGCCCAGCAGCCGGCTCCGACGGGACCGCAGCCCTTCACGGTGGGCAACCGCCTCGGCTTGCCGATCGCCCCGGCGCCCGACGGCAAGTTCGATCCGATGTCGAACAACGTGAAGGTCTACGGCGCCATCTACTCAGCCGAGAGCTGCTCGTACGACCCCGGGCGCGGCGTCATCGTGGTCCCCAACCGCGGTGTCGCGCAGAACGTGCAGACCAACAACGGATGGATCTCCTTCATCAACCATGACGGGTCGGTGCACACGGCGCGCTGGGTCGGTCTTCAGAACCCCGGTGACCAGCGCAACAACATGACGACCCCACTCATCCTCAACGAGCCGCTCGGCAGCGACATCATCAACGGTGTTCTCTATCTGGCGGATCGCGATGGCGGCACCAACCCCAACGACCCGGTGATCTCGGTTGTACGGAAGTTCAACATGCAGACCGGCATGCCGGCCGGCGAGGTCCGGGTGGAGAAATCGAACGGCTTCAACGACCTCGAGGTGGCGAGCGACGGTACCATCTACGCGACGCAGACCGGCGCCGGCGGTCAGACTCCCGACGCCTCGACCTGGCAGGTGTGGAAGATCACGCCGGCCGGCGCGGCCTCGATCTTCGTGCAGGGCGCGCCGCTGCGGCAGCCCAACGGCATCGCATTCGATCCGCAGGGCAACATCGTCGTCATCAACATCGGCAACGACGAGGTGTTGACGTTCTCGCCCGACGGCAAGCTGATGAAGACGGAGCACGCGGTGCAGGCCGGCAACGACGGCTTGGTGATCATGAAGGACGGAACGAAGTACGTGAGCAGCGTCGTCAACGGCGGCGTGTCGCGCATCCGGCCCAACAAGCCGGCCGAGCTCATCGCCCAGAACATCCCGAACCCGGCGTCGATGTGCTACGACGAAGGCGCCAACCAGCTGGTGATTCCGATGAACGCCAACAACGGGCTGGCGTTCATCAAACTGAAATAGTCGCCCTGAGTATGTAAAGGCGGACCTCAGGTCCGCCTTGCGGCCGTGCGTTCCGCCCGACGCGCGAGACGTGCGACTGGCAGCGCGGGCATGTCTTCGCTGAAGGTCTGTCGGCGCACGGCACGCAAGTATCAGGAAACCGGGCGCCCGCCCGGTACGTTGGTCGGGCCGGCTAAAGCCGGCCCCGACAAGCACCCCTACTTCTTCCCGATGAGCGTGAAGCCGGCGGCCGGTCCGAACTCCGTGGCGATCGGACCGAGCGACATCTTGTGGCCACCGGGCATCGTCACCGTCCGCCCGGCCACGATGCCCAGCGCGGCGCCGAACGCCACGTCGCTCAAGTAGTGCCGTTTGCCCTGAACCCGTTGCGCCGCCACATAGGTGGCGGCGCCGTACGCGGGCAGCCCCACCTTCCATCCGAAATGGCGCTGCAGCACCGTAGCCGACGCGAAGGCCGCGGTGGTGTGACCGGAGGGAAACGAGAACCCGCCGCCCTCGGGCCTCGAGCGCTGCACGGTCGCCTTGATGCCATAGGTCAGCACTTGCGCCACGAACTGCGCCTGCACCAGTTCGCCCCCGACCGCCGCCATGCAATCGTTCTTGAACATGCGTCCAAGGCCGTAGGTCGTGAAGGCCGCGCCGATCTGAAGGGGAAAGCCGCCAACCACGGCTCCAGCTTCGAGCGTCTCTTCGAGCTGCGCGGAGCCTGAGAACGTTTTCGTCACCGACTGGTCGGCGGGATGCGAGAGGAGCGCCGCCCCACCCCCGAGCGCCAGGATGGCCGCGTTCCCGGCCGTGGGCAGCCGCTTGAGATCGTTGAAGGTGGCTGAGAACAGGCCTTTGAACGGCAGCACCCGTTCGTTCCGGCACCCGGGGAATCGCGACTCCGCGCGAGCCTCGCCCGCCGTCGCCACGATGACGACGCCGACGGCCACCGCCAGCCGGCACCCACACGACACGCTACGCATGCGGCATCCTCTCGAAGCCGAACACTTGGATGTAGACGCCGGCTCGACCGGGAAGGTCTGCCGGAGCATCGACCGTCGTCGAGCGAGACGTGGTGTGGCCGGACGCCTGCGACGGCGCCAGCACGAGCGCGATCACCGCCGCCATCGCCGCCGCCCACCGGCGGGGCGCGTGCCGGCGCGGCTCGGGCCGGCTGATCATCATCGCCAGAGCCAGCCACACGCCAGTCAGGCAAAGGTTGGCCACCGCGAACTGGGCGACGTCGAGATGGAGGAGATGTGTGCCCGCGTAGACCACGCCGGCCGACAGCACGTCGCCGCCGCGCACGAAGAACGTGTCGATCGCCTGCTTGGCCTTGTATTTCTCCTCGCGCGTCGTCGGCAGCCACAGCATCTGCCGGGCGGTGTTCATGATCGAGTAATCCGCGGCGTTCTCGGCGGTCTTGACCCAGCGCACCAGCGCGAAGCCGGCGCCCGCGGCGACGATGGCGTATCCGCCGAGCGCGATGAGGGGCAGGGCGAGCAGCACGCCGGCGAGCCCGCGCTGCCGCACGATCCGCGACGTGACGAACGCCTGCAGGAGGAGCGCCGTCACGCCGACCCAGAACTGATACGTCCCGACGAAGGCGCCGATGTACGCCTGCTTGTCGAACAGCGGATTGGCCGCGGCGAGCTGCTGCACTTCGGCCGAGAGCAGCCTGGCCACGAGATACTCGCCGGTCGTGTTCACGACGTTCAGCAGCACGATGAGCGCAGCGATGAGACGGAGATACGGGTTCGCCAGCACCAGCGCGAAGCCGCTCGGGCCGGGCAGCGCTTCCTGCGGCGCCGCGGCCTGCGCCGTCTCGCGGGCGTTGATGAGCAGGTAGAGGCCGGCGGTCACGGTCAGGAGCACGGCCGAAACCTGGAGGATCAGCGCGGGCGCCAGGCCCGAATGGAACAGCCGCCCCGCGGCGAGCGACCCGATGGGCGCCCCGGCGGTCATGCCGATGACGATGAGCGGAAAGAGGCGCGCGCCGCTCTCCTTCGAGTAGAGGTCGTTGGCAAACGACCAGAACTGGGCGACCAGCGAGATGTTGAAGATGCCGACCCAGACGAAGAACGCCACGCCGACGTACGGCACGCGCGCGGTCACGGCCGCGGCGAAGAGCTCGATGCAGGCGAGGAAGAAGACGGTGGCGCCGACCACGAGCGTCATGCGCTGCGCCTTCGAGGCCACCCAGCTGTAGAGCGGCACGAATCCCATGAGCAGGATCGCCTGCCCCGCCGCCGCGTACGACCGCACCTCGGCGCCGCCGCCGAGCAGGATGAGCGGCTCGCGGACGGTCTTGATGATCGAGTAGCAGACCAGGAGCAGGAAGATGTTGGCGAGCATCAGCAGCGCCGTCGCACCTTCGCCCGGCCGGACGTCGGCGAAGACGGACAGGACGCGGTCGAGCGCGCTGGCTTTGCGGCCGGGAACGGAGAGGGTCGGACCACGCATGAGGGCAGCTCCTGGTCTTCAGGAAGATGGGCGGCACCCGTGCCGCCTGCCCTTAACGCGTCAGCTGGCGTGGAAACCCGCAAGAGCGGGGGTGGCGGCGACGATTTCGACCGGCTCCTCGGTGGCCAGCGGCCCGGCGAGCTCCGGCAGGTGGAGCTGCCACCAGCCGCGAGCGCTCTCGTTGTTCCAGCGGTGGGCGCCGCGTGAAGTATCGAGCAGGAAGCTGACTTCCTCGGCGTTGCGAGGCCGCCGCGAAGGGTCCTTGGACAGGCAGGCCATAACCAGGGCGTCGATGTCCGGCGGAATCGGCAGCTCGGTGCGCTGCGACGGTGGCACCGGCACGCCCTGCAGGTGCTGCACGAACATCTTCATGGCAGTGTCCGCCTCGAACACGAGCTGCCCTGTGAGCAGGTAATACGCCACACACCCGAGCGAATAGACGTCGGCCCGGGCATCCACGTCGCCCTCGGCGATGAGCTCGGGGGCCATGAAGGCGGGAGTGCCGGCCGTGGCATGGTGGCCGCCCATCAGCGTGTGCTCGATTTCCCGCTGGGCGTCGAACTTCACCAGGCCGAAGTCCAGGACCTTCACGAAGTCGTAATCCAGCCCCATCCGGCACAGATAGATGTTGGACGGCGTGACGTCACGGTGCACGAGGCCGCGTGCGTGGGCCTCGGCAAGCGAGTGGCACACCTGGCGCAGCACGTAGACGACCCGGTCGGCCGGCAGCGGGCCGAATTCGCGGACCAGCGTCTCGAGATCGCGCCCCGCGAGCAGCTCCATCACGTAATAGAAGGTGCGGTCCTCGGTGACGCCGAAGTCGAAGAGCCGGATCGAGTGCGGCGAGCTCAAAGACGCCGTGGCCTGGGCTTCGCGTTCGAACCGGCGCAGCATCACCGACGCGGCGGCATCGGTGCCAGCGCCGAGCACCTCGGGGCGAACCAGCTTGACGGCGGCACTCCGGGCCAGCAGATGATGGCGGCCCAGCCACACTTCGCCCATCCCGCCCCTGCCCAGCAGGCGCACGAGGTGGTAGCTCCCGAGCTCCTTGGCATGACGCAGACGGCGCCCGAGCCGGTTCAGGATGGTCACCGGCACCACGGCCGCCAGCGCACAGGCGTAGCTGGGAAGGAAGAGCACGAAGGTGTTCATCGCCGTCGGCACGTCGCGGCCGCGCATCGCTGCCAGCGCGATTCCCAGCGGGTCCATCGAGGCCGACAGCAGCGCCGCCACCAGCATCCGCTTCGGCGTGGCCGGCATCAGCATCGCGCCGCACAGGATGACGATGGTGTTCCACGACAGCTCGTTGAGCGCGTCGTCGGTGAGCGGACGGGCCCAGGTATTCAGCAGGCCCACGCCCATCGCGTTGAGGACCATGAAGACGAGCCCGGCGTGCGCCTGAATGCACGGCGGATGCGTGGTGAAGCGCAGGTAGGCGAACAGCGCGCCGGACACGCCGATCGCCATCGCCTCGATGACCAGCGTGGAGACGAAGAGCTCCGAGCCCACCGTCCGCGGGCGCACGAAGGCATCCATCACCAGGCCGAACGTCCACAGACCCATGGCCACCGCCGCGCAGAGGCGAAGCCGGCGCACCTGCTCGCCGAGCAGTTCGTCGGGCAGACCCTGGGTGGTGACCGAGCTTCGGGTCGTGTTGCTGCGAGGAGCGATGACCTTGTGCGCGACTGTCATGGCGTCTCCCTAGCTGACCGGCGTCGAGGTCGACGCGGCGTTGCGCTGGTACAGCGACTCGAGATTGATGTTGATCGAGCGGTGCGAGCGCAGGAGCTCGGCAATCACCTCTTCACGCGGCCTCGCCGTCCGGACCCTGGGGCGGTGCTCGAGAAAGGGCCACAACCGCTCGCGGATGCGCGATGGCAGGATGCCGTCGAGGTACTCCAGCGCCGTGCCCTGGAGCTGCTGATCGTCGGTCTGCAGGCTGCGGAACGCGATCTGCAGCGGCTCGCGCGGCAGCACCAGCGCCAGCAGCGTGAACACGTGCGCCAGGCTCGTGCCCGCGCGGTCGCGCACGAACTCGTCGAGCGGCGACAGCGATTCGGTGCTCGAGATGCCGTCGAGGAGGCGGCGGCTTTCCCACACCGGCCGGCCGACGCTGGCTTCGCGCTCGACGACGTCGAAGACGCGCCGCGCATCGATGACGACCGTCGAGTT
>Ga0070675_100002071_pt1 | contig 14862 bp, 17 predicted proteins | sample KBSM43metaG_FD_65343 | JGI IMG/M metagenome (GOLD analysis project Ga0070675, IMG submission 65343) | Miscanthus rhizosphere microbial communities from Kellogg Biological Station, Michigan, USA - KBS M4-3 metaG | ecosystem: Host-associated > Plants > Roots > Rhizosphere > Soil ...
CTGGGCGTCGGAGAAGAGCCCATGCATGAGGATGACCGGCCTGCCCTCGCCCACTTCGTGCCACGCAAGCTCGACCCCGTCGGAAGCGGTCCAGCGATGGATCGAGGCGTCGGTCATGAGCGAAAGTTCACAAAGTTCACACTGACGAGGCACGTGCCGATGAACCGCTCAAGCGAGCTCACAAGGCTTGGCAGCAAGGCGAGAGCAACGGCGGCCTGCATAGGCTGAGCGGCATGTCAGCCGCACTCCTACATTGCAATGTTGCAAGTGAGCCTCTGGAGATTCTTTGAGCAAGCGCCCGTCCAGAAATCCTGGCGACCGCCGTCGACTGATCGTCCAGCTGTGACGCGACGGCTTGCGACCAAGCCGATGCAGAGCCCATAACTGCCTGCGCCTTTGCGCGATGGAGAAGCGCCTCTGTTTATCGAAGGGCAGAATTGGACGGCCGAGCCGGCGCGGCAGTGCCAGCGGGAGCGGACTTGACTGTGATTATGGCCGCGATCCTGCTGCAAGCAATCGGCGGCGCACTGCCCGTCGAGGTCGCGCGCTTCCCTGCCCCCGAAGCAATCCAAGGAGTGACTGCCGGCGGCCACTTCGTCTACGCCATCGATAATAGCGCGATCGGCAAATATGATCCGGCGACCGGCAAGCGGGTAGCGCGCTGGAAGGGCGATCCACGGCGGTTCAAGCATTTGAACAGCTGTGTTCTCGTCGAGCGCAACCTGGTCTGCGCCGGATCCAACTATCCGGACGTGCCGATGGCCAGCTCCGTCGAGACATTCGACGCCGAGACACTTCGGCACCTTTCGACCCGCAGCCTCGGCCGGGGGCGCGGGTCGCTGACCTGGATCGACCTGCATGAGGGAAGCTGGTGGGCCTGCTTCGCCAATTACGATGGCAAGGGAGGCGAGCCGGGCCGCGACCATCGGTCGACGACGCTCGTCCGCTATTCGCCCGATTTCGTCGAGCAGCAGCAATGGCTGTTCCCGGAGGAAGTGCTCCGCCGAATGGCGCCGCGAAGTTCGTCAGGCGGGGCGTGGAACGCGGATGGTCTGCTTTACGTCACCGGGCACGACGCGGCCGAGCTCTACGCCTTGCGCGTGCCGGACCGAGGCGGCCGGCTGGAGCTTGTCGCGATCATTCCGACGGTGACCGGAGGTCAGGCGATCGCCTGGGACCCAAGTCAGCCGCGCACACTATGGTCGATCGATCGCAAGGCTTCGCAGATCGTCGCCAGCCGGATTCCGGCAATCCATGCTGAAGAGTGAGGCGCCCCTCGGAAACCTAATCCGGCATGCTCCCGGTGGCCTCAACCCAGCGGTCAACGAGTGCTTGATATTCGTCGGTTCTATATTCGGGCAGGCCTTCGGTATTGATCCATGCGCGTTGCATGCTTTCCGCGCCGAAATGGTGCTTCGGCCTGAACCGTGACGGGTCGTCGAAGCTGGCAATGGCCAGATCCATATTCTCGCTGCCTTGCCTGAACTGGAAACCCAGGGAGGTTCCGCAGTCCCGGCAATAGGGCCGCTTGGCGATGGGCGAGCTTTCGTACCAGTCGGGCTCATGGGCCCAATCAACGTCAGCCTGTTTCACGTTCTTGAAGGCGATCGAGATCGAGCCGGTCGCCCGCTGACACATGCGGCAGTGGCAAAGGTAGGCTTCGTCGTTCTCGATCCTCGCCGTGAAGCGGATCCGCCCGCAGGCGCAGCCGCCGCTCATCTGGTCAGCCACAATCATCCTCCCTTGGAGCTGCGACATTTGCGCGGCTAAGGGATGGCATGTCCAGCGCGCCGACGGCCGACGAAATCTGGAAGGATGCGCGCTGGCTCGCCCAGGCGGTCGACCCGCGCGCAGGGCTGGTCCGCCTAGTGGAAATGACACCCGAGACCTATCGCGACGCCAGCTTCCTCGACGACCGAATGTTCCAGCAGCCGCGGAACAGTCATCTGCTCAAATGGGATGAGGTCGCCGGTTCGACTCCCGCGGATGCCCGCCGCGACGCGCGCTGGATCTTCCACATCGGACATGTCGGTTCGACTCTTGTCGCGCGCTTGCTCGGAGAGCTGGCCGGCGTGTTGTCCGTCCGCGAACCGCGTGCGCTTCGGGACATCGCCCTCTTTCCGCCGGACATACGCGAGCCCTTCACGCCGACATTGCGGGCCCTGTTTTCGCGATCGTTTGCGCGGGATCAGGCCTCGCTGGTCAAGGCGACCAGCTTCGTTAGCGAGATTGCGGCTGAACTCGTCCCTGCGGCTGGCCGAGCGCTGTTCATGTACGCGACACCGCGTGCCTACATTTCCGGCATCCTCGCGGGAGAGAATTCGCGGCTGGAACTGGCCGGAATGGCGTCTAAGCGTATCGAGCACCTGTCATCACGTTGCCTGCATTTGCCACAGGCGCGTCATGAAGCCGACCTCGCCGCAGCCGCCTGGGCCTGCGGGATGACCGCTCTCGAGCAAGCTTCCGGAAGCGCCGTACTCTGGCTGGATTTCGACCGTATGCTTGCCGACATCGAGGCTTCCCTGAAGCTCATGGCGGAATTCTTCGGCTTCGATGCTCCGGACGCCCAATTGCACGCGATCGCGAACGGCCCTTTGACGAAGCGCTACTCCAAAGCGACCGAGTACGAATACAGCCCGAAGCTTCGGCGAGATCTGCTCTCCGAAGCGAACAGCCTTCACCGCGTCGACATTGAAAGCGCGCTTGCCATGCTCGACGCGGCGTCCGAAACAGCGCCCCTGCTTCGAAAGGCCCTCGACCGGGCGCAGGCGGAGAGCTGAATGTATCGAGTGCTGGATATACTGACACCGGAGGAGGTCGCGGAGTGCCGGGAGATCGCGGCGGGCGCGGCGTTCGTGCACGGCAAGATCAGCAATCCGCACAACAAGGCGAAGCAGAACGAGCAGCTGCACGAGCAGGCGGCCTACCAGCGAAGCGCGAAGCTCGTGCTCGACGCCCTGCTAGGCAGCGAGGAATTCCGCGAATTCGCCTTTCCAGCGCAGATCGCTCCGCCTCTGCTGACCCGGTACAGGCCCGGCATGCATTACGGCGCGCATGCCGACGCCGCCTACCTGACGCTGGCGCAAGGCACGGTACGAAGCGATTTGAGCTGCACCATCTTCCTCAACGAGCCTGAGGATTATGAAGGCGGAGCGCTGCATATCCGCCTCTCCGATGCGAGCATTCGCTTCAAGCTCAAGCCGGGCCAGGCGATCATCTATCCGTCCGACACGCTGCACGAGGTCGAGCCGGTGACCAAAGGCGAGCGGCTGGTCGCGATCACCTTCATTCAGAGCCGGGTGAAGGACCCGTTCCAGCGGCACATGCTGTTCGAGCTGAACGAGGTGGCCGCGCTGGAGGGGTTGAAGATGGACCACGAGAATTTCAGCCGGCTTCAGCTCGTTCAGGCGAACCTGCTGCGCTACTGGGGCGACCAGCCCTAGGGTGCATTGGGGAACAGGTCGCGGCGACGCTCGATTATCGAGCGGACGAATTCTTCGCTGCCTCGGGCATTCGAATCGAGCTTGAGAACTTCACCGTCTTCGAAGTTCAAAATCAGCCAGCCGAGCATCGAGGCGCGCACCTCGGTGAGTTCGTTCATGCTGCGGGTCAGACGTACGCCGCCGGGCTTCGAATAGGCAAAGGCATCGCCACGCCATTCAAGCGCCATCCCCCGGATACGGACGACTGTCCAGCCGCAGATCGCCACACCGATTGCAAAGGCAACGATGAGGCCAGTGAGGATTGTCATCTGATTCTGGGCGTCGGAACGGGCCGAGCCGACGAACAAACGAATATAGAGGAACAGGAGCACCATGCCGCTGCCCAGGCACAACCCTGTCCAATGCATGGGGCTCGGTACGACCCGGCGCCAACCTTTCGTGTCCGGCCGTGTTCGATATCCGAGGAAGCCCAGCAGCGACAGGATCGACCCGGTCACAGCCATGATCAGCAGGTAGCGATAGGGAGGCTCTAGCAGCATCCCCTGCACCTAGCGGGCCTTACGCTGCGAATGCGTTAATCAGGCCGCCTTCTGCAAATGCTTGCGGCCTAGGAGCTCGGCGATCTGCACTGCGTTCAGTGCGGCGCCCTTGCGCAAATTGTCGCTTACGACCCACAGGCTGAGACCGTTCTCGACCGTCGAGTCCTCGCGGATGCGGGAGACGTAGGTTGCATATTCGCCGACCGCCTCGATCGGTGTGACATAGCCGCCGTCCTCGCGCTTATCGACGACCATCAGTCCCGGCGCCTCGCGGAGGATGTCGCGGGCCTGATCGGCAGAGATTTCGTTTTCAAACTCGATGTTCACGGCTTCGCTGTGCCCGACGAACACGGGCACGCGTACGCAGGTCGCGGTCAGCTTGATCGACGGATCGAGGATCTTCTTCGTCTCGACGACCATCTTCCATTCTTCCTTGGTCGAGCCGTCGTCGAGAAAGCTGTCGATGTGCGGGATGACGTTGAAGGCGATCTGCTTGGTAAACTTCTTCGGCTCATTGGCGTCGCCGACGAAGATGTTGCGGGACTGCTCGAACAGCTCGTCCATGCCCTCCTTGCCGGCTCCCGAGACCGACTGGTAGGTCGCGACGACCACCCGCTTGATCTTGGCGGCGTCGTGCAGCGGCTTGAGCGCGACGACGAGCTGAGCGGTCGAGCAGTTGGGGTTCGCGATGATGTTCTTCCTGGTGTAGCCGGAAATCGCCTCGGCGTTCACTTCCGGCACGATCAGCGGAACGTCCGGATCCATCCGGTAGAGAGAGCTGTTGTCGATGACCGTGCAGCCGGCCTGCGCCGCGCGCGGGGCGTGCACCTTGCTGACCTCGGAGCCTGCCGCAAACAAGGCCATGTCCCAACCGGCGAAGTCGAAATGTTCGAGGTTCTTGACCTTGAGCTCCTTGCCGCTGTCGCCGAAGTCGATCACGTCGCCGGTCGAGCGCGCGGACGCCACCGCCGCTACTTCGTCCACTGGGAATTGCCGTTCCGCGAGGATGTTCAGCATCTCCCGCCCGACATTGCCCGTCGCACCGACGACAGCGACCCGATAGCCCATCTGAAGTTCTCCGTTACCGCGGACGCACCTAGTGTCGGCGGCCCGCTTTACCAAGACCCGCGCAACCGCCACCGTCGAATACGCGTTGAATCTTTGCTATTGTGATCGACCTAAGCGACGCGGCCCGCGCAGTTCGCGAGACGCGCCCTTTCGAGGTGAAGGGAGGTCTTCGTGCCTGCGACAACCGTATCCGCGTCTCCACAGCCGAAAGCCGGCATCCCCGTCCGAACGATCACCTATGCCGACGCAGACGCCGCTCTGCGGGAGGGCTGGGCTGATTTCATGGACATGCGAGGCGACCTGATCTTCGTCGGCCTGATCTACGTTCTGGTCGGCGTAGTTGCTGCGACTGCGATCATGGGAGGCCCGCTGCTGGCGCTGCTGTTCCCGATCATCGCGGGCATCGGCCTGCTCGGCCCCGTCGCGGCTCTCGGCTTCTACGAGATGGCCCGACGGCGTGAGAGCGGCCTCCATTCGAACTGGCAGCACTTCCTGGATGTGCGCAAGCGGCCCGGTGCGGACGAGATCGCCGCCGTCGCCGCATTGATGGTCGGCATCTTCGTCGCATGGGTGTTCGTAGCCAGCGGCCTCTACCTCGCCTTGTTCGGCTGGTGGGAGCCGCCGTCGATCGCCGCCTTTCTGACACGCGTCTTCACGACGCCCGAGGGCTGGGCGCTGATCCTGATCGGCAATGCGATCGGGCTTTGCTTCGCGGCCCTCGTAGTGGGGCTGAGCGTCGTGTCGCTGCCGATGCTGGTCGATTGCGACATCAGTGCTTCGCAGGCGGTCTCGACGTCATGGCGAGCCGCCCGGGGGAACCCGGGCGTGATGTTCCGCTGGGGACTGATCGTCGCCGCGCTGCTGGTGATCGGCTCCATCCCCTTCTTCGTCGGGCTGGCGGCCGTTTTGCCATGGCTCGGCTACGCGACCTGGCACCTGTACACGAAGCTTGTCGACCGCAGCGCGATCAAGTCGCGCCGCGACTGAATCTCAGGCGTCGGTCTTTTCGGCCTGCTTCGCTTCCTCGCGGCGCGGGTCGCGACGCTCGGCGATACGGGCCGACTTACCGCGGCGGCCACGCAGGTAGTAAAGCTTCGCACGGCGGACCGCACCGCGGCGGACGACCTCGATCGAATCAATCGCCGGCGAATAGAGCGGGAAGACACGCTCGACGCCTTCGCCGAAGCTGATCTTGCGGACGGTGAAGCTGGAACCGACACCCTTGTTCGAACGGGCTATGCAAACGCCTTCGAACGCCTGGACGCGGCTGCGGTCGCCTTCGGTGACCTTCACGCCGACGCGCAGCGTGTCGCCGGGGCGGAATTCGGGGACCTTCTTGTCGGCGGTCAGCGCTTCGATGGCTTCGCGCTCAAGAGTCTCGATCAAGTTCATTTCTTCGTCTTCTCTACTCTGTCACGCTGCGCGCCAGAGGGCGGTGCCTGCGATGCGCCCCCGTGGCGCTCGATCAGGTCCGGCCGCCTTAGCCGTGTATCTTCGACCGCTCTTGCGTGTCTCCACGCGGCGATCTTCGCATGATCCCCCGATCGCAGCACTTCGGGGATCGTGCGCCCTTCCCACTCTACAGGACGGGTGTAGTGCGGATATTCGAGCAGCCCCGCTTCGAAGCTCTCCTCCTCACCGCTGGAGGCCGCGCCCATTACCCCGGGCAGAAGTCTTACGCAAGCGTCCAGGATCACCATCGCTCCGACCTCTCCGCCGGAGAGGACATAATCGCCGATCGACACCGGTTCGATGGCCCTCGCTTCGAAGATGCGCTCGTCGAATCCCTCGAAACGGCCGCAGAGGAGGATGACCCCCTCGCCCGCCGCCAGCTCGCGGACGCGCTGCTGGGTCAAGGGCATGCCCCGCGGCGTCAGAGCGAGGATCGGGCGGCCGTCCGCGACGCTGTCCACGGCCGTCGCCAGCACGTCCGGCTTCAGCACCATTCCGGCCCCACCGCCGGCCGGCGTGTCATCAACGCTACGGTGCTTGTCGGTGGCGAAGTCGCGGATCTGTACCGCGTCGAGCGACCAAGTACCTTCGCTGAGCGCGCGCCCGGCTAAGGAGACGCCCAGGGGACCGGGGAACATCTCAGGATAGAGGGTCAAGACGGTCGCCGTGAAATGCATTCGAGCGGGCTAATGGGGAACTGCTTGCGCGACAATCCATTGGGCCACGAATGGCCAAACCACTCGATTGCCTCGTCATCGGCGGAGGTCCCGCGGGCCTGACCGCCGCGATCTACCTTGCGCGCTTCCATCTCGACATTCTCGTCGTGGACGGGGGCAAGAGCCGCGCGTCATGGATACCCTGCACCCACAACCATGCGGGGTTTCCCGACGGCATCAGCGGCAAGGAGCTGCTTGAGCGGATGCGCGAGCAGGCCTGCAAATATGGCGCCAAGGTCGAGACCGAGTTCGTCACCAAGCTGGAGCGGGACGAGGAGAGCGGCCTCTACACCGCCACCTGGGGCTCGGGTTCGGCCGAGGCGCGGTCCGTCCTGATCGCGACCGGCGTGACGAACCGCCGTCCGCCAATGGACGAAAAGCTACATGACGAGGCGCTGTCCCGCGGCCTCGTCCGCTACTGTCCGATCTGCGACGGCTACGAGGTCACCGACAAACGCGTAGGCGTGATCGGTAGCGACAGCCGCGGCGTGGCCGAGGCAATCTTCATCCGCAGCTACACCGCCGACGTCACTCTGATCGCACCGGACAAGGCCCTCCGCCTAAGGCCGGAGGACAGCCAAAAGTTGAAGGACGCCGGGATCGAGTGCGTCGACGGACCGGCACAGGCGGTGGCAATAGACAGCAATTGCATAGTCGTAGACACGGCTGAGGGCCATTACGCCTTCGACAGCATCTATCCTGCCCTAGGGTCCGATACGCACACGCAGTTGGCAGAGATGGTCGGCGCCGAATTGTCGAAGGACGACTGCGTTCGCGTCGACAGTCATCAACGGACAAGCGTCCCGGGCTTTTATGCTGCCGGCGACGTGGTGATCGGCCTCGACCAGATCAGCCACGCCATGGGCGAAGGCGGCGTCGCCGCGACGACCATCCGCAACGATCTTTGCGCTAGGGAGCCGCGCTGGCGGGAGTCCACCGAGGAATTGGAAAAGGCGGAGGGCGGGAGCTAGGCGAGGAACTCGGGATCGACGACGATCCGCCCGCCCTCAAGGTCCGCAATGCCTTCGCGATACGGGATCAGAGACCGGCGGCCTCCCGGAAGCTCCACCTCGAGAAGGTCGCCGGCGCCGAAGTTCTCGACAGATACGACAGTGCCGACGGGCTGTCCGTCGCGGTCGAAGCAGGGATGTCCGATCAGGTCCGCATGATAATATTCGCCCTCTTCGAGCGAGGGCAACTCTGAACGATTCACCTCGACGAGCTGGCCGCGGAGGCCCTCGGCCGCCGAACGGTCTGCAATGCCCTCGAAACGGGCCATAGCGGCCTTGCCGCCTTCACGAACGGCGAGCAGCCGGCGCTCGATGCCGCCAACATAGACTTTCGCTTGTGACGCGAGGCCGGCTGAGCTGTCACTGAACAGCTTCAACCGGACCTCGCCCTTCACACCGTGCGCGCCGGCCACTGCGGCAAGGGCGACGCGCTTTTCGGTCATGCGACCGGCTTAGGCCTGCTCGGCCTTCTCGGCGCCCTCGGCAGGAGCGTCCTCGGTCGAACCCTCGGCCGGCTCCTCGCTCGACTTGCCTTCCGCCTCGGCGGTCGGCTGCTCGGCAGTCTCGGCGCCCTCGGCCGGAGTGTTCTCGGCGGCACCCTCGACGGGCTCCGACGCAGACTCGACTTCGGCGGCAGCTTCGGGCTCAGCCGGAGCGGCTTCCGCGGCGACCGGAGCTTCGATGGGTGGGGTCTGCTCGGCGATCTCCTCGACGACCTGCTCTGCCTCCGGAGTGGGCTCGGCCGTTGCGGCCTCGACTTCGGCGGCGACAACGGCCTCGGCCTCAGCGGCCTCTTCGGCGGTTGCGACCGGCTCTTCGGCCGGAGCGGCAGCGGCCTCGGCAGCGGCGGCTTCCGCGTCCGCAGCGCGCTTGGCACGCTCTTCGACGCGCTCCTTGGCCTTCTCGCCCGGCTCGGCCTTCTTCGGGTTGTTGCGGGCCGGACGCTCCTTGATGCCCGCGGCATCGAGGAAGCGCAGGACGCGATCAGACGGCTGGGCGCCGACCGACAGCCAATGCGAGATGCGATCCGCGTCGAGCTTCACGCGCTCGGGCGAATCCTTCGCCAGCAGCGGGTTGTAGGTGCCGACCTTCTCGATGAAACGGCCATCGCGGGCGTTGCGGCCGTCGGCCACCACGATGCGGTAATAAGGGCGCTTCTTGGAGCCGCCACGGGCCAGGCGAATTGCTACTGCCATATCTTCAGTCCTTCTTCTAAGTCTTTGTTACTTTTTACCGAATTTGTCGAAACCGGGTGGCAGGTTGAACGGCTGACCGCCGAGCCCCGGAAGAGCCGCGCCGCCGCCGAGACCACCGGGCGGAAGCGCACCGGGAGCAAGCCCGCCGAGAGCGCCGTCGAGGCCGCCCTTGCCGAACATGGCCGCGAGCTTGCCCAGCCCGCCCATCTTCTTCAGCCGCTTCATCACCGTGGACATCTCCTGGTGCATCTTCAGCAGCTTGTTCACTTCCTGAACGGTCGTTCCGCTGCCCTTGGCAATGCGGATCTTTCGCTTCGCATTGATGACGTCGGGCTTGGCGCGCTCCTTCGCCGTCATCGAGGACAGCATCGCTTCCATGTGGACTAGCGCCTTGCTGTCCTGCGCCTTGTCCATTGCGCCTTTCATGCCCTTCATGCCGGGCATCATTCCTGCGAGCGCGCCAAGGCCGCCCATGCGCTGCATCTGCTTGAGCTGGGACCACAGATCGTCGAGGTCGAACTTGCCTTTGGCCATCTTGGCCGCGAGCTTCTCGGCGTCCTCCATCTCGATGGTTTCGGCCGCCCGCTCGACCAGGCTGACGACGTCGCCCATGCCGAGGATTCGCCCGGCAACGCGGTCCGGGTGAAAGGCCTCGAGCTTGTCGAGCGCCTCGCCGACGCCGGCGAATTTGATCGGCTTGCCGGTGACCGCGCGCATCGAAAGCGCAGCACCGCCACGGGCGTCGCCGTCCATGCGGGTGAGGATCACGCCGGTGAGGTCCACCTCGCGAGCGAAGCCCTTCGCGACGTTCACGGCATCCTGGCCGGTCAGGCTGTCCACGACGAGCAAGGTCTCGGTCGGCTTGGACGCCTGGGCAACGGCCTTCATCTCGCCCATCAGAGCGTCGTCCACGTGAAGACGGCCCGCGGTGTCGAGCAGGACGACGTCATAGGCCTGCAGCTTGGCGGCCTGGAGCGCACGCGCCGCAATCTCGACCGGAGGCTGGCCCGGCACGATCGGCAGCGTGTCGACGTTGGTCTGGCGGCCGAGGACCGCCAGCTGCTCCTGCGCCGCTGGACGGGCGACGTCGAGCGAGGCCATCAGCACCCGCTTGCGCTCGCGCTCCGACAGGCGCTTGGCGAGCTTGGCGGTCGTCGTCGTCTTACCCGAGCCCTGGAGACCGACCATCATGATGACCGCCGGCGGATTGACGTCGATGTTCAGCTGGGCGGTTTCGGAGCCGAGCGTCTCGATCAGCGCATCGTTGACGATCTTGACGACCATCTGGCCCGGAGTGACCGAGCGGATGACTTCCTGTCCGACCGCGCGCTCGGTGACCTTGTCGACGAAATCGCGCGCCACGGGCAGAGCGACGTCTGCCTCGAGCAGCGCAACGCGCACTTCGCGCATCGCCGCGCGCACGTCGGCTTCCGTGAGCGCGCCGCGCCCACGAAGCCGGTCAAAAACGCTGCCGAGCCGATCGCTCAGACTGTCGAACATTCACGTCTCCCAAATCGATGTCCGGCCCCATGTAGGAAGGCAAAACGCAAAATACGCCGGCGGACGAAACCTCGTCGGCCGGCGTGGACCCGGGATCAGCTCCCTTTGGCCCGAACATCGATGTTGTGTCTAAAAGACGGGCGCGCCCTAGCGGATGCGCCTCGTCAAATCAACTCAGGCGCGGCTTGCCTTTCGGCGGCTTGCGCGGGCGCGAGGGACCGCCGCCCGGCCCGCCCGGACCGCGAGGCCCCCTGCCCGGCCCGTCGCCGGGGCCTTTGCCGTTCGGGTCGCGCGGCGGGCCGCGCCTGCCCTGGCCGTGGCGCACGGTTCGGCGGTCCTGCGGCGACCGGCGATCGCGCTCCGGCACCCGATCCATCGGACGGGTCGTCTGCATCTGCTGGCGAGGGCCGACCGCATAGCCCTCCTTCAAAAGCTGGGTGAACGCGGATCGGGTGCTTGCGGCGATCGCGTCCTGCAATTCCTTCGGCAGATCGGCGAAGGTCACGTTCGCATGGATTGCCTGAACGTCGCGGAGCAGCTGATTGGGCAGGCCTCCGGAAGCGGACTTCAGCGCCGCAATGGCATCGAGCACAGCCGAAAAGACGATCGACTGCATCACTTCGGTGGCGGCTCTCTCCATTTTCCTCTTCCTGCGGGCTGGTAGACTTGGCCTGTGCCCGTCCCTAAGTGCCGCTGCAAGCCATGACACGCACGTTTCACAAGATGCACGGGCTCGGAAACGATTTCGCGATCTTCGATGCTCGCGAAGAACCGCTCGCAATGGACGAGCCGCTTGCGCGCGCCATTTCAGACCGGCGCACGGGCATCGGGTGCGATCAGCTGATCGTGCTGGAGCCGTCCAATGTGGCCGACCTCAGGATGCGCATCTGGAATCATGACGGGATCGAGGTCGAAAGCTGCGGCAATGCGTCGCGCTGCGTCGTCGCGCTCACCCATGCGAAGACCATCGAAACCGGCGGCGGAATGGTCACGGGCACGGAGCACGGCACCGACATCGAGGTGACCCTGGGCGAGCCGCATTTCGAGTGGGACCAGGTACCGATCACCTATGCGATGCCGACGAACCCGATGCCGATGGCCTGGGGCGAACTGCAGCATCCTGTGGCGCTGAACGTCGGCAATCCGCACGTCGTCTTCTTCGTCGAAAATGCCGACCGCATCGACCTCGACGAGCTGGGGCCGCGGATCGAGCATGACCCGGTGTTTCCCGAACGCATCAACGTCAACGTGGCGGAGATCCATTCGGACGGAATCCGCCTGCGCACATGGGAGCGCGGAGCCGGCATCACCCGCGCCTGCGGGACCGGCGCGAGCGCGACCGCAGCGGCGGCGATCCTAACCAAGCGTGTCCAGTCGCCGGTGAAAGTCACGATGCCCGGCGGATCGCTCACGATCGCGTGGGAACCCGGCAAGCCTATCAGCATGCGCGGTGGCGCGACCTACGTCTTCAAGGGCGAGATCGGGCTGGAGGCCCTGGGTTGAGCGTCGAGACGATAACGCTCGGCTGCCGGCTCAACTTCGCGGAGAGCGAGACGATCCGGCGGCTCGCGACCGCCGAGGACGACTGGGTCGTCGTCAACAGCTGCGCGGTGACCAATGAGGCAGTGCGGCAAACGCGACAGGCGATCCGTCGCTCCCATCGGGAAAGGCCGAATGCGCGCATCTTAGTGACGGGCTGCGCGGCCGAGCTCGATCCGCAGGCGTTCGAAGTCATGCCCGAGGTCGATCGCGTCATCGGAAACGACAGCAAGATCGGCAGCTTGGGCGGGGATGCTCGAGTCGCGCCCGCGGGCTTCCTGGGACACGTGCGAAGCTTCGTCGCGGTTCAGACCGGCTGCGATCATCGCTGCACCTTCTGTTCCATCTGGCAGGCGCGCGGGCCGAGCCGTTCGCTGTCCTTCGACGTCGTTCGGGAAGCAGTCGAGCGAGAGCTTCAGCGCGGCGCGAAGGAAATCGTCCTCACCGGCGTCGACATTACCAGCTACGGTCGTGAAGGCATGGGCCTAGGCGAACTGTGCCAGCGATTGCTGGCGGCGATCCCGGCCCTGACCCGCCTTCGCTTGTCGTCGCTTGACAGCATCGAGATCGACGATGCTCTCTTCGAACTGATCGCGGGCGATCCGCGGCTGATGCCGCACTTCCACCTTTCGCTTCAGGCCGGCGACGACATGATCCTGAAGCGCATGAAACGTCGTCACAGCCGCGCCCAGGCGGTCGCTACGATCGAGCGCATCAAGAAGGCCCGGACCGACGCGACGATCGGGGCCGACCTGATCGCCGGCTTTCCCACCGAAACCGAGGACATGGCACTGAACAGTTTGAAATTGCTCGACGATTGCGACATCGTCGCGGCTCACGTCTTTCCATTCTCGCCGCGGCCCAACACCCCGGCTGAGCGCATGCCACAGCTTGCTCGTGAAGTCGTGAAAGCCCGGGCGGGCCGGCTTCGTGCTGCAGCAGCCGAGCGGCGGTCCCGCTGGCTCGACAGCCTTATCGGTTCGACGCAGCCCGTGCTCATCGAGAACAATGCGAAGGGACACAGCGACAGTTTCGCGCCGATTACCATCGCGGGCACATCGCGCGGTGAGACGGGCCGCGCCAGGGTTACGGGCCGCGACGGCGACCATCTGTCGGCGGTCTGGGCATGAGTTGGCTCGAGCGCCTGCGCGGCGGGTTCTCGAAGACTGCGGAGAAGGTCGCCGACAACCTGACCGGCCTGACCAGCCGTGCAGCGCTCGATACCTCGACGCTCGACGACATTGAGGAAGCGCTGATTGCTTCGGACCTTGGGCCGGAAGCTTCGCACCGCATCCGGGAAGCCATCGCAAGGCAGAAGTTCGAGCGTTTGGACGAACGCGGCCTTCGATCGATCTTGGCTGAAGAGATCGAGAAGATCCTCGCACCCGTCGCGAAGCCGCTGGAAGTCTGGGGTTTTCCGCGCCCGCACGTGATCCTGGTGATCGGCGTCAACGGCTCCGGCAAGACGACGACCATCGGCAAGCTCGCCCACTGGCTGAAGGAGCAGGATTATGGCGTCCTGCTCGCCGCCGGCGACACATTCCGGGCGGCCGCCATCGAGCAGCTCCAGATCTGGGGCGACCGCATTGGCGCGCCGGTGATCACCGGCAAGGAAGGCGGCGACGCCGCGGGCATCGTGTTCGACGGCGTCAAGCAGGCCACCGCGACCGGCATCGACGCGCTGATCGTCGACACCGCCGGGCGGCTCCAGAACAAGACGCACCTGATGGAGGAGCTGTCGAAGATCCGCCGCGTGCTTGGCCGGCTCAACCCGGAAGCGCCCCATGACATCCTGCTCGTTCTGGATGCCACGACCGGCCAGAACGCGCTTGCGCAGGTCGAGGTGTTCCGCGAGACGGCGGGTGTGACGGGCCTGATCATGACGAAGCTGGACGGTACGGCTCGCGGTGGCGTTCTGGTGGCTGCTGCCGAGAAGTTCGGGCTTCCGATCCATGCCATCGGCGTGGGCGAAACGGCGGACGACCTGCGTCCTTTCGACCCGAGGGCAGTCGCACGAGCGATCGCGGGATTGCCGCCGGAATGAGCGAGGCAAATCAGAAGGGCTCGTCCTGGACGATGTTGCTCGACTACGGGCCGCTGCTTGTCTTCTTCATCGCCTACAAGCTTGCCGGCTCGGGCCTGCAAGGCTCACTGGTCGCAACCTTCGCTTTCATGGTCGCGGTCATCTTTTCGATCGCCATTGGCTTGGCGGTGCTCAAGCGCGTGTCGCCGATGGTCTGGGTATCGACGGTGCTAATCCTCGGGTTCGGGGCGATCACGCTCTACCTGCGCGATCCCAGGTTCATCCAGATGAAGCCGACCGTCATCTACATTGGTTTTGCGGCATTGCTCGGCGGCGGCTTGTTGCGCGGCAAGGCCTTGCTGAAGTGGCTCTTCGG
>Ga0070675_100002072_pt1 | contig 14858 bp, 13 predicted proteins | sample KBSM43metaG_FD_65343 | JGI IMG/M metagenome (GOLD analysis project Ga0070675, IMG submission 65343) | Miscanthus rhizosphere microbial communities from Kellogg Biological Station, Michigan, USA - KBS M4-3 metaG | ecosystem: Host-associated > Plants > Roots > Rhizosphere > Soil ...
TCGAGCAGCAGCTCGGCCGTGCGCCGCAGGAAAGCGAGATCGCCAAGGAGATGGGCATCACGCTCGTCGAGTACCAAGAGCTGCTCGGCAAGGTGCGTGGAACGCAGCTCGTCTACCTCGAGGACATGTCCGGCGCCGACGGAGACAGCGACTTCCTCGACCGCCATGTCGCCGACGCCGAGGCGAATCCGCTCGCGCAGCTGCAGGACGAGCGCATGCGTTCGGCACTGGTCGATGCGATCAAGGCGTTGCCGGAGCGCGAGCAGTACGTGATGAGCATGTACTACGAGCACGACATGAACCTGAAGGAGATCGCGGCGGTGCTGAAGGTCACCGAGTCGCGCGTCTGCCAGCTGCACAGCCAGTCGATCGCGCGCCTGCGCGTCAAGCTGCGCGATTACTGAAGTGCGAATCGCCGCGACCTGGCCGCTGCCGGCGCTTGCGGCGTGGGTCGGGTGCTGGCTCGTCTTCGTGCTCGTAGAAGGGCTCGGTGGACCCACATCCGCTGCCGCCGTCGGCGCGACGATCGTCGGCGGCGCGGTCGCGCTGCTCGCGCCGTCGCGCTGGCGCAGGATCGTCGTCGCCGCCGGCTTTCCGCTCTCGCTTGCGATCGGTCGTGCCGAGGCGCTGCCGGCGTGGCTGTGGCTCGTCGCGCTCGTCGCGCTCGCGCTCGTCTATCCGCCGGCGGCGTGGCGCGACGCGCCGCTCTTTCCGACTTGGCGGCGCGCGCTGCGCGGCCTCGGCAGCGCGGTGCCGCTGGCCAACGACGCCGCGATCCTCGATGCCGGCTCGGGGTCGGGCGCTGCGCTCGTCGAGCTGCGCCGCGAGTATCCGCACGCGCGGCTGACCGGGATCGAGCGCAGCTGGCCGCTCTGGCTCGCGACGATGCTCCGCTGCCGCTTCGCGCGCGTGCGGCGCGGCGATTTCTGGAGCGCCGACTGGCGACCGTACGCGCTCGTCTATCTCTTCCAGCGTCCGGAGAGCATGCCGCGCGCGCTCGCCAAGGCGGCGCACGAGCTGCGCCCCGGCGCTTGGCTGGCGAGCCTCGAGTTCGAGATCGCCGCGCTCGTTCCGCAGGGCGTGCTCGACGGCGGCGACGGCCGCCGCGTCTGGCTCTATCGCGCGCCGTTCCGGTCGCGCGGCTGACGCACCGTCAGCTGCCGCCCTTGTGGGCGCGCTTGCCCGGGTTCTTCTTGCGCGTCGCCTTGCCGCGCGCGCGGCTACGCATCTGTCCTGTCGGCTTGGTGCGCGACGGCAACGGCTTCGTCGCGCCGCGCGAACTGCTCTGATCGGCCATGGCTGCTCCTTGGTCGATCCGACTGTAGAGGATCGCGCGTCCGTCAGTTGCCGGCGGTGACGCCGTACGTGAAGACGACGGTCGCGCTGACGACGGTCGCGCCGAGCGGGCCGCGCAGCGATTCGATGCGGCCGACGCCGAGCCGCAACCCCACCGCAGGCGTCAGCTGCGCGCCGACGTGCAGCATCGCCTGGCCGACCGCGCCGTGGCTGTCGACGCCGCCGCCGCCGGCGGCGCCGCCGAGCAATTCGGCGGCGACGTGCCAGCGCGGCGAAATCGGCTGCCACCAGCCGGCGCCGAGGAACGCCGACGTGAAGCCGCCGGCATCGCCGGCGAACGCGGTGTGGGTCTGCAGGTCGAGGTAAATGTTGGGCGTGACGAAGCGGTCGATCCTGAGCGTCGCGAGCGACATCGAGCGCGTCGTGCCGTTCTTTCGCGCCGCGTCGTAGCGCTCGACGCCGGCGCCGAACTCGGTGCGCACTGGCGGTGTCGCGACGCCGCTCGAGCGCGGTCCGTCCAGCGCCCAGACGAGCGCTGCGCCGGCGTGCGCCGCGCGCAGCTCGCCCTGCGGCGCGCTCGTCAGCCCCGCCTCGAGCGAGACGCCGAGGTCGCTCGACAAGCGAAAGATGCCATACAGCGATCCCTTGACGAGAAAGCCGCCCCCGGTCGGAACGCCGCCGCCGCCGCCCATGCCGGCGGCGAGCCGGATGCCGCCGTTCAGGGTGTTGTGGATGAACTCCGTTTCGGCGCCGACGATGCCGAGGAACTCGGCGTAGCCGGCGACCGCGCTCTGCGTCGCGCCGTTCGCTTCGATGCCCCAGTAGCCGTTGCTGCCGATCGCCTGCTCGCCACGCGCGCCGAGATAGCCGATCGTCGGCGCGGTCCGGCCATCGGTCAGCGTCGACCCCGAACGCGGGCGGTACGCACCGGCGACGAGCTGGACGCGGTCGAAGCCGATGCCGCTGCGGCCGGCGGCACGCGTCGGCTCGTCGAGGCGGTCGGCACGCGTCGAGCGGAATTCGTCGCTGATGTTGAAGACGAGCCCCCATTGGGTGCTCGCGATCTGGCCGTTCGGGAACTTGACGCGCGACACCGAGATGCCGAACGCGGTCGCGCCGAAGTCGGCGAGGAGATCGAGGTGCGGCCGCAGCATCAGGCCGCCGCCTTGCGGCGCAGCGGCACCGCCGCCACCGCCGGCGTAGACGCCGGTCTCGATGCCGAACGGGCCGACGATGCGCTTGCGCCAGGCGAGCTCGCCGCCGATCGTGAAGAAGCCGCCGCGCTGGCCGGTGATCGCGCCGTAGACCGCAGGGCCGAGCGAGACGCCGTCGAGGCGCGGGACGTCGACGAGATAGCTGGTGCCGACGAAGCCGACCTTCTCGTCGCCGGGGAAGGTGACCTTCTCGAAGGAGATGCGCGCGTGCGCCGACGGCGTCACCGAGGCCGCGTCGGCCGAGCCGTCGGCGGCGCTCGCCGGCGCCGCGAGCGCCGTCGCCAGCACGGTGGCCGCCGCCGCGCGCACGAGCGCGGCGGCGTCGCGCGTCGCGCGCGGGCGCATCGCCTGCGGTTCAGCCGGCGTTCGCTTGAAGCCAGTCGACGGCGGCGTTCGCGAGCGCGCGCACGCCGAGCGGCAGGCCGTCCTCGTCGATGTAGAAGAGCGGCGAGTGGTTCGGCGCCGCGGTCTTCGCATCCTGCGTGCGCGGCGTGACTCCGAGGAAGAAGAAGAATCCTGGAACGACATGCTGATAGAAGGAGAAGTCCTCGGAGCCGGAGACCTTCGGCATGGGGATGACGTCGCTCGCGCCGGCGACGCGCTCGAGCGTCGGCAGCGTCGCGTGCGTGAGCTCGGCGTCGTTGATCGTGACCGGGTAGTTCTTGTGGATGCACACCTCGCAGCCGGCGCGCGCCGCCATCGCGATGTGCTCGGCGGTGTCCTTGATGCGGCCGTGGATGTCGTCGCGCATCGCCTCGTCGAAGCTGCGGATCGTGCCGCGCATCTCGACCGTGTCGGGGATGATGTTCTCGCGGTTGCCGCCCTTGATCGCGCCGACGGTGACGACCGCGGGCTCGTGGGTGAGGTCGACCTGGCGGCTGACGATCGTCTGCAGGCCGAGCACGACCTGCGCCGCGGTGACGATCGGGTCGACGCCGCGCCAGGGCATCGCGCCGTGCGTCTGCCGGCCCTGCACGGTGATGCGGAAGCGGTCGGCGCTCGCCATCGCCGGCCCGGCGCGCCAGCCGATCACGCCGGTCTGCAGGATCGACGTCACGTGCAGGCCGAAGATCGCTGCCGGCGCCGGGTTCTCGAGACAGCCTTCCTTGATCATCAGCGCCGCGCCGCCTTCCTCGCCTTCGGGCGGCATCTCCTCGGCGGGCTGGAAGATGAACTTCACCGAGCCGGCGAGCTCGGCGCGGAGTCCCGCGAGCACCGACGCGACCGCCATCAGGATCGCGACGTGCGCATCGTGGCCGCACGCGTGCATGACGCCCACCGGCTCGCCGTTCCAAGTCGTTCGCGCCTTCGACGCGAACGGCACCGCGGTGCGCTCTTCGACGGGCAGGGCGTCCATGTCGGCACGCAGCGCGACGACCGGACCGGGCTTGGCGCCGCGCAGCAGCCCGACGACCCCGGTGACGCCGACCTCGGTGCGCACTTCGTCGAACTCGAGCGCGCGCAGGTGCGCGGCGACGATCGCTGCGGTGCGCACCTCGCGGTTGCCGAGCTCGGGGTGCTCGTGGATGTCGCGTCGCCACGCGACGAGGCGAGGGACGATGGCGGCGACGGCGGCGTCGATGCGGCTGGCGAGCGGGTGGGCGGCGTTGGCGGGCACGGGCGACTCCTCGGCTGGAGGCGCCATTGTGTCCGCGCCCGCCGCCGGCCCGGCCGCCGCGCTCAGCCGTCGATCCAGAGCCCCGGCTGGCTCGGTCGCGCGCCGGTGCCGGGGCCGAGCAGCGCGCGGCGAAGCGAGGCGTGGTCGATCGGCTTTCTGAGGCACGCGTCGAACTTGGCGCGGATGGCAGCCGCGGGGTCGCCCGCGGTCATGCCGATGAAGCGCGTGTGCGCGTTCGGTCCCTCGGCGCGCCGCGTCTCGTCGGCGAGGTCGGCGCCGCCGCGCACCGGCATCTCGACGTCGACGACCGCGGCGTCGTAGTGCCGCGACGCGAGCAGGTTGGCGGCGATCGCCGCCGAGCTGGCGCGGTCGCACTCGAAGCCGAGCTCGTCGACGACGCCCGCGAGAGCATCGGCGATGTCGTCGTCGCCGTCGACGACGAGGACGCGGCCGGTCGGGCTGTCGTGGCCGACGTCGCGCTCTTCGGCCCCGACCGGCTCGGCGGGGATCGCGACGGTGAACGTCGTGCCGCGGCCGAGCCGGCTCGTCACCTCGACCTCGCCACCGAGGCGATCGACGAGCATGCGCACGATCGCCAGGCCGATCCCGGAGCCTTCGCCGCGCCGCGTCGACGATGAGACGGTGCGGTCGGGCGAGAGCAGCGTCGGCAGCATCTCCTCCGGGATGCCCGGCCCGGTGTCGGAGACCGCGAAGTCGAGGAGGCGCTCGCCCGCGCGGTAGCGGCGCAGCGCGATCCGCACCTGGCCGCTCTCGGTGTAGCGGATCGAGTTGATCAGCAGGTTGGTGAGGATCTGGTCGATGCGCGCGGCGTCGGCGACGATGAACACCGCCCCGGGAGGGACGTCGACGACGAGCTCGAGCTTTTTCGCGCGCGCGAGGTCGAGCGCCGACGCGGCGACGCTCTCGACCAATGCGCAGGCGTCGAACGGCTCGGGACGCAGCTCGAGGTGGCCGGCCTCGCCCTTGGCGAGCGTCAGCAGGTCCCGCAGGTGCGTGTTGAGCAACAGCGACGAGCGGCGGATGCGCTGCAGCAGCTCGTCGTCGGCGCGCGCGCGCGGCCCCTGGCGCAGCGCGAGGACGTCGAGCGCGGAGACGATTCCCTGCAGCGGCGAGCGCAGCTCGTGGCTGACGCGGGCGAGAAAGGCGCTGCGCGCCGCGATCGCGTCGTTGATCGCCGCCAGCTGTGCGCGTTCCTCCTCGATCGCGCGCAGCGCGTGGATCCGCTGGATCAGCGAGGCGAAGAAGACCGGGACGAGCGCGAGCGTGATGAAGAACGTCAGCACGAGCTCGATCCGGTCGACCCACGACGGGTCGGCGAAGAAGAGCAGCGACGCGGCGAGCGCGGCCGCCCACGAGAGGTACATGGTGCGCAGCCCGTAGTGGATGCCATTGCGCAGGATGACGACGAAAAGGAGCGGATCGGTGAACGCGAAGCTGCGCGGGTCGAGCGCTAGGATCGTCGTCAGGAAGAGCGCGTCGCCGAGAAGGAAGAAGTAGAGCGGCGCGGCGGTGCTCGCGCGCTCCCGGCGCAGCAACAGCAGATAGGCGAGCGCGAGCGCGAGGTAGATCGCGTCGACCGCGAGCAACGTCTCGCGCGCCGCATCGATGCGGCCGACGGCATGGTCGTAGCCCCAGACGGCGGCGACGCAAAGACACCCGGCGACGCGCGGCCACGCGCCGGCGAGTTCGTGCTCGCGACGCGCCGGTGCGGTGTGGGCGTCGAACAGGTGCGCCGGACTGGGAAGGAAAGACGCCACGCGAGTCGAGGGGGAGAAAGGCCGTGGCGCAAGTCTGCACGACGCGCGTCGCGGCTCCAAGCGCGGGCGGCCGGGCGCGCCGAAAGCGCCGACAATCGCGCGTCCCGCAACGCCGCCGATCGCCATGGCCGTCCATCTCGCACCTCCCGACCCGAAAGCGCTGTTCCCGGTTGCCGGCGTCGCGCTCGGCACCGCGATGGCCGGCGTGCGCAAGGCGAACCGGCGCGACGTCCTCGTCGTCACGATCGATCCCGGCGCCGCGGTCGCCGGCGTTTTCACGTCGAACCGCTTCTGCGCCGCACCGGTGCAGCTCTGCCGCGAGCATCTCGCCGCCGGCAACGACGTGCGCGCGCTGCTCGTCAACACCGGCAACGCCAACGCCGGCACCGGCGCCGACGGCCTCGCGCGCGCGCGCTCGACGTGCGACGCGCTCGCGCGCCTCGTCGGCTGCGGCGCAGAGCAGGTGCTGCCGTTCTCGACCGGCGTCATCATGGAAACGCTGCCGCACGAGCGGATCGAGGCGGCGCTGCCGACGGCGCTGGACGCGGCGCGCCCCGACGCGTGGGCCGAGGCCGCGGAGGCGATCATGACCACCGACACCGTGGCGAAGGCGGCATCGACACGGCTCGAGATCGGCGGCCAGGCGGTCGCGGTCACCGGCATCAGCAAAGGCGCCGGGATGATCCGCCCCGACATGGCGACGATGCTCGGTTTCGTCGCCACCGACGCCAAGGTGGCGCCGGCGCTGATGCAGCGCCTCGTCAGAGACGCCGCCGACGCGTCGTTCAACTGCATCACGATCGACGGCGACACGTCGACCAACGATTCGTTCGTCGTCGTCGCCACCGGGCGCGCCGGCAACGCGCCGGTGACGAGCTTCGATTCGCCCGACGGCCGCGCGCTGAAGGACGCCGTCGTCGCGGTCGCGCAGCGGCTCGCGCAGGCGATCGTCCGCGACGGCGAGGGCGCGACCAAATTCATCACCGTGACGGTGGATGGCGGCGGGGATGTCGCCGAATGTCGCAAGGCCGCGTACGCGATCGGCCACTCGCCGCTCGTCAAGACCGCGTTCTTCGCCAGCGATCCGAACCTCGGCCGCATCCTCGCGGCGGTCGGCTATGCCGGCATCGCCGACCTCGACCAGACGAAGATCGACCTCTTCCTCGACGACGTCCACGTCGTCGAGGGCGGCGGCCGGCGGCCGAGCTACCGCGAGGAAGACGGCCAGCGCGTGATGAAGCGAAGCGAGATCACGGTGCGCATCGACCTGCACCGTGGCGACGCGACCGCGACGATCTGGACGTGCGACTTCAGCACCGACTACGTCCGCATCAACGCCGACTACCGCTCGTGACATCCATCGTTCTGTGGATGCGCGGTCGCGCCGCGCCGGCGGACGGCAACGGCGGTGACTTTTTGCCTTGCCGCGGCGGCCAGAGCGCTGGTACGATGCCGTCGCACTTCAAAGAGCGTCCCATGAACCGCACCACGCACCTCATTGCCCAAAGCGCCCTCGGCGCCGCTCGGCAATGGGCGCGCAGCGTCGACGGCATGGGCCAGCGCTCCGCCGGGCGTCGTCCGGCGTCGCCGAGCTAGCACTCTCAGCCTCTTCGATCGAAGTCCGCTGAGACATCAGCGGAAGATTCGACCGATCCCTTCGTGTCTTCCGCCATCGGGTCGAAGGCCCATGCGCTCCCCGCGAACCGGGGGCCGCGAAGGAAAGTCAGGTTGGAACCATGTGGTCCGGATTAGAAAGAATGAAAGCCGCGTTGCGTTGGTGGCCGAAGCTGCCGGCGAACGACCTGCTGCGCGACCGCGCGTACCGGCGCCTTTGGACGTCGATCGCGATCAGCTCGTTCGGCGGCCAGGTGACGATGCTCGCGCTGCCGCTCACCGCAGCGGTGCTGCTGCACGCGACGCCGACCCAGATGGGCCTGCTCGGCGCGGTCGAGATCCTGCCGTTCGTGCTGTTCTCGCTGCCTGCGGGCGTCTGGCTCGACCGCGTCAGAAAGCTCCCGGTCTACATCGCCGGCGAGCTGACGATCGCGCTCGTCGCGGTGAGCGTGCCGGTCGCCTGGTGGCTCAAGTGGCTGTCGATCGAGTGGCTGTATGCGAGCGGGTTCGTCCTCGGCAGCGTCTACACGGTCGCCGGCAGCGCGGCGCAGATCGTCCTCACGCAGGTCGTCGCCCGCGAGCGCCTCGTCGAGGCGCACGCCAAGAACGCGCTGGCGTCGTCGGCCGCCGAGGTCGCGGGGCCGGGAGTCGCCGGTGCGCTGATCAAGGTCGTCGGTGCGCCGCTGGCGCTGCTCGTCGACGCCGTGCTCGTCTCGATCTCGGCGCTGATCCTGCGCGGCGTTGCCGTGCGCGAGGCGGCGCAGGATGGTGCCGCGGCGCGTCGCCGCCGTTTCTGGGACGACCTCAAGGCGGGCGTGCGCTTCGTCGCGCGCCATCGGTTGCTGGTCGCGCTCGCGTTCGCGGTCGGCACGTGGCAGATGTGCCACCAGGCGGCGATCGTCGTCCAGATCCTGTTCGCGACGCGCACGCTCGGCCTTTCCGAGCACTCGGTCGGCCTCGCCTATACGGGGATGGGGATCGGCACGGTGATCGCGAGCGTGTTCGGCAACCGCATCAGCCGCGCGATCGGCCCCGGGCCGTCGCTGATCGTGGGCTTCGCCGTCTGCGGCGGCGGCTGGCTCCTGCTCGCGGTCGCGCCGGCGAACGCGTGGGGGATCGCCGCGTTCGCCGTGATGCTGACGATGTTCTCGACCGGAGCGGTCTTCATCTTCATCAACTTCCTGGCGATGCGGCAGGCGGTCACGCCGGCGCCGCTGCTCGGGCGGATGACGAGCACGATGCGCTGGCTGATCCTGATTCCGGCGGGACCGGGTGCGCTGATCGGCGGCTGGCTCGGCGAGCACGTTGGCCTGCGCGCCTCGCTCGCCTTCGCGGGCGGCGTGTCGCTCCTGCTTGCCGCGGCGGCTTGGCAGCTCGGCGTCATCCGGCGCGTGCGCGAACTGCCGGTCGCAGAGCGCGTCGACGAATGGGTCGGCGGCGAAGCCGACGTCGGCTCGCGCGTCGTCGTGACGTGAGGCGCGCATGGACCCGCTCCTGATCGACGTTCCCGAGCGCATCGCGACCGAGCGGCTCATCGTCCGCGTGCCGCGCGCGGGCGACGGCGCCGCCGTCAACGCCGCCGTGCGCGCCTCGCACGCCGAGCTCGCGCCGTGGATGCCGTGGGCGGTGACGTTGCCGAGCGTCGACGAATCGGAGGCGCACTGCCGCCGCGCGCAGGCGAAGTTCGTGTTGCGCGAGGACTTCGCCATGTTCGTCTTCGCACGCGGCGCGGACGACAGCGAGGGCGAGCTGGTCGGCGCCACCGGGCTGCACCGCATCGACTGGGCGCTGCGCAAGTTCGAGATCGGCTACTGGCGCAAGACCGGATGCGAGGGCCGCGGCTTCATGACCGAGGCGGTGCGCGCGATGGCGCGGATGGCGTTCGATGCGCTCGACGCGCGCCGCGTCGAGATCCGCATGGACGATCGCAACGTCGCGAGCTGGCAGCTCGCCGAGCGTGCCGGCTTCACGCTCGAGGCGCTGCTGCGCTTCGACTCGCTGACGCCTGCCGGCGAGCCGCGCAGCACGCGCATCTATGCGCGCGTGCGCGGCGCCGAGGAACCGCTCGCGTGAGCGTCGCCGTCGAGACGACGCTCAGTCGGCGGCTGCTGCCGCCGGCGCGAAGCGGTCGACGGCGTCGGTGACGATGCCGTCGATGCCGAGCGCATCGAGCCGGCGCGCCTCGGCCGGGTCGTTGACGGTGTAGACGCACGCGCGCATGCCCGCGCCGTGGACGGACGCGAGCAGCGCAGCGTCGACGAGGGCGTGGTTGAAGACGACGGCGACGCAGCCGAGCGCGCGCGCCTCGTCGAGCCAGCCGTCGCGGAGGCTGTCGAGCAACAGCGCGCGCGGCAGCGCGGCGGCAGCTTCGCGCGCGCCGTCGAGCGCGTCGGGACGAAACGAGCTGAGGAGCGGCGGCGTCGCCGCGCCTGCCCAGAGCGTCGCGGCCATCGTCGCGACCGCGCGCCCGGTCGCGCGTTCGACGCCCGGCGAGGGCTTGATCTCGACGTCGAGCGCGAAGGCGTTGCGCAGGCAAAAGCGCGCGATCGCGGCCAAGCTCGGAATCGGCTCGCCGGACCAGGTGCGGCCGTGCCAGCCGCCGGCGTCGAGCCGCGACAGCTCGCTCCACGGCAGCGCCGCCGCGTCGCCGCGGCCGGAGGTCGTGCGATCGAGCGTCGCATCGTGGAGCAGGAACGGCACGCCGTCGGCCGACAGCTTGACGTCGCACTCGAAGGCGCGAAAGCCGTGCGCGGCGCCGACACGAAACGCGGCGAGCGTGTTCTCGGGCGCGAGCTTGCCGGCGCCGCGGTGCGCGATCCAGCGCGGATACGGCCAGGGCGCGGTCACGGCGCGGCGGTCGTCGCGACCGGCCGCGCCTCGACACGCGCCGACGTTGTCGCGTCGAACCAATGCAGGTGCGCCGGGTCGGCGCGCAGGCCGACGACGTCGCCGATCTTCGGATGCGCCAGCGTCGCGTCGAGCCGCACCGTGAAGAGCGTTTCGCCGAGCGTGCCGTAGATCAGCCGCTCGGCGCCGAGCATCTCGATCGCCTGCACGCGCAGCGGCCAGCCCGGCGCCTGCTCGACGATCTCGACGTGCTCGGGACGAACGCCGAGCACGAGCGCGCCGTCGCGCGGCGCTGGCGCTGCAAGCGGCAGGTGCTGGCCGCCGGTCTGGAAGCTCGCGCCTTTCGCCTCGCCGAGGACGAGGTTCATCGGCGGCGAGCCGATGAAGCCGGCGACGAAGGTCGTCGCCGGGCGGTGGTAGACCTCGTCGGGCGTGCCGATCTGCTCGATCCGGCCGGCGTTCATCACGACCATCCGCTCGGCGAGCGTCATCGCCTCGACCTGGTCGTGGGTGACGAAAAGCGACGTCGTGCGCAGCTCGCCGTGCAGCTTCTGGATCTCGAGCCGCGTCTGCGCGCGCAGCTTGGCGTCGAGGTTCGAGAGCGGCTCGTCGAAGAGGAAGACCGCCGGCTTGCGCACGATCGCCCGGCCCATCGCGACGCGCTGGCGCTGCCCGCCCGAGAGTTCACGGGGTTTCCGCGCGAGGAACGGGCCGAGCTCGAGGATCTTCGCGGCCTGGTCGACGCGGGTGCGGATCTCGCTCATCGGCACCTTGGCGATCCTGAGGCCGTACGCCATGTTGTCGAACACCGTCATGTGCGGGTAGAGCGCGTAGTTCTGGAACACCATCGCGATGTCGCGCTCGGACGGCTCCTTGTCGTTGACCTTCACGCCTGCGATCCAGATCTCGCCGGCGGAGATCTCCTCGAGCCCGGCGACCATGCGCAGGAGCGTGGACTTGCCGCAGCCCGACGGCCCGACGATGACGACGAACTCGCCGTCGGCGATCTCGGCGCCGACGCCGTGGATGACCTGGTTCGCCTTCGGCCCCGTGCCGTAGCGCTTGACGATGTTGCGCAGCGAGATCGCGCCCATGTGCCTCGTCCCTCTTACTTCTCGGTGTCCACGAGGCCCTTGACGAACCACTTCTGCATCAGCACGACGACCAGCGCCGGCGGCAGCATCGCCAGGATCGCGGTCGCCATGACCAGGTTCCAGGCGTTCTGCGCGTCGCCGCCGGCGATCATCCGCTTGATGCCGATCACCACCGGATACATCGATTCCTCGGTCGTCACCAGCAGCGGCCAGAGGTACTGGTTCCAGCCGTAGATGAACTGGATGACGAAGAGCGCGGCGATCGACGTCGCCGAGAGCGGCACGAGCACGTCCTTGAAGAACCGCATCGGCCCGGCTCCGTCGACCCGCGCCGCCTCGGCGAGCTCGTCGGGGACGGTGAGGAAGAACTGGCGAAACAGGAAGGTCGCGGTCGCCGATGCGATCAGCGGGATCGTCAGGCCGGCGTACGTGTTCAGCATGTGCAGGTCGGAGATGACCTTGTAGGTCGGGAAGATCCGCACCTCGACCGGCAGCATGAGGGTGATGAAGATCGCCCAGAAGAAGAACATCCGGAACGGGAAGCGGAAGTAGACGATCGCGAACGCCGACAGCAACGAGATCGCGATCTTGCCGATCGCGATGACGAGCGCCGAGACCAGGCTCACCCACATCATGCGGCCGACGGGCGCACCCGACCCGGCGCCTTTTTCCGAGCCGGTGAGCGCGGCGACGTAGTTGTGCACGAACTGGTCGCCGGGGACGATCGGCATCGGCGCCTGGACGATGTCCTGCGCGGTATGGGTCGAGGCGACGAAAGTGAGATAGACCGGGAAGGCGACGATCGCCACGCCGATGAGCAGCACGGTGTGCGTCAGGAACGTCAGGAGCGGGCGGCGCTCGACCATGATCGGACTAGTAGTTCACCTTCTTCTCGACGAACTTGAACTGCAGCACCGTCAGCACGACGACGATGCTCATGATGATCACCGACTGCGCTGCCGAGCCGCCGAGGTCGAGCGCCTTGAAGCCGTCGTAGTAGACCTTGTAGACGAGGATCGCGGTGTCCTTGCCCGGGCCGCCCTCGGTCGCGGCGTCGACGATGCCGAAGGTGTCGAAAAAGGCGTAGACGATATTGATGACGAGAAGGAAGAACGTCGTCGGCGAGAGCAGCGGGAAGACGATCGTCCAGAAGCGCCGCCACGGCTTCGCGCCGTCGATCGCTGCCGCCTCGATGAGCGACTTCGGGATCGAGCTCAGCCCGGCGAGAAAGAACAGGAAGTTGTATGAGATCTGCTTCCAGATCGCCGCCATGATGATCAGGAGCATCGCCTGGTCGCCGTTGAGCAGGTGATTCCAGTCGATGCCGCTCTTGCGCAGCGCATATGCGACGACGCCGATGCTCGGCGCGAACATGAAGAGCCAGAGCACTCCCGCCACCGCCGGCGCGACGGCGTATGGCCAGATCAGGAGCGTCTTGTAGACGAGAGCGCCGCGGATCGCGCGGTCGGCGAAGTACGCGAGCAGGAGCGAGATCGCGATGCCGAAGACGGCGACCGAGACCGAGAAGATGGCGGTCGTCTTGAACGACTCGATGTAGCTGCGATCCTGGAACAGGTGAACGAAGTTCTCGACGCCGACCCAGCTCGTGCTGGTGCCGAACGCATCCTGCTGCTGGAACGACTGCATCACCGTCTGCGCCGCCGGCCAGAAGAAGAACACCCCGATCACCGCCGCCTGCGGCGCGAGCAGCGCCAACGGCAGCCAAGGCGACCGGAAGACGACCCGCTTCTCGGCCGCCATGCAACGGCCTCACTCAGCTCTTGTTCGCGGCTTGAAACTTTTCGAGCTGCTCATTCCCCCGCGCGACGGCTTTGTCGAGCGCTTGCTTGGCGGTCGCCTTGCCGGCCCAGACCTGCTCGAGCTCCTCGTCGATGATGGTGCGGATCTGCAGGAAGTTGCCGAGCCGGATGCCGCGCGACTTGTCGGTCGTCTTGCGGATCATCTGGTTGACGGCGACGTCGGCGCCCGGGTTCTGCTTGTAGAAGCCGCTCTGCTCGGTCAGCTTGAACGCCGCCGTCGTGATCGGCAGGTAGCCGGTGCGCTTGTGGCTTTCCGACTGCACCTCGGGGCTCGACAGATAGTTGAAGAACGAGGCGACGCCCTTGTAGTGATCGGCGGGCTTGCCGGACATCACCCACAGGCTCGCGCCGCCGATGACGGTGTTCTGCGGCGCGCCCGCGACGTCTTCGTAGTAGGGCAGCGGCGCGACGCCGTAGTTGAACTTGGCGTTCTTCTTGATGTTGCCGAGCAGGCCGGCCGAGCCGGTCAGCATCGCGCACTCGCCCGACGGGAACGTCGTGTCGGCCTTGTTCTCGCGGCCCTTGTAGACGAACAGGCCCTGCTTGGCCATGTTCTCGAGGTCCTGGATGTGGCGCACCTGCAGCGGGCCGTTGAACGTGAGGCGCGCGTCGTTGCCGCCCATGCCGTTGCCCTTGGTGGCGAACTCGACGTTGTGCCAGGCCGAGAAGCTCTCGAGCTGCGTCCAGCTGATCCAGCTCGTCGTGAACGGGCAGGCATGGCCGCTCGCCTTCAGCTTGGCCGCCGCGAGCGCCACTTCCGCCCACGTCTTGGGCGCCTTCTCGGGGTCGAGGCCGGCGGCCTTGAACGCGTCCTTGTTGTAGTAGAAGATCGTCGTCGAGCTGTTGAACGGCATGCTCAGCATCTGACCGTTCGGCGCCGTGTAGTAGCCGGCAACTGCGGAGACGTAGCCGCTCGGGTCGAACTTGAGGCCGGAATCCTTCATCACCTTGCCGACCGGGACGATCGCGCCCTTGCTCGCCATCATCGTCGCCGTACCGACCTCGAAGACCTGCAGGATGTCGGGCTGGTTGCCGGCGCGAAACGCCGCGATGCCCGCGGTCAGCGTCTCGGGATACGTGCCCTTGTACGTGGCGACGACCTTGTAGTCTTTCTGGCTGTCGTTGTATCCCTTGACGAGATCGTTCACCCACTCGCCGAGCGGCCCGCTCATGGCGTGCCACCACTGGATCTCGACCTGCGCGTGCGCAGGCGTCGTAAATGAAGCGATGGCGGCGAGAGACAACGAGGCGATGAGCGACTTCGACTGCATGGGAGCTCCGTAGGGCGTGCGACGGGCGGCCGATGTTCACCGCCCCAGATGACAGCCGCGTTTATCCCTTGCCGCCGTTCGCGCGGGCAAGCGGGAATACCCGCCGCGCTGCCGCGGTTGCGCACCGTCGGGGAGGGTCGCCTTGTTGCGCTGCGGTAGCATTTCTTCCGGGTGCGAAAAGCGGCGCCCGGCCGCCACCCTGCGCACCGATGAACGCCCCCCTGCCCGAGGACCCGATCGCCGAAGCCGCGGAGGCGGCCGGCGCCGCGCCGCGGCTGCGCGAGATCCCCTACAACTACACGTCCT
>Ga0070675_100002074_pt1 | contig 14841 bp, 14 predicted proteins | sample KBSM43metaG_FD_65343 | JGI IMG/M metagenome (GOLD analysis project Ga0070675, IMG submission 65343) | Miscanthus rhizosphere microbial communities from Kellogg Biological Station, Michigan, USA - KBS M4-3 metaG | ecosystem: Host-associated > Plants > Roots > Rhizosphere > Soil ...
GAAATCATGCGCCGGCTGAGCATCCCCCAGATTTCCACCGGAGATATGCTTCGCGAGGAGATCAAGCGTAAGACCGCCTACGGCAAGGCAGCCCAGGAACTGATGGCTGCCGGAAGATTCGTAGACGATGAGATCGTCGATGCGATCGTTGCCGGAAGAATCCGTCGCGAAGATTGCCGAAAAGGGTTTATTCTGGATGGCTACCCGAGGACCGTGGCTCAGGCTGAGACGTTCTCCAGCGGAATGAAGACGGACGACCGCCTGTGGGTCATCGAAATCTCGGCGGACCCTGAGCACGTGATGTCGAGGCTTCTGGGCCGCCTGATGTGCCCGAATCCGGATTGTACGCAGATCTATAACGTGCGCAGCCGCGTTCCCAAGGTGGAGGGTTTCTGCGACAAGTGTGGATCGTCGCTGGTGCATCGCCCGGATGACGTGATGGAGAAGATCCAGGAGCGTTTTGTTCACTACCGTGCCAAGACCGATCCTCTCGTGGAGTATTACAAGAAAACGGGACGTTTTCGCCAGGTCGACGGTCGTCCATTGGCCGCCGAGGTGACACGCCAGCTTATGGCGTTGATCGACGGCGAAGATTTGGAGGGCGATATGGCGGAGCCCATAGCTAAGTCGAGGAAAGGACAAATTGTCTAAGGAAGACGCCATTGAAGTCATTGCGACGGTGATCGAGCCGCTGCCGAACGCCATGTTTCGCGTGGAACTCGAGAACAAGCACCAGGTGCTGGCGCACATCTCCGGAAAGATGCGCAAGAATTTCATCCGTATTCTGCCGGGTGACAAAGTTCAGGTGGAGTTATCGCCCTACGATCTGACGAGAGGGCGGATTACCTATCGTTTCAAGTAGGGAAGTTTTATGAAAGTAAGAGCGTCTGTGAAGAAAATCTGTGACAAGTGCAAGATCGTGCACCGCAAGGGTGTGGTGCGCGTGATCTGCGTCAACACCAAACACAAGCAGCGTCAAGGGTAGCGGGAGGTTCTGGATGGCACGTATCGCAGGTGTGGATCTTCCACCGAACAAGCGTGTGGAAATCGCGCTGACATACATCTACGGGATCGGCCGAACGCAGTCGTCGAAGATTCTGAGCGAAGCGGCAATCAATTTCGACACAAAAGTTCGTGATCTGAACGACGACGAGATCAACAAGATCCGAAAGCTGATCGAAGAGCAGCACGAGGTGGAAGGAGACCTTCGCAAGGACATCTCTTTCAATATCAAGCGGCTCATGGAAATTGGTTCATACCGCGGCCTGCGTCATCGTCGCGGTCTGCCCGTGCGCGGGCAGCGCACTCACACGAATGCGCGTACGCGCAAGGGGCCTCGTCGTGGCGCGGTCGCCGTCAAACGCAAGTCCGCGGCAAAAACCTAAGGAGTTCGAAGAATGGCTCAGCCGAAGAAGAAGGGCGCAAAGAAAAAAGAGAAGAGGATCATACCCTCGGGCACAGCCTACGTCCTGGCTTCCTTCAACAACACGGTCGTCACGATCACCGATCTTGAAGGAAACGTCGTGTGCTGGTCCAGCGCCGGCGCTCTCGGTTTCAAGGGGTCGCGCAAGGGAACTCCCTTCGCCGCGCAGCAGGCGGCTGCGACAGCGGCAACGCGCGCCCGAGAAGCGGGAATGCGCACGCTGGAAGTCAATGTCAAGGGGCCGGGCTCGGGGCGTGATTCTGCTATCCGTGCGCTCCAGACCGCAGGTTTGGAAATCCGCGCGATACGAGACACGACGCCGATTCCGCACAACGGATGCCGGCCGCCGAAGAGAAGACGCGTTTGAGAAGTTTTCAAGGAGACTGCATTGGCTAGATACATAGGACCTGTTTGCCGGCTATGCCGGAGAGAAGCCATAAAACTGTTCCTCAAGGGTGAACGCTGCTTTAAGCCGACTTGCGCCATCGAGAAGCGCAATTATCAGCCGGGCCAGCATGGGCGGGATCGCAGGGCGAAGATCGTCGGGTATGGCCTGCAGTTGCGGGAAAAGCAGAAAGTCAAAAGGATGTATGGCGTCCTGGAGAACCAGTTCCGCACCTACTTCGAGAAGGCCGCTCGCCAGAAAGGCGTCACGGGTGAACACTTGCTCGCCCAACTGGAACGCCGACTCGATAACGTTGTCGTGCGACTCGGATTTGCCTCCAGTCACAACCAGGCGCGCCAGCTGGTTCGTCACGGTCATGTCCAGGTGAACGGCAGGAAAGTCAACGTTCCCTCGTTCCAGGTCAACGTTGGCCATGAGATCGCCGTGAAGGAAAAAATGAAAAAGAACGTTCAGGTTGTCGGCTCGCTCGAGCTCGCCGGAGGGCGAGGCACGCCCCATTGGCTTGAAGTCAGCGCCGAGACAGCCGTCGGAAGAGTTCTCAGTCTGCCCAAGAGGGAAGACATCAACCTTCCGATCCAGGAACGCATGATCGTGGAACTGTATTCGAAATAATAAAATCGCGGGAGATCCAAAAATGCTTTGGAAAGGTTTCCAAAAACCTAAGAGATTGATCGTCAACGGCGAGGCTACCGAACGCTATGCAGCATTTTCCGCGCAGCCCTTCGAGCGCGGGTTCGGCACCACAATCGGTAATGCGCTACGGCGCGTCCTCTTGTCCTCCATCGAAGGTGCAGCTATTACTGCGGTAAACATCCAGGGCGTGCTGCACGAGTTTTCTTCCATTCCCGGAGTCGTGGAGGACGCAACCGACGTCATCCTGAATCTCAAGCAGATCCCTCTGAAACTGCACAGCGAGGGACCTAAACTCATTTACCTCAAGGGAACCGAACCTGGCCGATATACCTCCGCCAACATCGAGCACGACGCCGATATTGAGATCCTGGATAAGGATATCTACCTCGCCACGGTCAGTGAAGGTGGATCGCTGCAGATCGAGATGCGCGTCGAGAACGGCCGCGGATATATCTCCGCGGATCGTAACTTTGATGAGGAACTCGGCATCGGTTACATTCCCGTAGATTCCGTTCACTCGCCGGTCAAAAAGGTGAACTATTTTGTTGAGGCGGCTCGCCTGGGGCAGGTGACCGACTACGACAAACTCACCATCGAAATCTGGACGAACGGATCGATCACCCCACAGGATTCTCTCGGTCTGGGAGCAAAGCTCCTGAAAGACCACATGCAGATCTTCATTCAGTTCGAAGAGAAGACGGAACCTACCGAGGAAGTTCAGGAAGTCCGGCACGACGCCGTTATCGAACACCTGAACAAGTCGGTGGACGAGCTCGAGCTTTCCGTGCGCTCCTACAACTGCCTGAAGAACGCGAACATTCGCACAATCGGGGAACTGGTCATCAAGTCTGAGGCCGAGATGCTAAAGACCAAGAACTTCGGCCGCAAGTCTCTGAACGAGATCAAGGAAATCCTTGGAGGCATGGGCCTTTCCCTCGGTATGCGGCTGGATGAACATGGACGGCCAGTCGCCGGCGGCCCTCCAACGGAGTAGAGTGGAGTAGGAACGTATGAGACACAGAAATGAAGGACGCAAACTCAGCCGGAACACATCGCATCGGCGGGCACTGCTGCGCAATCTGGTAACGGACCTGCTCGAGCATGGACGCTTGATGACGACGCTGCCCAAGGCGAAGGAAGTGCGTCCACTGGCCGAGAAGATGATTACGCTGGGCAAGCGCGACAATCTGCAGGCTCGCCGAATGGTCCAGAGTTATCTGCTGAGGGCCGAGACGGCGAAGAAGGTCTTCGATACCATCGCTCCGAAGTTCGCCGATCGCAAAGGCGGGTACAGCCGCATCATCAGGCTCGGCAATCGGAAAGGGGATGGTGCGGAGACCGCCATCATCGAACTTCTGGGCAGCGACCTCGAAGCCAAGAAAGCCGAGCGAGCTGCAAAGGCTGAGGAGAAGGAAAAGAAGTCCAAAAAGGAAGACAAGAAAGAGAAGGACTAGCAAGGCTGCGAGGTTGCGGCAACTTTTAGGAGCCCCCGGCGTCAGCCGGGGGTTTTCATTTTATGGCCGACGATGACATCAAATTTGAGACACGTTTCAGTCAATCGCGAGGACTGTTCCCTTACGTCGCGGGTATTCTGGGACTCGCCGTTGTAGTTCTGGCCTTCATGTACGTGACAGGCATCGGCCGGGACAGGCTGCCCTACAGCGAGTATTTCGCCGTCCACGCGCCAACTGCCGATGACGGCTCTGAAGCTCTGTCGCTGCAAATGCTTCAGACGATCAGCAACGACACGATGGCTTCCATTGAAGGCACGGTATTGAATCGCACGGGCGCTCCGATTTCCGGTCTTGTGGCCGTGATTGCGGTCACCGACAAGTTCACTCTACCGGTGGAGACCGTTAATGCGCCCATCGATCCGGCCGAACTGGGTCCAAAGGCTACCGGCATGTTTCACGCCACCGTGACACTGGGTGAGAACGGATTGGGAGGCTACACCATCAATTTCCGATTGCCCGATGAAGGGCCGTTCGTGCCACACAAGGATGAACGTCCTCCGGATCCGGAACCCGAACCGCCCAGTGAGAAAAAGCCTTCCCGCTAACTTGAAACGCGTTTCCGTTTTTTGCGGCTCCCGTGACGGGATCAGGCCTGCTTATGCTCTCGCGGCAGAGGCTCTGGGCCGTGCCCTTCTCCAGCGCGGCATCGGGCTCGTTTATGGCGGTGGTGGCGTCGGCATGATGGGCCGAATTTCGGAGACGGTGAAGAGCGGCGGAGGAGAGATCATCGGCATTATTCCCAGCGCTCTTCTGGCCCGCGAAGTCGGACGTGAGGATATTGGCGAATTACGAATCGTTCGATCGATGCACGAACGAAAAGCCATGATGGTGGAGATTTCCGACGGATTCATCGCGATTCCCGGTGGTTTCGGCACGTTTGAAGAGTTCTGCGAGATTGTGACCTGGGCTCAACTCGGGCTCCATGCCAAGCCTGTCGGCTTGTTGAATGTCGATTCCTACTTCGATCCCCTAATCGAGCAGTTTGACCGCGCTGTTACGGAAGAGTTCGCGTATCCGGAGAACCGTACGCTGATTCTTCACGAGACCAATCCCGATCGTCTTCTGGATCTGATGGAGTCTTACAAGCCTCCAAAAGTTGAGCAATGGATCGATACGGATGAAGCCTGAGCAGCCCAGGCTCTATTCGGAATTCGCATCGTGGTTCCATCTGCTGACCGCGCCTTCCAGTTACGCCGAAGAAGCGGAGTTCGCCCGGAAGGTTTTGGCGGATTCCAGTCCCTCGAAGATTGAGTCGGTGTTGGAGTTGGGCGCCGGCGGTGGAAACAATGCGTTTCACCTGAAGAATCACTTTGCAATGACCCTGACGGATCTCTCCCAGGCCATGCTGGACCAGAGCCGGAAGATCAATCCGGAATGTGAGCATGTCCAGGGGGATATGCGATCCATCAGGCTCGGCCGCCAGTTTGATGCCGTGTTTGTTCACGATGCCGTTTGCTATCTGACGACTCGTGAAGATCTGATGGCCTGCATGAAGACGGCTTCGGTTCATTGCAAGCCAGGCGGAGTCGTTCTTTTCATGCCCGATGTTGTGCGAGAGCGATTTCGGTCGTCCGTCCATCACGGTGGGCATGATGGAGACGTCCGCAGCATGCGTCACTTTGAGTGGACCTTCGATCCCGATCCTTCCGACACCACCTACACCGTCGACTTTGTCTACATGCTGCGCGAGGGAAATGGCCCCGTGCGCGTCGAGCATGACACACATGTTCTGGGCATATTCTCACGCGAAGAATGGCTGCAGTGGTTGCGTGACAGGGGCTTCACGGCGCGAATGATCGAGGATCCTTACGAGCGCGAAATTTTTGTGGCGGCCAACTGATCAGGAGAAGTTTCATGAGGTCACCTGTTCCGGTCATGACGGGCGCCGTGAACGGTCGGCCGTCAACTCAAGCGGGTTTCATGTCCTGGAAGTTTTCTGCAACCTAAGCGCTCCAATTCAGGGCGGGGCCCGAGCATACGATCCCGGAATCGTGGCGACCAGACTCGTGGAAAATCGAAAAAGCAATCTGTTTATGGCAGCGTGAAGTTCACGGTTGCAGTGGTGGTCACGGGAATCGTCTGGCCGTTCAGGACGAAGGGTTTGTAAGACCACTGCCTCACTGCCTGAACGGCGGCATCATTAAGCAGAGCATGCCCGCTCATGACGGTGACGTTCTGCACCCGTCCTTCAATCGAAATCTCAACCTGAAGCACAACAATGCCTTCAACTCGGGCGGCACTCGCACTTGCGGGATAGGTAGGTGGAACGGATGACACAAGGTTTGGTTTTGCGACGGCTTCGCTGATCCGATTGATTGCGGTAGTCGATGAAGAAGGCGCTTGTAGTGGCGTCGGCGGCGGAGGCGGCGGAGGAGGAGGAGGCGCGGTTACCGCAGCAATAGTTGAAGTGAAAGTGCTGCCCGCGACGCCGCCAACCACCCCACCTCCGGCAATCGTCGTCGACGTGGTATCCAACACGACTCGCAACTCCGCAGTATCCTTCGAGGTGACTCTCATGTTCTCACGCATGAGGTCAGTCGTCCCGTAGGTCGCGGACTTGACGGTGTACCCTGGCACAGTCAGAGTAAGACGCACATCGCTGCCGTCGGGAATTTCAAGAGTGAACCTGCCATCGGGCTGCGTTGCGAAGGTCCTCCCACCTGACCCGGAAGAAGTCCCAATAGTTTGCGAATAGTTCAGCGTCAACCGACCTTGGACACCAGCACCAGAGGTGTTCACGACGATACCGGGAACATCTCTCGTCGGAGGAAGTGAAATGACCAGGTTCGTGGTGTCCTGATTAGGAATGACTACGGAGGTCGATTGCATAGCCAATGACAATGTCAAAGGTGACGATGGGCCTGTCAAAGATGAGATGTTGGGGCGGATCTGGTACGTCCCAGGCAGCGCCTGCGGGATCTCAAAGGTCCCATCAGGGTTCACCGTCAATTGAATCTGGTCCACGTTCGGGCCGGTTAACGTCAGCGTCCGATTGGACCCGAGGTTTGTCACGCGCCCGGAAACTTTCACCCATGGATTCCCGTCGACAGCCAACAGGACTTTGATGGGTTCCGGCGGCGCATCGACCGAAACTTTCAGTGGAGTGGTTAGAAGATCGACGCTACCGGCGGTGAGGGACTTTATTTCGTGTCCCACCGGGAGGTTGGACCAGGACACGCGGTAGTCCCCCTCCGGTACCATCGCCCGAAGCGTGCCGTCGGGCTGGGTGGCCATACCCGCGGTCTGCCCGGTTCCTCTAAATGGAGAGAGTTGAAGCTGCAGGCGTGGCCGCGGCCCATTTCCTTCGACGACAACATTACCTGTGACGTTAACCGTCGGGATGACGACGATTTCAAGTCCTGTGATGTCCTGATCGCCCACAACTACCGAGAGCGGCTGACTGGTTCTGCCTGCAGCCGAGCTCAATTGATAGGTGCCGGGGAGGACTCTCGGAAACTGAAATGAGCCATCGGCCGCTGTGGTCGTTTGCTGCATCGGAGGGTTGCTTCCGAACATCCCCACAGGTTGGCCGGCAACGCCTCCAGTTCCCGTGGCCCTGCGAACGCGGCCGCTCACCGTCACACCCAGGCTATTCGCCACCGCGAAATTGATTCCCGTAACTGGAGTTCCCGACAACACGTTTACCACCGTCGCACCGGACACCGTCGGCACACCGGGATAGTATGTCGGCAGATCCACAAAGCCGGCCGTGATGTAGTAACGTCCCGGAAGGACGTTCTCGAGCTTGTACCGGCCCTGGTTATCGGTCGTTCCGATACTCACGAGCGCGGTCCCGCTGTTGGCAGGAACGCCCGCTTCAGGTACGGCCATCGCACTCACACGAACTCCCACAGCGGGTTGCCCTTCTCGGGTTCGAATCTCTCCCGAAACCGTTCCCGTCGGAATCTGAGCGGTGGCGCCGGCAGCGGCAAGAAGCAGAGCGATCAAGAGAAGGCTTTTCATGGGGTCACCTGTTCCGGCCATGATGCGCGCCGTAAACGGCGCCCGTCAAGCCGGCGCGTCGGCGCGCTGCAGCAAGCGTCTGGAGATGAGTGGACCTCCCCGGATTCATACGATGTTGAATCCAAGTCCGAGGCTGTCCCTTCATCGCGGAATCGATGAAACACAATTGGCAGCCGAACCGTTCGGCAATGTACGTACTACTCCACGGCTCCTCGCTCTCGGAGCACAGTCACTGTCCTCCGTTGGCGCGGGCCGCCAAATAGCAGCGCGTACCCCAGGGGCGTGCACTCGACGATCTCACCCGGCCGCTCGTAGTCGCCCGGGAGCTTCGCGCGAACTGTGAGGTCTGCACCGCGCTCAATCAGCAACTGTGTTACCGGCAGGCCCCCGTCGTCGAAGTCGAACTGCGTCACCGCATGGAAGATTGCGGTCTGGCCGCCGACGCCGGCTTCGTCGACTGCGGCGCGGGCATTAACGTCCGCTCCACGGTCGAGGAGCAGAGCGACCGCTGCGGGGTTGCCGAATTCCGCGGCCACATGCAGAAGCGTTCCTCCCTGAAGCGTGAGGCGTCGGCCACCGGTCATGCCGAAATCGAGTTCGGGGAAACGCTTGTTCAGGACTGTGGGATCCGCTTCGATTTGCTCAGCCAGACTGTCGAGCCGTCCGCGAAGCAGGTGCAGTACCGCTGGAGAGTCATATCTGGTCTCGCCGCCGGCCGAGAGAAGGATGTCGATGCAGGCGCTCAGTCGTTGTGAGGAACGCGCGTACGAAGCGAGGAGGTAATCAAGAGCCGTGCCTGGATACGGTTGGCCGCCCGCGCTTTGCCGTGGGTCGCGAGTATTCGGATTTGCGCCGTGATCGAGAAGCCATTTAAGGGGTGCCGGGTGCCATGACTCGCATGGGGCAAAGAGGATGGGGAAATGCCCGTGCCACATTGCGTTCACATCAGCACCGTGGGCTAAGAGAAGGTCCATCATCGGGATGCGATCTCCATTCAGGGCGGCTCGCATCAGCGGTCCGTCGCCTCCCTGGTGCACGTCCGACCCATGTTCGAGCATCCACTTCGCGATGGCGAGTCTCCCCGGACTGGGTGGTTCCCACGGGATGCGGCACTCGGCAACCCACGTGAGCGGCCCGTCTTTGCCGTAACCAAGCGGAGCGCGGTGCAACTCCGGGTTGCGCGTCATCATGGTCTTGACGCGGGCGATGTCGTTGGTGTCGATGGCCTGCTTGAGTTGTCCGATCTCCTCCAGGGAGTCGATATGAGCCTTGAGTTTCGGCCAGCTTGAAAATCCGTAAAGACGCGCGATCTCGAACTGCGCATCAGTGATTGAAGTCGCGGCTCCAGCCTTGAGCAGGTCCTTGGCCTGATCCCTCAGATGTCGGAGATTGGGGCGGTCGGGAAGCGGGCGGGTTGACTCTGGGTGATCGATCGACATAGCGACCTCCTTTCATCGAAACGCCCGTTGTCCGCACGTCGGGCCGAAAGAAGGTGGCGGAGATTTAATGCTGACAGGTGGGCTTCTACCCTTTCCGCGGACCGGATGCGCCCTTTTTGCGCGAAAGCAAAAATACCATAGGGCTCTCTTGAGAACCAGTATCGGGGACAGGAGTTTCGCTATGGCGGTCCGTAGACACGGGGAATCGACTGATCACGGGTGTCACCATCTCCTGTGCCGTCGTTTGCGAACCTGGCCCGTGCGCTCCATAACTCCGCCGGGGTGTGGACATCCGACCGCAACTGGGTGCTCTCCTATCGTCCCTTTTCTTTGACTTTTAAGTCGACGTCGACCGTTGGTTCGTTCGGAGAAGGCCTCACCCAGGTGTCCTCTTCTTTGATCTCTTCGAAAAATCCGATTTCATTCAGCCGCGACACCGAGAGGTTCCAAAGTGTCGAATTGAAGACTTCACCTTCTTTAACGAAAATTTGACGCCGGATGACCTCATCGGGTGTCGTCGTGTTGCCTGTGAAGCCAATGCGATTAACGATGAACTGGCGGCCCTCATCAATGTTGACAGTTAGATTCACAACCTTCTGCTGTTCATTAAAATCCATAACCGGTTCAGGCAAAAAGTTGATGTAGCCGAGGCTGCCGTAGAGTTTCATCAGATCCCTGAAACCGCTGGCAAGCCGCGATTCGTCGAAGACCTCACCGGAAGCCAGCCCCAACTTCGACCGGATCAGATCGCTGTGCAGGACTTTCTCGCCGACTACTCTAATTTCACCAACGCGGTACTCCTGAGTCACGCCTGGCGGTATAGCCCCTCCTCTCCCTCCCTGTGGTGCTGTGGCGGTTTCGGCAGGGGTGATTCGAGGTCCTTGCACCTCGGCCGTTTGCGGGCTTGATGCACGCTCCACGACGATACCGATCGGACTGACCACGACCCGAACCGCAGGCTCAGATTGCGCCTCGACTGCCTTCACGTTGGCGATGCCAATGATGATGGGGCCGGCCAGTGCAGCTATCGCCCCGACCGTCAGCAAGAGTGTCCTGCTGAAACCTAATTTGAGTGCCACGCGATTTCTCATAATGTCCTCGATTCGTTTTTTGAGGTTGGAGCCCGTTATTCCAGCGACACAGATCAGTGGTGAGGTCAGATAGAATTCGCAGATCTTGAGGATGGATTCCGCGTAGACCTGAGGGTCGCCGCCAAGCCGGAGCACTTCCTCATCGCAGGCGCGCTCTTGTTCTTCGATAAGTCGGCCCTTAATGAACCACACGAGAGGATGAAACCAGAACAGGGCTTCCACACTCATGTGAATCGCCATGGCCAGGTTGTCGCGACGCCGGGCATGACACAACTCATGGGCCAGGACTGCCTGTAGCTCTGCCGGTGAGAGGCGATGAGCAATACCTTCCGGCAACAACAGGACAGGCCTGAAGATTCCAAACACGCCGGGTTCGAAGCGTGCCGGACCGTACATCACCTTGAGAGGTCCATCGAGATTTGAAGGCGTCGCCAGGCTCACAGCTCGGCGGACTTGCCGCCAGCGGATGAACCACCAGAAAAGATTCGCTGCAATGCCGCAGAGCCACACGCCGATCAGAATGGCGGGAAGTGGGTCAGCTTGCGGCGCCGACGTTGCACCGCGCGGCACAACAGATGGACCCAATGCCGAGAAGGGTTGGCTGATCGTCTCTACAATCATGGAGACAGCAGGGGGTGTGGTTACCGACGTCTCCCACTGAAAATGACTGCCGATGTCCGCCATGAGGGAAAACGGGATGAGGAACTTTACCGACGCAGCCAGCCACAGCCGATGCCGTACGGCGGCCCGATTTTTTCGCAACGTCAGGATGATCACCCACACGGCAATGACAAACAGGGTCGACTGCCAGAGATGGTTGGCAACTGCGATCATGGGGTCGGGAATCATTTCGATTTTCCCTTCGGGCTCAACTTTCGGAGTTCCTCTTCCGCTTCCTTCACGTCCTCCAAAGTCAGTTGACCGGTCTTCACCATGTGCGCCATCACGGGTTTGGTGCCAAACAAGCTCAGCAGTTCGTCGATCAGCCTGCCCTGCGCGCGCTTTCGTGACACCGCCGCTTCAAAGATATTGGCTTTGCCGACCCTCTTTGTGAAGCGGAGCGCCTTCTTGGCTTCCAGGCGAGTGACCATTGTCTGAACGGTAGTAAACGCGGGTCTATGCTTTTCGGGGAACGCCTCCTGCAGCTCGCGTATTGAACACGCACCGCACGTCCAGAGCGTCTCCATGATTTGAAGTTCGAGCTTGCTCAGTCTGGGTAATGCCATCAACCGCACCTCGTGGAATAACTATTGGTGCGTTTATATAACTACTCGTGTAGGTATAAATCAAGCACATTATCGAGGCATCTTCGCAGGGAACTTATCTTGGGGAGGCGGGTGTGTGTGTCCTTTGCAGGAGCGCTTTCAGCTTGACCGCCCAAACCTGAACGTACGGTTCTTTGAGAATATCGTTGTGACTGGCCGGAGGAAGCTCGTGCACTTCTACGCCTCTTGCCAGTCCATCCCAGGACAATGGGGAGCCGTCTGTCGACGATTGAACAAGGAGAGTCAAAGAGCCCGGAAAACTCTTCAGTCTGTACTTTCGCGTGGCCCGTCGATAGACCCCCAGGATGTAGAAACTTCGAAGCGATACCGGTAATGTAATTCCAAAGGCAGCGCAGAAAGCGCAGATAGCACTCTTAATTGGGAAGGTCAGGATTTTGATCCATCTTGCAAGCTTGAGCTGAACTCTACTCCCAAGAAGGGTCATCCGCTGCCGTGTATCGAGGCCATCCAGCTTTTGAAGAACACGGCGGACGTTGTCGCGAGCTCGTGTTTTCCTTCCGGCAAGGTTGGGTTGATTCTGGAGAGGTAGCAGGGACTGTCCGCATGCTTTGAGAACGTCGGGTTCCATTACAACCAGGAATGCCGTTTCGTCACCCTGCGCCCGTACCTGCTGAGCGATCTCGACTGCAACCAATCCTCCAAAACAAAATCCCCCAATGAAATACGGGCCTTTGGGTTGAATCGTGCGTATCTCGCTCAAGTAGTGCGAAGCAATCGATTCAACCGTTTTATATCGAGCAGGCTTGCCATCGTCACTCTGGTGAAACAGCCCGTAGACGGGTTGATCCGGTCCCAGATGGCGCGGAAGAGTTGCGTCGCTCACTTCTCCATGGATCCAAAAAAAGGGTGGCTTGGATCCATTAGTCTGAAGCGGAGTCAAGGAACTCCAGGATACTGAGTGGTTATCGTTGTCAACCAGGTCGGCCAGGTCTTCAACCGTCTGAGCCTGATAGAGAGCCGCCAGGGGGAGCTTTTTAGAGAACGCCTTGTTGATGTGAGTCAGCAGATACAAGGCAGCCAGGGAATTCCCGCCAAGATCGAAAAAATTGTCTGTGATCCCAATCCCTCCAACGCCAAGTACTGCTTGCCAGATTCTGAGCAGTTGTAATTGCACACTCGTCCGCGGCGCCACGTGAGGTCGATCCAACTCGGGCCTGACGTAATCGGGCGAGGGAAGAGTATGGCGGTCCAATTTGCCGGAAGGAAGCCGTGGCAGGGCATCGAGAACCACGAAAGCCGAAGGAATCATGTACTCCGGCAACTTTGCGCTCAAAAAATTTCGTAAAGCGCTGGTCGTGGTTATCTCTCCATTCTTCGGGACAACATAGGCAATCAGCCGCCGGTTGTTGGTCTCATCCTCTCCGGGCACGACCGCGGCCTCTTTTATTCCCGGACATCCGATGAGCACCGCTTCTACATCTCCGGGTTCGATTCGCATTCCCCGAATCTTGACCTGATCATCAAGCCGGCCGATAAACTCTATGCTTCCATCCGGCCGGTAGCGGGCCAGGTCACCGGTTTTGTAAAGACGATCGTCCGAGTCATTGCTGAAGGGGTTCGGTATGAACTTTTCTGCGGTTGATTCCGGACGGTTCAGATAGCCTCGGCCCAGGGTGGGACCACCGACATAAATCTCGCCCACGGCCCCGACTTGAACCAGACGCCGCTGTTCGTCCAGCAAGTAAATATGCGTGCTGGCTATAGGTCCGCCAATTTCGATGTGGGTCTTGTCCAGCTGATCATTCGATGGAATCCGGAATGTCGTGACGATGCCCGTTGTCTCTGTTTGACCAAACATGTTGATCAATTGAGATTCCTGGCCCAGCTCAGACCTCCATTTCATCGGAAGATCGGGCAGCAACCGTTCGCTCGCTGTGAGAACCAGCCGAACGTTATTATCCAGGAGGGCTACTCTCGTCGGAGTGTCGAGACTCGCTAAGGCGTCGATGCAGCTGCGCCAGTATGATGGAACGATATCGAGAATCGTTACGCGACGTTGCTTGATTGTCTCAAACAACGACAATGGCTGGCGAACCTCGTCGAGAGTTGCAATCACTACCGCTGCGCCGCAAGTCAGAGGCACCATCAGTTGCCGGACGGAGGATGAGAAGGCAATGCTTGCGGTGTGAAGATAAATATCGTTATCGGTGACTCCCAGAGGTCCCCGCATTGCGCGCACATAGTGGGACAAGTTTGCATGGGTGATCATTACGCCTTTGGGCTGTCCGGTCGAACCGGACGTGTACATCACGTAGGCGAGGTTTGATGATGAGGAGATATTTCGGAAATTCGAAGTACTGCATCTGGAAATCGCCGCCCAATCATCATCCAGCAACACGGTCCTGGCTTGATGCTCCGGCAGTTCTGCAGCAATCGACGCTTCCGTTAAGAGAAACGGCACACTGGCGTCTTTAAACATCAGCTGTTGTCTTGCTCTGGGATGCAAGGGATCGATCGGGAGCCACGCGCCACCCGCTTTCAGGATTCCCAGAATTCCGATGGCCATGTTCAGGTTGCGCCTGACACACAGAGCAACCAACGTCCCTGGCTTGACGCCTAGCCCGCGCAGATGATCCGCCAGCTGGTTGGCGCGGACGTTCAATTCGGAGTACGTTAGCTTCTGGTTGCCAAAGACCGCAGCGATACCGTTACCGGTCCGCTCGACTTGCTCCTCAAAGAGCTGGTGAACTCCGCGATGCTCGATGCCAATGGTTTCGTGAAGCTTCAGATCGGACTGCGCTTGCTTGAGATAGGTGACGTAACCTTCGTACGCACCCTGCGAGCCTGTATCTTTCCAACCGCTGGGATTGCCCTCACCCCCTGGCCCTATGGCATATTGTTGAAGGTGATTTACAAGGAGCCTGTTCCCCACTGTTTGTTTCTTTGCTGGGCCGGCATTACCGGCCTGTGGAGTGTTTGTCGGTAGGCGGTGCAGTTGTTCGTGCTCTATCTTGACCAGCTTGAGCTTGCCGGTCACAGGATCATTGTCTATCTGCTGAAGGCGCTGCACCCCAAATTGGGTTTGTGTGGCGCCCTTCGAGTCGAGGATCTGCTGAAATTGTTTTGTGACGACAGGGTTCAGGTCG
>Ga0070675_100002080_pt1 | contig 14811 bp, 10 predicted proteins | sample KBSM43metaG_FD_65343 | JGI IMG/M metagenome (GOLD analysis project Ga0070675, IMG submission 65343) | Miscanthus rhizosphere microbial communities from Kellogg Biological Station, Michigan, USA - KBS M4-3 metaG | ecosystem: Host-associated > Plants > Roots > Rhizosphere > Soil ...
CAGCGCATCAGCCAGCTCGACGGAGTGAGCCAGGTAACAATCGGCGGCGGCGCGAATTCCGCCGTGCGAGTGCAAATAAATCCGGTCGCGCTCGCTTCGATGGGACTTAGCCTCGAAGACATTCGCGCCACGCTTTCCCAGGTGAACGTTCTCTCACCAAAGGGTGCATTGGACGGACCGGAGCAGCGCTTCGTCATCGCGAGCAACGATCAATTAACACACGCCGAACAATATCAGCCTATCATTGTCGCGCAGCATAACGGCGCAGCGGTCCCTCTGCGCGATGTCGGCACCGCAATTGACGCGCAGGCAAATCGCGATCAGGCCGGCCTCTTCAACAACAAACGCGCCGTGCTGCTGGTCGTTTTCAAACAACCGGACGCTAACGTTGTTCGCACAACCGATCTGATTCACGAAATCCTCCCGCAATTGCGGACCTGGCTGCCGCCAAGTGTGCATCTGGATGTGATGAACGATCGAACAATTACGATCCGATCGTCCGTTCGTGACGTGCAGATCACTCTCGTGTTCACGATGGCGCTGGTCGTCATGGTCATGTTCCTTTTTCTGCGCCGATTCTGGCCAACCTTCATCTCGAGCATCACCATGCCGCTCGCGCTTGCCGGCACTTTCGGCGTGATGTGGCTGTGCGGTTACAGCCTCGACAATTTGTCGCTCATGGCATTGACCGTTTCGACCGGCTTCGTCGTCGACGATGCCATCGTCGTGATCGAAAACATTGTGCGCTTCATCGAGAAAGGTGAGTCGCCGCTGCAAGCGGCGCTAAAAGGCGCGCGCCAAATTGGTTTCACAGTCATTTCGATCAGTCTTTCGCTCGTGGCCGTTTTCATTCCGCTCCTGTTTATGGGCGGAATTATCGGCCGCTTGTTTCATGAATTCGCTGTCACCTTGAGCGCGGCGATTCTCGTTTCTGGCGTCGTTTCATTAACGCTTACGCCGATGCTGTGTGGACGTTTTTTGAAGCGGGACGAACCGCATTCACGTCAAAGTCGGGTCAGTGCGATGAGCGAGCGCGCTTTCAATGCGATGCACCAATTCTACGAACGCACCTTGAAATGGGTTCTCGACCGCCAAGCTATCATGCTCATCGTCACGCTCGTCGTCATCGTTGCTACGGTGGGACTCTACTACTACGTCCCGAAAGGATTCTTCCCGCAACAAGACACCGGCCAGCTGATGGGAACGACTGAAGCGGCGCAGGATATTTCGTTTGCAGCAATGAAAGAAAAGCAGGAGCAGGTCGTGCAAACGGTCATGCAAGACCCGGCCGTGCAGGCCGTTGGCTCTTTCTTCGGTGGCGGCACTGGATCGGCCCTGAACAATGGCCGCATGTTCATCAGCTTGAAACCCACAGGTTGGGGCAAAGACCATCGCAGAGAAGACGCTGGCACAGTCATCGCACGGCTCCGGCAGAAGCTCTCGAAAATTCCCGGTGCCCAACTTTTCCTCACTGCCAGCCAGGACATCCGGGTCGGCGGAAGATCGTCAAAAGCGCAATATCAATACGCGCTGTCCGATCAAAACATCGACGAGCTGAATTCGTGGGCGCCAAAACTCGTGAACAAGTTGCATGAGTATCCTCAGATCAAGGACGCTACCAGCGACCAGCAATTTCGCGGCTTGCAGGAGACTGTCGTCATCGATCGCGATGCAGCCGGGCGGCTTGGGATTCAACCGCAGGCTGTCGATAGCACGCTTTACAGCGCGTTTGGGCAGCGACAGGTCTCGATCATTTATACACAGCAGAACCAGTATCACGTCATTCTGGAAGTCGACCCGCAGTTCTATCTCGACCCGAGTTCGCTCGACAAAATTTACGTCAAATCAAATTCCGGAAGCCAGGTGCCGCTCAGCACGATCGCCCATTTTCAGTTGGATAACACGCCACTCTCAGTCAATCACCAGGGACAGTTTCCATGCGTGACCGTTTCCTTTAACACCGCGGAAGGCGTTTCCTTAAGCGAGGCGACACAGATCGTCGAGCGCGCAAAGCGCGAGTTAGGAATGCCATCAGGTATTCGCGGTAGTTTCGCCGGGACAGCACAGGTTGCGCAAGCTTCCTGGACGACGATGCCGTTGTTGCTGCTGGCGGCGCTGCTGGCCGTCTACATTATTCTGGGGATGCTCTACGAAAGCTTGATTCACCCAATCACGATTCTTTCAACGATACCTTCGGCGGGACTCGGCGCGCTCCTAACCATGCTCTTGCCGAAGAACGAACTCGATCTCGTGTCGATCATCGGGATCATCTTGCTCATCGGTATTGTGAAAAAGAATGCGATCATGATGGTCGATTTCGCGTTGGAAGCAGAACGGCAGGAGGGACTCACTCCCGAAGAGTCGATCTATCAGGCGTGCCTGGTGCGGTTCCGGCCCATCATGATGACGACTTTCGCTGCTATGTTCGGCGCATTGCCACTCGCTATCGGGATGGGTGTCGGCAGTGAACTACGTAAACCACTCGGTTTCGCCATCGTGGGCGGCTTGATCGTTTCGCAAATCCTTACCCTCTACACCACCCCCGTGATTTACCTCGCGCTTGATCGCATGCGCGTGCGCCGAAAAAGTCGTTCCGCAAAGCCGCGCGCGCGAATGCACGATTGGACGCCTTCAGCTACGCGGCCTGTCGTTACCTGAAACCTTGGAACTTGAGCGGCTGACAAACAGCTCGGCGCCGATGTAGAGTCGTGCCATGAGGTCCCACTTCCTTTTCGCGCTTTGCATTGGCATTTCGATGCCCGCTTTCGCGCAACAGACTCCGCAACAAATCGCGGACGCCGAATTACCGTCGCTCCTCACCATCTACAAAGACATTCACACTCATCCGGAATTGTCGACTCAGGAACAGCGCACTTCTGGCCTACTTGCGAAGGAATTAAAAGCAGTCGGGTGCGACGTGACCGAGAACGTGGGCAAGTACGAAAGCGCCGATCAGAAATGCTATGGCGTTGTCGGCCTGATGAAAAATGGCGACGGGCCGGTCGTGCTGGTGCGCACTGATCTGGACGCGTTGCCGGTTCAGGAAGAAACCGGATTGCCCTATGCCAGCAAGGTCACAGCCAAAAATGAAAAGGGCGATGAAGTGCACGTAATGCACGCCTGCGGACATGACGCGCACGTCTCGATACTCATCGGCGTGGCGCGTTCACTGGCAAAATTGAAAGACCAATGGCGTGGCACGATCGTGTTCGTCGGGCAACCGGCGGAAGAACTTGGCACTGGTGCGCGCGCCATGTTGCGCGACGGGCTTTACACCCGCTGGCCAAAACCGAATTACGCGCTCGGGTTTCACGACAAAGCCGACCTGGAGATCGACCACATCGGCGTCACCGAGGGTTACACCTCCGCCAATGTCGATTCGGTTGATGTGACCGTGCACGGCATTGGCGGTCACGGCGCGTATGTCTATCGAACCAAAGACCCGATCGTGCTGGCTGCGGAAATGATCAACCAGTGGCAAACGATCGCGAGTCGCGAGAACAATCCACTCGATCCCATTGTCGTCACTGTTGGTTCCATTCACGGCGGGACCAAGCACAACATCATTCCCGATGAAGTGAAAATGCAGCTGACGGTTCGAACCTACAAAGCGGACGTACGCGAACGCGTCATCGCCGCAATCGAGCGCATCGCCAAGGGATGCGCGACTGCCGCCGGGCTGTCAGCCGACAAAATGCCAACCGTGACCGTGGAGCGCGATCACTTCGCACCCGCGATGTACAACAATCCCGAGCTAACCAAACGACTGGTCGCAGTTTGGAAGAAAACGCTCGGCGATCAAAACGTCGAAATGGTCGACCCAACCATGGGCGGCGAAGATTTTTCCGAATATAGTCTGCTACCGGAACATTCGATTCCTGCGGTCAATTTTCATGTCGGCGCGGTGGAACCGGCAAAATTAGCAGAATCAAAAAAGCCAGGCGCGGCGCCACTCCCAACCCTGCATTCGAGCAGGTTCGCACCCGTGCCGGAACCAACGATTCGCACTGGAATGGTGGCGATGACCGCTGCAGTGCTGGATCTGATGAAGAAGTAATTTTCGAGAAACGCGAGCGTCGCGTGGCTGTCAGTGACCGCGCCGCACGAACCTCTCATTAACACCGGCCTTCAAGGCCGGTGCACCCCCACCGCCCGCAGCGAAAGCCGTTTCAGCGGCTCTTCTCCCCTGCCAGCGCAGACCATGACGCTCGATTAGATGCAGCCAGCAGCGGGAGCAGGAATGCACGGAGATGGGCTTCGAGCGTAAGCCGTTGAAACGGCTTATGTCCATCGCAGCGGTGAAGCACCGGCCTGAAGGCCGCTGTTAATGGGAGTGTGAGCGGCACACGCGAATCCGTCATCCCGAGCGACAGTCGAGGGATCCCGTTGCGTTACCTTAATGATTTCATGGGGGATCCCTCGACTTGCGCTCGGGATGACCCCGTTTGGAGTTATTTTACCCGCACGTTTTTGCGCAGAAACGTCGGCACATCCAAGTCCTGACCTTCCACGATTGTCGGCTCGCTCTTTTCAAAACGACCGCGGGTGAGCGGCTCGAATTGCAAAACTTCCTGTTTCGCCGCAGCAGCTTTCTCGCCCTTTAGGTTCTCCGCTTCAACTTTCGGCGCGATCAACGGTTTCTTTTTAGGCGGAATGATTCGCGGTGTGGTGGGTTGGGGCGCGCGCGCGATTTCCGGCTCCATTTCGGCCTCGGCGAAGTGAGATTCTGCGGCGGCTTCACGCGCCGGCAAGACCTCTTCAACCGAGGGTTCGGGTGGAAGGATCTCTTCCCTTTGAAAAACTGCCAGTTCTGATTCGATGATCGGCTCTGCCTCCATTACCGGCCCTACTGTCGCCTCCGGTTGAACAAACTGCACAATCTGAGGTTCGACCGCCGGTTCGACAACAGGCTCGGGCGGCAGAGGCCGGGGCGGGGCTGCGTGAGCCTTTGATTTGCGCGGCGCAACTTCCACCTCGTCCGCAGCCAGCGAGCTAATCAACGTCACGCTTAACCGATCGCCCATTCGGCCATCAACGGCTGTCCCGAATAGGAGCTGGGTGTGCTCGCTGATGTGCTTGTTCAATTCGCGCATCAAAATTTCCACTTCCGACAAAGTCATGCCTGGCCCACCAGTGACCTGGACCAAGACTCGCGAGGCATCAGCCAGCATCCGTCCGCGATCCATCAACGGATTCTTTAAGGCCTGGGTCAACGCCTGGTGCGCACGATTGTCCGAATCGCTTTCGCCGTAACCAAAGAGGCAGCGTCCGCCTCCCCCGCGCAGTGCGGCCAGCAAATCGTCGAAACCGATACGCATGATTCCCGGCCGTTGGATCAGATTCACAATCGAACGCAGACTTTGGCTGATTGTCATGTCGGCAACGGCAAAAGCCTGATGAATACCAGCCTTCGGGGCGACCATGTCAGCCATGCGATCGTTTTCGAAACAGACTACGGCGTCGGTGGTTTCGTGCAGACGCGCGAGCGCATCCCGGGCTTGGGCAGTGCGACGTTTCCCTTCAAAAGTAAATGGCAGCGTCGCGAACCCAATAACGAGCGCGCCCATTTCGCGCGCGATTTGCGCGATCACGGGGGCCGCGCCAGAGCCCGTCCCACCGCCCAATCCGGTACAAATGAAAATCAGACGTGCCTCCGCCAGTGCCTGGCGGATTTCCTCGGCGGATTCTTGGGCAGCATCGAAACCGAGCTCGGGATCGCCGCCAGTTCCAAGGCCGCGTGTAACGGAGCGCCCCAGCTGCACTTTGACCGCCGCGACGGAGCTGGCGAGCGATTGGACGTCGGTGTTGGCGGCAATGAGATCGGACTTGTCCATTCCGTCGAGCACGACGCGATCGAGTGCGTTCGAGCCGGCGCTTCCGACCGCGATCACCTTGATCGGAATGATTTGGTCTTCCCGTTCCGGCAAACTGTAGTTTCGGCTTAGTTGAATCATATTGTTATTTCTTGTCTATTTCTTGTTAGGAATGTTCTCCGACTGTCGCATTTCTTTTCGCTGTCATCCCGAGCAACGCGAGGGGACCTCTCGATTGTCCTGAGAGACATCGCGAGGTCCCTCGCCGTCTGCGCGGCTCGGGATGACATGCTTGGTAAAGTGCGTAGTTCAATCATCTTATTCCCGGCAAAAAGCGGCTGAAAATGCGACCGAAGCCCCGCCGCTGCGGTCGCTCCGCCTGCACCGCCTGCGCGTATTTGATCAACCCGATCGCTGTTGACAATTGCGGGTTTTGAAAGGCGGAGGTCAATCCCGACATCGTCTGGGCGTGCGACACCCGCGCCGGAATTTCAAAAATTTCCTCAGCTAAATTGTCAACCCCGCGCAGCAAACTGCACCCGCCGGTGATGAAGATTCCTTCACCAATGAAATTAATGAAGAATTCCTCATCGATGGTGCGTTTGAGCAGTTCAAACGTTTCGCGCACCCGTAGATGAATGATCGTGTTCAAGGTCTCACGTTCGATTTCCTTGCCCGCAAAGCCGGAATCGTCTTTCAACACCACCGTTTCGCCCGGCAGACAATTTCCCAGAATGACACTGCCTTCATCGATCTTTAACTTCTCCGCTCGCGCCATCGGGATACGCAATCCCATCGAAATATCGTTGGTGATGTGATCCCCCCCGATCCCGATTGTCCCGCTCTGCTTTACCGCGCCATCAACATACAAAATGAAATCAGTCGTCCCGCCGCCAATATCGATAACGAGAGCACCGAGATTTTTCTGTTGTTGCGTCAACACCACCTGCGCGGAAGCCAGCGCGTTAAAGACAACGTCTTCCACCTCCAATGGCAGTTCCTTCACGCAACGAATCGTGTTTTGAATCCGGGTGCGCACACCGTGAATGATGTGAAAATCGGCTTCCAGTTTCTGACCGAGCATGCCAACGGGATTAAGCACACCGTCCTGCCCATCCACATGATAATGCTGAATGATGGAATGAAGAAAGGCGTTCTGCGCTGGAATGCTCACCTCGCGCGCATTGATCTTCACATCCTCGATGTCCTGCTCATCGATCTCCTCGTGGTCGTCCGGCAACATGACGCAGCCACGATTGTTAAAACTTTGAATGTGCGCACCCGTCACGCCGACGTAGACACCCTTGATCATGACATCACTCTTGGTCTCGGCGTCGGTCAACGCTTCCAGGACGCACTTCATCGCCGTCTCAAAATCGACAATCTCGCCTTTGCGCACCCCGCGTGATGGCGCCTGCCCGACGCCCAAAATTTTCGTCGTCCCGTCCAGCCTCGCTTCGCCGACAACGACGCAAATTTTAGACGTCCCAATTTCCAACCCCACCATCAGATCATTACTGGCCATTTCTTATTCCTTCTTTTCTTTCTGAGTTTGTTTCTGCAATGAAAACGGTTGCGGCCCATTTTGATTTTTTCCCGCTGCCGGCGCCGACGATTTCGCGCTCGCTTTCGCCGCCGGAGGCGCCACTGGAATGGCTTTCATGATGCGCGGTGTTTCCTCCGGATCGATCGTGTCGTTGATCACTTCCGCCGCTGATTTCATGAACGTGACCGGAATATTCCGCTGCACCAAGAGGTTGACGGTTTCGATCTCACGCCGGGAATCGTCGGCATAAACGAGAAACTGTTCGAGACGCTGAATTTGTTTCTCCAAATGATCGAATCCAACTGTGATCCTGGTGTGATTTTTGTCCGTCACCACCAGGCAATAGCCTTTGGAAACATCGATCTCACGAATTTGAAAACGCGTTTGCATGAAGCTACCGGCGCTTAAACGCAACAGTTCCAGGGCCGCTTTCGCTTCAACCGATTCGACAATTTTCCCAGATTCGAGTGATTCGCTGGTGCAACCCGTGACCAGGGGCAGTCCGAGATATTCCGGCAACAATTTTTTCTCCTTCATCAACACCCCGCGGGCATCCATCAAAAAAGCGACGTTGGATTGAAATGGATCGGCGATTTGTTTTTCGCTCGTGATCCAGGCGATCGGCTTGCGCTCGAGGATGCGAATATCGATCTCGCCAGGCAATTTGCGCAACACCTCCACCTCATCCACCTGAGGCAACTGCTGCAAGACTCGATGCACCTGCGCCAGGTTGACCTGAAAAATATTTTCGCCTTCGCGCAAGCCGGCAATTTTCAAAACCTGATCGCGCTGCAACGTGCCGTCCGTCTGCATATCGATCATGGTCAGGCGATAGTCCGGATTTTCGAAAAAGAACCGGCGCATCCCCACCCGCGCACCGAAATAGATTCCTGCGCAGATAGCAGCCGCCAGCGCGATTTTAGAAATGAAAACGAGCACTCGCCGGTTGCGATATTGCGTGGCCTTGCGCGCTCGCACCTTTACGTCCAGCAAATGTTGCTGTTTGCGCTGGCGCGGATTGGAAACGCGCTGATTGCGCGGCCGTTTGCGGGTGGAACTGCTCAATTTCATTTCGCGCCCTCCCGCCGCGCGCGCGACAATTCGATAATACGCAGGCAAAGCTCGTCGTACTTGATCCCGGCCGCCGCGGCCGCTTCCGGAAGCAGGCTCGCTTCTGTCATCCCCGGAATTGTATTTACTTCCAAAACGCTCGGCTCAGCGTTTTCCGGCAAGAGCACATCGACTCGCGAGTAGACTTGCAACCCAATCGAGTGATACGCACGCAAGGCCAGATCCTGAATCTTGCTTGTCAGTTTCGCTTCAATTTTCGCCGGACAAACATGTTCCGCGCCCCCGCCAGCTTGCGGGTTGAGAAATGGATACTTGTTGGTGAAATCGTAAAAGCCGCCTTTGGGAATGATCTCGAGAATGGGCAATGCTTGATCGCCCAGAATTCCGATCGTCAATTCGCGGCCGGGGACGAACTCTTCCACTAGAAGCTGTCGATCGAATTTGCGCGCTTCGGCGAGCGCTGTCTCCAACTTACCGGCCTCCTTAACAATATAGACTCCGACAGTCGATCCCTGCCGCGGCGCCTTGATGACCAAGGGAACGGGCAACGTCGGCTTTTCATTCGCACCAATCACCTGCCACCGAGGAGTGGTGACACCGGCCGCTTCGAATTTCTTTTTCGATTCGATTTTATCGAATGCGGTCCAGCTTTCTTTGACGCCGTCGCCGGTATAAGGCACACCACGATTTTCCAAAATCTGTTGGAGCTGGCCGTCTTCGCCAAACGTCCCGTGAATGGCGAGGAAGGCGAGATCGATATCTCTCGGCAACTCAAAATTTTCGTCGCGGACATCGATTTCGAAAACCTCCGCCCCGCGCGAGCGCAACGCCTTGCCGACACCGCGAGCGGTCGCGAGCGAGACATCGCGTTCCGAACCCGGTCCACCCATTAATACCGCGATTTTTTTTGGTAGCGCGTTCATTTCTTTCACCCTTCTTCCCCTACGATTTGCACTTCGGTTTGTAATTCGACACCACGTTTTTCCCGTGCCGTCGCTTGAATTTTCGCGATCAACTCCAGCATTTCCGCCGCGGTCGCCCCGCCGTCGTTCACAATAAAATTTCCATGCACCTCCGAGACCCGCGCTTTTCCGATGGCGCAATTTTTCAAGCCAAGCTCGTCCACTAATTTCCCCGCGGGGATATTGCCCGGATTTTTGAAAATGCATCCTGCGCTCGATGCAGCTGGCTGGGTCGTTTTACGTTTGTGCTGTGATTCCTCGAGTTTGCGCACGATTTCGTCCTTTCCGCCGGGCACACCACGAAATACTGCCGAGAGGGCGTAATTTTTCTCCAGCGTCGGCACATGCCGGTAATGCACTTCCATCTCCGACGGGGTCATCGTCTGTCCATTCCCCTCGGCGTCGAGAACACGCACGCTGACGACATGCTCAAAAGTCTGTCCGCCCATCGCGCCGGCATTCATTCGCAATGCGCCTCCGACCTCGCCCGGAATCCCTTCCATCCATTCCAGACCACCAATGCCAGCGTCGCGTCCGGCGTAAGCAACTTGCTTTAATTTCGCGCCAACACCGGCCGTGATCTCGTTTCCATTGACCGCGATATCGTCGAACTCGCCCCCACACGGATGAACGACCACGCCTGTGATTCCGCCATCGCGCACCAGAAGATTCGAGCCGCGTCCGATGACAAAGAGCGGAAGATTTTCTCGTCGACAAAAACGAATCAGCTCGGCAAAAGCTTTCTCCGTGCGCGGCTCGGTCCAAAACTGAGCTGGACCGCCCACGCGCAAGGTAGTGTGTTTCGCCATTGGCTCGTGCAAACGCACTTCGCCTTCTTCGCCCACGATCCCCTTTAATTTTTCCGCGACCACCAGCTCCGCCGCCAGAATCGATAATTGCTCGTGAATATTTCCTGCGCCGAGACTAAGGACGAGGTCGCCCGACGCCAACATGTTGCCGACATCGTGATGGACGTGAGCGAAACGCGATTGATAAATGACGCCGCGATGACCATGCGCTGAAATGGCATCGGCAATGGTTTGCCCGCTGATCCCGGGAATGGGCGGCTCGCTCGCCGGATAAACGTCGGTGATAACAACGCGATCGGCCTGATCGAAGGCAGCGCCAAATTCCTGTCGCAACGCCTTGGTTCGGGTGTAGCGATGCGGCTGAAACATTGTCAGCACGCGATTGCGCCCAGTCGAACGCGCAGTGGCGAGGGTGGCCCGAATTTCGGTTGGATGATGCGCATAATCATCGACCAACAGAAAACGGTCGCTGGCATATTTGATTTCGAAACGCCGGCGCGCATGCCGAAATTTGGGCAAGGCTTTGGCAATCTTCTCGAACGGAATACCGAGCTCGGTTGCCAATGCGATGACCCCAACGGCGTTCTGGACATTGTGCCGGCCCGGAACATTCAGTCGCGCTTCACCCAGTTTTTGACCCTGCCGGAAAACAGAAAAGACCGAGGCAAAATCCTGCAGTGAAATATCCTGCGCTCGATAATCGACACTTTCGCCAAATCCGTAGGAAACCGAACGGTCGGATTGACAAACTCGCGTTGCAACCGCGTCGTCGGCGCAGAAAAAAACTTTGCCGGAGGTTTGGCCGATTAACTGATGAAAGACCCCTTCGATTTCCGCCAGGTCTTGGTAAAAATCGAGATGTTCCGGCTCGATATTCAAAACCAGGATATGTTCGGGATGAAAACAACGAATGGTGCCGTCGCTCTCGTCCCCTTCGGCCACAAAAAATTCACCACGCGGATCCCAGTGCGCGTTTTGTCCGAGGATCGGAATTTCCGCGCCGACGTAATGCGACGGGTGCAACCCGCCCTCGCGCAAGACATGTGCGGCCATCGCCGAGGTGGTGGTTTTACCATGCATGCCGCCGATAATGATTCCGCGCTTTCCTTGCATGATCGCGGCGAGGGCTTCGGCGCGCCGGGCCGCCCGTGTTTCCGATTGGCGCGCGCTAACGAGAATTGGATTATCGGGCTTGATCGCTGAGGAATAGACAATCAATTCGGCTTCGACCGCGTCCTGCGCACGATGTTGCGGGAAAAATTGCAGACCCAGCCGCTGTAACCGTTCCACTTCCAGCGAACTCGATTTGTCTGATCCGCTCACCTGGTGTCCGAGCTCGAGCAGGAGCGCGGCAATGCCACTCATCCCGCTGCCGGCCACGCCGATAAGATGAATGCGGTGATGCTCGCGCGTGAGAAATCGCGACAAACTGAGTTGAGCAGACCCGGTTTTCATGCGGCAGCGGTCGTATATTTCTCCATCGTTTCCACCACCGCAGTGGCGGCGTTTCTCGTCGAAAGTTTGGCCGCGTTCTGCGACATCCGCTCCAGGCGCCCATGATCTTCGATGAAGGGACGAATTTTTTGTGCGAGCGCGTCGTCTAAAATTTCCGATTCCTTGACCAGGATGGCGGCCTCTGCCTTCACAAACACCTCGGCGTTACGCGCCTGATGATCATCTGCGGCGTAGGGAAACGGAATGAGGATGGCTGGCAAAGCGAATGCGGCCAGTTCGGCCAGACTGGCAGCGCCGGATCGGGCAACCGCGAAATCGGCAGCGCTGTAAAGTTCCTCCATCCGATGATGAAACGCCGCCACAAAAGCGGGCAGTTTGGCGCGCCGATAATTATCAGCTACTAGTTTTTCATCGCGCGCGCCAGTCAGATGAATCAGCTGCAGCCGCGCTCCATCCAGTGATGGCAGCGACTTGATCATCGCCTGGTTGATCCCACTCGCGCCCTGACTCCCGCCCATCACCAGCAGGGTCGGTATGTCCGCACTTAACCCAAGTTTTTCCCGTGCGGTCTTACGATCGAGCCGTTGCAATTCTGTCCGAATGGGCGTGCCTGTCACTTCTGTTTTCACTTTGGGGAAAAAGGGTGCGCATTCCTTGAACCCGAGCAAAACTGCTCGCACCAATCGCGCGGTCATTTTGTTGGCTTTGCCAGGGATGGCGTTCGATTCGTGAATGAATGTTGGGACGCCGCGCATCTTTCCGGCGAGGACTGGCGCAGTAGATGTAAACCCGCCCATCCCTAGAACGACCTGCGGGTTGAACCGTTGGTAAATGGAACGGCAACGCCTGAAACTTTCGTTGAATCGCCGAACAAATCCGAGGATGGCGGGTGAAAAAGGCGATGGCAGACCAATGGTAGGCAACTTTTCGAACGGAATTTCCGGATGTTCCTTCAGAGCGAGCGCATCGACATCTTTTTCCGAAACAAAAAGCAGCACCTCGTGTCCGCGCTCGCGCAACACTTCGGCGACGGCCAGGCCAGGGAAAAGGTGCCCGCCGGTTCCTCCGCATGCAATGATCGCGTTCATAGGATGGTTGAGTGTGACTGCGCGGCAGGTGGATCGAGCAGTCCCTTGCTCGATGTTAAGGTCAGGCGGCAAAGCCGCTTATTTTTCGGCATCGCCCGCGGAGCGGCCGATCCACCCGGCAATCCGAAATCTGAGATCTGAAATTTGAAATCTTTCATATCCTTGGCGTCGTGCGGGCCTGCATGGTGATGCGTTTTTTATTCCCCGGCTCCAGCTTGGCCTGGCGGTAAATGTTCAACAAAATGCCGACACCAAAAAGGCAGGCGGCGAGATTCGATCCGCCGTAACTGATGAACGGCAGCGGCAAACCCTTGTTCGGCAGGAGCGATGTCGTGACGCCGATGTTCACTGCTGCCTGCAACGCCAGAAGCGAAACTATTCCACAACTGAGCAGCATGCCGAAGCGATCTTTGGCGTGCAGCGCGATCATCATCCCGCAAACGATGATGACGATAAACAAAAAGACGACGAGCAAGCTGACGCGTAATCCCAGTTCCTCGCCGATCATCGGAAAAATGAAATCGGTGTGCGCGTAGGGAAGGTAGAGCATTTTTTGGCGCCCGTTGCCGAGGCCAAGCCCTTCCATTCCTCCGCTGCCCCAGGCGATCAGCGCCTGCATTTGCTGCAAGCCGGCGTCCTGTTTGTAATTTTCCGGATGCAAAAAGGCAAGGAGGCGGCTCATTCGCTCTGGCATGCAGGTGGCGGTGAAGATAAAACCACCGAGCGCGCTGGCAGAGAACACTCCGAGCAAGATGGCGTTCGTTCCGGCGACAAACATCATTACGAAGGTCGTTGCGCCGATCAGTGCGGACGTGCCGAGATCGACCTCGGTGATAATGAGCGAGACCAGCAGCCCGATGGCGATGAGCGGTATTACGAAGCTGAAAATCAAGTTGCGGGTCCTGCTTTCAAAACGCGCGAACCACCACGCCAGAAAGAAAACCGCGGCGATCTTGGCGATTTCCGATGGCTGAAATGTGATCGGCCCCGCACCGACCCAGCGGCGCGAGCCGTTGATGCGCAGTCCAAAGTGCGGCACGAAGCACAGAGCCAGGGTTCCGAGCGCGAGAAGGAACCACAGCCACCAGGTGTGATACCAGAAATGGTAGTCCACCAGCGCGGCCGCAATCAAAACGGCAAGGCCAATCCCGAGCCAGAGCGACTGGCGTTTGATAAAGAAGTAAACATCGCCGTGAGCATCGTGCGCGAAGGCGCTGGTGCTGAAAAGCATGACCACCCCGATGACGAGCATCGCCAGCACCGCCAGAAATAGAAAATAAGCGCTGTTGCGTTGCATTTTAAGTCTCCGGATTGGGGAGCGCAGGCAGCTTGCCTGCATTCGTCGGCAGCTTGCCGACGAAAATCATGCTCGGCAGGCTGCCGAGCATCGCAGGCTGGCAGCCTGCGCTCCCCGGAAATGCGTCGCAAGATCCGATTTTCATTCGTTCGCTTTCTTTCCTTTCGCGGCTTTGGTCGGAATGATGAGCTTCTGCCCGATCTTCAATTTGCGCGGATCATCGATATGATTCGCCGCCAGCAAATCGTCGTACGAAACCTTGAATTTCTTCGCGATGTTCACCGGGTTGTCGCCTTTCGCGACAGTGTAAACTTTCGCGCCTTCCGGAATTGGATCGTTCGTCTTCGATTTCTTCGCTATTTTCGCTGGCAAGGGCTGCGTCGCTTTCGCTTCCTCATGGCTGATTGAGGACTTGGCAATGTGGCTCGCGCTGATGACCGGCATTCCACCCTGCCGGCTTTTGATCGCGTTGAAGGCTATGATTCCGGCCACCGCGACGACGTGCAACAAAAGCACAATCAAAAGCGCCCGCGAAAGTTTCATATTCGGCTCCGACGGATCGTCGAACTCCGCGCCAGATGCGGTAGCGCGACGCGTCGTTGCAGCTCGCAACTTCTTTTTGCGCGAAAAGATTTTGGGAAACTTTATCGCTTTCATTTGGGCAGGGCGTGGACGAGACGCCGGAATTGGTCGCCTCGGTCGGCGTAACTCTTGAACATGTCGAACGAAGAAGTGCCGGGAGAAAAGAGGACAACATCGCCGGTTTTCGC
>Ga0070675_100002086_pt1 | contig 14800 bp, 16 predicted proteins | sample KBSM43metaG_FD_65343 | JGI IMG/M metagenome (GOLD analysis project Ga0070675, IMG submission 65343) | Miscanthus rhizosphere microbial communities from Kellogg Biological Station, Michigan, USA - KBS M4-3 metaG | ecosystem: Host-associated > Plants > Roots > Rhizosphere > Soil ...
GAACGCCGGGCCGACAACGATCGATCCCGCACCCATCAGGCTTCGCCGTGGTTGCTACCGCCGGCCGGGTCGGTGGCGAACTGCGCGCGCTCGAGTCGGGTGAGTTGCACCCGTCGCGCGCGGATTGGACGGCAGCGGAGGTTGGAGCGCATCTGGCCAGCCTGCCGCACCGGTACATCGGCATGCCGAACGAGCCGACCGCTGGTACCGGCCGGACCGCCTATTAGGGAACCTGGGAGCGTTCCTTCGCCAGTTGGGCAAGCCGAGCCCACGCCGGCGACGGCTCGCCCATCGACGTCATGACCAGCTTGGCGAGCGCCGGATCCGGCGCCGCCGCATCGCTTGCAGGCCCGCGACCCGCGTACCGGGCGGCGACCCAGCGCGTGGCGCGCTCGGCGACCGCCTCCAGGCGCGGGTCGTCCGGGGACCAGTCGAACGCCGCGTCGTATTCGAGGTAGATCCTCCGGAACTCCGGGTCTTCCATCGCGACGCGCTTGTCGGCGATCCAGACGGCGGCCTCCTCGGGCGACACCGACTGGAGCAGGATCCAGATGTCGCGCTCCATCTGGACGTTGCGCTGGCTGACACCGAGTGCCTGGAGGTCCTCCAGGAAGTCCGCGACCTCGGTCGAGACGAACAACCGGTCGCCGGTGCCGAGGCGGGCGATCCGCTCCCGGGTCCGCTGGATCTCCTCGATCCGCTCCTGAAGGTTCCTGTCGATCTCGTCGATCGCCGTGGCGAACCGCTCCGGGTCGGCGGCGAGCAACTCCTTGATCCGGGCGAGCGGGACGCCCGCCTCGGCGAGCGTGCGAATCTTGACGAGCTCGATCGCGTGCCGGGCACCGTACCGGCGGTACCCCGACGCGTCACGCGGCGGCTCGTCCAGGAGCCCGCGCTCGTGGTAGTGGCGGATCGCCTTGATCGTCACGCCCGCGTAGGCGGCGAGCTGGCCGATGGTGATCATTTGTCCCGGTCTCCCTCCGACCAGCCCTCATTCTGCGTCGTCGCGCCGCCGGCGCCGTGCGACGGCGGCGACCGCGGCGCCGCGCGACGCCGGCGCCGACTCCGCTCACCTGGTGCCGCGACGGAACGCGGCCCGCGACCACACGTACCCCACCAGCGCGATCGCCGCGCACCAGGCCAGCGCCGCGTAGCCGGTGGAGCCGACCGGCGATCCGGTCAGCAGCGCGCGCAGGCTTTCGACCACCGGCGTGAACGGCTGGTGGGCGGTGAACCAGCGCACCGCGACGGGCATCGTGGCGGCCGGCACGAACACGCTGGACAGGAATGGCAGCAGGAACTGCATCGGCAGCGTCGACCCGTTCGCGCCGGCGACAGTCTTCGCGACGAGGCCGAGCGCGGCCGACATCCACCCCAGCGCGAACGCGAACGCCACCACGATCCCGGCGACGGCGACCCAGCCGGCCGCCGACGCGTGCGGCCGGAACCCGACCAGCAGCGCCACCCCGAGAACCACGGCCGTGGTGACGATCGTGCGCAGGACGCCCGCGGCCACGTGTCCGGTGAGCAGGGCGCCGCGGGTGACCGCCATCGCGCGGAACCGGTCGATGATGCCTCCGGTCATGTCGGTGTTGACGTTGATCGCCGTGGTCGAGGTGCCCGCGGCGACGGTCATCATGAGGACGCCGGGGACCAGATAGTCCACATAGGACTGGTTGCCGCCCAGGCCGTCGCCGATCGGTCCGCCGAGGATGTAGACGAACAGCAACAGCAGGACGACCGGCGTCAGGATCGACGCGACGAGCATCAGCGGGAACCGGATCGTGTGTTTCAGCTCGCGCCCGAGCATCGTGGCGGAGTCCTGGGCGGCGATGGTCAGCCGGCTCATCTTCTACAGCTCCTTGGTTGGGTGGCCAGTCAGGGCGAAGAACACGTCGTCGAGGTCGGGCGTGTGGATCGACAGGTCGTCGACGGCGATGCCGGTGCCGTCGGCCGGCCCGTCCAGCCGGGCGAGCACCTGGCGCAGCGCGCGGACGCCGCCCTCGTGCGGGATGCGAAGCGCGAGCTGCTCGTCGTCGCGGGTGCCCTCGCGCAGGATCCGGGCCGCCGCGTCGAGCGAGCCGGCGTCGGCGAAGTGCAACCGGATGTGTGCGCCCGGGACGCGCCGCTTGAGCTCCCCGGGGGTGCCCTCGGCGACGATCCGGCCGCGGTCCAGCACCGCCACCCGGTCGGCGAGCTGGTCGGCCTCCTCCAGGTACTGCGTGGTGAGCAGGACGGTGACGCCGTCGGCCACCAGGTCCCGGACGAGCTGCCACATGATGTGGCGGCTGCGCGGGTCGAGCCCGGTCGTCGGCTCGTCCAGGAAGATCAGGCGCGGGCGGCCCATCAGGGTCATCGCGATGTCGAGGCGGCGCTTCATGCCGCCGGAGTAGGTGGCCGGCGTCTGGGCGGCTGCGTCCTCGAGGTCGAACCGCTTGAGCAGGTCCTTCGCCCGGGCGCTCCGCTCGGCGCGGGGCAGGTGCAGCAGCCGGCCCATGAGGAGCAGGTTCTCCGCGCCGGTGAGCAGGTCGTCGACGGCGGAGAACTGCCCGGTGACGCCGATCGTGGCCCGCACCGCGCCGGCCGCACGGACCAGGTCGTGACCCATGACGCTGGCCGTGCCGGCGTCGGCTGGGATCAGCGTCGAGAGGATCCGCACGATGGTGGTCTTGCCCGCGCCGTTCGGCCCGAGCAGGGCGAGGACCTCGCCCGTGTCGATGGTCAGGTCGACGCCGTCGAGAACCACGCGGTCCGCGTACGCCTTGCGCAGGCCCGACGCCGAGACGGCGGTTCGTGTCGCTCGCTGTGTCGATGCGCTCATGCACCACATGCTCGAACCCCGCCCCTGGGGCAAGGTCAAGCGCCAATTTCCGCGATCTTGGACGTCTGCGTTCGCCGGGAGCGACAGCAGACGTCCACGATCGCGGAGGGGTCCCTACCGGGCCAGCTCCGCCAGGGCAGCGCGGAAGTCACGCAGGGCCAGGTCGTCGGTGCCGGCCGCCGCGGCTGCCAACCCGTCGACGAGCAACTGGCCGCCGGCCCGCAGCGCCTGGTCACCGTTCGGCACGAGTTGCTTGCCCGCGATGTCGCCGGTCTCCGCGAGCCATACCTGCGCGGGCGCGAGCACGTGCGCGGCGCCGCGCAACGCGTCCATCGCCTTCTTCTCCGCGCCGGTCGCCAGGAGCGCCAGGCCGACGGCGATCCGGACGGCAGCCTCGGCGCGCGGCTCGGTGGGCAGGTCGGCCGGAATCGAGACGTAGCGGGCGCAGTACCAGCACTCATCGTCGAGCCACCAGGGATCGCCGACCCCGCCGCCGTAGCTGAAGCACTCGATGATGGGCCGGCCGTGGTTGTCGTACCCGACGATCACACAGACCGGCCGGGGTGGAACGTCACCCGGATCGCCCTGCGCCGCGACTCCCGTCGACCCGACGACGGCGAGCAACGCCGCGATCACGACGCCGACCCGGCGGACCCAGTTGACAGCGTGCATGGGGTACCTCCACTCAGATGCGTCGATCGACGCGTGCGCATCAGAGTCCGGGTCCCCCTTCGACTGCCCTTAAACGAGCGTCGATCCACCCAAATGATTCGAAGTTGTCCGATTTATCCGCTCGACCGGATTGCAACCTCGAATTAGCGTCAGTACATCAACCAAACGTCCGGGTAGACGCGTCTATCTCATGTAGCAGCTGCCAGCGGGAAGCGGTAGGGCAAGCGTCGCGGAGTGTGAGGTGGTGGCCCGGATGTGGAGGCGTGCCTACAACCTGGTCTCCAACGTGGCCTCACTCCTGTTGTGCGGCCTCCTCGCCGGCGTCGTCGTGGCAGCCGTCGCGTTCCCGGTCGCTGCGGTGGGCGGGCTGGCCGCGAAGGCCGGCGCCGACACCTTCGACGGTCTGCCCACCGACGTGGAGGTGCTCCCGTCCCCGCAGATCACCTATATCTACGCCAGCGACGGCCAGACGGTGCTGGCGCTGCTCTACGACGAGAACCGCCAGGACGTCCCGATCTCCGAGGTCGCCGAGGTCATGCAGAAGGCGATGGTCGCCTCCGAGGACTCGCGGTTCTACGAGCACAACGGCGTCGACATCAAGGGCGTGGCCCGGGCGTTCGTCAACAACCAGCAGGGCGGCAACACGCAGGGCGCCTCGACGCTGACCATGCAGTACGTGCGCCAGGTCATCTCGTACTCGGCGAAGACCCCGCAGCAGGTGCTGGCGGCCACCGAGGACACGCCGGCCCGCAAGCTGGCCGAGATCAAGCGGGCGCTCGCCATCGAGAAGAAGCTCTCCAAGCAGGAGATCCTGGAGCGGTACCTGAACATCGCGTCGTTCGGCAACGGCGCGTACGGGATCTTCGCCGCCAGCCAGGTCTACTTCGGCAAGCCCCCGTCGCAGCTCACGCTCGGTGAGGCCGCACTGCTCGCCGCGCTGCCGAAGGCGCCGAGCTACTACGACCCGGCCGACCCGAAGAAGCTCCCGACCGCGCTGGCCCGGCGCAACAACTACGTGCTCCCGCAGATGGTCGAGCTCGGCTACATCACCCAGGCGCAGGCCGACGAGGTCAAGGCCGCCGGCCCGCCGGCGATCGTCGGCAAGCGGACGCCGCAGGGCTGCACCCAGGTGCAGCAGCCTCAGCTCAACGCCGGGTTCTTCTGCGACTACCTGGAGCGCTGGTGGGCCGGCCAGGAGAAGTTCGGCGCCGACTCCTACGAGCGGCTCAACAAGCTGCGCTCGGCCGGTTACCGCATCACCACGTCGCTGGACATCCAGGCGCAGACCGCGGCGATGAACAACATCCACAAGGTGATGGACAAGAAGCCGGCGCACCAGGGGATGATGCTCGCCGGCGTCGAGCCGGGCACCGGACGCGTGCAGGCGCTCGCGGTGAACCGGGTGTACAGCAACGACCAGAGCCACAACGGGCCGAACACCAACCCGAGCAAGCAGGGCCTCAAGGGCAACTACCCGAACACGGTGGTACCGCTCCTCTCCGGCGGCGGCGACGTGCAGGGCTACCAGGCCGGCTCCGTCTTCAAGATCTTCACGGTCGCGGCGGCCCTCGAACGCGGCCTCCCGCTGGACTACACCATCGACACCGTCTCGCCGTACCACTCGCGGTACCCGGTCTCGAACAGCAGCGAGGCCCGGTGTCCGGAGGGTCCGTACTACTGCCCGGAAAACTCCGGACGCAAGAGCGCCGGCCCGAAGAACATGTGGACCGGCCTCGGCAGCTCGATCAACACGTACTTCGTGCCACTACAGGAGCGCATCGGCACCGAGTACGTCGTCAACATGGCGCAGCGGCTCGGCATCCAGTTCCACCACGACGAAGACCGGCAGTTGGCCGCCAACGCGCACACCTGGGGCGCGTTCACGCTCGGCGTCACCGCCCAACTGCCGCTGGAGATGGCCAACGCGTTCGCGACCCTGGTCGCCGACGGCAAGTACTGCAAGCCGACCCCGCTCGTCGAGATCCGCGACCGGGACGGCAACAAGATCAGCGGCGCCGAGCCGGAGTGCAAGCAGGTCGTGGACCCGGACGTCGCCCGCGGCGTGGTCGACGCCGCCCGCTGCCCGCTGGGCGACGCGTCCGCCTACGGCAAGTGCGCCGGCGCCACCGCGGGCGACACCAAGGACATCGTCAAGCACCCGGTGTCCGGCAAGACCGGTACCACCGACGACGAGAAGTCGGCGACGCTGATCATCTCCACCAAGCAGCTCACGATGACCGGCTTCTATACCGACCCGGACTGGCCACGAACCACCGAGCGGTTCAAGCATGCGGGGGGCGTGAATCCGGTGGTGCAGGGCGCGATGCGCGATGCGATGTACAACAAGCCGTCGATCAACTTCACGAAACCCAGCTCGAAGATCGCGTTCGGCGTCCAGGTGCCGATCCCGAACGTCAAGTGCAACTCCGTCTCGCAGGCGCGCAGCAAGCTCCAGGCGGCCGGCTTCACGGTCAGCACCAGCAGCCGCCCGGTCGGTTCGGAATGCCCGAAGGGCAGCGTCGCGGGCACCGATCCCACCGGGCGCACCGCGAAGGGCAGCGTCGTGGTGCTGCAGATCTCGAGCGGTGGGCCGCCGACCCCCAGCCCGAGCCGAAGACGCTAGGCCACCGCGCCGCCGCGAGGCAGCGCTGTACCTAGGCGTTGCCCGCGCGGGCTCTCAGCAGCAGTAGTGCGTTGCCGTAGGCGTCCTCGGCGCTGCGACCCGTCGCCTCGGGCAGGTCCCGAACGATCACGGTGTATCCGTCGCTGTTTCGCTCCAGCCGTTCGAAGCCGTCGCCGAGCAGGTCGCGCAGCTGGTCCTCGCGCGGCAGCCAGATCGCCTCGTCGCGCTCGATGTCGTCGAGCGCCCACTCGGTGGTCCCGTTGAAGCCGATCACTGTCGTTCGTGGCAGCTCGTAGACCTGCACGATCATGTCGCTGAGCACGAACGTCTGGTCGTCGAGGTCCCGGTCCGGGATGACGAAGTGGTCGCCGGGCGCCGGCTGCCAGGTCACACCGGCCGCACGGAGCGCGATGGCGAGGTTCACACTGATCACCCCTCTATCGTCCATATAGATTGGTGCCTGTGTCAGACAATGACCTATACGACGTGGCGATCCACGACCTGCAGGGCAAGCCGTTGGCGCTCACGGAATTCCAGGACCGGCTGCTGCTCGTCGTCAACGTGGCGTCGCGCTGCGGGCTGACGCCGCAGTACGCGGGGCTGGAGGCGCTGCACGAGCGGTACGCCGGCCGCGGGTTCAGCGTGCTGGGCGTGCCGTGCAACCAGTTTCACGGCCAGGAGCCCGGCACCGCCGAGGAGATCGCCGAGTTCTGCAGCGCCACGTACGGCGTCACGTTCCCGATGACCGAGAAGGTGGAGGTCAACGGCGAGCACCGGCACCCGCTGTACGCTCGCTTGGTCGGGGCGCCGGACGCCGAGGGCTACACCGGCGACATCCGCTGGAACTTCGAGAAGTTCCTCGTGGCGCCCGGCGGAGATGTCAGGGCGCGGTTCTCTCCCCAGGTCAAGCCCGAAGACGAGACGCTCGTCGGTGCGATCGAGGCGGCCCTGCCGAATTGACCACGACACCCGTGGACCGCTACGCCAAGGCGATCGTCTCGCGGTTTTCGGACCTGCTCGGGCAGGCCACTTTCCGGCAGCCCGGTTCCTGGCCCCTTTCGGCGGCGCGACAGGTCACACCCACCCGCGATGCGAGTGAGCGATCAGTCGAGCGAGAATGAACGCTGGTGTCCCCGCCGGGCCGCCAGCGGTGACAACGATGAGGAGCCCGCCCGATGACCACTTCGGCGAGTACCGCTCCGGCGACCGAACGCAGACACAACCCCTGGGTGGTGCTGACGGTCCTCTGTCTCGGGTTCTTCATGATCCTGCTGGACACGACGATCGTGAACATCGCGATTCCGGCGATGAGCGACAGCCTCGGCGCGTCGCTGTCCGACATCCTCTGGATCCTGAACGCGTACATCCTCGTGTACGCGGTCTTCCTGATCACCGCGGGCCGGCTCGGCGACCTGTACGGACCGAAGAAGCTGTTCATGATCGGCCTGGTCCTCTTCACCCTCGCATCCGTGGCCTGCGGCTTCGCCCAGAACCCGACCCAGCTGATCATCTTCCGGGTCGTCCAGGGTCTCGGCGGTGCGCTGCTCACCCCGCAGACCCTCTCGGTGCTGACGGTGATCTTCCCGCCGGACAAGCGCGGCGCCGCGTTCGGCATCTGGGGCGCGACGGCCGGCATCGCGACGCTGGCCGGGCCGGTCCTCGGCGGCTGGTTGGTGACCGACTTCGGCTGGCGCTGGATCTTCTTCGTCAACGTGCCGGTCGGCATCGTCGGGCTGATCGGCGCCGCGATCGTGATGCCCGAGCTCAAGCTGAACCGCCAACACCGCCTCGACTGGGTCGGCACGATCCTGGTCAGCTGCGCCCTGTTCCTGATCACGTTCGGCCTGATCGAGGGGCAGTCGCACGACTGGGGCGAGGTCTGGGGTCCGATCACGATCACCGAGATCATCCTGACCGGCGTCGTACTCCTCGCCGTCTTCATCTGGCAGCAGTGGGCCGCCCGCGACGGTGAGCCGCTGATCCCGTTCCAGATCTTCAAGGACCGCAACTTCAGCGTCATGAACTACGTGGTCGCGTCGATCGCGTTCGGCATGCTCGGTCTGTTCCTGCCGTTGACGATCTTCCTGCAGTCGGTGCTCGGCCTGTCCGCTCTGCAGGCCGGCCTCACCACCGCACCGATGTCGCTGATCTCCATGTTCGTCGCGCCGTTCGCCGGGCGCCTCGCCGACAAGACCGGCGGCAAGGCGATCCTGTTCGTCGGCCTGTCCCTGTTCTCGCTGGGCATGGGCATGATCATCGCGTCGTCGCACGAGGGGATCAGCCGCTGGCACCTGCTGCCCGGCCTGATCGTCGCCGGCTTCGGCCTCGGCATGACGTTCGCCCCGCTGCAGACGGTGGCCATGCGCAACGTCGAGCCGCGGATGGCCGGTGCCGCGTCCGGGGTCATCAACACCACCCGCCAACTCGGCGGCGTCATCGGCTCGGCCGCCGTCGGCGCGCTGCTGCAGGCACAGCTCACCGACAAGCTCGCGGCCGCCGCCCAGGAGAAGACGGCCGCCTTGCCGCCCGCGCAGCAGCAGGAGTTCCTGAGCCGGTTCGGCGCGTCGGCCGGCGACCTGGACATCGGCAGCCAGGCCGGCGGCATGACGTTCCCGCCCGGCACCCCGCAGAACGTCATGGACCTGGCCGTCAGCATCTTCCACAAGGGCTTCGTCGACGCGATGCGGGTGACGCTGTGGCTGCCGATCGCCGTGCTGGCCCTGGGCGCCCTCTCGGTGCTGCTGGTGAAGAGCCCGAAGAAGAGCACGGATTCACCGGCCGAGGTGGGCGAGACGAGCGCCGTCGCGTAAGAGGCTTTTCGCTCGACCACGACGTCCACGGCCGCGCCCCTGGCGGGGCCGGCCGGCGACGGTGCGGCGGCCCAGCAGGGCGAGCAGGGCCCGGATGCGGGCCGGTCGTTCGGCGCCTCGGTGCCTCCCGATTAGACATATGACTGAGTCACACATACTATAGGTCTATGAGGATCTTGGAGACGAAGCTGCACATCGATTCCTGGGACGAGAAGCCCTACCGCGAACAGCCCGATGGCCGGAAATGGACCCGGGCCGAGGTCACCCTCACCGGAACCGACGACCTGACCTCCGGATCGTTCGAGTCGCTGATGTACTACCGCCCGGACGGCACCGGCACCTACGTCATGCTCATGCACCTCACCGGCACGCTCGACGGGCGCTCCGGCAGCGTGGTGCTGCAGGGCGACGGCAGCTACGAAGACGGCACGGCCCGCGTCACGGTCAACGTCGTTCCCGGCTCGGGCACCGACGGGCTGGCGGGCATCACCGGCTCGGCCGAGAGTCGGTCGACGCACGCCGACTACCCGAACATGCCGCTGACGCTGCGCTACGAACTGGCATGAACCAGGCCGATCGTGACGCGACGGCGAACGTGCTCGGCGCGCTCGTCGTCGCCGTCACCGACCGGATCTCCACAGCCGTCGCGGCGGCCGCCGGGCAATCAGTCTCGGCGGCCGCCGCCCTGTCGGCGCTGCACCACTTTCCCCAGCAACCGAACCTGGATCGGCTCGGCCAGGTGCTCGGGCTCACCCACTCCGGCGTCGTCCGACTCGTCGACCGCCTGGCCGACGCCGGTCTCGTCGTCCGCCGGCCCGGCACCGACGGCAGATCCCGCACCCTCGACCTCACTGCCGCCGGTCGCGCCGTGGCAGAGCGGGTGACCGCCGCGCGCGCCGAGGCACTCGCCGGCCTGCTGGCGGACCTGTCCCCCGACGACCACCGGGCCCTGCACGACCTGACCAGCCGCCTGATGGCCGCGCTTGTGCGGACGAAGGACGGCGGCGCCTGGACCTGCCGCCTGTGCGACCTGGACGCGTGCGGACGGCCCGCGGGCCGCTGCCCCGCGGCGAACGCCGCCGCCGAACGCTTCGGAGTACGCCCACCCGGCACCTGACCGGCACTTTCTCGCGGCGGCGCCTACTCAGGTGCGCGACTCGCGCTCGGCGGGGCTCGTGTTCATACAGAACTCGTTGCCCTCAGCTCGCGGCGCCGGTGCGCACTGCCGTCACGGCCAGGGTGACGTAGTGCATCGTGAAGCCGCCGCCCACCGCGTCTATCGCGGCCCCCAGTCCGGACAGCAGTGCCTCCAGGTGGTCCGCCGGAAGCTTGTTGTGGCCGCCGTGCGTGGGCACCTGGTCGAGCCACTCGTCCCGGGTGTACTCGCGGTCCCACTCGACCTGCCACCGCTCCGGCGAGCCGTACCCCCCGGCCGCCACCATGCCGTCGGCCGCCGCCGAGGCCAGCGGCGCGTAGCCGTCGAACGCCGGCTTCGCCCAGGGGTTGCTCGGCAGCTCGGGCACGATCCGGCGGTAGACGGCAGCGAACGCCGCGCCGATCTCCGGCGCCGGCTGGGCCACGTTCCAGAACGGCGTGAGCAACCCGCCGGGGCGCAGCACGCGCGCCGCCGCGGCGGCCCCGGCCACCGGGTCGATCCAGTGCCAGGTCTGCCCGGAGACGACGGCGTCGAACTCGCGGCCGGCCGGATCCCAGGACTCGAACGCGTCGACCTCCACGTCGAGGCCGCGCCGGCGCGCCACGTCGGCCATCCGCGCGTCGACGTCGACACCCAGCACCCGGCAGCCGGCGGTCTGGAACTGCAGCCCGGCGATGCCGGTGCCGCACCCCACATCGAGGACGTGCGGCCCCGGCATCGTCGCGACGATCCGGCGCACGAGAGCGTCCGGGTAGCGCGGCCGCGCCCGGTCGTATCGCTCGGCGTCGACCCCGAACGCCTCCGCCACCTCGCGGTGCCGATGCGGCTCGGGTCCGAACGGCGGCACGATTCGCATCAGCCACCTACCTCCGATCGCGCCGCCGATGCTGGCGGTCCCGCCGCGTTGCCGGGCCCGCATCGGCGGTCTTGTAGGTGACGAGCGGAACCGTTGCCGCGACCGGCGTCGCGAGCTTGTGCGTGACGAGGTCGTCGACAACCTGCTCGATCCGCTTGTACGCGGTCGGCGCCTCCTCGAAGAGCAGTTGCCGGTCGCCGCACACCACAACGGATCCCAGCGGCGTGCGGCGCAGTTCCTCGACCGTGTGCTTGGCCTTGCCGCGACGCAGCGCGTCGGCCCGCGACATCTTGCGGCCGGCGCCGTGGGCGACCGAGTAGTTCGCGTCGGCACCGGCGTGCGCGTGCACGAGAAACGAGCGGGTGCCGCGGGTGCCGGCGATCAGCACGTCCCGCCCGTCGCCGGGCGCCGCTCCCTTGCGGTGCAGGTAGGTTCCGTCGACGATCTCGACGAGGTTGTGGCACACGTCGACGATCGGCTCGCCCAGTTGGGCGCCCAGCGCGCCGGCGATCCGCTCGGCGATGACCCGCCGGTTGTGCGATCCCCAGCGCACCGCGTCGTCGTGCGGCCAGGTACGCGGCGGGATCGGCGGCCTTGCCGGCGCCGTACCGCTCGGTGTGCGAACGCAGGATTCGCTCGCCGTGCCCGCGCGATCCACTGTGGACGATCAGGACGAGGTCGCCGGCGGAAACGCCCAACCGCGCGGCATGCCCGGCGTCGAGCACGGACTCGATACGCGCGAGTTCCGCGAAGTGGTTGCCGCGCCCGACGGTTCCGAGGCCCGCGCGGAACCCGCCGGGTGCGCCGTCGTGGGCCGGATCGTCGTCATCGAGGGCGATGTCGAGGTCGGGGAACCTTCCGGCCAGCTGCTCCGGCACCGCACGCTTCACACCGAACGGGAAAACCGCGATGCCACAACCGATGTCGGAACCCACCAGGAGCGGGTACAGCACCGTCGAGGTCATGGCCGCGCCGATCGGCGCGCCCTTGCCGGGGTGCAGGTCCGGCATTCCGGCGACGTGCAGCATGCCGTCGAACACCGCCACCTGGTGGCACTGGTCCACGGCGTCGGACTCGATCCAGCTCGACGGCGACGCGAACACGGTGACGGTGGCCTTCTGCACTGGCAACCCTTCCACTCCGGACGGCTGACTACTGTCCGGCAGCCACCGTACGCCGGCAACCAGATATCGCCGTCGAGACCGCATGATCCGGGCGACCGGCGGCGACATTGCCCGGGTGATCGCGTTAGGCTTCCGCGGATGAGCTCCGAGGAGACCGAAGCCGGCATACAGGCGGCCACCGGGCTGAGCGGCTGGCCGCGCAGGACGGTCTGGCGGATCCTCATGCTGCTGCCCGCTTCCGTCCGGGCACCGCTGCTTCGGCGCCGGGAGGTCCTGAAGTTCCTGATTGTCGGCGGAACGTGCTTCCTTGTCGCGTTTGTTGTGAACTACGCGCTGAAGCTCACCGTGTTGACCGACAAGCCGGTCACCGCTCTGATGTTCGCGACGGTGGTCTCGACCGTTCTGTCGTACATCCTGAACCGCGAGTGGGCGTTCCGCACCCGCGGCGGCCTGGAGCGGCGCCACGAGGCGGCGCTGTTCTTCGGCATCAATGCGGTCGCGATGCTGATCACCGCCATGCCGCTGTGGATCGCCCGGTACGTCTTCGAACTCCGCGTGCCCGAGGTGAGCCGGCTCGTCCAGGAGGTGAGCGACTTCGCGTTCGGCATCGTCATCGGCACCCTGCTGGCGATGACGTTCCGGCTGTGGGCCTACCGGAAGTGGGTGTTCCCGCGGCAGAACGTGCGCCTCGTCCGCTCGGCACCCGACCGGGCGGCCTGATCGCGGCCGCGCCGGCTATCGGTCAGTCCGTACGCAGGCTCGCGTTGATCAGAGTGGTGTACCAGGCAGAGTCGGTGAAGCGTGGACCGGTTTCCTCGCCGATGTAGATGTCGACGTGGCGGGTGCCGCCGAGTCCGGGGGTGAACTCGTCGGTGACGGTCCAGATCGCCGTTCGCAGCGTGTCGCACACCGTGGCGCTGATGGCGTCGCCGTCCTCCGTGGTGCCGCAGCCGACGATCGCGAACCTGGTTCCGGACCGCAGCACGCCGGGGTCGGCGGCGGCCGATTGGAACGGGCGCAAGGGCCGTCCCCCGGTATCGCGCGGTGCGTCATCGAGCCAGTACCCGGCGTCGACGGACCAGTTCAGGTAACGCCCGGCCACCGTTCGGCCGGTGCCCTCGTCCTTCACCGCATCGACGAACGACTGCGGATAGCTCCCCAGGTCGGCGGAGCCGTGGACGCAGTTCAACGTGGCGCAGCCGGTGACCTGACGCTTGGCATCGGTGTGGAAACGTTCGACGGCGGTGTAGTACACGGTCACCGTCCAGCCGGCGAGCGTCGGTCCGGATGGCGCGCCGCCACCGCCCGGGCCGCCCGGGCCGCCCGGGCCGGCTGAGCCGCCCGGGCCGGCTGAGCCGGCGCTTCGACCGCCGCCAACGGACGCGCCGGTGGAGGGCGGCGGCTGGAACCCGAGGCCGGCAGGCGCATCCGACTCTGCGATCGGCGGCCGCGTCCGGTCGGCCCGCCCCGTCGCGGCGCACCCGCCGACGAGCAGCCCCGCCACGAGAACGGCGCCGGCAACCGTCGCAGAGCAGCCACCCACGCGGGCCATTCTGGCCAGGGTCCTGGTGCCGCGCACCGGCCGTCGGGTCGGGCGCACGACCCGTTCAGGCCGCTATCGTGATCCGCGTGGGCCTGTTCAACCGGCGGAGCAAGGAGCTGTTCACCATTCCCGAGCCCGGGCCGACGGCCGCAGCCGTCGAACCCGCGGCCGGCTCCGGTTTCCGGATGGCGGTGACCGACGTCTTCGTCATCGCCAACCGGGGCGCAGTGGTCACCGGGACGGTCGAGGCCGGCGCGGTCGCGGTCGGCGCCCGGGTCACCATCGAGCGCGCGGGACGGCCTCCGCTCGCGGCCGAGATCGCCGGCATCGAGACGGCGCGCAGGACGGCCGAGCGGGCCAGCACGGGCGACAGTGTCGGCTTGCTGTTCCGGGGCCTGACCCGCGCCGAGATTGCCACCGGCGACGTGGTCCGCACGGTGTGATTTCGTAGCCGGCGCCGATTACGGCGTCCTGGGAAGCCGGACCGTGACGACGAGACCGCCGTCGGCGCCGGGGACGAGGTCGAGGGTTCCGTCGTGGGCGCGGACGATGCTGTGCACAATGGCCAGCCCGAGGCCGACGCCGGCGTGTTCGTCGGTGCGTACGCGTTCGGTTCCGCGCTGGAACGGTTCGGTGAGGGTCGGTATCAGTTCCGGTGGGAGCCGACGGCCGGTGTTTTCGACCCGCAGCACGCTCGCGTCGTCGTGCGCTTCGGTGTGGACGGTCACGGCGCCACCGGCGGGACGGTTGTGGACGATGGCGTTCTGGACGAGGTTCGTCGCCATCCGCACCAGGAGTTCGGCGGAGCCGCTGGTCTCGGCCGCCTCGCCGGTGACGTCGAGCGTTATCCGGAGTTGCTCTGCGAGGGGAAGCAGCGTTTCGGCGGCTTCCTCGGCGACGAGGGACAGGTCGACGGTCTCGCGGGTGAAGGTTCCGCGGTCGCCGCGGCCGAGCAGCAGCAGTGCCTCCGTGAGGTCGATGGCCCGCGTGTTGACGGCGTGCAGGCGTTCGATGAGTTCACCCCGGTCCTGTGTGGGGTCGTTCCGGGCGACGTCGAGAAGCGTGCGCGAGATGGCCAGCGGGGTGCGTAGTTCGTGGGAGGCGTTCGCGGCGAACCTCTGCTGCTCGGCGACGTGAGACTCGAGTTGTTCGAGCATCGAGTCGAACGCGTCGGAGTGTTCACGGAATTCGTCCT
>Ga0070675_100002090_pt1 | contig 14787 bp, 12 predicted proteins | sample KBSM43metaG_FD_65343 | JGI IMG/M metagenome (GOLD analysis project Ga0070675, IMG submission 65343) | Miscanthus rhizosphere microbial communities from Kellogg Biological Station, Michigan, USA - KBS M4-3 metaG | ecosystem: Host-associated > Plants > Roots > Rhizosphere > Soil ...
GTCTCCCACGGATCCACCGAACGGCAGTTCCGAGGATCGGGATTGTCGGCGATGATCGGTGGCGCCCCTGGGGCCGCCACCAGGCTGCCCACGCCGGAACCGACGATCGCGTTCAGCGCGCACGTGTCGTTGATCTGGTGGCCGGTCGTGGTGCCCGCCTGCACGTACAGGTTGCCCCTGATCCGCGCGTTCACGTCGACGTCGACGCCGTGCCAGTAGCGCGTGCGCTCGGCGCCGTAGAAGCTGTCGAGGTGGGTCTCCGTGAACGAGCCCTTGGCTCCGCCCGCCGGCGACAGCGTGTAGAAGGAGATCGGATATCCGCCCCCGTCGGGCAGGCGCGCATCCTGAGGTGCCGCAATCGTCACCTTTTCGAAGTCGGCTGGCGTGGTGTTGATGTTGTCGACCGACGTGTAGTTCTTCCACCAGCGGCGGTTGTATCCGACCGTTGCCGACACGCGCGGGAGCAGCTCCTGCTGCAGGTTGATCCCGAACTGATAGTCGCCCTGACGGGCCCCCCAGCCACCGAGGATGTCGCTGCCCACTGTGCCGGTGACAACCGGCTGTCCGAAGTTGAGATTGACACCCGCCGTCGCCGCGCACTCGCCATTTGCGGCCGGGGTCAGGATGTCGCAGTCCACGACCTTGTCGCCGTTGTTGTCGCTCCAGTTCCGCTGCAGCGTCGTGCGAACGCGGTTGGCCGGATTGTTCAACGGGTAGTTCTGGTCGTTCGTCGCCGGCGACAGATAGCGGCCGAAGTTCATCTTGATCGCCGTCTTGCCGTTGCCGAACAGGTCGTACGCCGCGCCGACGCGCGGGCTGAAGTCCTTATAGGAATCCACGCCGACCGTGTCGTCGAATGTGATCGCCGCCGCGTTGTACGGGGTGATCGTTTCCGTGCCGTTGTGTTCGCCCGGGCTGAAGCTCCACGCGCGATCGAAGCGCAGGGCTCCCTGCAGCGTCAGCCTGTTGTGCGTCCAGGTATCCTGCGCGTAGAACGCCGCCGACTCGGTGACGTCGTTGGTGCTCCAGTCCTGCAGCCCGACGGTGAACGACGCAGGAAGCCGGTTGGTGAAACCGTACTGATTCAGGTTGTCGTTGCGGATGATGCGCGTCTGGGCGATCAGGTAGTTGCCCTGGTAGCCGAACTTCACGTTGTGCGAACCGGTCACGTACGACGCTGACGCCCGCCAGTTGTTCGGATTGCCGTAGTTGTCCTGATAGGTGGGCAACCCGCGATACGTGAACGCCGCACGATGGCCGTCGATGGCCAGCGCTTCGGTCACGCCGATCAGATTGAAGAAGCCGTCCGGCGGAATCTTGCCCGGGCCGCCGTTGTGGGCGTATGCGAACCGCGTGTAGCCCGCCTCGAGCAGAATCTTCGACGAGACCGGCGACGTCCAGGTCGCTTGCGTCACGTCATACGGGAGCTCGAAGTAGTTGGTGTTCGCTTCGGCGGAGGCGAGCACGTTGCTGACGCCGATCCACTCCGATTCGCGCTGCCGGCATCCTTCGTTGCTCTGCGTGGTGAGGGTCGAGCCCTCGCAGCGGAGCTGATGCTCGTGCGAGAAGAACACGCGGTTCCTCGGGGTGACTTGCGCGGTCACGCGCGCGTCCCAGATGTCGCGCCCCTGGATGTTCCGGCCCTCGATCGAGGGATCCGCGAGGTAACCCCACTGGCTCGCGTCGCCCGCATTCTTGTTGACGACCGTGCCCTCGAGTTTCTGCGCCACCGAGAACTTGCGATACGCGCCGTAGAACCAGAGGCGATCGCGCTTGATCGGACCGCCCAGCGACACGCTCGTGTCCCACGCCCGCAAGTACTGCGGCGGGTTGCCGACGGTCGCCTTCAGCGCGGCGTCGTCGCCGATGTTGTCGCCGTTGGACCACTCGCCGGCGTCGCTGTAGAACGCCTGTCCGGTGAGCCGGTTGGCGCCCGAGCGCGGCACGATGTTCATCGTCGGCCCGCCGGTCTCCGATTCACCGAGACCGCCCGACACCAGCACCGACACCTCGTCGACGTTGGTCGTATCGTAGGTGAGCGACGACACGCCGCCGCCGTTGAACGCCGCAGCGACTGTCATGCCGTTGATCTGCATGCGGCCTTCGTTGGTGTTGCCGCCGTGGGCCGTGAAGAACGTCATCGTCGGCGCCACCGCGAGGCCGTTGTTGTCCACGGTCAGGCCGGGCGTCACGTTCAGCAGCGAACCGTAGGCGCGTGTCACCGGCAGCGACGAAATGACGTCCGAGCTGATGACGTTCTCACGCCGCGTGTTCTGCACGTCGACGACCGGCGTCTCGCCGGTGACGGTGATCGTCTCTTCGAGCGTACCAACCTTCATCTCGAGCGGAACGGTCAGTGTCACGGTGCCGGTAAGAATGATCCCGTCGCGTTTCACCGTGGCGAAGCCCGGGAGCGTGGCGGTAATCCCGTAGGTGCCGGGACGAAGGTCGACAATGCGATAGAGGCCTTCGCCATCGGTCACGGTGGCACGAACTTTTTCAATCAGCGCGGGGCTGGTGGCTTCCACGGTCACACCGGGAAGGACGGCGCCGGACGCATCACGAACGGTGCCTGTGATCGACTGTGCGGCGGCGAGAACTGGCAACAGCACCAGCGCCGCGAGCGCACTCGCGATCCGAGCAAATGAACGCATCGAAGAAACCTCCATAGACAAGACCACTTGGGTTGTCCAACCCCCGCGCTCTGACACTTGGTTTCCGTTGCCTCGGAAACGCACCTTCGGGACTCCCTCACTCAAATTGGGTAGTCCGTTTTGGTGACGCAAGAGTCTACAACGGCATAAGTGCGGCGTAACACGCGGCGGATCGAGATCGCTCAGGGCTTCGCTCTGAAAAAGGAAGATCGCAGTATTTCCTGTGGTTTTCCTGGGTCGGTACGGAAGAAAGGCCGTCCGGCGCTCTTGCGTGGACGGCCCCGCCTCAAGCCCGGCTAGACGCGCCGGGTATCAATGGAGGGATTAATTCCGAGTAACGGCGAACTCGCCCTTCTGACCGCCCTGCGTCCAGGTGCCGTGCAGGTGCTTCATGTAGGCGCCGATGTTTTCGAGCTTGCCGTCCGCCGAGATCGGCACCACTTTGCCCGCGGCGTCCTTGCCTTCGGCGGTGATCTTGACGCCCCAGGACGAGGGGTTGGTGTAGTCGAACACGACCGACTTCACGGTCGCCCCATTGGGACCGGGATTGATGGTGCCGGTGATGTCCTTGCCATCCCAGTCGAAGTTGAGGAGCAAACGGTTGGGCTTGTCCTTCGGACCCCACTCGCCGCTCCACTGTCCTTTGAGAGGGTGGCCGAACTGCGCGTCGAGCACGGCGGGCGCCGCCAGTGCGCACACGATCATCGCGAGTCGAATGATCCGGCGCATGACTACTTGGTCCCCCGGGTGGTTCCCGGCTTGGTTCCGGGCTGCTGACGCGGACCGAAGATTGGCTGCCCGAAGTCGTCCACCAGCCGGTTGAGGTACTGGTTGTTCTCCTGGCAGATGTATTCCGGCAGTTCCGACGTGGGGTTGAAGGGCACGTCCCACGCCACGGTGAACGGCCGCGTATACGCACCCGGATCGGTGACCGTGGCCTCGTAGTGCAGCGTCTGCTTGCTCGGACGCGTCCAGCGCTCCACCACCGACATCTTGTCCGTGTGCGGGTGGCCGAAGTAGTCGAACCAGCTGTTCTCGTTGAAGCCCTTGTTCTCGACGACCAGCGTGTCGCCTTCCCAGCGGCCGATCGAGTAGCCCAGGTACGTCGGGTTGAGATCCTCGGGGAACGACCGCCCGTCCATGTAGATCTCGCGCCAGACGTGGGTGGCGCCCTCGAAGACCATCATGATGCGCTTGTGCTCCGGCAGCTGGATGATCTCCATCTGATAGGGCGTCGCCATCATGCGCGGCCCGCCGGGCGGCAGGCAGTAGCCTTCGGGGTCGTACTTCGATTCGTTGACGGAGTTGTAGTCGTAGACCGCGGCCGACCACGGCATCCATGGGATCCACGGCTCGGACTTGGACCCGCCGCGTCCGCCGCCCCGCCCGCCACCGCCGGCACGGCCCGCGCCGCCTGCGCGCGCGGCCTGTGCGGCCGCGTTGGCCGCGACGATTTCCGGCACCAGATCGGCGCTGCCCGGACCGGTCACGACCCGCATGGCCATGTTGGTGATGTAGGGCACGTTCCACGTGCCCTTTTCACCGGGCACACGGCCCAGATTCACGGTGCCGTCGGGAAGCCGCGGCGTCGGCTGCGGGGGTCCGGACTGCCGGCCACGCCCCTGGCCCTGCGCGGCGCCGCCCTCCTGAGCCGCGATTGGACCTTCAGCTTGGAAGATCCACGCCGTCGTCACAAACACGCCGGCCGCCGCCGCGCCCAGGAGCGCGGAACGTACGCTGTTCTTCAAGAGTGGACCCTCTGGAAAACGGCCCGATGCCAGGTTTACGGAGTGGTGCCCTGGCTCGACGCCGCGAACAGCCGCTGACCGGTGGAGTTCAGCACCACCGAACGCGCGTTGCCCGTCGGACTGCCATCCTTCGCCATGCTGCCCTCAACCGTCACGACCTCGCCGATCTTCATCGTGTTGCGGGTCCAGCCCTGGCGCATCAGCCCGTTCGGGCTGCCCATCTCCATCGCCCAGTTCGTGACCTTGCCGCTCTTCTCGTCGGTCACGTCGATGTAGAAGAAGGTGTGGGGATTCATCCACTCGACCTTCGTGACGGGCCCCGACAGCTTGAAGGGCTTGTTGGCGTCGAACTCCGCCGAGAACGAGTGATGGGCGACGACAGGCTTGACCACGAAGGCAAGCGCCACCAGCGCCGCGGCTGCGAAGACAACTTTGGTCCGCATCGAACAAACCTCCACGCGAGTAACTACTACCACCAGTTAGGTATTCTGGGCCGGGGTTCCACTACTGTCAACTCGACCTCAGTGGCCGATCTCAATCGCCGCGGCTCGCCAATTCACTGGAAATAACTGTCTTGCGCCGGTTTCTTTCACGGAAGCCTGACCGTGACCTGAGCCCCGGCGTCGCGCTGGCGGACGGCCAGTCGCTCGATCGTCCGGAGATTGTCGGCGGCCTGCCCATCCGATGGGGCCATCTCCACGACGCGCCGCATCGGCAGCACGGCGTCCACGTAGCGCCCCTCGGCCGCCAGCGTCCGTCCCCAGAGGTTGAGCAGCCGGACGTCGGTCGGGCGAGCGGCGACGGCGCCCCCGAATGCGAGCGAGGCGTCGGCCATACGTCCGGCCCCCGCCAACGCCAGACCGAGTTGACCCAGGATGTCGGGGTCGCCGGGACGCAGCCTGAGCGCCGCCTCGTAGCTGGAGACCGATTCGGGGAGCCGGCGCTGGCGCAGCCGCACATCTCCCATCGACACGAGCGGACCCGGGTCGTTCGGCCGCGCGTAGGCGAGCAGGTTGAACTGCTGGGCGGCGGGCTCCAACTTGCCTTGCAACGCCAGCGCCCGGCCCATCAGATCGCGCGCCGTCGGCACCTCGGCGTTGCCGGGCAGCAGACGGATGAACTCCTCCGCGTATTTCACCGCGTCATCCATCCGACCCGAAGTCGCCATCTCGGTGGCCAGTCCGAGATACGCCGGCGGGTAGTCCTTGACCGCCTCCTCGAGCTGCGCCAGCGCCGCCGAGTGCTCGTTGGCGGCCACCAGTTCCGCCGCCAGGCTCAAACGTGCGCGGCCATGCGGATACCGATCGACATTGGCCTCCGCGATCGAACGCACGGTCCGGTACTCGCGCGTGCGCACGACGGTGCCGGCGGCCAGCAGCAGGCACACGACGGCGACGACCGCCGGGATTCGCGGCGACATCGCGAACCGCCGCACGCACAGCCGGTGCACCGCCACGACAGCCAGTACCGCCAGCGCCATCAACGGCAGGTACATTCGCCGTTCGGCCCCGACCTCCGTCGCCACCGGCACGACGCTCGAAGCCGGTGCCAGCGTCACGAAGAACCAGACGCCGAGGAAGCCGAGCCGCGGACGCAGGCGCAGCGCGGCGAGCGTGAGCACGCCGGCGGCCAGGACCAGGGCACCCGGCAGCAGCACGTCGCTCACCGTCAGGGGCCGCGGCAGGCCGTAGTCGAGCACGAGCGCGCGCGGCCACACGGTGAGCCAGAGATAGCGGGCGATGATCGACAGCTGGTTGAGGAAGTAGGTCCACGGCGTGACGCCGGCGTCGAACCCGACGCTCGTGCGCGGCACCCCCAGCAGCAACGCCACCAGCACGCCCCACGTCGCGGCCAGCCCGAGATAGAGTGCGCCCCGCTCACGTAGCGCGGCCCGGAACGAGGGATAGAGGAAGACGCGGTCGTACAGCAGCACCATGACCGGCGCGGTGACCATCGATTCCTTCGCCGCCATCCCCGCCGCGCAGGCCGCGATCGCCACCAGCCGCCATCCCCATCGCTGCCCGTCGTGCGCGGCGCGGATCGCTGCGTAGAGCGTCACCAGGTAGCACAGCGCCATGGCCGACTCGGTGCGCTGCGCGACGTAGTTGACGACTTCGCTGTTGAGCGGGTGCAGCTCCCAGACGAGCGCGCTGGCCAAGGCGACGCCCCCGGCAGCTCGCGACAGATCGTCGGGCATCGACGCCTGGCGCAGCGTCCGGCGCACGACGCCGAACAACACGAGCGCGGTCAGCAGGTGGAACGCGAGGTTGACGGCGTGATACCCGGTCACGTCGAGACCGCCGATGGCGTAGTTGCCCGCAAAGGTGAGGTTGACCACCGGGCGTCCGGCCACCGGCGTGTCGCGCGGCGGCGACAGCGGCACCGAGATGGGCGTCAGCGTGCGGATGGTGGCGTTCTTCACCACCGCGTTCTGATCGTCGAACAGGAAGGGACCGCCGAAGCTGCCGGCATACGCGAGCGCGCCGGCGAGCGCGAGCACCGCTGCGTGAAATCGCACGCCGGTATCCTACTCTGGCCTCGAAACGTAACTCGTTTGCAAACATTGTCACTGTTCCGGACGTGCAGTGGGCAACCACGCGAAGAAGGCTTGAGGACCGGGTGTTACGATCTTGCGTGTTGGTCTCGACTCCCCGGTGGCAGCGTGGACTCGGATTCGGTGCCGCCTTCGCGCTGGCCGCGGGCGTCGTGTGCGCCTCGTGCGTACCCGCGGGCGCCCCGCTGGTCTCTCCCAAGCTTCATGCCTGCGCCAGCACCGAAGGCCCCACCGACGGCTATTGCGGCGGCCTCGAGGTGTACGAGAACCGCGAGGCGGGGGGGGGCCGCAAGATCCGGCTCGCGATCGTGGTGCTGCCGTCCGTGAGCAGCGACGTCCACGGCGACCCACTGGTGTTCCTGGCCGGCGGCCCGGGGCAGGCGGCGGCGCAGATGGCGTCGCTGGTGCAGCCGATGTTCCGCAAGATCCAGCGCACGCGCGACATCGTGCTGGTCGACCAGCGCGGGACCGGCAAGTCGAACCCGCTCAATTGCCGCGGCGGCGGCGACTCGCTGCGCGACCTCACCGAACCCGATGCGGCCGCGCTCGACGACCTGCGGGCGTGCCTGGCGCGGCTGCCGGGTGACCCGCGCTTCTACACCACCGACATCGCGATGGACGATCTCGACGACGTCCGCGCCTGGCTCGGCTACGACCGGGTCAATCTCTATGGCGGCTCGTACGGTACCCGGGCCGCCCTGGTGTACGTGCGCCGCCACGGCGCGCACGTGCGCTCGATCGTGCTCGACGGGGTGGCGCCGATGGACATGCGCCTGCCGATGTACGCCGCGCGCGACGCGCAGCGCGCGCTCGACAAGCTGTACGAGGACTGCCTGCGCGACGACGCATGCCGCGGCGCCTACCCGCAGTTGCCCGAGCGCACGCGGGCGCTGTTCGCGCGGCTCGACGCGCGGCCGGCTCGGGTGAAGGTGGCGCACCCGCGCACCGGCGTCGCCGAGGAGATCGGAATCACGTCGAAGCTGGTGGCCAGCATCGTGTTCAAGGCGCTCTACTCGCCGCTCACGGCGTCGATCCTGCCCTCGCTCATCGAGCGGGCCGAGCACGACGACTTCCAGGGCCTGCTCGCGCTGGCATTCGCCGGCGAATCGTCGACCGACACCATGAGCCTGGGCATGCAGCTCTCGGTGCTGTGCAGCGAAGACAGCCCGCGCTACGTCCAGGAAGACATCACGCGCGAATCGGCGGGCACCCTGTTCGGCACGCGCCTGCTCACCGGGCAGGTGGCCGCGTGCCGGTTCTGGCCGAAAGGCCGCGTCGACGACGCGTACTACGCGCCGGTGATGTCGCCCCTGCCGGCGCTGGTGCTGTCGGGGGAACTCGACCCGGTGACGCCGCCCACCTGGGGCCTCGAGGTGGTCACGCACCTGCCCAACGGGCGCCACGTGGTGATGCCGGGCACCGGTCACGGCGTCGCGGCCACGGCGTGCGGCAACCGGCTGGTCACCGAGTTCATCGAGAAGGGCGACGCGCACGATCTGGATGCCGGATGCGTCCGCGGCGTGCAGCGTCCCGGTTTCTTCCTCACCCCGGCAGGCCCCGAGCCGGCTCCCCTGGCGCTGGCCTCGTCCGGGGCGGGAGACCGCCGGTGATCGCCGCCACCGATCTGAAGAAGTATTTCGGCGCCGTGGCCGCGGTCGACGGGGTCACGTTCACCGCCGGCGACGGACAGGTGACCGGGCTGCTCGGTCCGAACGGCGCCGGCAAGACCACCACTCTGCGCATGCTCTACGGCGTGATGCGGCCCGACAGCGGCACCATCGAGGTGGATCACATCGACGCGACGAAGCACCCGCGCGACGCGCAGGCGCGCCTGGGCGTGCTGCCCGACCTCGCCGGCCTCTACCCGCGGCTCACCGCGCGCGAGCAGGTGCGCTACTACGGCGAGCTGCACGGCCTCGAGAGCGGCCTGCTCGAAGAGCGCACCACCGAACTGCTCCGCACCCTCGATCTCATGCACCTGGCCGATCGCCGGTCCGCCGGCTATTCCCACGGCGAGCGCACCAAGGTGGCGATCGCGCGCGCCCTGGTCCACGAGCCGCAGAACGTGCTGCTCGACGAACCGACCAACGGCCTGGACGTGATGAGCACTCGCGCCGTGCGGGCGATCATTCGCCGGCTCAAGGCCGAAGGGCGCTGCGTGCTCTTCTCCAGCCACGTCATGCAGGAGGTGTCGGCCCTCTGCGACTCGATCGTGGTGATCGCCGGTGGCCGGGTAGTGGCGCACGGCACCCCCGACGAATTGCGCGCCAAGGCCGGCTACGACAGCCTCGAGGACGCCTTCGTGGCGCTGGCCGGCTCGGGAGAGCCGCGATGAAGCGCCCGGGCCCGGTGCCGCGCTGGGCGCGCCAGGTGCGCGTGGTGCTGGTGAAGGAGCTGGTCGATTCCTTCCGCGACAAGCGCGCGTTGGTCTCCATCCTGCTCAGCATCCTGGTCGGCCCGCTCATCACCGGGTTCATGATGAACCGCATCGCCGACCGCCAGAAGGACGCCGACGACGTGCGCATCCCGATCGTCGGCGCCCGGAACGCGCCGGCCCTGGTGCAGTGGCTGTCGCAGCAGTCCGGGGTGTCGGTGGCGATTGGTCCGGGCGATCCCGAACAGGCCGTCCGGGACCAGACCGAATACGTGGTGCTCGTCGTGCCGCCGGACTACGCCGCCGATTTCCGCTCGTCGCGACCGGCCAGCATCAAGGTGGTCGCCGACGGCGCCCGCGCCGACACGCAAGGCCAGGTGCAGCGTGTGCAGCGCCTGCTGGCGCAGTACAGCGCGGAGATCGGCGCCCTGCGCCTGATCGGCCGCGGCGTCAGCCCGGCCGCGGCCACCCCGCTCAAGGTGGAAGAGGTGGAGGTGTCCACGACCCAGCAGCGGGCCGCCAAGCTGCTGTCGGTGATTCCGTTGATGGTGCTGCTGGCCGCCTTCACCGGCGCGATGCAATTGGCGACCGATGCCACCGCCGGTGAACGCGAGCGCGGCTCGCTGGAGGCGCTGCTCGTGAACCCGGTGCCGCGCGGGGCGCTGGCGCTCGGGAAGGTGATGGCCTCGGCCCTGGCGGGGATGCTGGCGGTGATGGTGACGGCCGGGCTGTGCACCGCCCTCCTGCGCTTCATTCCCCTGCAGGAGCTCGGCATGCGTTTCCGCTTTGGCACGCCGCACATGGTGGGCCTGATGGCTGCGGCGCTGCCGGTGTGCCTGCTGACGGCGTCGGTGCAATCGTGCGTCGCCACGCTCGCCAAGTCGTTCAAGGAAGCCCAGACCTACATGGGTATCCTGATCCTGGCCCCGATGATCATCGGGGTGATGGGCACGCTCTATCCGATCGACAACCAGCCGTGGATGTACGGGGTGCCGCTGCTCGGCCAGTACGTGCTGCTGACCAGCGTGCTCGGCGGCTACGCCCCGGGCCCGCTCGCCTTCCTGGTGGCGGCGGTGGTGTGCGTGCTGACGGCCGGGCTGCTGCTGCGCGCGACGGTTGCACTGCTGAACAACGAACGGATCGTGTTCGGCCGGTAACCTGGCGGGCGGTCTTCAGATTTGACCGCATTTGGCAGCCCACAAGTGGGCTAGGATCTTCGACACTTTGGGCATGCAGCTCTCCAAGGTTGTCGCGATTCTGGCGGTGGCCCTCGCGGCGGCGGCCTCGGCGTCGGCCCACCATTCCTTCGCCGTGTTCTTCGACGATACGCGGACGATCGAGATCACCGGCAGCGTCACGGAGTTCCGCTTCTCCAATCCCCACGCCATCATCTCCCTCGACGTGCGGAACAAGGACGGCGTGGTGGAAGCCTGGAAGGCCGAAACCAACGCGGTCACGCTGCTCAAGCGCCGCGGCTGGACCAAGGACAGCCTCAAGGCCGGCGAGGTCATCACGGTGGACGGCTGGCCGGCGCGCGACGGCGCCAACTACATGCGGATGCGGACGATCAAGAAGGCCGATGGTACGGTGCTCGGCACACCGGTAAGCAACCAGCGCGTGGACTGAGCGGGACGGCCACCATGACGACCTCGCTTCGACTTCGCACCTCCGCCGTCCTCGCGGCCGTGGCAGTCGCGGGGCTCACGCTCACGCACGCGCCGGCCGCCGGGCAGTCGCGGAGCAGCGCGCCCGCGGCGCGCACGGCGCGGCCCGACCTGGCAGGCTACTGGAGCGCCGCCCGCGCCTTCCGCCCCGCCGAGCAGGATCCAGCCGCGTTGCCGCCCAACACCGTGCTCCTCACCGACGCGGGCGCGCCGGAACTGGCCCCTGGCAGCTTCGGTGGCCTCAAAGTGAAACCCGCCGCCCTTGCCGCGGCGCTGCGATGGAAGCCGTCGGACGAGATGACGCTGGCCAAGGCCTGTCAGCCGCCGTCGCTCGTCTACACGATGCAGGGCCCGTTCCCGATGGAAATCGATCAAGCCACCGAGCTGATCGTGATGCGGCTCGAGTACTACGATCTCTTCCGCGTGATTTACCTCGACGGCCGCACCCACCCGCCGGCGGACGCGCCGCACAGCAAGATGGGCCACTCCATCGGACGATGGGAGGGCTCCACGCTGGTCGTGGACACCACGCATGTGGCCGCGTCCACCATCACCAACAACGGCCTCAATCACGGCGAGAACGTGCATTTCATCGAGCGCTTCTGGCTGAGCGCGGACGGCAAGACGTTGATGGCGCGGCAGGAGTTCGAGGATCCCGACGTGATCGAGAACCGCGGCGCGCGGCTGGTGGCGTGGGACCGGCAGCCGGGCGAGCGCATCTATCCGTACGAGTGCGATCCGACCTTCGTCCTGAACTACAACAGCAGCAGGAAATGAAGGGGCGGGCGGAGATCATCATGTTCACAACCAGGACACATGTACGGGGCTGCCTCCTGGCCGCCCTCGCGTGGGCGTGGGCGGCCGCGCCCGCTGCGGCGCAGGCCAATCTGGCGGGCGTGTGGAACAACTTCGCCCTCTTCCACGAGGACGAGCCCGATCGCCTGCCCGGACCCGAACTGGGCGACTACACCGGGATTCCGGTCACCGACGCCGTCCGGCTGCGGGCCGACACCTGGGACGCGTCGCTCATCACGCTGCCGGAATACCAGTGCCGCGTGCACCCCTCCGACTATGCACCGAGCTTTGCGCCGATCCGCATCTGGGAAGAGCGCGGCCAGGAGTCGCAGGAGCTCGTCGCCATCAAGATCCACCACTTCGCGTGGGGCACCGAGCGGACCATCTGGATGGACGGACGCCCGCACCCCGGCCCTGATGCGATGCACAGCGCGATGGGCTTCTCCACCGGCAAGTGGGAGGGCGAAATCCTCACCGTCTCCACCACGCACCTGAAGGAAGGGTGGGTCCGGCGCAATGGCATCACGCGCAGCGACCGGGCCACGGTCACCGAGCATTTCATCCGCCACGGCAACATCATGACGCTCATGACCGTGGTGGCCGATCCGATCTACATGACCGAGACGCACGTGCGCACCCGGGACTACGAGTACGACCCGAACATGCAGATCGGGCCGTACCCGTGCGAGCCGGTGCAGGAAATCGACCGGCCCGACGGCGTGATCCCGCACCACCTGCCCGGCACCAACCCGTATCTCGAGGAGTTCGCCAAGAAGCACGGTGTCCCGCTCGAAGGGGCACGGGGCGGCGCCGAGACGCTCTACCCCGAGTACCACAAGAAGCTCGCGGCCGAGAGGGCGAAGGGCAAGAAATGACTCGACGCACGTTTCATCTCGTCTTCGCCGTCGCGGCCCTCGCCGGCCTCACGGCGTCGGCGCGGTTTGCCGGCGCGCAGCAGCAGAACTTCGACGCGGTGCAGGTGCGGGTGGTGCCTGCCCAGGGCGGCGTCTACATGCTGGCGGGCGCCGGCGGCAACGTGACCATCCAGACCGGCCCCGACGGCGTGCTGGTGGTGGACACGCAGTTCGCGCAGATGTCCGAGAAGATTCTCGCGGCCATCCGCGGCATCTCGAAGGGCCCGATCCGCTACATCGTTGACACGCACGTCCACCCGGATCACATCGGCGGCAACGAGAACATCCGTAAGGCCGGCTCGACGATTGCCGGCGGCAACGTGTCGGGCGACATCCGCGACGCCGCGTTGGGCGCGCAGATCCTGGCGCACGACAACGTCCTGCTGCGCATGAGCGACGCCAAGCAGACACCGGCCATTCCCACCGCGGCCTGGCCCACCAGCACCTTCACCGGCAAGGACAAGAAGCTGTTCTTCAACGGCGAGGGCGTGCACATCATCCACGAGCCGGCGGCCCACACCGACGGCGACAGCATCGTGTTCTTCCGCCGCTCCGACGTGATCAGCACCGGCGACATCTTCACCACCACCAACTACCCGGTGATCGACGTCGCCGGCGGCGGCACCATCAACGGTCTCATCGCCGGCGTCAACCACGTGATCGACCTGATCATTCCCGTCTACGGACAGGAGGGCGGCACCATGGTCATCCCCGGGCACGGGCGCCTGAGCGACCTCGGCGACGTGCTCAACTACCGCGAGATGGCGACGATCGTCCGCGACCGCGTCCAGGACATGAAGAAGAAGGGCATGACGCTCGAACAGGTAAAAGCCGCCAAGCTGACGCGTGACTACGACCCGCTCTACAATCCGCCCGGCGCTTTCTGGACGGCCGACCAGTTCGTCGACGCGGTGTACAGGACCCTGCCGTGACCCTGCGGAGCGCTCCGACGGTGATGACGCCACTCTCGACCCTGTCCCGCGCACGCCGCTCGCTGGCGGCCGGATGTGTCGCGCTCGTCCTGGCCGCGGCGGGGCCCGCGGCGGCGCAGTTCGGTCCGCCCCCGCCCGAGCCGCCCGGCACGCCAAAGCAGAAGCAGCGGCTCGACATCACTGGCAACTGGGTGTCGGTGGTGCACGAGGACTGGCGCTTCCGGATGATCACGGCGCCGAAGGGCGACACCGTGAACGTCCCGCTCAACCCCGCCGGCAAGAAGCTCGCGGACTCGTGGGACGCGGCCAAGGACGAGGCCGCGGCCGACAAGTGCAAGGCCTACGGCGCGCCCAACCTGATGCGGGTACCGTCGCGCTTCCGCATCTCGTGGGCCGACGACGCAACGCTGAAGATCGAGAGCGACGCCGGCCAGCAGACGCGCCTGCTCCACTTCGAGGCGCCGAAGACGCCGCCGGCGCCCTCGCGCCAGGGGCTGTCGATTGCCCGCTGGCAGGGCCGGGCCTCGCTGAACGTGGAGACGAGCCGGCTCCTGCCCGGCTACCTGCAGAGCAATGGCGCGCCCTACAGCGCCAACGCCACGATGGTGGAGAACTTCGACGTCCTGAAGGAACCTAACGGCGAGCAGTGGCTCGTCATCGACACCATCGTCACCGATCCCACGTATCTGTTTCGCACGTTCGTCCGCAGCACGCACTTCAAGAAGGAAGCCGACGGGTCGAAGTGGGACCCGCAGCCGTGCATCGTGGTGTGGTAGTCGTAGGGGCCGCCTTGAGGCGGCCCACGGGCGGCTACTTCGTCCCTACATTTACCAGCGGGGTGCTGCCGCCCATGATCAGGGTGCATCCGCCCTTGAGGCAGATCTCGCGCTGGGCGTGAATCGCCTCGAGCTGGATGAACTGCTCGGACGACATCCCGAGCGCGTTGCGGTAGGCGTTGTCCGACGCCGCGCGCGCCTGTTCGGCCTCCTTGCGCTGATCCTCGGCGAGCTTGCGCTGCCGCTCGGTGTTGGCGCGCTGCTCCTGTGCCGCCGTTTCGATGCGCTGGGTCTTGATGCTGTCCGGCGGGTTGGCGCGCCCGACGGTGACGTCGATGAGACGCAGCGGCAGCCTGGCCTGCGCGATGTACTCTAC
>Ga0070675_100002091_pt1 | contig 14780 bp, 13 predicted proteins | sample KBSM43metaG_FD_65343 | JGI IMG/M metagenome (GOLD analysis project Ga0070675, IMG submission 65343) | Miscanthus rhizosphere microbial communities from Kellogg Biological Station, Michigan, USA - KBS M4-3 metaG | ecosystem: Host-associated > Plants > Roots > Rhizosphere > Soil ...
TTGCCGGCGTCCAGTAAGCTCTCTCGTCATTTCACGAGCGAGGCGATGCTGTTCGCAAGTCTCACAAGGTCCGCTGGAGCACCCGCGGCTGTCACATCATCCCAGGCGACAAAGAACGTCTCAATATTGCCGCTGTCATCTCGGCGCTGCAGTGTCACGCGCGTGACGAAGCAGTCACGGCAAACGGAGAGGGGTAGAACCGAGATCTTGTCTCCCGGCTTGACCGTCCTTACGGTCGAGTTGCCAACGAGCGCTGTTTTGAGATCCGTAGAGGGAAGAATGGATAACAGGTCTTCGCGGGAGAGGATTTTCGGCTGACTGGCGCAAGAAGCGCAGCCCAGCTTTCCATCTGAAGCCAGTGTCGCGCTCAGTGTCATCCCGGCGAAACCGCCGGACCGCACGATCCGAACAGACCACGCATTGTTACCCGCCGGCAATTCAGCGGGCGTCACTTCAAATTGCTGGAGACCCTGGACCTCCTGCCTGGAGTCCTGAGCAAAAAGGGTAATCGCAATAAGCAGAATCATTCCTGCGGAAAGTGTTGCCTGACGCATCTCCATAATGTGCCTGAGACTACTCCCGACGGAAAAAGTCACCTGCTGTCGCGCAATCAATAGTAAGCAAGCGTCTCGATTCCGGAACCGGCCATGAACGTTCGAGCCACCTGGCTCTTCGTCATGTCAATCACTGAGATGGTTCCATCCCCATGATTCGAGACCAGCGCTGTCTTGCCATCGGCGGAGAACGCGATGCCGAAAGCCTGCTGGCCAACGGTCAGAGTCTTTTGCGGAGCGTGCAGGTTCTTCACGTCAAAGATATTCGCCAGAGAATTCATGTGATTCACAGTGATGAGCGTTGCGCCATCCGGCGAATAGCGTGCGCGGAACGGGCCGATGGTGTTCTTCTCGACGACCACAGTGTCGATGATCTTGTCCGTCGCCGTGTCGATGACGTAGAACTGGGGGTCCGTAAAATCGATGGCGATCACGCGTTTCCCATCGGGTGACGAAGTGATCCCCTGGGTGCCTTTAGGCATGGGAACACGCCCGACCATTTTCCGTGCCTTCAGGTCGATCACACTGACAAACATCCGATCGTTTTTGTTGGCGACATAGGCCTTGCTGCCATCCGGTAGAACGGCCGCCCAATGGCCTGTCCCATCCGTATCGATGGCATCCTGAATCTTGCCTGATTTGGGATCGATCACCAGGAGTTTTCGGCTCAAATCGCACGACGCATAAAGCAACCCGTTGCTGTCCACCTGCAATCCGTGGGGCGCCTGATAAGGGGAAACGTCGATCGTGTTGCTGACCTTGCGGGTCGCAAGGTCAATCACGACGATCTTGTGGCCAGGATTTGGATTCCGGCCATAGACTCCGTCGCCATAGAGCGGTATGAACGCTGTTTTGTGATCCGACGAGATCGCCAGCTCGTGTGGCGGCGCCTCCGTCTTAAGGCTGCTGATTTCCTTGAGAGTCGCGGGATCGAAGAAACGCACGAAGCCACCGACCTTGTCGATCATGATCAGACCGGCCGTGCCCGTCGGATTGTTGGGGTCCGGCGCCGCCAGGACAACAACGGAAACCGCGGCGAGCGCCAGGACGATCAATAAAGCGCACGTTCTCTTTCGCATACTGTTCATCATGGATACCGCTCCTTTGGGTGGTTTTCGAGCGAAGTATACCTCGCTGAAGCCCCGGCGGGCACAGTTTGCTCAGGAATCCCGATGTACTGTGTCGGGTGAAAATGCAGGCAGACACACTGCGATGTATTCCGCCCCGCCTTCTTCCGGCGAACTGTACTGGACCCATTCGCCGCGATGAGCGATGACGGCCTGACCGGCTCGCACATCGAGGGTTTCCGTCGCGGTCTTCACGCGTAGCATGCCCTTGAGGACAACGGTGAACTCGTCGAACTCCGGTTTCTGCCCAGGCTCTACCCATCCTCCCGGGCTCTGCATGCGGGCGACACTGGTCGCGGTGGTCTTGCTATTCACCCGGCCAACGTATTCTTCGATGACCTTAGGCTTGTTGCCTGCGGCCTTGATGATTGATGGTGCTGAGATGAGGGTTGCCATATCTATAACGGATTGTCCGGCATTGCGATCGTTCGCCACATATGGGCGACAGGGCTGCCGTCATTGCCGAGACCTTCTTTAGGTTGCCTGAAATGGCGGCCGATGATGTCGAGGAACGGTTCGATCGTCACCGTCACGCCGGGTTCAAAAGCATAGAGATCATTGACTGTAACCATGCGCGGTTCCAGGTACCACTTGTGATTCTTGAGCATCTTGTAGTCGGCCTGCATGTGAGGCAAAGGCACGTAATCTTCACCGAAGATGTTCCGGTAAAGATCGGGGTACTCATAGCCATGCTCCTTGTCCTCGTAGAACCGTAGCGCCTGATGGTAGCGGATAGCGAAGCTGGTTTTCTCAGGGACGTACGGCTCGTACATCTGGGCGCCCCAGTAGCCATGATCGGACTTCATGATTTCCTGGATGGTGTCGTGGAGCAGGCACGCAAGAATGACCTCTTCCGTCATCTTGTTCTTCATCGCCCGGTTAGCACTCTGAAGGCAGTGATTCGAAGTTGCCGTAAACCGGAGCTTAAAAAAGTCTACCAGGGTTGGTTTGGCCGGCATGGGCGTCAGTTTTTTGACTTTCGTATCGGCCTGGGTTGTCAGAAAGAGGTTTCCAACTCCGCGACGATAGAACCGGGTCTCGATCTGCGCTTCGACCTGAGCCGCCGTGGGAAACTTCGGGGGCGCCGCCTGTCCGGCAGCTGGATTCAGCTGTTGGATCATATAGGTCTCGAGCGCCTCCGCCTTCGCCTCATGGCTCATCGTCTTTACGACTGCCGCTCCACCCAGGCTCGCGATGAACAACCTTCGATCGATTTGCATGTCGCCCTCCCGTTTCCGGGCAAATTATATAGAATGAAAGCCTTTGGAGGGAATCATGGAGCTACGCGGTGCAACAGTCCTTGTTACGGGTGGAAGCAGCGGCATTGGTCGAGCCATAGCCAAGACGTTGTCAGGAGCGGGTGCCGATGTCGCCATCACGGGGAGAGATGAGAAGCGGCTGAAGGAAGCGGCGGATGCGCTAAAAGTGCTACCGGTCCGAGGGGACGTCAGTAACGAGGCCGACGTCCGCCGAACCTACGAGGAGGTCCTGAAGGCATTCGGACACCTGGATGTTCTCGTCAACAACGCCGGAAAAGGCGTTTTTAAACCCCTCATCGATATGCAGCAGTCGGAGTTCGACGCCGTCCTGGCGACCAACATGACCGGCGCAATGCTGATGGCCCGTGAGGCCGCCAGGCACTTCATTACCCGCAAACACGGCAATATCGTCAACATTGGATCCACGGCCAGCCACCGGGGAGCCGCAAATGGAACAGCCTATTACGCCAGCAAAGCCGCCCTTCGGAGCATGACCGAGTGCTGGCGTTCGGAGCTTCGGCAACACAACATCCGGGTCTTCCTGATTAACCCCAGCGAGGTCGTTACGGGCTTTGCGGCGGCCTCGGGTTTCGCCCAAAAAGATAACCCGACCAAGCTCCGGGCCGACGACATCGCCCATGCCGTCAAGGCTGTCCTTGAGATGGACGACCGGGGATTCACTACCGAATTAACAGTATTTGCCACAAATCCAAAGGACTAGTATCTTGTAGCAACTCGCTATGACCAGGATGCGCAAAGTCGTTTTTGCCGTCGCCGCAATTCTGGTAGTGACGTGTGCTTTCCACGCACAGGACATCGTCAAAACGCTCACCGTCGACGTCAACATTGTGCTGATTCCAACCACGGTCACGAATGATCGCGGCCAGTACATCAGCGGGCTCGAGAAGAAACACTTCCAGATCTTCGAGGACAAGGTCGAGCAGGAGATCGTTTACTTCTCAACCGAAGATGCTCCGATGAGTCTCGGTATCGTTCTCGATGCAAGCGGCAGCATGAACCCCATCATGGATCCGGCTCGCAGAAACGGCGGCGCGTGTCTGAACATGGGCACGGAGGAAGATGAATACTTCCTGATCGTTTTCTCGGACAAACTCAAAGTGAACACCGAGTTCACAACGGATCTGCGAAAACTCCGAGCGCAAATGCTGACCGTAAACTCAAAAGGAAGCACGGCCCTTTATGATGCGATCTATGCCGGACTCGCGAAAGTACGCGAAGGCACGAATCCGAGGAAAGCGCTCGTCGTGGTGAGCGATGGCTACGACAACAGCAGCCGCTACACCGGAAAGAACGTGCGCGAAGCGCTGAAGGAGACCGACATTCAGCTTTACCTGATCGGGAATGAAGGTGATGGTGCGTTAACGCAGCTGGCTGATACCTCGGGCGGACGATCCTTGTCACCACGGGGGAAATCATTCGAGCTTGCGAACATCTGCACCGAGATCGTCAAGAATCTCAAGAATCAATACCTCATCGGATACAAATCGACGAATGAGTCCAGAGACGGAAAGTGGCGCAACGTCCGCGTGAAAATAGACCCACCCAAGGATGTGAAGCTGAACGTCCGTTCCAGAACCGGCTATTACGCCCGGAACGACAATCCCTGAAAATCGCTCGTTAAACTGTTTCGAAAGGATGGTCGAGGTTCTCAGGATCGTAGAGAATCCTCTGGCAGGCATCGCACGCTATGATCTTGTCGTTCTTCCGGATCTCCTGAAAAACCTGAGGTCGAATCCGCACCTGGCAGACTTCGCAAACATAGTCTCGAGCTGCTGAAATCCCGATACCGCCTCTGAATTTGCGCACCCGCTCATAGCGCGGAAGAAGATCGCTGGAAATCTGGCCTTCGAGATCTTTGCGCTCGGTAATGTACGACTGCATCGCCGTGACGTCATTCTGGTGCTGGCCTTCCAGCTCTTTTCGTTCCTGACTCACACGTTGCTGGTCTTCCTTAAGCCGAACCTCGGCCTGACGAATTTCCTGCGTACTGGATTCCGCTTCAAGCATGAGGCCGAGGATGCTGTCCTCAACCTTTCGTATGGCAACCTGGGTGTGCTCGATCTCTTTCTGGAGTGCTTTGTATTCCTCGTTGGTCTTCACGGAAAGCATCTGCTCCCGATACTTTGAGATCTTCGTTTCAAGGCCGCTCACTTCGCCTTCAAGCTTTTTGCGGGTGGCCTGGTTGTTTTTGGATTTTTCCTGCGCACCGGCAACCTGCGCATTGGCGTCGCGGAGCTTGTCGTCGAGCCCTTTCGAAATACCAGGGAACAGGTCGATCTTGGTTTTCAGTTGTTGAATGTCCAGATCGATTGTCTGGAGGCGTATCAATCGTTTCAAATCAGCGTTCATCGTACTTTGTATGGGCCCAGCAGGACTTGAACCTGCGACAGCCCGGTTATGAGCCGGGAGCTCTGACCAACTGAGCTATGGGCCCGTGCGCGGCGCAAAGCGCAAATAAAAAGGGCGGCTGGAAGGCCGCCCTAGAGTTTACCTTAATCTCTCCCCGTCCCATCGAGGAAAGCCCGCAGTCTGCGGCTGCGGCTTGGGTGCCGCAGCTTTCGAAGCGCTTTCGCTTCGATCTGACGAATGCGTTCGCGCGTCACCGCGAAGTTCTGTCCGACCTCTTCGAGGGTATGTTCGGTGCCGTCTTCCAGGCCGAATCTCATCTTGATAACACGCTCTTCGCGAGGGGTCAGTGTATTGAGAACCTGTTCGGTCATTTCTTTGAGGTTGATGTTAATGACCGCGTCTGCCGGCGAAACAACGCCACGGTCCTCAATGAAGTCGCCAAGATGTGAATCCTCTTCTTCGCCAATCGGCGTTTCCAGCGAAATCGGCTCCTGCGCAATCTTCATGACTTTACGGACCTTCGAAACGGGAATATCCATCCTCTTCGCGATTTCTTCGCTTGTAGGTTCCCGCCCGAGTTCCTGAACAAGAGCGCGGGATGTGCGGATCAACTTATTGATCGTTTCGATCATGTGCACCGGGATACGGATTGTCCGGGCCTGATCGGCGATGGCGCGTGTGATGGCCTGGCGAATCCACCATGTTGCATACGTGGAGAACTTGTATCCGCGCCGGTACTCGAACTTGTCGACAGCCTTCATCAGGCCGATGTTGCCTTCCTGGATGAGGTCCAGGAATTGAAGACCACGATTGGTGTACTTCTTCGCGATCGAAACGACCAGTCGAAGGTTCGCTTCGACGAGTTCACGTTTCGCGATTTCCGCCTGGATCTGGCCCTGCACCATTGTTTGATGAGTGCGCTTGAGCTCCAGTGCCGTGGATTTCGTTTCCTCTTCGATGACGGCGACTCTCTTCTTTATCGCCTGAATCTCTTTAAGAATGCCCTTCTTCGCCTCTTTTCGGGCACGATCGGCCTTCGCTTCGAGCTTAGTAAGTTCGCGTTCGAGGGGCCGAACCTTCTCGACGGTGGCCTTCATCAGGTCCATCAACCGTTGCTTTTCGATATTTGAAAAATCCAGCGAGCGAACCATCCGGGACAATTCGACGCGTGTGCGGCCAAGATGCCAGCGCGCTCGAACCTGCGGGCCTTTTTTGACTTTCGGCACCGACGTGAGCTTCATACGAAGCTGCTTCACCTTTTTGTAGGTCTTGGAAATGTTGTCGATCCTGACCAGCGTTTCCTCGAGTCGTTCTTCGACCTTCTCGTCGGTGAGTTCTTCGTCAGTGAACTGAATCAGGTCTTTGATGATGCTGGGGTCCTGCATCAGTTGTTCCCCGAGGGTGATGATTTCCGTCACGATCACCGGGGACCGAGAGAGAGACTTCAATACTTTCAACTGGCCGCGCTCGATCCGCTTGGCGATTTCGACTTCACCGTCGCGTGTGAGCAGGGGAACGGTTCCCATCTCGCGAAGGTACATGCGGACGGGATCATTGGTTTTTTCAAGTGCTCCTGGGGTTAGATCGAGTTCGACGTCGGCCTCTGGCTGTTCGGCGCCTTCACGTTTCTGCTCGCCGGGAATCTTGTCGAGTCCTGCGAAGCTGGGGTCTTCGGTATCGATGACCTCGATGCCTGCTGTTCCAAAAGCTGTAAAAAGATCATCCAGATCCTCGGCGGATGCGGTGAGTTCCGGTGGAAGGAGATCGCTGACCTCGTCGTAGAGCAGGTAGCCCTTTTCCTTACCGATGTCGATTAGTTTCTGAACCTCGTCGTACTTTTCTTCAAGTCCCAAAGTAAGCCTCCGAACCTATAACGATAAGCCTCACCCTTGTGTTTTCAAGAGTTCGGCACACCTTTCCGAATGCGGTTTCTTGCCGACAAAATCTCCGAAAGACTGGCTAACAGCTCTCGCGGAGCAGCTTCGGCACCATACCTCTGGAGCCGCTCCTGTATCTCGCTTTGCCTCTTTTTCAAATGTTCATCGTAGAGTTTGTAGATGGATGACATGGCATACTCGGCGGTCAGCGTGCCCGGATCATCGCTGACTGCCGCACGTACTTCCCCTGCAAGATGTTCATCTTCAAGGTCTAACAGGGCTTTTTCCATGTCGCCTTCGCTGTCCAGCAACCGGGTCACCACGGGCCAGCTCCAGACTTCGCGCCAAAACTCATCATTACGTATCGGCTGAATTGCTTCGGCCACGCTTTTATTTTTTTGAACCAGGGCCAGAATCAGCTGTTTTTCAGCTTCCAGAAGCCTCCGGGACGTCGCGGTCACTACCTGACGGCTGACAGGGGTCAGCTCCGGACGGCGGGCAGTAAGCTTCAGACGCTCAAGGACCAGCGTCTCGGGCACCTTGAACGCTTCGGCAACCGCCTTGGCGACCTCCAGTCGCTCAACGGCATCCTGGATTTTGGCCACAAACTCCAAGACATCGCGTACAGCGGCGCCCTTCATCGCCGGGTCATTAAGGTCAAAATTTTTCCCGGCCTCCGTCAGGAGGTACTGCCAAAAGTACGGTGCGGCCTGCAGGAGCCGGCTGTAAACTTCCCCGCCTTCCTGCCGGACGAAATCATCGGGATCGAGCCCCTGGGGAAGCTTAAGAATCCGGACTCTCAGATTCTTTGCCAGAAGGAGTTCGATCGACTTCCTCATGGCTGTCTGACCCGCGGCGTCCGGGTCGTAGTTCATCACAACTTCGGAAACGTAACGGCCTGCCAGAGCGACCTGGTGTGTCGTCAGGCTGGTACCGCAGGACGCGACAACGTTTTCGATGCCGGCCTGATGAAGGCTAAGACAATCAAAATACCCCTCGACCATAACCATCCTGCCGGCCTTTTGGGCCGCATTTCGAGCAAGATGTAGCCCATAGAGAACATAGGACTTGGTGTACAGCGGTGATTCGGCAGAATTCAAATATTTGGGCTGTCCGTCGCCAAGGGCCCTTCCGCCAAAGGCAATGACTTTGCCCCGCTCATTCCAGATCGGGAACATCAGCCGCCGCCGGAACCGATCGTAAATTTCCCCTCGATCGTTCTTTACGAATAGCCCGCTGGAAACCGGATCCCCTGGCGACAGATGGTCCAGCAGACCCATTTGGGGGGCGTACCCAAGCCCGAAGCGCTCGGCGAATTCCCCATTGATCTTTCGCTTTTGCAGAACTTCCCTTGCGGGGCTCGCCTCTTCGGAGGAAATCATCCTCCGGAAATACGTAGCGGCCTTCTCGTGCAAGTCGAGAAGCTCACGGCGCTGATCGGCCTTCTCGTCGGCAATCCCGATCTGCGCAGGTATCGGTATTCCGCTCTTCTCTGCAACAATACGGACAGATTCCGGAAAAGTTACTCGTTCAGCCAACATCACAAACTTAAAGACATCGCCGCCCACCTTGCAGCCATGACAAAAGAAAAATTGTTTGTCTCTATGGACCGTAAATGAAGGCGTTTTTTCGGTATGAAATGGACAAAGGCCCTTTAATGAATTCCCGGAACCCTTAAGTGCAACGTAGTCCGAAACCACCCGCGTTATATCGGCAGAATCGCGGACGGTATCCGAAAAATTTCTCATCGCACCTGCCGTGGGCTCGAAAAACGGAGTCAGGGAATATAAACGGGGATTGGGGTGAATAGCAACCTGAAACTGGGTTACGGAACTGCGGGAAAGAAGGGCTTCAAGGAGATCCTCTCAACAAGAAGCCCGACTCACGCTTCCAACACAACCCGACTTGCGAGTCTTGCGGCCAAACATCCTGTTTGTCGAGATCCGTCTCTCCGCGTTCTTCCCTGGAGGCCCGTTGTAGGCATCGTGATGCCGTCCCTGGCAGGAAATCGAGTCGGCAGGATGACAGCAAGGGGAACGCCAAACCTGCCGCCGGCCATCCGGCCTGTCAAACGACTGATTTCACGAGCTCGCTCTGCGAATTCAGGATGGACAAAAAGTGTCAGAATCTATCAACTTCGTCCGAATCGCACAGTCGCTTGAGAAACGGGAAGAAATCACCCTTTGACGCACGGCAGAAGGTTGAAGCCTTCTATCCGCAGTTTTCAGTCGCGAAGCGTCGCGATCGTGACTCCTCGGCCACCTTGATTCTGGCTCGCGAACTCGAATCGCACGACGTGCGGGTGGCCTTTGAGAAGCTCCGCAATTGCGTTGCGTAATGCGCCCGTGCCCGTTCCATGGACAATGCGAACCTGCGGGAGCTGGGCCAGAAATGCTTCGTCGAGAAACTTGTCCGTACGGCTTATGGCTTCATCCACTGTGCAGCCCAGAAGATTGATTTCGTTTGATGCGGGCTCTGCGGAAGAAATATTCAGATGGACCCCGGCAGGAAGTTTCAGTACAGGCTTCTCCGTCACCTCAAGATCGGAAAGCGGACGTCGTAGCCGAATGTTCCCGACCAGCACCTCGGCTTCACCGGCATGCAGGCTGATGACTGAGCCGGTCACGCCCAGCGATTCCACATGAACCCTCGCTCCAACCTCTACCGGCGCTCGCTCCGATTTGACGGGCTCTGGCCGCGGGGGCTGGCCGGAGACCTTTTCCTTCTCCCGCCGAATCTGCGAGGTCGCCTGGGCCGTGACAGCCTCCAGCTTGCGCTGGTACTTCTTCTTGAGAGACTCGTCCTGCACGGACTCGAGTTCCTTCGCGGCCCGGTCTGCCATTTCCTTTGCAATTTGCTGGATGCGACGTTCGGTGCGGGCAATCTCTTCTTTCTGCTGCGCCTGCAACGCCGCAAGTTCCTTTTCCTTGCGCGACTCGAAATCCTTCCGTTGCGCCTCCAACCCAGCTTTTTCCGCTTCGAGATCCGTAACCCGGCGGCGAAGTTCGTCTACGTAGAGAGCGACGTCGGCCTCTCCGCTATCGAGGAAACCGGTGGCTTCGCGTAACACCGCAATCGGCATTTGCAGTCGCTCTGCAATCTTCAACCCGCTTGATGCACCCGCCAGTCCGTGAATCAGCCTGTACGTTGGCTCGAGCGTTTGTTCATTAAATTCCATCGCGGCATTCGAGACATCTTTGGTCGTCTCCGCGTATACCTTCAGGCGGTTGTAATGCGTGGTCGCGATCGCCAGGCAGCCGATCTGCCTGAACCGCTCCAGCACGGCCTTTCCCAGGGCCGCTCCTTCGCCGGGCTCCGTGCTGCTTCCGATTTCATCCAGAAGAATTAAAGATTCCGGCGTGGCGGACTCCAGCATCGACTTGATCGACAGGACGTGAGCCGAGAATGTGCTGAGGTGGTTGGTTATCGATTGCTGATCGCCGATATCGGCAAGGATCTGATCAAAAATCGGCAGGGTCGCTTCATCGGCGGGTATCGGAATGCCTGACTGCGCCATCATGGCGAGCAATCCTACGGTTTTCAGAACGACTGTCTTTCCGCCGGCATTGGGACCACTGATCACAAGAATGCGCCGAGTAGCGTCAAGATCGAGAGACACGGGCGAGATCGAGCGGCCTTCGCCCCGCAGGTTATCTTCAAGTAAGGGATGCCGCGCCTTCACAAGGCTCAAAAGACTTCGAGTCGAGAACGAAGGGCGGCCGCAATCAAACTCGCGTCCAAACCGGGCCTTCGCAAAAACGAGCTCGATCTCGCTATGGAGTTCTCGACCAGATCGCAGCTGCGGCGCGCTGTGCTGAATCAAGTCAGTCAATTCGGCAAGGATGCGGACAACTTCCTGGAACTCTGCCTCGTGCAGGTGAACCAGTTCGTTGTTCAACTCGAGAACCACCAGCGGCTCCATGAAGACGGTCGCGCCGCTGGATGACGTTCCATGAATGATTCCTTCCAGGCTGCGCTTTTGATCGGTTCGAACAGGGATGACAAAGCGGCCGTTTCGCACCGTCACAACCTGATCCTGGAGTTGGTTTGCGTACTCCGGGCTGCGTAGCATGGACTCGAGCTTGTTTGTTACCCGCGACCGCGCCGTTTCAATGGCCCGGCGGATTCGGGCAAGCTCCGGACTGTAGCGCTCATCGACCTCGCCATCATGCACAGCCTGTCCGAGACGCTTTGCCAGATCGCGAAGATCTGGAAGACGCGCGGCCTTGCGGGCAAGGTTGGGATATGCCTCAATCTCTTCCTTCCATCGAACGCGGAGGCCTTCGATCTGGCCAAGGAACACCTGGATGCCTTCGATTTCTTCTATTTCGAGTCTCGAGCCCGCAATAGCGAGCTTCTCGACGGCGGAAGCCAGCTCCGGGACTTCACGAAACGGGACTCGCTGAACTCGAAGGTATGCCATCGCCTCGGCGACGAGGCTGTGTTCCGCTTCGAGTTCGGAGAGATTTGTAGAAGGCGCGACGGTCTCCAGCAACAACTTCGCGTCGCCAGTCGAGACATAGCGAGACAGAAGTTTCTTGAGGCGTTCAAATTCGAGAGCGTCCAGGGAAGCCTTCACGGAATCACGCTCGATTAATCAGACTGGCGACCATTGCGGCGCCAAACCCGTTGTCGATATTCACGACTGTGACGTTGGACGCGCAACTATTCAACATGCTCAGCAGCGCGGTCAGCCCGCCAAAACTGGAACCGTAGCCCACACTTGTGGGAACAGCGATCACGGGCACCGCAACCAGGCCCCCAACAACGCTGGGCAGAGCGCCTTCCATTCCAGCGACGACAATCAATACACGCGCAGATACGAGGCGGTCACGCCTGTCGAGCAGACGATGGAGTCCGGAAACTCCGACGTCGTAAAGAATCTCCACGTCATTCCCCATCAGCTTCAATGTCACCACGGCTTCTTCGGCGACAGGAATATCCGACGTGCCTGCAGAAACGACCAGCACCTTGCCTTTGCCGCGCATCGTATTGTCCGTGTGCACGACGATAGCGCGAGCAGCCTCATGAAATTCCGCTGACGGTTCAACTTCCCTCACGCGGGCGTACTGTTCGCTGTTCGCACGTGTCACCAGGATGTTGTGCCGTCCCGGCAGCATCGCACTCACGATTTTTGCGACGTGATCCGCTGTTTTGCCCGCGCCGAAAATCACTTCGGGAAAACCCTGGCGCAGAGTGCGGTGGTGGTCAACATTGGCGAAGCCGAGGTCCTCGAAAGGCAGGTGCCGCAGCCGGTCGAGTGCCTGATCGTCGGAAAGAACGCCGGACTTCAAATCTTTAAGAATCTGACGGAGTTGCTCTTCGGTCATAGATGGAACCCCTATTGTACCGCGACGAGGCCCGATCAGACGGAACGGCATGGTACGCTGGCTCTCCTTCGGGAGGGAAAATGAGACTGGCGCTCAAAGCATCGGCATTACTCGCCGCCGTAAGTCTGGCTGTGGGTGGTGCGCAGGAGCTCGAAGTTGCGACGTTCGTTTCCATGCTGGAAGGGCCGGCCGTGGATCGGGACGGCAATGTCTATTTCACCGACGTCCTGACGCAGCGGATCATGCGGTTCAGCACCAGCGGGGCCCTGTCGATCTACCGCGAACGAAGCAACGCTGCCAACGGCCTGCTCATCGATCCCCAGGGCCGGCTCATCGCATGTGAGGGCGCTCCATCAGCGACCGCTCAACGGAGTGGCATTACGGTGGAAGGTAAGCCACGCGTCACCCGTACTGACTTGAAGACCGGAAAAGTGGAGATCCTGGCGGAGAAGTACGACGGAAAGCCTCTCGTTGGGCCGAATGACGTAACCATTGACGGCAAAGGCCGCATCTATTTCACCGACTTCAACGGAGCGGCCGTTTATCGGATCGATGCCCCAGGAAAACTGGCTCGAATCCTCAGCGCACCGGACATTCAGAAGCCTAACGGAATCCAGACATCCCCTGATGATAGGACTCTGTATGTTGTCGAGGCAAACGGCGTAGAGGGCGGAGCAAGAATGATCCGGGCTTACGATCTGATGCCCGACGGGACCGTTAGAAATATGCGCGTTCACTACAACTTCTATCCCGGTAGAAGTGCGGACGGGATGAGCATCGATACTCAGGGCAACCTGTATGCATCAGCAGGAATGCATCGCACGCGAAACACGTCCGAAACGCTCGACACCCTGTGCGGCGTTTACGTGATTTCGCCGGAGGGAAAGCTTCTGAAGTTCATTCCGATTCCAGAAGACTTCATCACGAACAATGCGTTCGGCGGCGCAGACATGAAGACGCTTTACATTACGGCTGGAAAGACTCTCTACAAGGTTCGAACGGAGATAGCGGGATTGCCACGGTAGGCCAGGAAAGAAATTGGATTACCGGGCAACCGAAACATTATCTAATCTCCAGCGGTCTCCGTCTCCAGCCGCAGTAAAACTCAAAGAACTGAACGGCGTGTCCGAAACAATCCCAAAGAAGCTGTTATAGCCGCTGCCCGCATAAGTAAAGATCTGGCTGAAATCGAAGGAGTGCCCCTGCAGGTGCAGTGTCGTGTGATCGTTGCTGTCGGGTCCGCCGCCCTGACCGAATCCCTTGCCGTCCACGGAAAACACATCTGCCGCCCAGGCAAAGATGGGCGGATCGAATCGCAGTTCGAGAGTCCTGGTCACAGGACCCATCGTCTCGTATCGAAGTTCGAGCCCCTGGATCGTTTCGTCATTGCCCCCTGTCGTCGATCCGGTTCCTGTGGTTCCCACAAAGACTCCTGTCGGGTGGCGTTGCGGCGCAGTGTTTCCGGCTTGAGTGGAGTAGCCGCCAGTCTGGCTGAAGAACACGCTGAAGTGGCCGATAGAGGTCACCTTGTCGGCAGGCACATCGATGTTCACACCCTGGAAATCGTCAGTAAGGATCGTCCCTTTCCTGGTTGTGACCGCCGAGGTCCACTCTGCGCGGCCTGTCTTTCCTCGGCTTGCGTCGTAAGGTGTCCGATTGTCTCCATCAATGAAAACCGTCAAACGCGCCGCATGGTGCACACCGACAGCCGCAACTAAAACACCGCACACCACGAACATGAGAACACGGATACTCTTCATGAAAAACCCTCAGGAGGCTGGAATATTTTCGCAAACCTTATACCACGGCCAGGGAGGTCGGAAGGGACTGCGTGTTGCGGATATACTGGCGCCGTGCGGTTTGCTCAAGCGTCAAACGCCGCGCCAACAGATGGAGAATCTCAAAGACAGAATCGCCGTAGTTACCGGCGCCAGCAGTGGCGTTGGCAAGGCGCTGGCGCACGAACTCGCGAGACGCGGCGCGCGCGTGCTGCTGCCTGCGCGCGATCCACAGAAACTGCGCCGCGTAAGCGAAGAGCTTGAGCCGAAGGGAGCCGCAGCCCGGCACTGGGCGCTCGACCTGACAAACGATGACGCCGTACAACGTTTTATCGCGGAAATCCGTCAGGAATTCTCCGGCATCGATTTCCTGATTCACAGCGCGGGGATATTTCGTCGCGAAGCCCTGGCCTTCGCAGCCGTGGCGGAATTCGATGCCCTTTATCGCACCAATGTACGCGCGCCGTTTATGGTGACGCAGGGAC